>JAABUW010006002.1_pt1 | contig 15466 bp, 15 predicted proteins | sample 5560081 | NCBI WGS metagenome assembly JAABUW01 (sample SAMN10711882, study PRJNA513363) | rock metagenome | isolation source: Antarctica rocks | place: Antarctica: Victoria Land, Knobhead sud | reverse complement strand
CGTTCTTCGTGTGTGAAGACAGTGCGTTTCGCTTTCTCTCTGCAACGTTGAGTCTTCTCGCTCAGAGTTTTTTCATAGAGTCAGAAATGTTGAAGTGAAAACTCTTAATCTCAACGCTACTGCAACAAGAATCTACAAACTTTATACTTTTGTCTTCTACTTCTGAGTGCTGATCTTTCGAAGATTCTTGATCTCTTTCTTCTGTGAGCACTTCGTAGATCTGTGTCAGCTTCGCTCTCTCGATGAAGATCGAGAAGCAATAAGGCGTGGTAATAGTAAATCGCCTGTACATTAGATGGTCAGAGACTTTGGTTTGAGCGTACTGATTGATATACTGTTTGTTGAAATAGACAGTGTGTATGAATGCACTTTTCTGTTCCTGCTGTTAGCTTTCTCTATTGCAGAGCTGCTGAAAAGACTGTCTTATCATTGATAAAGAATTGTATCATGCCTCAAACGAGAATGCATCAGAATCAGTTTTTCTCTCGTGTTCGAAACTGTAACGATGATGATTTCAGAGCTTCATTGAGAAAATAGACAAGAAAATGACACTGATATCGAAGACGTTCGAGAGACTCAAACCTGATAGAAAGAAGTGTGCAATTGAATTGCTGAAAGATGATTTGAAGAATCTCAACTCGTTCAAGACAACTCTTTTATAGATTCTAGAGATTTGAAGATCTTCTTCAAAGGCAAATTTAAATGAACTTATTGCTCGTTGACTGTCTTGCGCGTTAATTCTCAGACTGTCACTCAAAGAAGCGGTTGAGACAGCTAGAGCAGAATGCATGCGTTTGATGCTTCTCAGTTTATGAGACATATTCACATTGAACTTGAGCATTCAACGAACAAGAGTGTTCAGGTTTCTAGTCGATGTCATAGCCTCGTTCATAGAGATACTAAAAGCATAAGTTGATCAGTCTTCTTTTGCACTCTCTATGCACGTTAGAATTAAATGCGTGAATTATCAAGTCAATGTTGTTAGCATAAAGATTAGTGACGCTTTAGAGATCTGAAGACGCTGTAGAAGTCTGCTTATTGCTGTCTCTTTCATGATTCATTTCAATCTGTTTATGACTTTCATTGACTGATCTGTCTTCAACATCTTCAGAGTTTGCTTCAGCTCGAAGAAAATAGAAACACAGTCGATAAGAACAACAATGACTTGCTCAATCATGATGAGTGATCTTCGAGATCTGAAGATCTTCTGTTTTTCTAATACATATTCTTGCAGCTGATTAAGACAAACACTGATGCCTGTAACTTTCATGAAGACAGCTCGCGTCGAATGAGAAGCTTCTTTTGCACTTTCTGCAAAATTTTTCATGAGGCTAGACACTTGACATGTCGCAACTATTAGTTCGACGATCGAAGTAGCGACTGATAGAGAGTTCATATCGTATAAAATCAATAATGTCGAATCAAGAGATGTGCGACTGTGAATGTTGAATTCTTTGCAGCACTATAACATAAGCTGAATATACGTGAATTGTAGAGAGCTTACACAGCTCTCTTGACTTCGAAATTTAACTCGTCTATAATGCAGCCTGACGTAGACGATTCATCAATGATATGAACGCGCTTTCAGGCAGTCTTGTGCATTCACATCACAAAGTCGCTGAGGTAGTGTGAGCATCAATAAGCAAATAAAAGCATTCGTAGCAGAAAGGCGACAAAACGAGGTATCAAATGTCTTATATCTGCACCAAGCATTCTGTGTCTGTTCATTAGCGCATAGAGCTAAGGTGAAGCAAGACTGAGATTCCGCGATAAGAAGGCGAGATTCTGAATAGGCAAGTAGGTAATGAAAGAGAGAATCTGAAATTCAGTCTGATCGATTATAGTGCGGATGATAGTGCCAGCAGTACTTCGTACAAGGCGTTATAAACGATACGCTTTCATTTCTTATATAGTCACCTCACGCGAACCATCTTCTCCTCTGACCCCCTCTTTCTCTGAAAAAGCGCTCTTAATTCTCTTCTCTGCCATCTCTGTTTTCTGTCATGCTCATTCATCATCATCTGCCCATTTTCGTTCACAAGCATGTATACTGACGATGAGCCATCAGGCTTCGCCACTTCAATATCTGCAGACTCGTTGTTCGATTCTTCTCTTTCACGTTCTCTAGCGACGATCGCAGTCTGTGCGCATTCATCATTGTGACTTCGCTCATCTCAATCGCTGAAGGAGCAAAAACAGATGTTGGCTTGCAATGCAACGATTCGAGCTGCGTTGGCGACTTCTTGCTGGGCGAAGAGGGCGGCGTTGACTTCTTTGCGTTCGCGACGCACGATGAAGAACTTTTGAATTCTAGTGATGAGTCAGCTAGAATTTCTGTGTTCTCATGTAAAGCTACTATGATCAGAGTCTTCAAGAGAAGCAAAGAAGACATTCTGAAGACAACAGCTTACCTGTTGTATGTAGAAGCGTCAGCTGCGTAAATTAGAAAGATCATGACTTGAGAGAATGAGAGGCAATATGCTTCTGTCTTCTTGACGCAGACAATGATTTCGCGATGAATTCAAACATTTTGAAGAAATAAAGTATTCTTAATATCAGAGACGACGTCTTACGAGTATTTCCATTTTAAACGTTTCCAAGAGTGGGCAAGAATTTTACATCGACTTAAATTCGAATATTCTGATCTTTTCGACAGAGACTCAGTCACACAAGATCAGTCAACACGACAATTAATCGTCGAAACAGACAACGTCAACGAAAAAGTAATGATGGTAATGACATTCATAAGCTTGATATGTTGAATATTCGCATCTAGTTCAAAGAAGCGCAAGACAAAAACAAGTATCGTCAGAAGTACAAATTTTCCGTTCTATCATAACATCTTATCTTCTCTAAATTCGAAACCCTTCAAGTGTTCTTCTGACTGACTGTGCAAATCATAGTCTCTCTCATCTCTTTGAAAACGTCAAAGGTTCTACTTCTTCAGCGTGTTGCGCAAACGCGCAACATCAATATCAATTTCCCACCTCTCTACAGATTCTTCTACTTCAGACTGCGGCTCGTCGATCGCTCACCATCTCATACTGAAGATCTCTTCGTTTCAGATGTTAGTATCCGCCATCGATTTTACGCCTTTCGCTTCAAGTCTGCGGACCAGATTACTACCTGCGAGCAAAGAGGCTTGCGCGGCGATGGAGTTTGAAGCTTCGATAATCACAGGCTTCGATGGCACACGTCAGAATGCAAAAAGTATACATGCAAGGGTTGTATCGAGAAGTACGATGAGTATGATTGTAACATTGCGAGACTGGATCGCTCGGAAGAATTGTTGATCGATTGTCGCTATTCGTTGAACTGTGCTATTGCTGATTCTCGTAGCTGAAGAGCGCTGCGTATTGATAACTTGAGTGCTAAACATGGTGTATGCCTCTTTGATCGCTTCACGTAAATGATCTGGTTCATATAATCTGTTCCAAGAGAAGCTGTTGCCAGGCTGATACTGCCGCGTGCTGGCCGCCAAAACATCTAAGAAGGAGTTACGAGGTCGATCGCTTGACATTCTCTCTGGGAAATCGTCTATTCAGACTTTTCACGAAGGAGTGATTCAGCTTGTTGATGATCCACATGTCAGATTTGGTGACGAGACGCATTCATCAGAGTAATCCATGCTAACGTTGCGGGGCGATAGATCATTAGCTGGAAGTATCGATCGGTCATCAAACGTTGCAATTTCCGTTGAAAGTATTAACGTTCTTTCAAGTTTTTGCTGTACTGCTCGAGTAAATGTAACGTTAACATTGACTTTATTGAGAGATCGAATGCAGAAGAACTCAGCGATAGCTTTAGATGTTATATTAAAGCGCTGAGTTGCACTTGTTGAATTAGGATCGTAGTCGTCAATCTTCATGAACAGGCCACTTATAGAGGCGAGGTCGTAATCTTCCGTGTCACCAAAAGCTTGATCAAAGCCACGGACCCAAGCTGAATATCGATAAGCACGCATAGCCGATATGTTGAAGCCACCGGGCCACATTTGGGCATTGATCGGCAGGTCATATGAACTAGGACTTTTTGTCTCTGAGAAGTACCTTCGACAGCTTCGACTTTTACAGGTGACACGAACTACTCCTCCTTCTCTTACGATCTGGAAGTCCTCGCTGTTATAGGCAGAGCAGTCGACATTCACTTGAATTGCTGGCACATTTGCCGAAAGGGAACCCCCGCGATCTAGGGCTTGGCTGGTATCTCTTAGCAGTGGGCTAGATGTGAGGTTGCTAAATATGAGTGAACCTTTGGTGCCCGGTGGCGACGAGAATTGAACCTCTGGCGCTAACATAAAAACGGCATATTCATACGCTGCCGTGCTGTAGGAAGTTCGTGACTCGGTATTTCTAGATATCTTGTCGAGGTTCGCTATCAAAGACTGATCGATGTCAACGTTGGCTGTAAACGTATGACGGCTTAAAGAATGAATATACAAGCCTGCAGCCATGATCTTGATCACTGAATATATAATAACGACTAGCGAACTTGCAAAGAAAGCCCCATCGAGGTTTCGCCAATATTGAAAGGAGAACATAGCGAATGCCGAACGATCTACCGGGTTGAAGAGTAAAGATCTTTGACCACTAACAGACTCTCGTTGAAGGGACATGTAGGGGTTTAATGCCCGAGTGCAGCTACTCGCACCGTCTATAGCATATCCTAATACGACTAGGATTGCGCTCGGCGTGTAAGACCAGGCAAGTAGTCTGACAGTGGCCTGTGCATCAAAGTCTGACCGATAGCTTGAGAGCCTTAACAGGATCCCTAGGGTCACCACTGTTCCAATAATTGCGATAAGTAGGCAGGACCGGGAGGCGAGGTAAAACATGAGAGGCCTGTAACCTTCATTGATTGCCTCACTATCGCTGCTGGATTTTTGAAACTATTCTCTTATTAACAATGTTCTCGCTATGCTGACAGCTCGATAAGTGGACTTACAGCGGAATTTCGAATTTCTATTGAAGGCTTTGAGTGCCCCTCGGTATTGAGCCTGACCTTCAAGCTTTCAAGTCCCTCTATGTACCTTCTACTATCAAGATGACCTTTGTTCTTGAATTGCTCTTGGAAATCTCTACTGGAGGCTACGATGATAGACAGAGCTGCTAATGTGGCTGGGTCTTCTTTAAGGCAAGATTTGGGCCTCAAGACAGTAGCACAGCAGATAGCTATACTGCCTAAAAGACCAAGCGCGGACTGTAAGAAGAGCAAAGAGCTTCGTTGAATCGTAATGCGTGGCTCTCGTGTCATGAGAAAGCCGGGTACCGGTGACGAGTCGTTACTCCTGAAAGCGACATTCGCGATCTGTGCCATAGTGCTTTGGAAAAGTTGCGATGAATCGGTCGCTAGAGCTTTCATGTCGGTAGTATATTCGAACATTTTCGTAAAATTTCCGCGGACAAGCCTCGTGAACCAAGGGTCCCTCCCTATATAAGCGGTATACTCAACATTCAATTTGCTCGCGGCGTTCAGTACATCTGGTAACGGAACTAGTGTGTTGTAATTTTCGAGTTCATCAGAGTTCGCGCCTTGCCGGTTCATCACACCATCAAGCGTGGCAGTGTCAATACCAATGTCAATTGGGGTGGAAGTATTCGATGATTGTGTAATCTTCATCAACTCAGCGGTAGAAGCATTGACAACGATTTCAAGCGTTCTTATGCTGAAATGAGGCCTGCAAAGCAAACCCTTGGTATGAAATTCTATCGCTGTGTCGTTGACATTAGCACCCAGTAATACCATTGTCGTCATTGTCAAAAGTGTCTCTTCAGTGTTGGAGCAGTTTGTTACATTCATCCATGCTGCTGGAAGCACTTTCACTGATTGATCGCTAGGTCTTGAGAATATAACTTCAGGATAGAAAGCCGGAATAATTTTGCAACCGATTCTAACCATGTCTTCCTCGTTTGGAATAAGCTCAACATTCGTCAAGAGTCCAGGGGTTTTCTCTGTTGGATCCTCGGAAGCATGATCTTGAGTATACCACTCCCGAGTGACTTTGGTGTTGTAGTTGATGATATCGCAAGCGAGAGTTCCTCCAAAAGCTGCACTATCTGTAGACAGTGCTACGTTGTAGTGTGTATCAGAAAGATTGAATGTTTCGAAAGCATATTCGCTGGACGTCCAGGGAGATAGTACGTCAGACTGGTCCATTTCTGTCACAGCCGCTTCTTGCTGTTGGTTTTTTGGATTTGAGAGATCAAAGGCGTTCAATGAGCCATTGAACTCAAATCGAGAAGTTCTCACTAGTGTCGAATTATAAGTGGACTCGTGAAGAGGGTCGACGTAGAAAAGTCCACCTGTAAAGGGTACCAAGCTACCGCACAGGAATCCTCCGAGTAGGGCGATTAAAATACCCCAATGCTTGCGGCGGAACGAATTCCAGACAGACATAATCTCCAAGTCGTCGATGTAATTGGCAAGAATGCTTTCTCTAGGCTCAGTCCACTTCCCAGTCATCGCAGCCCAAGGGGTGACCTTTTTCAAATCGATGACCAGCATTTGCCAGGCGAAAGACAGAAGAATCACAAGTATGGTTGGTACAAACCGGATAGCCACATTGATGATCCCGCGATCTGATGAGAAACCCTGTCTGATGAAATGATCAGAGAGGTCTTTTCAGAGCAAAAAGCCTTCGAGTGAAGATGGACATGAGATCGTCAACGATACCTTTTCTTTTCGAATCGGTCTAAGAATTCCAAGAGTCCAACGAGCATAAAGAGTATCACTGCTAGCAGAGAAGCCACAGTCTTGCGAAGCATGAAAGGAATCCACTCCTTATGCAGACCACCATGGGGTTCAGGCAAAAGGGAATCTCCTAAAATTTCACCGCAACTTGTATATATGGCTGGGTTCGAAATTATCGGTTCGCGCTCGTGTTTTGGTTCAGATGCAACAAAATGTTCGAAGTTCACGACTTCTAACACTGAATGGTGTTGCTCTTCTTCCATCGACGAAGCGCTTGCGAAACGTGGTAGGTCTGCAGGGACCTTGTTGCGTTCGATTCCAATCGACAGATTCGAGTAGGGTCCTTCCAACTGCGCCGGACTTGCTACGGGACGTCTTTGTATCCTGTACCTAGACGCCCTTTCTGAGGTAATGGTACTCTGCCGATCTTCTGTCCCAAAAAAGGAGGAATGAGCTTTCTGAGTGGTTTCAGCATCATCTAGCGCTTTCGGTTCAGCTGCGGCTTTTCGTAACAGAATGTCACAACATTGCTTACCAGATACAGGTAGTTGTATTGGTAGAAGGCTATTTTCTCTCCCCTCAAAGTGACGTGGACCCAAATAGTGCTTCACTGTCTTTAAGCTCTCCATGACCCAAGTCAACATCTTCAAAGGAGGTTTATTGGGGATGCTGCTGTAAGGATAACGGGTCTTCGAGGCGTCTGAATGTACGGAGGGTTGAGAAGTGCTTGGAGCTATAACTCAAAGCTAAGAAGCACTACTTGGAAAAGAATAGGAACACTGCTACACGACCGCTATAAGGGTTTTCACTGGAACTCCAGATATATCAAAAGGTTAAGTGAATATGAGACGTTATTATTAGACGGACTAGTCGGTGAACAGTAAGACTGGCATAAATAAAGTCCTTTGCCATAAAACAAGGAATCAGATTACCTGGGAGTATGTCATCGCGTTTCAAACGAACGAAGAGAGGCACAATGAGAATACTCAAATACCCTCGAGGATCACTCTCGAGTTGCTGCCTGCGCCTTCGAAGCCAATAGCCCTGACATTGTTAGCGAAGCTCAGGGGAACAAGGCGCGTGTTCTCGTGAAGTCTTGTTAGCGGGAAGCAGGTCTTCGCTGATCTTCATCCTGCGTTTCAAGAGCCAACGGGAACGGAGTACCCTTGAATCTGGCAGGATCCAGTTGATCTGTGTCATTTACGGTATCGGTAGTGAATGTCGAGGAAGGCACGATTAGGGTACTCGCATTCCCCTAATACAACAGACCAAACTATAACACCCGATAAGAAAACAGATAGAAGCATGTCAATCATTCTTAGGTCTTGAACCAGGATATGCTAACTTGAGTCTATAGAGGCACAAAGCTATGGTCTAAGATGACAGAAACAATTTTGCCTTTTGGCTTCAAGCCAAACAGTTCTGATTTGTTGACGCCTGCAGGTCTGGGAAGATCCGCCCATCTATAACGAAGATTCGCGTTTTATATTTTTAACAGCCGGCATAATCAAAGGCTCTAGAACCAATCGAAGTATGATTAAGGAATTGATATGAAGAGGCACTGCGTGCGTAGGATGAAGATAGTGTCACGCCACCTTCTGACGTACAAAGTTCTAGAAATCACTTCAGTCATGTATGCGCCTTGTCCTTCGTCCTTATACAGAGCTGATTAGCAACGGCGACTACCGACAAGCAGGATGAAACATGATAATCCAATCGTTCGCCAAGAGCCATAGTAGTGGATTTACTGGTGTAACGGAATATGCATCCTGAGGCTTTAGATACTGCGTCCACCGACGCAGAGTAAAAAGTGCCTGCAGAAGAAACCCCTTTTTGAAAGCGAAGCTCGACATGGTAACTGACGTGCAGCATCATCACGTCTCCTGAGCACCTCATTCAGTTTTCTCGCAATCCTTGGTTGCAGACGACGCAGTGCAGAATATGGCGTGTGCAGTCAATGGTGCAACCCATTCATACGTTTGACTGTGATGCAAGTTCTGCTGCAGATCATCAGTAGATCTATTCAGGGTGATCCTTTCACCGACTCATCTACTATCGTGTCGGCCTTTGTTAATACGCCCCCCAAATTCGCACGGCTCGAACACCATATATATTGCTCTTGCTTAATCGCCTTTGTTGCATAACTCCTATCTCAAAACCCTTTAGAAAGATCTTCAGAGTCATTGGATATACAAGATGTTTTACGACATGCCGTGCATTGCAAAATGCGCGATGTTGGTCATGATGGGCACTTTGAGTGCGGCCATCTCCTTACGAAATCAGCATTCAGGGAGTTTCTCCTTGCAGCAAAAGTCCAAAGACCCAGCTGTACGACACGGGCCGTCCGCCCTTGCTAGAGTGTATCGTAAATACGGCAAAGCTACACCAGTACATGATGAGGCTACTGCCAACAGTACCGGAGACGTGATCATTACTCCCAAATTGAATAATCAGGAATACCTTACACCAGTCACCATTGGCGCACAAAACTTGAATCTGGAGGTTGATACTGGCTCTTCTGATCTCTGGGTTTATTCTCCTCTTCTCCCCACGACGGAACAATGGGGCCACAAGATATATGATCCATCCTTATCCAATACCTCCAAGGCTTTGGCCAACGACACCTGGGGGATCATCTATGGCGATGGATCTCAGAGGGCATCTGGGGGGGTATGCACCGACACCGTGGCTGTAGGAACTGTTGTTATCCAGAATCAAGCCGTTCAGCTCGCCGCAAAGCTCACCGCTCGTTTTCTCGACGATACCTCATCCGATGGTTAGCCATTCCATGCATCGTTTTAATCTTGTTCTCTGATCTACTAGCTTACTATGCCTAAGGAGTTCTTGGATTTGCCTTTAAAAGCATCAATACTGTCCAGCCAGACCAGCAAAACACCTTCTTTGACAACGCTAAGGGTAGCCTCGCTTCGCCACTTTTTACTACAACCCTGAAGGACCAAGTTCCCGGTTCGTTCGACTTAGGCTATATAGATGCAACCAAACATACTGGTCCTATCACCTATACCGAGGTCGACAGTTCTTATGGCTTCTGGGATATCACTATGGAGAGTTACACCATTGGTAGAGGCTCAGCTAGGCCGTACAGCCTTCATGGAATCGTGGACACCGGGAGTGCATTGATCCTCGTTGACGATAGCGTCGTGGCTGCCTACTACAGCGAGGTTGAGGGTGCAGCGTACGACAACACTCAAGGTGGTTACACTTTTGCCTGCAACGTGGTTCTACCAGACATAACTTTCTGCATCAGTGGCTACAATGCCGTCGTTGCGGGTAGACTTATCAATATGGGCCCGACGGACGCCACCGGGATTTCCTGTTTCGGTGGGCTTCAGAGTAGCGATGGTTTTGGTAAAAACATCTTCGGTGACCTCCTATTGAAAAGCCAATTCGTTGTCTTTGACAGCAATGGCCCGCGCATGGGGTTTGCTCCACAGGCTTGAAGCAATATTGGAATCATTCACAGTTGCTTTCTTAGCTGGGCCATGGAGGAAATTGCCTCAGACTGGTCCGCTTTTGCAAGAGCACATCATATCAGGCTCCGAGGAACGGGGAGCTTCCTTCTTTTCCTTTACATGGGTTCCCTTATCGATATTGCGAGTTCAGTCGTATAGTTGCTATAAATTCCTCGGTGATTGGAGCTCTCAAGCGCACTATACGGTTTATTCGGTCAATTGACGTGTGATTAGAGTTTATATCCTTCATGATTTCACTCCTGAGCACAGTAGTTCATTCCTAAATTTGGTGGTTACGAGAAGATGTTGTCCTTCCGGAAGGAATCCGCATTCGCATGTCGATCTGAGAGAGGGGTCAGGTAACCACAAGCTGAACCGTTCGTTGCCTAGTATATTCGGATATCTCGAGGTTTCCGTTGCAAGGGTATTTGGTATGCCGAGTTGAGGCAAATTAGAGATTCCACCCAAAGTGGCCTTGCCGTGAGATGTGGCACATGAAGTTTCACATGCGTTTCTTGCTTCTGAGCCTACCCTCACAAGCAAGCTTGCCTCATCATTAGTAAGGCTGTCTTAATGGTCTATCAAAAATAACTGATCTAGTTGCACATAATCTCTCAGCCTCTCCCGGACCGATTCTGTGGCAATTGACACTATGCATTCGTGCCGTCTTATCTATGCAGCTGGTCGAAATGCACTAATGCACCAAGTTCCGGGGTAAGTTCGTGCCACGCACAAGCATGCGACGCACTTTACGGTTTCGAACGCGGAGACCGGAAAATGTGATCTTATGACAGCATTTGGAAAAGCTATTGGGAGTATCCCATGTTTCCGGCATCCGATATTTCATGCAAAGGCTCTGCAGAGAAGACATGAGGTGCTGTATGCGTACTATGCACGCATATGGCACTTGTGCAACGATATGTTTCGAGACCAAATCTAAGAATACATAGTAGAGAACTTTGTGCTAATAAAGGCTCTATTACAAACATGGCCGAAGGGTATCAAGTGCTTCGTTCGGGGGGTTTGCATACGAGAGGCGTAGGGTTACACATGCGTATTGAGATATAAGTGCATCAGGCACTTGTGCATGAAGATGCGTAAAGCCAAGGAATTATAAAGAAAATCATACTGATTGAGGCTCTTCGACCAGTGCAGCCGGATTACCGTTTAAATCGCATCGCATGTTTCATCAGAAGATTCTGCATGCGAGCTATGTGGGTACGGTCCCTGCATGCCTCCGCATGATGCATGCAGATGGCACTTGAGCGGCTCGAAAGCTCGAACGTTTGGTCGATACTCGTAAAATGAGGCTTTATAAACAACAAACCTGGATTGCGAGTCGAGGTGCATAACGTAGATCGTTTGAAGTTTCTGAGTTTTGCCTTGTGATATTTGAAACAATGCATGCAATGTGTTGCCTCTATAGCTTTGAGTGAAAGTCTGCAAGCATATCAATTCCCCTGAGCCTCATTTTGCCTGGGAAATCCTCATTTCGAAATTTGCACGAGTTATTGTGTTCCTCAACCAGGCGTCTTGCGGTGTCGTACACGAACAACGCATACAAGTGGTTTCTCGGCAGCGTTGTCTGAAAGGTTGTATGCATCTCCGGTAGCTGAGGCTGTCCGCCTTGTTAATTTCCCACTGCATTGTTGCACGAGCTGCTCAATTCAAGTCACTCAAATTGTACGAAATCGAAAACATACCATGCATGCAACTGATGCCTTCGTGGCGTTCTCTAGAATTCTGCATGCGTGGTTCAGAACCAAGGCTGTTTCTGCCTTGAGGATCTCCACTTGGGGTCCCGCACGAGGTGTTTCTTTTGCTATCCTGAGATCTCGCCAAATAGTACACAAAGCGATATGCAAGTCATGCCTCAATGGCGATCACTGCGAGCTTGCATGCAAGAATAGCAATCCGAGCCCCCTTCTGCCTGGAACATTGCCACTGAAAGCTTCGACAGGAGAACTCTTCCGCCACTAGATATGTTTCCGTATCAGATCTATTCCCCGAAGCAGCTGAATGCCCCATAGCAGATAAGAACGCACAAACTCGCCTCAAAGTAGAAGCATTTGAAGACAAAGCCATAGACAAGACTACGCAGACGCAAGGAGTAACTTATCAGATAGGGACAGATCTCTTACTCTTGCGCTGCGAGCGATGTTGGAAATGGTGGAAACAGGGAACGGTACTGTTACCCCTGTGGTTAGTAATCTCCGCCTTGATCCGGCGCTAGTGGATGGGTATTTACCCTTCGCCCACTTCTTTCCTTCCTTCTTCATCCGTATGCTCTACCTACTACATAGTTTAGTCAAATATATCTATATGCCTATCTACCCTCGTGTCCTCGTATACCAAGAAGCGATGCGGATTAGGCTGAAGCAGGCATCGAATGCTTCTCTGAATATCGATTGGAGCGCCAACTTGGGTCATGCAGTACAGTGATGACCTATTCACATTAAGGAGCATCGACTGGCATGATGTGTCGATAGAGTGTTATTACTCCTATGCCATCCTACTTTGCAGATTTTCCCCGCCGCATAAAGAACATACAAAACGCCATTTGAATCATCAGGAACATCGCCCTCGCACAAGCCCGCCACTTCCAGATTCAGAACGAACATGTTATGCAGGGGTGAATTGCACAAACTTCCCATTACTCAAAACCGCATCGAGAACAAATTGATTGCTGACACGCCAGTCGTCGAGTAATACAAGCTGCACGTTCCACTGCCGAAAAGCTGATGCAGCGACACGCCGCCACAAATTAGATGCGTGGGGCCAATAGGAGCAACCCTTCTAAGGATCGATATCATGAATATTTCTCTGGCTTGTCGGAGCGTTGGCTGGTGTAACGATCAAGCTTCCGTTGTAGGTGGTGGCAAGGTTGTTGGGATCGCAGGCAGCGTAGTAAGTTACTGCGCGCCTGGACGACTGTGACTGTTTCAGTGTACGGGTAACTTGACTAAATCTGAAATATCAAGGTGCTTGTCGTTACTAAGTTCGAGCTGACAATTTTAATTGTGATAGCTTGAACGGGGCTCAAGGTTTAGAGGTGATAGTCAGATTAATCGCGATGATTTGCGTATGAGTTCAAGGAGTAGCAGTCACAGATGACGATATTTAGATATGAAGCCGATGCTGATAGAATATCTGCTTGTATGTCTCTGAATTTGCAGGCCCATCATGATCAACGAGCGCAAGAATCACGCGCAGGTTTTTATCTGTGGTGGTCTTCTCTGAATGTGCGTAGTAAATTGAGATCCGTATCTGATATAGATTTCTAATGCTTTCGTCCGATTCATCAGCGTACAGAAGCCCTAGAGTTGTTGAACAGAACTGCTCGAAGGGGGATAAATGGAGGCGAGAAATGATCTGAGCACAAAGATCTCGGACAAAGAGCTGATGACACGCTCGATATATTATTTGCGTGTTGGCTAACCCCTTTTTCAACGCGGACGCTTCACCAAGCAGATCCAAAGGCGTTTCCGTCTATAATGCAAGGAAATCCGGCCATATCGCGAGCCGTGATTGGCCTTTGGCAGCCGGTCAGTTCTACACCAGCACAGCCTGACGCTGCCTAAGGTAAGACGGCCGAGTTCTGGCTAACACTAGCGTGATCATTGGGTATAAAAGGAAGGTCTGCTCCCTTCGTTCCTCTCTACGAGTCAACCTGAACCCGCTTTACACCGGACCCTGCCAGCCTTGTAGCGAAACCTCGACCATGTCAAAACGTAGGACTGCTAAAGACAAGCTATCGAGTGAAAGACAAGATCTCTCAGAGAAATCTCCTCGAGTGATGAAATCGAAGAAGTTCATTCGGCCTGCACCTTCAACCGTCTTCCAGAGTATCGAAATTACGCAGCCGTTGAGCGGCAATGAAGCAACGACGATATCTTGCCTTTCTCGACACTCACTTGCCAAAGGTCTTTCTGAATCCCTACAAGTACCTGTCAGAGCAGATGATTTCTATTGCCCTCAATACAGTTCTAGCCATATGCAGACAAAAGCTTACTTCATTAGATTTGCGTAATTCTAGATTATTGTACTGTATTTCAAAAGCTACAAAGAAGATGCTTTCTCTGTCATCTACCTCTCGCTCTCTATGATTAAGTCTGAACGCAATAAGAAAAGTTCATCTCTTTGACGTCAATCCCTGAAGATGCATCGTGCTAAGTTTCCCAAATATCACTGGCGAATGCTCATAGATCTTGAGAGAGACTTCTGACAGATGTTTGTAGAAATTTAGAGAGACACTTGAAGAAACTTACATGATTAGCTCAAACGATCTGATATTCCTGTGAGATGCGTCGAGGTGAATCTGAATGATCTGATATTCGTATGAAATGCGTTCCATGTAATAGCACCTGACTGCGCGATAAGATATCGCCTTCAATGTTCGATCTCTTGATCTTCTTTTGAGATCAAAGTTTGACTTGCTTCTGCCGCTAAAATTACTTAATAATACTTAATGATCGAGAATTCGCAGACATTCACCTTTCATTCTCTTCTTTGAATTTTCAAATCACATCTAGTGTCAGTCTTCAGCTCACTTGAAAAAGTATAGATGATGGCTTGTGTAAACTTCTTGCTCATAGATACTTATTTTAGCTTACGTCAATGATATACACTAGAACTTTGAGAAGATAATTACGATCGTCGCTCACTATCAGAGTTTGCTCTTGACGACTAAGTTTGTATCCGTTGCGAAGACGAAACTGTCAGCTCTATCTTCACTGAGACTACTGATGTTTTCTCGATCTCTGAGCATGTGATAACGCTAGAAATTGCATTAAAACGTCGTGCGAACGATTAAGATTCTTTTAACATTGATTGAAAGAAGGCAGAGGCAGTTTATCATTATATGATGTATCGTTTGAAAAGAAATGAGAGTTGAATGAGATCAAAGTCAAAGTATGTGCTGAGTTTGAGAACTGAAGTACATCTGAGGACAAGAATATCACTATATTCTGCTTCTGTTGCTGACTTTCAGATTCATGCTCTTCCTTGCTTCGTTTCTGCCATCTTTAATCGTCTCAACTCGACTCTTCTCACTCTACATATCTCTGTTGCAAAGCGTTCTCTATAGTTACAGAATAAACGATGACTCTGATTTTCAAGAGCAAGCAGTCAGCATGAGCAACTACTGAAAGCAGATAAGATGTAGAAAGAGATTTGAAGAATGAAGAAAGATGAGTATATCACTCATTATCTATACATGAGAAAGCGAGTGCTATCAAAAAAGCTTCCCTTAGTTGTCGTTTTTGAAGTTCTTCACTTCACTTCAGAATGCTTCTGTTTTTTTC
>JAABUW010005988.1_pt1 | contig 15481 bp, 15 predicted proteins | sample 5560081 | NCBI WGS metagenome assembly JAABUW01 (sample SAMN10711882, study PRJNA513363) | rock metagenome | isolation source: Antarctica rocks | place: Antarctica: Victoria Land, Knobhead sud | reverse complement strand
ATTGGGGATATGGGGGCTCCGGTGTCTACGATCTTCAGTTTGAGAAGTGGAAGGAGGGGAATGCAGGGGGTGGATACGCTCGTGGTGGGGTTTGTGTCGCACACGAGGGTATTTGTGTTTGATGAGGAGGGGGAGGTCGAGGAGGTCGAGGATTTCAGAGGCTTTCAGCTCAGCGAAAGCACCCTTCATGCAGGCTCACTGGATGATGGCCGAGCAGTGCAAGTCACAACCTCCGCTGTCACTCTCTCGGATGCGGAAGGCGGTGTGGTAACCGATACATGGCACCCCTCCACGAACCAAACTATCACCGCGGTTTCAGCAGTCGGTTCCTCGATCCTGCTGTCGCTCAACGACAACAACAATACCGCCCTCGTCAGTCTCGACATCTCCACCCCGACCATCCAAGTCCGCGCAGCACGGCATTTCGACGCGAACGAACAAATCTCCTGTCTCACGACCTCCGCCTCTACGCCAGGTGTCGCGGTCGTGGGATTCTGGTCCGACGCCCTCGTCGCTTTCCTCTCGCTCTCCAAGCTAGAGACTATTACCGAGACCAGCGTAGCCGACCCCACCTCTTCCTCCTCAGATGACTCGGTGGCAGTCCCGCGCAGCCTCATCATCGCAAACATCTTGCCTCAGCAACCACCCACCCTTTTCGTCGGACTCGCGGACGGCAACGTCGTCACCTACACCCTCATCCCCTCCACATCATCCTCCTCTTTACTCTCGCAAGCACCCACGTTCTGGAACCGGAAGTCGATCATCCTTGGCACACAACAGCCCAACTTCGCCCTTCTACCGAGAGGAGATGGGTTGGAAAACGTCTTCGCCACCTGCGAGCACCCGTCCTTGATCTACGGGAGTGAGGGACGCATGGTATATTCGGCCGTCACGGCCGAAAGCGCCGCCGCCATCTGCGCGTTCGATAGTGCGGCGTCCCCTGGCGCCATCGCTATTGCTTCGACCTCTGACTCGGGTGAAACGGAGTTGAAATTGGCCGTGGTTGATGAAGAACGGACGACGCATGTGCAGACGCTGCCAGTCCACGAAACAGTGCGCAGAATAGCCTACTCCCCCGACCTACGCGCCTTCGGGCTGGGCACGATCAAACGCACCCTCGAAGCCGGCGAGGAGATCGTCGAATCCCATTTCAAACTTGTCGATGAAGTGGCGTTTCAGGAGTTACATACTTATGCGTTGGGCAGGGATGAGTTGGTGGAGTGTGTGATGCGGTGTAAACTTGATGATGGCGTGGGTGGGGAGGCGGAGAGGTTCGTTGTGGGGACCGCTTTCTTGGATGATGCGGAAGCCGGCGGGGCTGCTAATGGTAAAGCGGTCAGGGGCAGGATACTGGTGTTTGAGGTAACGGAGAGTAGGGAGTTGAAGGTGATTGAGGAGTTGGGGTTGAGGGGGGCGTGTAGGTGTCTCGGGATTGCGGGGGGTGGGAGGATTGTTGCTGCTTTGGTCAAGACGGTATGTTCTTCTCATCCACAACTTACGAATGCACTTGCTGATGTTGGTTTTAATGCAGGTCGTCATCTACGCCTTCGAATACCAAACCCCCTCCTCCCCCCTCCTCGTCAAAAAAGCCGCCTACCGCACCGCGACCGCTCCCATCGACCTCGCCGTCACGTCCTCCGGCAACGGTACAGACTCCGTCATCGCGGTGACAGATCTCATGAAATCCGTCTCTTTACTCCAACATACGTGCCCCCGCGGTAAATCCTCCGCCTCCGCGTCCTCTCCACAGGATACTTTAGAAGAAATCGCCCGCCACTTCGACACACTCTGGGGTACCGCCGTTGCGTGCGTGGCGGATAACACTTACTTGGCTGCGGATGCGGAGGGAAATCTAGTGGTACTCCAACACGACCTCAACGGTTTCTCCACCGAAGACCGCCGCCGCCTGCGCGTGACGAGCGAGATGTTGCTCGGGGAGATGGTCAACCGCATCCGCCGCATCTCCATCCAACCCACTCCCAACGCCATCGTCATCCCGCGCGCTTTCTGCGCCACCGTAGAAGGCGGCGTCTACCTCTTCGCTCTCATTGCTCCAGGTCAACAAGATTTCCTTATCCGTTTACAAGAGCGGATGGCAGAGTTAGAGACGAAGAAAGAGGAGAAGATGTTGGGTAGTGGGAGTGCTGGCGGAGTGACTTGGCGGAGCTTTAGGGGGTTTAAGAGTGGGACGAGGGATATGGGGGAGGAGGGGCCGATGAGGTTTGTCGATGGAGAGTTGGTGGAGAGGTTTTTGGATCTAGGGGAGGAGGAGCAGGGGTGGGTTTGCGAGGGGTTGCCGGGGGGGAGAACAGTGGAGAATGTGAGGGGGGTGGTTGAGGGGCTGAGGAGGGTGCATTAGATGATTGTGGAGCAAGTGCAATGAGAGGATGTCTCAGTTGTTACAGTCAATTGTGGTATCGCTGGACCATGAAGGATTTAGGTGGAATTTTAGAGCTAGTGCGTTGTGAGGACGCTCACGACTTATGCTACCTGAGTTCGATTCCTTGACCAGACTGGTCAAGCATACATGTACCTTACCTTACCCTTGAGTGTTGACAAAGCATTCCTTATTCGTGTTCTCTAGTCTTTCCAAGATGGCTTCGGCTAAACATCGGTGCAACCAAAATAGAGTATATTTTTGATTACAAATTTCATGCTCACATCACACAGGTGAATCTCAGGATCCGTGGGTACGTGAGAGCAACTTCCGCCGTGAAGATGAGCCTGGGCTAACGACCATGAAGTGTAGTTGGGTGAGCATTGTCGAAAAACACCGCCTTTGACTCCACTCTAATTCCACTCCAGTTATCACGGTGAGTACTCTCTTCGACTTTGACTCGAACTCGACTCTAATTCCACTTTAGTATGTCTAACATTGATTCAATGTGGACACATAAGGTCCCCGGTTCGAAACCGGGCGGATTCAATTCGTCGAAAGACCTCTTTTTTTTCTGAGTTCGCCCAGTCTCGATCCAGGTGTAGGTAGTAGGTATATATCTTTTTCGTAAGCCAAGCCAATGATTCCGCCCGGGCTCGATGGAGGTAGGCCAAAATTTTTATCTATATTCGACCAATGATTCCGCCTGGGTTCGAGGGTGTACAAGCAAGTAGAGACTCATGTACATTTCTCTAAGTCGACGTCGGACGGAATCATCAATCTTCTAGCCTGTGAAGCGACTGAACATGCAGCTCCCAAAGTGAAAGACCGGTCAAGATGATTTCTACGTAAAGACCTTTTGATCTTGAAACGAACGACCACGAATTTTTGGACAAGCGAATGACCGCACGACAGGTTTCTTCAAAGGAAGGCAAGTCGATGTTTCGCCGCCACAAGCGCTGGCGAGACGAAGACCCAATCTACGATGATGGTGAGAAGCACGGCAGCACACTGTTTCGGCAGGCTGCGGCAGAACATCGTAGTCTATAGGATTGTCTGAGAGTCTGTGGCATCATGGAGTACGGGGAATGCAGGATCGTGCGGGAGGCGGCGAGGCCATTGCTCTGTCTGGTCGCTGGAGGAGGGGATGGGTACATGGCTGATCAGGAATACGTTGTGCGGAGGTCAGAGGGCTGCCCGGCTGGCTCTCGTAAGGCTAGCCAGCTTAATCTTTAGACGGAGGAGTAGACAGCAGAAGGAGATATTGAGACCCCGGATGCGAGGGAGAGTCAGAGCTACGGAGGCGCGGATCGAGGAGCATGCAGACGCTGTGCGTGAAACTCATGCCAGAGGCAATGTGAGTGGCGAGCTGGGATACGGCGCGCGGTCGTGTGTGTCCCCACCATTCCTACATGCCGTATACCTGTCGTCGATGGGCAGTACTGCAGATTCGAGAATGGCGCAACCAATATGTACGCGGAGCGCCCTGGAGGACGAAGGCAGAGTGTACCTGCGTGCTCCTGTGGAAGGTGTATACCAACCTGTAGATCAGGATGCATGCACTTAGGGAATTGTGATTGCACGGGTTCATGACGAATTTTCACTGGTACTTGCATTGCCCAGCTATTAGAGTTCGTGTGAGCATCCTCACAGGTGCACGAGCAGACCCTCCCATTAACGCCAATCATTCTCCCATACACAATCTCGGCGCACTCAGCACAAATCGCACACTCCCATCGTCATTAAGCACAAGAACCCTCATCCTTCTTCCACCGACCCTTCACGTGCCGAAGTCCGCCACATCAAAAAGTCGAGCAAATCGTGTACGCCGCCTGACACGGACGGCACAAGCTGCACACAGTAGTCGACGGGCCGCAGACGGTGCGGTGGATGATCTCGTTGCCGCCGTAAAGGGTCGTGGTATAGCAGGCCGGGTCGTAGCTGCCGTACGTGTATTTGTTGGTGGGAGAGGGTCCTGGGGTGATGACGGGCGCGCCGGCGGTGACTGTAACGTATGTGGTGACGACGACGACGAGTGGTTTGGTGGTGCCGAGTGGGCTGGCAGCGCTTTTACGAGGTCAGTGAGCTGTGGCGAGGAAGGAGCGATCGGGAGACTTACGCCATGGTTGCCATTGCGGCGAGGGTGAGGAGCGCGGTCTTGATGATGGACGGCATGTTGATGGTTGGTGTGATGTTTTCGAGGGTGTGGTGTTCTCGGTGGCGAAGACGGCTTTTGCTGTGAGGTTGAAGAGTTGTGTGGTTGCTTGAGGAAGAAAGTTGGTAAGGTTATGAAGAAACTTGCTCAACGCTGCCGACCTCACTTCATTAATGGACGTTCGGGAGCGATTCAAACTTCACGGTTGTATTCAATGCTAAACTTCAGGATGTGCCATTCGATTTTCGGCTCGATAATCAGCTCGCGATTCAAGTCGCGATTTGTCTTGCGATTCGTTCATTGACCAGTCTTCCAACGTCCGACTCCGACAGAGCAAGCTCGCCAGAAGACCACATGGAGAGCCTAGTAGAACTAGTTAGCTAAATGCTTAGGCCGGGAAGACGGAGAATATACCTTACCTAGCTATGAAGGAAGTCGAGTTGTCGAGGGAGGAGGCTGTAGTCAGTATGCTATGCGATAAAAGCCGAGTTTTGAAATCGGTTTGACTTGAAGCTTGACTCAAAGCTTGACTCAAACCAAGCTGATTGTCAAGTTGATTGTCAAGTCGACAAGACTTGTTGCAAGCTTCGAGCTACAGAGGCCCATTCTGAGCGTTTCCAGACCAGTTTCGCCGGTCCGGGGTCTTGCATAATGTAGATCAGGTGCTGCAGGCGCGGGCGTCACATAATATCGCAGCTACGCAGATTGTTAGCCGTGCTCATGCCTGATCTGCGAAATAGACATCTGCTTACCATGTTGGGATACCTGCGGGGTGCTCCTGTCGGCTGCTTGCTACGACAATTGATGTTGTCTGGACTGCCGGCAGCTGGTACACCCAGGCACTGCCGCAAACCATATACCCAGGCCCCTCGGCTGGCCAGACTTCTGCACAGCCTGCAATTTTGACGCCCGCCGACTGTGCCGACGTTGTACGAGTCGTTGGGCCAGGCTCCAACGAGGCCTCGCTATTAATTAGGGTAAGCACAATGTCTGATTCGGGACAAATTATCCGTTTTACGTACCGAGTCGCGACCGCCATCCTTCCGGCGAGTAGGTAGCTTGCTATTCCGATGTAATACATCTTGAAAGACTGGTGAGCGATGGAAGAGGAGCGAGGTAGCTGTGACTTATGAGTTGTAGTGGAGTGGAGGAGATGAGAAGAGGCTGATGCGTTTCGTGATTCGGAGAGCGAACAATGAGGTCACGTTGCTCGATGTTGGATCGAAGAAGAAAATTAGAAGCCGAGAGAAGTTGAGGCTTTATAGCACGCCTGCGCCAGAGGTCACCTGCCAAATGTAACACACTAATGCAGGCTAGTTCCGGAAGGAGCGTCTCGAGCATGTGAAAAGTGTAGTAAAGTCTCGAAGCGCTTAAAGTGAAAGCTGGGAAGGATGCGACAGAGGTATACCACCACTTACAGCTGCCGATTCTTGGGACACGCTCGCCACCCCTCGCTCAAATCAGATAGCATCAATGGTACAAACACTCAATGCTCTTGCTATCCATATCAAGCAGCCTTCGGCTTCTTAGTCCCATACTTCGACCGACTCGTAATCCTGTTGCCCACGCCTCCCTGCGAAACAGTTAGCCAACACCTTCACATCACTATCGCACAGCATTTCACTCACCAAGTCCAACGCCCCTCTCACAAGATGATACTTCACCCCCGGACAATCCTGACTCCTGCCTCCTCTTACCAGCACGACCGAATGCTGCTGTACATTGTGTCCTGCCATCCCAGCATTAGCATCATCCCATAGTCCTGCGCCAACGTGTTTGTAGAACTCACCTTCCCCAGGAATATAAGCCGTAACAACCGTCCCACTACTCAACCTCACCCTCGCCGTCTTCCTCTCCCCCGAATTCGGCTTCTTCGGCTTCGTAGTCCCCACCCTCAGGCACACCCCTTTCATCTCTGGGTTCTGGGTTCGTGAGAGGGCAGGGGAAGTGGCTTTGCGCGCTTTTTGGCCCACGCGGCAGCCGCGGAGGACTTGGTTGTAGGTTGCTTGTCGGGGGGTGGAGGCGGAGAAGGCGCGCGAGGGCAGCGGGGCGAGGAGAGTGGTGAAAATGGAGCGCGAGGGCGGGGGGAGGCGGAGGAGGGAGGTGAGGAGGGAGTGCATTGTTGTGGTGGTGTGTTGGTGGGTTGATGGGGGATGGGTGGGCGCATTGATGGTTTGGAGTTCGAGTGTGAGGTTGGTCCAAGCTCGGTTTTCCCTCGGGGATATCGAATGGACACGCGAGACGCCAGCGAGCACTCTGAAGGTACATGTATACGTCAAGGCAGAGTTTTCGATTATTGGGAATGATTCTGGTTGTTCCATAGGTTCTGACAGTGATGTAAGGTCGTCTAAGATCCTTCGTGATCATGAAATCCCCGAACCTGATCGAATCATCATCTCCCAGCACGTAAGTGGTCTACTCGCTGTATTCATGCTTCGCCTGAAGGTGTTCATCACGAACTCCTCTCGCTTGGACTTTTCCGACCATTGCCACATTCAGTCGTCTCTGATGCATCCGATACCATGACTCTCTCATCCACACATCTGACTCCCAGCAGAGAGTAGCAGTGCCCACGCACGCTCAGTAACTCCTCCCATATAAAACCCACTTAACAGCCTTCTCCTCGCACTTAGGATTAATGCACTTCTGCCCCTCCTCAATGCCCTCCGGCTGCTCAAACGGAATACAAAGCGTCTTGGCCCCCATACTCGGCGCCTTCTCGTCCACCTCCTGCCCCTCCACATTCCCCGCCGAATCCTTTTTAATCTGCTTCTCGCACTCCTCTGTCGTGCAGCTCGGCGCCAGCACCAGATTCTTCTCATTCAGCGTCGGCACGAAATCCGCCCATCCCCTAACAACCTTCCGATGCGCTGCATACTCGTCGGACGCCTTCTGGAACATATCCTTCTGGATCGTCTCAAGCAGTTTTGGAACTTCGGTCGCGATGTCCGTGACAGGGATCTCGCCTTTGCTGCCGCTTTGGTCGCGGCGGGAGGTAGTGACGATGCCCTTTGCGGCGTCTTTGGGTCCGAACTCAAGACGGAGCGGCACGCCTTTCATCTCCCAGTCGTTGAACTTGTAGCCCACGTTGTAGCCTTCGCGGTAGTCGCACTCGACGCGGACGTCGACATCTTCGAGGGTTTGGCGGAGCTTGTCGACTTCGTCGTAGAGATTCTGCTTGTCGGCGTCTGCCATCTTGGCTGTGACGCCGACGGGGATGATGACGACTTGGACTTCTGCTACGCGGGGTGGGGTGATGAGACCTTTGTCGTCGCCGTGGATGAGGACCATGACGCCAATGGAGCGGGTGGTGAAGCCCCAGCTGTTCTGCCAGACATGGAGTTTGTCGCGCGCTTGGCCGTCTTTGATCTGCTGGTTTGGGTCTTCGACGGTGATGTCGAACATCTTCGCGAAATGCTGTCCGAGACAATGCGACGTCGCTGCTTGGATGCCTCTACCGACCGATGGGATGAAGCCTTCGAGTGTGGTAGTGTAGTGCGCTCCTGGAAACTGCTCCTCCTTCGTCTTCCTGCCCTTGATCACTGGCACCGCCAGCAGATCCTCATAGATCGCCGCATAATGATCCAGAATCTCCAACACCTCCTTCCCAGCCTCCTCCTCAGTCATATGTGCCGTATGCCCCTCCTGCCACAAGAACTCTCTCGACCGCAGGAAAGGCATCGGATGCTTGAACTCCCACCTCACCACATTATTCCACTGATTCAGCTTAAGTGGCAGATCCCGATGACTCCTGATCTTCTTCGCATAGAAGCTATACATTGCCGTCTCGCTCGTCGGACGTACCGCCAGCCTCTTCTCCAACTTATTCTTCCCGCCGTGCGTCACCCACGCGACCTCCGCCGCAAACCCCTCAATATGATCCTTCTCCCGCTGTAGATTCGCTTCGGTGATGAAGAGCGGGAAGTAGCAGTTCTTGACCTTCATCTTGCGAATACGATCGTTGAAGAAGGCTTGGATGAACTCCCATATCCGGTACGAGGCAGGCTGGTAGATGTAGCAGCCCGGGATGTCGGTGAACTCGAGCATCTCGCCCTTGAGAATGACCTGCTGGTACCATTCTGAGAGGTCTTCGGCCTTGGAGCAGGTAATGCCTATGAGTGTTGGCTCGTCCATCTTCTTCTTCGAGGATTGTTGTTGAGTGGGTTTGGCGGGTTTGGCGGGTTTCGCAGCGCTCTTCTGGTCTCTCCGCTCCTTGTCTTGCTTCTTGGGCTTCTCGGTGGGCTGTCCTCCTTCGACTGTGGTGCTGGAGGAGTCGGCAGGTTTGTCTTCAGTGAGTTGTATGGCCTCCATCTTGGGCTCGATGCCGCTTTGACTCATGCGCTTGCCTCCGGTGCTTCGTCGCTTCTCTTCTGTGCTCATTGCCTGAGCTGCTTATGTGATTGGGTGTAGGAACCGAGGACTTTATATCCGAGTACGAGTCGCGTTTTGAGTCACGTCTAACTTGGAGCCATTGAGTCAATTTACCAAGCGGTGGGCTGTTTCGAGACCCCGCGTTTCGAGATCTAATGCCTGAAACAATGCCTGACACTGCTTTCAAAAACAGGAGAGAGGTTGTCGGATCGCCTAACCATGGAGTCTCTCGAGAGTGTACAATTGCGACGGTCTGCTCACTACGTGTATCTGGATATGGGTGAATTCTCGTGTTCCGCTACCTCCTTCAGTGATACCATCTATCGTCCGCACCCGTGGATTGGCAGCAATACTTGACGCCCGTCTCCAAACCGCTGGTGCTCGGATCATTGGCAGACTGCTTCGGCTGTCATTACTAAGAACACGTCCTGGTACAGTCCCCGGCGCAGGGCCCTCCTCTGGCGTAGTGTGGCTCTCTCGATGACAGGTTTCGCTGTGCGAGATACAACGCGGCGGAGCGGAGGCCATGAAAGTACTTGAGCACCGAGCGAACGACACCGAGCGAGAAAGAAGGAGGCTATGGAAGTGCGTGAGGGTGATGAGACATATCATGTTGGGCCCGATATAACGCCTCAGGTAGAGGTGTACATGGAAGGTATAGGGAATCGAAGAGAGCTCCAGGCCAGGTACCACAGCACCGGGAGCTCCATTACTGCAACTTCTTCGTATTAGAGTTTGGTCGTAGTCCGATCTACTGCGCTTTCTATCCTGGTTTGCATCCTTTCGATCATCTACACAACATCTCCTTCAAGAAACTACTGCTATCGTCCGATCACCTAGCCGGGCGGCGCAGACATCACAATGGGTTGGGAGCAATACTTAACGTAGGTATTTGCCACTTGCCATCTGCCAATTAATGGCAGCCTCTTCTGCACCTTCATCTCGATGTATTGCTGACAGAATCACCTGGGAAAGACGACGTAACACCATCCTTTTCTCTTCTGCTGCTCTCGTGAGCTCATGGCTCGCCGTACGATGGAGGAACGAGGCCGAGATGAGACGTCGATCTGGGACCTATCATGTCGAGCCACACAGATCAGGTGCGAACGCTCATTTCAACGAGTATAGTGAAACTGATGATGGTATAGGTGGAGGTGTATGATACATATATCTTACCAATGGACGGGACGATGCTGTTGCCGATGTCTAGCATATCATTACGGGCTACATTGATGCTGCCTCTCTTCCTCTCCTTATCTCTGCAGATCCAATGTGTACTAAACCAACGTGCCGGTCTGTGTGGTGCTTTGCGTCGATGTCCGCATTCAATGCAGCCAACGAGCAGTATACTCTGGTGTTCAAAGCAAGATGCTCATCCGTCAACTCCCCAACTCCCTCCTCCACTTCTCCGCGCTGCTACGGTCGTCCACAAGTCGAAACAGGCTCAAACCCCAATTTCAACCCCACACCCCGCGCCTCGTTCTTCGTTCGCATGTGATCCCGGCAAAACAGGCGGTTAGGCGGCTCGATCGAAGGAAGGTTGCATCTGCAACGTGGGCGCTGAGGGAGAGGTACCTTTCTCAAGTATACTTTGCCTTTGTGCCTCTTGAACCACAGTTCCACACGTGTTACACTTCCACACGTGTTACGCGTCTCTCGTAGGAGAAGTCGTTCATTCAATCGACAGTCCGAATTGTTTGTCTCCGAGGCAGGAGCTTTCGACCCCACTTCACATCAGCTCGACGCGTCTGCAGTAACTCCGCAGCGACCGACGGTACCGCGAGTGTCGTGCATGAGGCTTTCATGATAGCTACATAGGTCGTCGCCATGTGGCCAGGCTCACGGCCGCTGAGGCTGTTCAAGAGGTCGTCGACTATCCGACTACCACGCGTAAGTCGGACGAGATGGCTCCCACAGCAAAGCCGAACACTTTCGACTTCTTCACGATGGCTGCAGGAAGCTCAGGCCCAAGACAGCAAGCCGGAACCGGATCCTGTCAAAGCCATCCCGTACAGCGAACTGACCATTGGTGTGCCCACTGAAGTCCGAAGCGGCGAGAAACGTGTGGCAATCACACCTCAGAATGCAAAGTTACTGCTCAAGAAAGGCTTCAAAGAAGTCCTCATCGAACATGGTGCTGGATTTCAAGCAGAGTTCCCGGCTCACGACTATGAAGAAGCTGGGGCGACGCTCGTCAACGCCAGTCGTGTCTGGACCGATAGCAACATCGTGCTCAAGATCCGGCCACCGAGGTTACGAAGCACGACTTTATCTCCTAACAACTTCATCGAAGGCTTCAAGGAGGGTGGCGTTATCATATCGATGCTGCAGCCGAACCTGGATCGCAACAAGCCGATCATCGATGCGTATGCACGAAAAGGGTTGACGAGCTTCGCTATGGACATGATTCCGCGTATCACTCGAGCTCAAAGCTTTGATGTTCTGTCCTCGATGGCCAACATTGCGGGATACAAAGCTGTGTTGGAAGCCTCCAATCACTTCGGACGTTACATGACCGGCCAGACCACTGCAGCAGGCAAGGTACCGCCCTGCAAAGTCCTGGTAATTGGTGCTGGTGTGGCAGGTCTGAGCGCAATTGCTACTGCGAAACGAATGGGTGCTATCGTGCGTGGCTTTGACACCCGCTCTGCAGCCCGCGAGCAAGTGCAGTCGTTGGGAGCCGATTTCATCGAGGTCGAGATCAAGGAAGACGGCGCAGGAGGCGGCGGCTATGCCAAAGTCATGTCGAAGGAGTTCATTGATGCGGAAATGGAGCTTTTCATGGCTCAAGCGAAGGAGGTCGACATCATCATCACTACTGCACTCATTCCAGGCCGACCTGCTCCAACGCTAATCACCGAGGAAATGGTGGCAGCCATGAAGCCTGGATCTGTTATCGTAGACTTGGCTGCTGAGGCTGGCGGCAATTGTGAGATTACGGTGCCTGGTCAGCTCTCACACCACAAGGGCGTCACAGTTATCGGGTACACGGATTTACCATCTCGGCTCGCCACTCAATCATCGACTCTCTTCTCGAACAACATCACGAAATACCTCCTCTCAATGTCGCCAAAGGAAAATCACTTCGGTATTGACTTGAAAGATGAAGTTGTCCGTCGGTCGATCGTTACTCATAATGGCGCAATAATACCCGGTTTACCACCTATCACACCTTCCGCACCCGTGGCAAAGAAAGAAGACGTCAAGGAGGTGGAAGTCGTGGCACTGACACCCTGGCAGAAAGCGACCCGAGAGGTCACTACCGTCACAGGTGCTATGGGCACTGCACTTGCACTCGGAAAGCTGACCGGCCCGATCTTCATGGCCAACGCATTCACATTCTCCCTAGCTGGTCTGATTGGGTATCGAGTTGTCTGGGGTGTTGCACCAGCCTTACACAGTCCGTTAATGTCGGTCACCAACGCTATATCTGGTATGGTCGGCATTGGTGGCTTCTTCATCATGGGAGGAGGCCTGCTACCGCAGACGCTCCCACAGACACTAGGTGCGTTGTCTGTTCTTCTTGCCTTCGTCAACGTCTCTGGTGGATTCGTCATCACCAAACGCATGCTGGATATGTTCAGACGGCCGACCGATCCCAAGGAATACCCATGGCTATACGCGATCCCCGGTGTATTGTTCGGTGGCGGCTATCTCGTCGCTGCAAGTACGGGTATGGCTGGCTTAGTGCAAGCTGGCTACATGGTGAGCAGTCTACTTTGCATCGGTTCGTTGAGCGGACTAGGAGCGCAAGCAACTGCAAGAACGGGTAACCTTCTCGGCATCCTGGGCGTGTCTACCGGTGTACTGGCGTCCTTGACGGCAGTTGGCTTCTCACCGGAGACCCTTATTCAGGTCATCGGAGTTGCTGGTATCGGCAGCCTCATCGGTGGCTTGATCGGCCGGCGTATAACAGCTACGGAACTGCCACAGACGGTCGCTGCGTTGCATTCCGTCGTTGGTTTGGCCGCTGTACTGACCAGTATTGGCTCAATCATGGCTGCTATCGATCACCTCGACGTTCTGCACATGGTTACTGGCTACTTTGGTGTTTTCATCGGCGGCATCACGTTCACGGGTTCCATCATCGCCTTCATGAAGCTCGCCGGCCGCATGTCCTCCAAACCAAAGATCGTACCTGGCCGACACTACACCAACGGCGGCATGCTCGTCGCCAACGTCGCAACCATGAGCGTCTTCCTCACCATGGCTCCCGGCGCGCCAATGATCGCAGCGACGTGTCTCGCTGCCAACGCCGCGCTGAGCTTCGCAAAAGGCATCACAACCACTTCAGCCATCGGTGGAGCAGACATGCCGGTCGTCATCACCGTGCTAAACGCCTACTCCGGTTTCGCGCTCGTTGCGGAAGGATTTATGCTGAACTCTCCGATCCTCACCACCGTTGGTTCTCTGATTGGCGTCAGCGGCTCTATCCTCTCGTACATCATGTGCGTCGCCATGAACCGCAGCATCACGAACGTTCTCTTCGGCGGGATCGCGGCGCCACCACAGACGGAACACAAGATCGAAGGCGAGATCACGAAAACCACGGTCGATGAGACAGTCGAGATGATGCGCAACGCGCAGAAGGTGGTTATAGTCGTCGGCTATGGCATGGCAGTCGCCAAAGCACAGTACCCGATCGCAGATATGGTCGCCAACCTCCGGGCTCAAGGCATCATCGTGAAGTTTGCCATCCATCCAGTTGCTGGGCGGATGCCCGGGCAGTGCAACGTCTTGCTTGCGGAGGCGTCGGTGCCGTACGATATCGTCCTGGAGATGGATGAAATCAATGAGGAAGGGTTTGATAATGTGGACGTTACGCTCGTCATTGGAGCGAACGATACAGTCAATCCCATCGCACTAGAGAAGGACAGGTAAGCATGCCGTGCTACAGGATGCCACATCGACGCTCGCTCGCTGGGAGATGCTAACGTTTTGCAGTCCTATTGCTGGTATGCCGATTATCGACGCCTACAAGAGCAAGCAGGTCATCGTCATGAAGCGTGGTATGGGCTCCGGATACGCTGACATAGTGAATCCCCTCTTCTATCGTGAGTACTCTGTTGAGCAGAAACCCCCTCTAAGACACCGGAAACATATACTGACGATTTCTCCTCGCCAAAAAAAGAGCCGGTAAGCAAAGCACTCACCTCCTCGTTGCACCCACCTCCTCGCTGCATACACCTCCTCGTTGCACCCTTGCTGACACATTTACCAGAACACCAAGATGCTCTTCGGCGATGCGAAGCAGACTTGCGATGCCATAAAGGCGGCGCTAGCACAATAGAGCAGCATTGCATTGCATTCGTGGTGCTTGTGGGTGTAGATAGCTTGTTGCATCTGAGTTCTGCTACGATGCACATCTGTCAGTTTCTCATCGCCCGCATTCCGCTGCCGTAACATCGAATGCCGGCCGTGCAACAGCCATGAGCTCGCGTAGCTCTAACATTTCATGATTACCAGTAATCTGCTCAACAGGCCTTGCAATCTGTAGATCGGGGCCATCCCCGTACACATACTATACACGCCGTCCTTGCTCCAGCAGAACCTCGAATACCTGCCCGCTCTCGTCCGATACTCTCACAAGGGTCTTCCTACTCGCACAAATGCCACCTCATCCCCAGCATCTCTCCTGGCCCTTCCTTGCCCATTGTTCTTACACCTGCTCAGCGCCCCACCCAGCATCCGCATCCCTCATATTCGCCGGCGGCTCAATGCTCGGAACGAACTCGAGTGCCACATATCCGGCGCCGACAAGCGCGATGAGAGTGCCTGCCGCATATTTCCACCAATTATCGCCCATGATGATGCAGCCGACGAAGAGGTAGAAGACGCCGCGGCCGACAAAGCTGAACATGAAGGAGGCGTAGCGGGCGACTTGGGGTGGGATTTGAAATTCTGTCGTCCGGTGTTAGCGAGAGGGCGCGGTTACGAGAGAGCATATATGTATGGAGTTCTGCTTCTTCATTCTTATCGCTAAGGGGAGGGGGAGGGTTTTACCTAGGAGGCCGGTCGCTGGAAAAGAGGAGTCAGTCAATGGTACCATAGTAGTTTCTGGGAAGCTGTTGATTCTTACCAAGACCGAATATTATCACGTAAACTCCAACGATGACATTTTGTCTGTTCCGCTGGTCAATGGCTGTTCTGTCCCCCTTGTTGCGCCTGACAGCACGGTGGAGCTGGTGCTTACACGCCAATGGTAGGGAAGAATTGTCCAATGCCTCCAAGCACCATGAATACTCCGATCGCCAGATTCACGATGCGACTGCGCATATGTCAGTATTGTCGTAGGTAAAGCAATGCCAGGCAGCTCTATTGTTGAGCTGTGATTGTCGCGAGGGTACTGACAAGATGTCCGAGAAGTCCATGATGGGCGAACGTCTGGCGTCTGTGTCGCGGGTGGAGTAGGAGTCGAGTCTGGCTGTTCGAGTGTAGGTAGAGTGTATGCTGGTGCTTCGAGGTGGAGTTGAAGTTGTGGTAGGGAGTACTGGGCAACTTCAATCAAGGGTTGACGTCCGCCGAGAGCGAGAAGCTCGGGCCGATTTCCACGTTTACGTTCGCCGCCAGCCACCATC
>JAABUW010005981.1_pt1 | contig 15498 bp, 26 predicted proteins | sample 5560081 | NCBI WGS metagenome assembly JAABUW01 (sample SAMN10711882, study PRJNA513363) | rock metagenome | isolation source: Antarctica rocks | place: Antarctica: Victoria Land, Knobhead sud | reverse complement strand
TGCTGCTAGCGCTTTGTTGTTGTGCATTGGCCAAAGCCCGGTCGTATACCAGTATTGGTTCGGATATTCACTCCTCCATGCTGTGTCTTACTTTTAACGAGTTATGGTCTGATGCAGCTCACGTGGATCTACACGACTGAGACTCCTCCCGAGGAGCAATCGCTCGCTGCGATGAAGTCAGTCCTTCTTTCGATTGATCAACGTGCCACTCGGGTTGAGAAAGTAGGGCAGCTGCAGATGGCGGCGCACTTGCCTGGTCGACGGGTACAATGTATGGCAACACGTCAGAGAGACCAAGATGGCGCGAAGTGTTGTCCTGCTCAGATCTCTCAAGTCATTGGCCACGCGACTAACAGGGCTAGTGTCCGGAGTACAGAGAGAAGGTAGTCTTGATTGTCAAAGGCGGATACCATACTACCAGCAACATCCCATTCACCTCGTACGCCCGGTCTCGTCCTTTCTCTTCCCGTCAAAGCGGCTGATCAAATAGGCTGGACGAATATCGGTCCGAGCTCCAAGCCCGTCCGCGATATCCTTGGTTCCAAGCAAGCAAGTGGAAATTGACAACCTTGCCCGTTTCCCGCCGGGGCAAGATTTCGACGAGGTATTCATCCGACTCAAGACGCTAAGGGAGGAAGGATGGTTCAGGGAGATCGGGGTTTGCGATTTGAACGTCGAGAGCCTTGAGAGGGCCAGCAAAGTAAGCTCCTGGACTTCGCATACCCGCTCATCGAAGGTCAGATCGTGGATATCGCGGTGATAGAGACAGAGGTCTCACTTTGGTCCTCCTCTTCCGATATTCGCTCCGTCATCTCCTGGTCTTTATCCCATCGTATCCCCCATCCCCGCGTATTCTCCTCTCGGCCGCGGCTTTCTCGTCAGGAAGTACAAGGATCCGAGGGAGGTTGAGGGGTTTAACGCCCTATCTCCGAGATTCCGGAAAGAGGCATTCGAGCAGAATATGAGGCTCGTAGAAGCGGTGAGGCGATCGCGGGGAGGAAGGGTATTTCCCCTGGGAACCTCGCGCTCGCTTGGCTACTAGCTGTCAATCCTCTTGTGAGTACTCGCATCGAGACCGGGATTGATAGGCAGAACATTCCTATCCCCGGCTCGTCGAAAGTTGAGAGGGTGAATGAGAACCTCGCGGCTGGTCAAGTCGAATTCACGGAAGGGGACAGGTATCCGGAGCAGGAGGACGGTATCCTGAGTTGATGGAGAACATGCAGATGCAATAAAGAGGACATGGCAAAGCTCACCACCTTATCTCGAAAGAGGCTGCTGCGACGTATGTGAGTAAATCGAGTCACATAGTTCTTTACACTCTTCTTTTGAACGGGAGATTGTCTCTTCCGCATCTCGTCACGGGGGGAGAACCGTACGAATGGCCAAGCATGACCCGGTAGGAAGTAAGGCGTATCCATCTAGTATCAAGTCGGAGGGTCATCAGTGATCTCGGCCATGGCGGAGAAAGAAACACTGCATCCCGTGCGCTCAGGAATGGGCTAATCCATGTGAAGAAAGTCCAAGTAGGACATGTGGGAAGGATGTTGAAACCAATCATCACTTCGTGGACACGGGAGGAACGGCCGGTAATCCTGTCCGAGTCAGTGGCGACATCAGTAGAGCACTGGAGTCGGTGAGGGTAGTGTCAATTCAGTCTGCTCGATGTCAGTATCGAAGATCGAACCATGATGCGTTGAAGGGTGTCCTCACAACCCAAAACTTTCTCGTCTCGACACAGTCCTCGAACCTCTGGAATCCTTGACTGCAAGCCAGCCAAATCACCACTGCGTTCGAAGGTGATCATGTCTCTGAGAAGGAAATGGGAGGAGAAGACGGACCGAGCTCGATATCTGACAGCTGTTGGCTCGCTCATGTATGCCATGCTTGGCACTCGACCGGATTGCGCATACCCTGTTGGTCTGCTTGGACGATTTGCGAGCGACCCATCTGAGACACACTGGCGGGGAACCTTGTCAGTGTTCGAGTAGCTCAAGCACACGAGCGAGCTTGGGATCACTGACTCAAGAGGAGGCTCACAGCTCGATGGGTACAGCGATGCTGATTTTGCCACAAGCGATCCCGATCGACGACGAGTCACCAGTGGGTATGTCTTCAGACTCTGGGGAGGAGCCATCAGCTGGGAGTCCAAGAAGCAACCATCGGTAACGCTTGCCACAGGCGATGCAGAATATGTCGCCCCAGCTCAAGGTGCTCGCGAGCTGATGTGGTTGCGCTCAATCATGAGCGAGCTACACTTTGCCCCTAGCCAGCCAATCACCCTATATGGCGACAATCAGGCTTCAATCTCGATCGCCAAGACCCCAGTTGGACATACTCGAGCGAAGCAGATTGACATCCGGTATCACTACTTGAGGGAGCTAGCTGGTCGAGCGGGACGTAGTCGTTCGCTCGATTCCTCACCATGCTTGGCCTCTCTGCAATCCCAGATCGCTCGGTCAAGTCGACGGCCAGTTTCATTCCTTCAACCTCATTATCTTATTCGGTCAAACTCTCACCTCATTCTCGGTCGATCCCATCCCACACTATGCCAACCGACATCGCTCAAGCCCAGATCGATCGAGCTCACTAAGTTCGAGACAACGGTCACAGCGCTCGCCCTGGATGCACCACCTGCATCACGCTTGCTCGAGACTGCATCATCCTTCCTAACCGCGGACGCTCGCAAGCTCAACAAGTGTTACCAGTGCACTCTTTCCCAGCAGAAATGCTCGATCGATCGCGCGCTCAACCGAGACAACTTTGACGACCAGACCCTGGATGCTCGCTTCGACTTCACCGAGGATACCTCAAGCGATTCGATGTCGATCGAGAAAGAAGGTTCGGTCGCCTCGGTTGCTCCCTCGTTCGCTTCGGTCGCTCCCTCCATCAAGACCAAGCCTTCAGATGCGCTTGCTGCGCTCAACAAGGCTATCCTCTCCCTTGAGGTCACCTTGGATGATCTCAAGGCAACTCGCTTGGTTCTCATTCAAGCTTCGATCTCGAAATCCACTTCGGCTTCGACTTCGACTTCGAGCGTCTTCGACCTCGATGTTCTTTGCGACGTAATACGTCAAATCCGAGAGGTTAGCCTCATGAGGAGATCCTCCCGATCATAAGATTGTGATATGAATGCTGTTCTGTATTTGAGATATTGTTTCTGGCTGAGGTGAAGCGTACGCGCTCCTGGATCTCCCAGGCTGTCGGCTGAAACTTCGAGCAGCAAGTTGAGCCTTGTATCGTTCAATCGATCCATCTACCTGCCCTCTTCACCTTGAACACCCATTCACTAGCGTCTTGCCGTCTCAGTCTCGGGGTTGCCAGATAGCCGAATCCGAACTAGCGCCCCCAGTTTTTGCTCTACCGTCAGGATTCCTTACGGGGCAAAGGGACGGACGATCGGGGACCAGTAGACCTCGGGATGCCGCAAGGTACGCCGTTTCCCCGGGAAATAGCATTGAATCTTTTGTCTAGAAACGGAAGAAGGGGCGAAGTGGTGTCGATTGCGTGCTGGGCCGGCAAGAACCTTGTGCGGGCCGGATTTGCCGAGCCTAAACCACACCACTACCCCACTCCCTGGCGGCATGTGTCACTCCTCGTCCACATGTCGCCAGGGGGGAGAGGATTTGTCCGAAGCGGGGCGCCAAGGGGAACCAGGTCGGCGTTTTGTCCATTACTATGTGCCTCGTCGGTGGAGCCGCGACCCAGAGTGGTGCTCTTCTCCTGTGATTCCGACTTCCTCCCCATCGAATTTGGGAGTTTACAACTAAGACCATCGTTACTTGCAATCCTGTTCACGTTTCTCTACCCGTCCCCTCCCGTCCCACTCGTCCATCATGTCCATCTCATTCCTCACAGAGGTTGACACACTTGATAGGATTCAGTACTCGCTCGAGGAGCTCGACAAGTCCGCCGACATCGACGAGAAACAGGTCGTCGATGCGTCGTCTGACCATTGGATCCCTTCAAACGACTGGCTTGTACGCTTCACGGAAGAGTACACCGGCCAACATGGGGGAGAAACGCTGCCGGCAGGCTCGGACCCGGACCGCGTCGCTTCCTCCGTCTTGACGATGAACGAGGATCTGTCCGTCGAATTCCTCAAGTCCATCATTGAAAGCCATCATCAGGACTACACCTTCGACTCGGGCTTCATGCAACGCTGCAAGGAGCTAGTCGAGGGTAATCAGGCGTGCGGAATGGAACATGGTGAATGGGCGTACGAGACGGCCAAGACGGCAGGTATCATCCAGAACTGGTCGCCATACGCCGAAGTGAGAGCCGTAGTACTCCCGTATGACGATCCCGAGGAGCCCTGTGAGACTTTCCGAGCCTACGCGCTCGGCGTCTTCTGGGTTTGCGTCGTCACTGCCGTCAACACTTGTGAGTCCGCTCTCCCGTTCTCGGCTTCACCGTTGATCCTCGCAGTTTTCAATCCCCGTCAGCCCGGCATCTCTATCCCGGGGTCAGTCGTCCAGCTGCTCCTCGTCCCCATGGGCCGCGCCATGGCCTTCATCCTCCCTGCCTGGAGCTTCGACTATCGAGGCACGCGGTACACCCTCAACCCAGGCCCATGGTCGTCGAAGGAACAGCTCTTCGCCACCATATTCTTCTCGGGCGCAACGTCTATCGGAAACTTTACCGGTCTATTGGTCATGCGCCTTCCAATCTTCTTCGACCAGCAATGGGCCGGCTTTGGCTTCGCTATCGTCCTCGCCCTCGCAAATCAGGTGTATGGTATCGGCATGGCTGGCATTCTCCGTCGTCTCACAGTCTATCCCACCGAGGCGGTCTGGCCTTCGACGCTTCCCACTCTTGCATTGAACCGAACCCTCATCAATTCCGACAACAAGCGCGAGACCATCAACGGCTGGAAGATCTCCCGTTACAGGTGTTTCCTGATCGCCTCGGCCGTCTTCCTCGTCTACTACTGGCTCCCCAACCAGTTCTTCCAAGCCCTCCGTTTGTTCAACTGGATGACCTGGATCTCCCCCAACAATGTGAACCTCGCTGTCATCACCGGCTCTTACGGCGGCATGGGTTTCAACCCATTCTCGAGTTGGGACCCAAACGCTTCGGGTTCTGCTACGATGAACTCGCCTTTCTTTGCGTGAGTCTTCCGTGTCGATCGCGGCAAGAGAAAGTTCATAGTCACCAGTCAGCTCCAACAGTATGTCGCTCGCCTTATCAGTGGCATCATCATCCTCATCATGTATTACACCAACGCCTTTTGGTCCGCGTACATGCCGATCAACTCGAACGAGGCCTTCGACAACACAGTGCACCCGTACAACATCACCATGGTGCTCAACGACGACAACCAACTGGACGTCGACAAGTACAAGGCTTACGGCCCCCCTTATTACGCCATCGCGAATCTTTTCGTCACCGGTGGCAACTTCGTGTACTACACCTTCTCGCTCGTCTACGTCACCATCAAGTACTGGCGTCCCCTTAAAAAGGCTTTTGTCGGGATGGTGGTCAACACGATCAAGCGCCGCTCAATCTACACTGGCTTCACCGACGGTCACTCACGAATGATGCGACGATATCCCGAGGTGCCAGAATGGTGGTACGGCATAGTCTTCGTCTTCGGTTTCGCCATCTCCATCATCGCTGTGACTGCTTGGCCGACGCAAACACCTTGGTGGTCCATTCTTGCCGTCACCGGAGTTGGGGCGTTGCTTACCATTCCCTGGGTCATCATCGAGAGTATCGCGTCGACCGGCATCCAGTTCAATATTATCTGGCAGGTGCTTCCTGGTCTCTGGTTCCCCGGACATCCCCTCCCGCAACTCGTCATCCTTATGCTCGGTGGTGCATTCGAGCAGGAGGCCGGTGGCTTCACGGCTGACCTCAAGTATGCACACTACGCAAAGATGCCTCCGCGAGCCGTTTTCCGCGGCCATATCGCAGCAACCGTCATCAACTGCTTGATCTACTGCGGAATGCTGGAGGTCATGCTCGTTTATTTCAACTCGGACAGCACGCTCTGCCAATGGGACAACAAGGCGTTCTTCGTTTGCAACTACGCACACTCTGTCTGGTCATCCGTCATCCAGTTCGGCGCGTTCGGCACCAACAACATGTTCAAGCTGTACCCTATCCTTCCCTGGTGCTTCTTGCTTGGCGCCCTCCTCGGTCTCGCCTGGGTGCTCGCCGAGAAGTTTCTGCCGCGCCTGCGTCAGTACCTTCGTGTCCGAATGGACGAGAAGCGATTCCATTCGTTTGATCAATGGTTATGGAGACCTACCGCCAGCACGTTCGCCTGCCTCAACCCCGCCATTGCACTCTCTGGCGCGCTCAATTGGGCGGGAAATACCAATCTCACCTACGCCACGTTGGGTATCTACTTGGCTTTCATCTTCCAATTCTATCTCAAACGTCGTTACACGGCGTGGTGGGGCAAGTACGCCTACCTCATCTTTGCCGGCCTCAGCGTCGGTGTCGCTATTTCGGGCCTCATCGTGACCCTCGTGTTCAGCTTCGGTGCCGGTCAAAACACATCGTTCGACTGGTGGGGCAATGATGTTGCCCATCAAGGCGTCGACTACCAGCTCTACAACAATAACGCGTCCATCAAAGCCATACCAGCCTCGGGCTACTTTGGACTCTCACCGGACCAGTATCCTCTCGACTGGTGATCATACTGTCAGGAGATTACGGGGTTTAGGGGGTTCATCCGGTGTGTCGTTTTACAAAGGCGATGGGTGTAGCGCAAGGGGTTAAGGGGAGTCCTTCCGAGGGCGATGACGTGAGAGGGTTCAAGAGGTTACCTCCGCGTGCTAGGAGATTTGTATCTAGGTCCCGCAGTGATGTGAGCTCATAAGCAGACCCCTTCGCAGTTGGAAATTACATTCGACCGAGAAGAAGAGTCGGTATGAGATGTCCTATTGGTTGCATACAACGTGTTTCTGGATCCAGTTGGCGAAGTTCGGACGGCGAAGGTCTGACCTACGATTTCATTGTCTCCCCTTGGAGATACCTCCTCATGACCGCTTCCAGACTTTCCCCCTTGGACTCCTCCAATCTGAACCTCTCGCCAAGCCACGGGTTATTCCCCTCGCCCATCCTCCACCGCAGCATCGCCACCATAGCCATGAATCCGCCCTTTGACACTTGCGAATCAAAGTTTGTCCATAGTGATCCAAATTCTGTCAGATCAGCTTCGTTTCTAAAGAGAGATATGTCGAGACGTTCAGTTTGATGGATGTCTGACGCGTGGCTTCGGAACCTGAAGGACAGCGTTAGGGGAGATTGTCTCACATGAGGATGTTCACGCCCTCGACAGCCTTCCCGATCCGCTCATCCGTATCCGCCAGGTCGATCTCCCTTGTCTTCACGTTTGAGGGAAGACCGTCCAGGGAAGAAGTTGGCCGATGGAGAACGACCAAGTGAATCTGGCCTTGATCAACAGATGGCAGTAGCCGGGTGAGGATGGCACCGCCGAGCTTGCCATTGTTACCGATCAGGGCGTTAGTGTGTTGGTCGGACTCATCGTGAGATGATGCACGAGCCGACGACGTCTCTTGGGTGTTTTGGCTGAAAGTTGAGTCTCTCTTTGGCTCGGCAAAAGTCCCAGTCAAGCAGTCGGCCTCCCAAGATTCCCGCAACCATTGAACCACCTCCTACGGTATGACGAATGGCGGTGTGGGCATGCTGTCGAGAATGGTCAGCAGATGTTCGATTACGATACCTTTTCGATGCCACTGAACGAGTCGACACAGCTCGCTGGCGCCATGCCCCGAAAATCTCGGCTCGGATGCTATCAGGTATCCCGCACGGGATGGAGCAGAGCGGATGACGCGTTGTACAGAGTTGCATAAGACTGCGGCTAGATCAGTTGAGCTCATGCATCGCTTTCTGGTACCTTGAGCTCAACTCTGCTGCTTCTTGGGGTATGCCAGTCCTCAGAAGGCTTTACAAATTGTGGGATCCAATCAAGCGACAGGTTGTCATTTCGCGCGATGTCACCTCTGATGAATCTGTATCAGCAGGTCGGCTTGAACGACCCAAGATTGCAAAGGCCGAGCATGGGCGAAACCTTCAGCTCATTCAACCTCAAACACTGCCTTCACCCACTAGTACTCCGAACAGATGGAGAACAACCCTTTGAAGCAGTGATTACCTCATGCATATCAAGCAGTGAGCAGACCCCTGTGTGGGCCAAAAAGGAGAGGAAAGCAGGCAAGATCACCAGGACTTGGCCAAGCGTAGACACCGACAATGCCGAGGCTGGGACTACGAGGTCAATCCTCGATTTGCACGGTCTCCTGCACCCACTCGGAACCCCCTAATCCCCTAGGCAGACGGAGGGATCGAATGGAAGAGAATGCTTCGAGGAGACGGAGACGGATGGATTCACAGGATCTCACCGATTCCTTCCGACCCATTCCGCTTCCGATTCAGGCCGACGTTCCAGCGTGACCGGACCTCGCCGCAGTTGCTGCTGAGTATGTGCAGCATCGGTTGCATGTCTGTCGGAACGCGGGCGGCCAAAGCAGAGGACTCGATGCCTTCTCGGGACCCTTTGCAAGCGATGGATACGAACCATTGACCGCGGTATCATTATTGTCCTTCGCCCGCTATTACCGCTTGATGTCTGTCTGCCGCTGCATCCGCAAGCTCCTCCAATATTACTCCATGATCCAGACGCTACCGCTACTTCGAGCGATTCCCTGGACACCTAAGAAGACTACCCTTCAAGCACATCAATATCTCCCTCTTTGAGCTCGAGGATTTGGCCCACTATCATGCCTTTCGCTTGTAGCCAGACGAACTGCGCGACTTCGTTTGTCTCTTCGGGACGATCAAGTCTTCATATCTCGCGGAAGCAAGCCAAAAGCCCCTCCACTCTACCAGCTTGGTCTCTTACTCTACTGGCTCGCCCATCAGACGGACGTCAGGCTGCTATCCTTCTTGTTTCAATCGGTTCAAGTGATGTCCGTGAGCCAGTTTTTGGCTTTCACATTGTTTTCGTACTTGACGTCGCAACAGCCCATAGAATATGTACTTCCGAACCCATTGGGTGGTTGCCGTCTTTGTTTTGCGAGGTACTCCAGCCGAGATGTCTGCCGCTGTCTCAGCTCCTGATCGGTCTTTCGGGTAGACCAATGTGGGCAAACATACGGTCGGGTACACGGGACGGACGGGAAAGCATATCAGGAGAGGCAGGTGACGTGTTTGCCGAGTTAAAGGGGGTACGACTCCCCCCACGCGCCGTTCCGTGTGGCGTAAAGGCCCTCGTCGTGTGGGGGACCTGTTGCGCATTTTGGGATAGCGCCAAAATAACCATGACGATCGAACAATCAGGCGGGTCGTCCCAGAGTAATCAGGCGGGTCGTCCCAGAGTAATCAGGCGGTCGTCCCAGCGTGTCTGGTCAACACAAGCGGTCCCGTCCTTTGGGTCAACAACAAGTGGTCCTACCCGCAAGCTGCTAAAAGAAGTATATAAACCAAGAGACAAACCTAGTAGTTTCTTTACACTCCTCAAACAATCCCACTCGACACAACTGAAGTCGTAAATCAGTCCCAACACATAATATACGATCTTCCTTGTCACGATGCTGGCCCTCATCACGCTCACTGCCATGGCTGCCTGTTGGCTTGGCCTGACCAGTGCCTCGCCCATCACAAAGCGGGCTTCTCCGTTGTCTGTGAATGACACTCAGATTCTTCAGTACGCCTGTAAGTCCATCGAGCCTCGGGTGAGACGAATGTCACTCATGATTGCCCGTTCCGCCTTTGCAGTGACCGCGGAGAATCTCGAGTACACCTTTTACAGCGACGCGCTCTCCAAAATGGATGCTGCTGCCTTTGAGGCTGCCGGCTACCCGCCTTGGGTTCGTAACAGGTCAGCTGCCGTGAATGATGGGTTGGCGTGAAAGCCAGCTGACTGCTATTGCCAGGTTCCAACAGATCTGCAACGACGAAGCTTCCCACGTCTTTTTCCTGGCCACCGTCCTCGGTCCCGACTCGGTCGCGGCGTGCAATTACTCTTTCCCGTACACAGACCCCGTCTCTTTCGCTGGGCGTCAGTCGTCCTGCTCCTCCCCTCGATGTGTTGTTTATTGATGGCTTCAACTTGTAGTCGCTGCGGCGATTGAAAACGTCGGCATATCAGCCTACCTGGGCGCGGCCGCAAATATCTCAGACTCGGCCACATTGACGTACGCGGTTTCTCGCATACATTCTGCCTGTTCACATGGCTGATGCGCTCAGTGACGCCGCCTCGATCTTGTGCGTCGAGAACCAACACCAGGCTTGGATTGCCTCCGCCGTCAACAAGGGCAACCCGTGGAGCAACAGCTGGGGTACCCCCCTCCCCTTTGATGGTGTCTACACCATCCTGGCCGAGTTCATTACCGGTTGCCCAGGTGATTAAATCCCGTTGCGAAATCAAGCTGCGGCCGGGGCTGATTGCGGCAACCGTAGCCTCGAACCCCGCCTTGCCATTTTCCGCCTACCCTCCCGCCACGATTTCGGGCGACAACCGTGCCGGAGGGACCGCTCAGCTCACCTTCGCCGACTCCACGTCCACCGAGAAATACTTGCAAATCTACTATGGCCTCGACAACTACGCCGTGCCCATCAACGCTGACAAGACGGTTCTCATCCCAGGCGACATCCAAGGTACCGCTTACGCGTGAGTACCGTCCAGCACAATCGGACGACGCTGACGCCCTCAGCTTTGTTTCATCATCCGGTGACGCCATGAATATCGATGTCACGGCATTCATCGCCGGTCCCATCATCTTGGACTACCCTTTCGTGTCGGCCGAGATGAACCCTTACAACGTGAGCATCGGTACTGGGCTGTTTACGTAGGCAAGGTCTTTGAGCGAGTGGAGAGGGCGGGGTCTGGTAGCTGGACACTGTGATTAGCGGGACACTCTGATTTGGGTGTGGGCGAAGTGATTTAAAAACCCGAAAAAAAAACGGGTTCGTGTAGAATTTGTTGGAAAATTCTCCTGGAAAATTCTCCATCGCTCCCTCCCATGATGGAACACCCTAATCTAAGGAGCGAAGCAGTACCCAACTTGGCCCCTTCACATCGTCCTCTCCTTTCATGGGATCATCAACCATTGACGATATCCTCCGAGCTCCCCACTCCACCTCTTCACCGTTTTCCCACCTGATCAGCAACCTCCACTGCCCATCTTTCCACGAGGCCGTCACCTCGCTCCTCGATCCCCTCTCGGACATCAGCACTCTCTCAATCTCCCTCCTCCACACCATCACGTTCTCAATCGACATCACCCAAGCATCTTTGCCCTCACACAGTGCCAAAGGGCGTCGATGGGTTCGTTGACGATGTGAAGGCTGCTCAGGCGCACAGGAAGGTGGGTTCGTCTTTTGCGAAGAATGAAGGAGAGAAGGGGAATTTGGGAGAGGTACAATAAGAAGCAACAAAATGGTGAGAGAGGTTGGGTCGGCTGGCCCGCAAGATTCTGGGCTGTTATCACCGTACCCAACCCGACTATGATTTGGATCGAACTCATGCCCCGGTGGACGATCAATGAACGGAGGCGATTGTCAAACACAATTGCGGGATATGGTATCTTTCACAATAGAAAAGCTAAAGACAGGTTGACACAGTCCACAATTGTCGAACACACACGACGACGAGTGTGGGTAAGACGTAAACCTACCAGTCCAGTCTTGCTCTACGGCCTTCTAGAGATTTACCAACCCACGTCCCCTGCTCGTCCGCCAGACTCATGAGCATCCGCGCGACAGTCGGCAACTATCGCCGGTCCGGCATACTGCAGGGTATTCACCGCTGGCCTATGTGGATTGAGGTACCATCCATAACTCCGGCACCCGTTCGGTCGTGCGGCGTCAAAAGGAGATAAACGCGATCTGCTGGATTCCTCCCCGGGTTATCGGGTTACCATCAATTTCCGGATCAGGACGATACTGGGGTGAATCATAAAGAGTCTGCCTCAACCGACAGCTCCAGCCCGATCCCATATGATCTACAAGTAGCATCGCCAAACACCCCTCAGGAGTACTTTGCCAGCCCCTCCATTACGTCCCGGCGACTTGCCCGACACAGTGCTCTGTCTGTATCTCTCCCTCAAGGTTTTAAATCTTCCCCGAACGACTTTCCCCTCTTCTCCTCTCATCCGCCCCCAAACGCTCATCATCTCTTCCTTGATTGCCTTCTCGGTCCCGGTTACTTCAACACCACGGTGGAGCTTTGTCCGGCAGCGGTCATAGAATATCAAGATTTGCGTCAGCTCGATGGTGACCCCGTGGACCTGTTCCACTGTGTTCGGAGTGAGCGAGCTTGCATTTTGATCATTTTATAGGCTAGGAGACTGACGTTGAGCAGAGAAGAAAGGTTGATCCGCTCCGAACGGGAAGCATACGATCGGCGTCTCGGACAAGATGGCCTACTCAGCAAGATCATCAATCTACTCCATCCAACGCCTTTGACTCACCTCGGCGACGCTATTGTATTCGCAATGACCCTACGAGCTAGTTAATCGTTCCCTACCGTTTCGTGGAGCGGGTAGGAAAAGACGAATGGGACATGAGATAATCGACGAGCTCCGGCCGGTCGGTCGGCCAAAAGAAACCACCGAAACTGCGAGATAGACGTGACCTTCGAGCGACCTACTTGGCGGACGACGCTCTGCTTTCCATGCTTGACTCCCATGTCGTCCATGGACTGCATCACGCGGAGGTCGTTTGGGTCGGAAGAACGCGCCGGTTTCTGCCCGTTGCAGGCAACCTTCGGGAATTGTATCCTGTTGGGGTCAATTAGTCTCAGCTAGTCTGCGTCTTGAGGATCAGACGAGCTAGCCTACCCAGCCATCAGCAGCGGCTTTCCCCATTCCTTTCCCGCAGGCTGTAGGCGCACTCGGCTCGAGTCCTTCAGGACAAGGTGTGATCATAGCGACCACTTTCGGGTCAGAGAGGGGTTCTGCCACAGACGTGGCGGACTGCATTACGACCACCGGCCGCCCCGCAGACAAGGCCACCCTCTGAGAGCCATACTCCCGTCCAACGACCATCCTCCCCTACCCTTCGAAACGTATCGATTCTTGAAATCCTCGGTCGCGGGGAGGAAGTAGCTCAGCAGTATCTATCCCTAGTCAGCACCTACACTCATCACGCCAGTGGGTTCATTGAGGTTGATAGGAGACAAGGTCATCGAGACGTTACAGAACCCGAGACCCGAGGCAGAGGGGTACATCGGTTCACCCGGATTGGCCATCACGCAATCATTCTGGACGACAGTCGCGGTGATGTTGAGAAGCGAGGGTCACGTCGATTCCTTCGACCGTGGGTGAGTAGCTAGCCGAGAGGATCCCCTGAGACATCACGAGGAGGTTTAATTGATGCTGCTTTGGTGACGGATCGCGAGACAGCTCCTCGCAGAACACTTTGACGGCCGACATGAGACTCGCGTCGAGTCGTTTGAAATGCAGGTTTCGATGGGTCGCTTCCGAGCAGATCTGTGACGCGACCGCGGTATTTCGGCCGGAGATGGTGATGTGGGCGGTAGGGAGTGATCAGGAGAGCTGTCGGGCGACACCGAGACCGATCCCGGCTGTGCGGCCGACGATGAGAGCGCGAAGAGGTGATGGCAGTGCGCCGAGCGCTTCGATGACCGGCAGGGACATGGTGACGATCGTGTCTGTGGTGGGGTCAGGAAGATGACATGAAGATCAACCAGTCAAACGATCTGGATAAGGATAAGTCTGTCGGTTCCTTTCCAATGTTTGGGTTACTACCTGATGAAAGTTCAGAGAACAGGAGGAACGGGCATCGTCCTCTGCCGAAACAGAGATTAAACTCCTCCCCGTAATCACCCTGAGGGAACTTGGGATGCTGGCAATCTCTTGTCATTTCAATCACGCATGGCCTGAGCGGATTAACATTAGGTGCCCCGCAGTGAAAAGAAGCATCCCAACTTTGCCATTCTTACATCTATTCGACGGCTGCGGCTACAGCCTTCATCTCTTTACCATGCCTGTACAGTCCTCTCGCGCACATTCCCTACAATTTTTGGACCCCCTCCTTCTAGCGCTGCTCCGTCATCGCAGTTGAGAGCCCACTCGTCGCCGCATTCAACTACTGGCAGCTATATACCGCCATATCTCGTCCAACCGCTAGGTCAATGCCAATATCCAACACCCCTCCTTCTACTTCCACTCTGTCCAGGCGATCTACGCCACCATACGATGACACCGGAATACCCAGTCAATAACCTCCGCATGTTTGCAACTGTTGCCGACATTACCCAACGTACCAAGAGCAGTCATTCATGGGATCAATAACGCTGATCGAATATAACCGCCTGCTAATTCTCAGTTGCCCGGTCGTACAGTCATTGCTGCTTCACCTAATACCCCTTGTACAAAACACTTTTGCAGTCTTCTTTCAATTCATAGACGACTAGAGACAATCCTGAGGGCCCTGTGCCGCCATTCCCCTCTTCTCATACCTCGATTCGACACCACTGCCGTTACCGCTAGGCAGTAGATACTTGTCGCCTCGTCAATCCGGTTCGTCTATCCAGCCGGATCATAGATGGGATCGTTCCCGGACCGGCTGTACCGGTTCCCCCAGCATCACCCCAAACTTGCCATGCAGCACGTCAAGCCGATAAAGCTGAGCCGGATACGCCAACATATCCTTCAATAGCTCCGACCTCAAGAAGTTCCTCCCCCCCGGACCACCATTATGATCGTTCCGTCCCTCATTACTAGGGAAGGCCTCGAAAATGCAGAATGTCGTCTGGGAATATCGGAGAGCGAACCATGGACCGGTCAGGGGTTCCTGATTGACGCCATCATTGATATCGCGTAGGAAAGCTTCGAGGAGGTGTTCCTTGCCCGGCTTCGCTTCGAGGTGGATGTAGTACGCTTTCGGACCGGGGGTGTTGTCGGTACCGTGGATCAGGAAGCCGGGATGACGGGGATGGTCTTGCGACCAGGATGGATTGGGGTTCGGGTTGGGAGCGATGGACGAGTGATTTTCGGATTCGGACATATTCGGAGATGGGGCTTGATTCGGCTCCGACGGTGAGGGAACTGAAGCGAAGCGGGGAATGTCAGTAGGTACTCCAATGTCCTTTGAATGGGCGCGTACCTACTCTGATGGGAGTGGTGATGGCATGAATTACATGTACCTTTTGTCCACCACTTTGCCTCCACTTTCGATGTCAAGCCTCCACTTCCACCGGCTAACTATTTATATATTAACCGGTGACAAAAAGGGCAAAGAGCCGATTGGGGAAACGGCTTGGGACGGACGGCTGCTCCGAAGTCCCGTGTCTCGAAACCTGGTTCAGGGCATATGGAGAAGCTAGCCCTTTCTGTCTCGCACTCGCACCTCAACGCGATGATCGTCTCCGTGTTCAACTTGACAGACTCGAGGTCGAGTTTAGAATGTATCAGCAGGGTAGGCATGGGATTGGGTTGGCGTTGGAGACGTGTCTGGAGAGGATGTTGGAGTGGTTGGGGAAGCAGTGGTAAGGGAAGG
>JAABUW010005976.1_pt1 | contig 15529 bp, 14 predicted proteins | sample 5560081 | NCBI WGS metagenome assembly JAABUW01 (sample SAMN10711882, study PRJNA513363) | rock metagenome | isolation source: Antarctica rocks | place: Antarctica: Victoria Land, Knobhead sud | reverse complement strand
TGCTGGGCAGGGCGCGAGCCTTGCCGCTCGCGCCATAGTTTTACTCGGCCGCGGTGCGGTAGCCCGGGTGAGCCTGCTGACGCTGCTCGACCCGCGCCTCGAGCGGACGCAAGGTTTCGTCGGCGGTGCGGCGGACGGCACGGAGCAACGTGGCGGTGCCCTGCATCAGGGCGTCCATGTATTCCCGCGCAAAGCGCTGCTGCAGCTCGACGACAGCCGCCGGGTTGGAAAGGCGGAACAGCTCTTGGGTGGCACGCAGGTTGGTCTGCACGACGCCCTCGACCAGGCCTGCCACGCTCTGCTGCATGTCGCGCAGGCCGCCCTCGGCGGCATGCGGCAGCGTCATCAAGCGGCGCACCTCGTCGGACGTGCCCTGGGCGGCCTGGGCCATCTTATGGCTCACCTTCTCGAAGGTTTGAGCCGTGTCCTGAGCAATCTGGCGCTGGCCCTCGGCCACGGCCTGGGTGCTGCGACGCAGGGTCTCGTTCGCCGTCTCGCTAGCACGGCGCAGCGCCTCGGCCCCGGCCTGGGCACCCTGGCGCGTGACTTCGGCAGTGGCGCCGGTGCCCTGGCGCAGAGCCTCGCCTGCGACGCGGCTGCTCTGCTGCAGGGTCTCGGCGTTGCGGCGCGCCAACTGTTCGGCGGCATGGGTTTCGGCCAAAACAGCGGCGCCGGCGCTCGTCTGGCTGTTGCTCTGCTTGGCATCGTACGACTTATTGATCTCAGGCATTTCGTAGCTCCTTTTGCCAACGCTCAAATAGCATATGGTGCAATGCACAACAGCAAAATTTGCATCTCATTTTGAATATTTCGGTAACATATTCGTGAACTCAAAGCCACAAAGGCGTGAGTTGGTTTATTTGCACACTATTGAATAGCATTGTTAATGGTGCATATTAGACATGCACTCGCTTCGTAACGTCTAATTTATTAAAAAACTTCGGATAATTGTCTGATTCTTGGTGTGGCGAGTATTGCACACCGATGTCACACGAAAAGCACAATGAGGAACCTCGGCACGCTCCCTCGAAGCATGTCCGCCATGGCGATGCCAATGCCCTGTGAAACGCGCAAAGGCCCCAAGTCTGGACGGTGCGCTTCGCGTCCGCACCGGTCCGGGCTATCGTTTGCTGATGAAATTCCGCAAGCACCATTCGGCCCTGTCCACCCCTCTGATGATGGCCGAGCTCGCCTGGGCATCCTGGGAAACGATTGCCCGCCGCAGCCTCATGATGGCTGATAACACCTGCTCCATCGCCGAGTACCAGCGCATGGTTGCCGAAAAGACCGCCGCGGCCTTCGAAACCAGCAGGCTGCTATCCTCGCCGAAGCAGGCCTCGATGGAGGCGTTCTTGAAACCCTGGCACAGCCGGGCGACCGAGAACGCGAAACGCCTGCGCAAGAAGTGACGCTGTGCTCGCCGGCTCTCCGACCGCTGGAGGCTAAGTAGTGAGCACGGGCACGGCTGATAAACGCCCCGACAGCCCCAGCGGCACGGTCGGGCAGGTGTCCGGCCGCAGCATCTACGAGAGCTTTCCCAGCCATCCCTTCCGGCGCCCGCCGGAGATGGCGGGCGTGCGGCAGCGGCATCCTGTCGTCATCGTCGGCGCCGGGCCGGTCGGGCTGACGCTCGCATGCGGCCTGGCGCATCATGGGGTGCCCTGCGTGGTGCTGGAGCCGCGTGGCAGCGTCAGCTTCGGCAGCCGGGCCTCCTGCCTGTCCCGCCGCAGCCTGGAGATTTGGGAACGGTTCGGCGTGGCGGGGCCGATCCTGGAGAAAGGCCTGGCGTGGACCGGCGGCCACAGCTTTTGGCACGGCCACGAGGTGCTGGAGTTCACCATGCCGGTGGACGCCGACCAGAAGCACCCGCCCATGGTCAACCTGCAGCAATGCTTCGTCGAGCAGTACCTCCTCGACGGCCTTGCTGCCCGGCCCGACGTGGACCTGCGCTGGCACTCCACCTGTTCGGCCATCGAGGCGAACGCCAAGGGCGCGGCGCTTCGGGTCGACACGCCGGAGGGCTCGTATCAGCTTGAGGCCGACTACGTCGTCGCAGCGGACGGCGCGCGGAGCCCGGTCCGCCAGGCGCTGGGGCTGCGGCTGGAGGGAAACTCCTATGAGGGGCGCTACCTCATCGCGGACATCCTGCTCCGTTCCGGCCACCCGACGGAGCGCCGCGCCTGGTTCGACCCGCCCTCCAACCCCGGGTCCACGGTGCTGATGCACCGCCAGCCCCAGGATCTCTGGCGAGTGGACTACCAGCTCCGGGACGACGAGGACGATGTCGCGGAGCAGCGGGAGGACCGGGTGCGCGCGCGTATCGACGCCCACCTCACCATGATCGGCGAGACGCCGGACTACGAGCTGGTCTGGATCAGCCTGTATAAGGCACATTGCCTGACCCTGCCGCGCTTCCGCCATGGGCGCGTGCTGTTTGCCGGCGACGCCGCGCATCTGGTGCCGATCTTCGGGGTGCGCGGCCTGAATTCCGGCATCGACGACGCCGGCAACCTGGCCTGGAAGCTGGCGGCCTGCGTGCAGGGCCCGTCTGGCCGGGACATCCTGCTGGAGAGCTACAGCGAGGAGCGCGTCTTTGCGGCCCGGGAGAACATCCGCCAGGCCCGCAAAAGCACGCTGTTCATGACGCCGCCCACCGCCGGGCACGTACTGCTGCGGGAGGCCGCGCTGAGCCTGGCCGTCTCCAACGCCTGGGCCCGGCCGCTGATCAACCCGCGGCAGACCACGGCCATCAGCTTCCCCAGCTCGCCGCTGCAAACGGCAGATTCCGAAATGTGGACCGCCGGCCCGGCGCCCGGCGCCACGCTGCCCACCTTCCCCGTGAGATTCCGCAGGGCCGACCAGGCCTGGGACGGGCATCTGCTGGACGCGCTCGGTCCCGGCCTGACGGTCTTGCTACGGGCTGGCGACCCGGCTGCCGAGGCCACCGTCCAAGCCGGAAGCGCAGCGCTGGTCATCCTGGCGGCGAGGGATGCGGCACCCACAAGGGGGAAGGCCGTCGCCGTGGACGCGCGCGGCCGAAGCCTGGCGCTGCTTGGGCTGGAGGCGCCGGGCAGCGGCTATCTGATACGCCCGGACGGTCATGTGGCCGCGCGCTGGCATTGCTTTGCCGCCCAGGCTTTCATGGCCGCCTGCGCCCGCGCACTGGGGCAGAACGTCCGGCCATGAGTCAGCCTGCTTCCGCTGCGACCGATGAGCAATTGGAAACCCTGTGGGAGCGCTTGGCCGAGGCCGTGGATCGCGCCGGACCGCAGCACGAGCGCCTGTTCCTGGCCAAATTTGCCCTGCTCGCTGCCCGCGCCCTGGCCGACCCCGGCCGCGTGGAGCAGCTCATCGCGTCCGCCCTGGAAGACCTGGCATGACGCCGCCTGCAATAAGCCAGGTCACTGGGCCGGCCTCGCCTTGCAGAACGCTAGCAGCTCTTGGATCGACGTGACGGCGGTCTCTTCGACACCGGCTTCCCGCAGGCCGGGCAGCATCGTCCGGTTGCGTTCGCCGTGCCAAAGCCCCAGGACCACGAACGCTTGCGGCATCGAGCGGCGCATGCGGCTCAGCAGGTATTGGATGCCGGATACGGTGCTTCCGCCGTCCAGCACCGAGAGGCAGCACAGCTTCGCCCGGGATAGGTCGACCCGGGTCTTGCCGCTGGCGCTGAGCACGGCATTGGCCTCCACCCGCGCGCCAAAGCCGAAGTGGCGGAGGACCTGCGCCGTCATGTCGGCCGCCAAATCGTCCAACTGCCCCCGGGAGGGCACGATGATGACGCTGCCGTCCTCGGTCCAGTCCAGCGCCGGCCGCGTCGATTCGGTCTCCGCCGTGTCGGCCGTGGCGATGGATTTCAGCAGCGCTGCGATCTGTTGGTGGATCGCCTCCAGCCGCTCGAATTCGAGCTGGTCCTGCGACAGGTCGGCCTGCGCGAGCGACAGGCCGCGGAGCGCAACCTTGTCGTAGTACTCCGCGAGCGACGTTGCGGCGAGTTGTATGCGGGCCTGGCCCAGCAGGGCCCGCGCATCGCCCTCCAGGGCGCGTTGATAGAACGTCTCCTCGGGTTGCAGGGGAGGCCGGTCGCTGAGCATCACCTCCAGGAACGCCATGGCCTCGACGTGGTGTCCGAGCACCACGAGGCAGACCGTCACCGGGGTCGAGAGCAGGAGGCCGACCGGCCCCCACAGGAAGGCCCAGAACGCCGCCGCGACGATCACCGCCATGGGCGACAGGCCGGTGCTGTGGCCATAGAGCAGCGGCTCGACGACCTGGCCGACGATGAGGTCGCTGAGTATGAACAGCGCCAGCACCGACAGCGCCAGCGACCAGCCGGGCACCACGGCCAGGGCCAGTAGGAAGGTCGGCCCCAGGGCAATGACGGTGCCGATGAACGGCACGAACCGCATCGTGCCCGCCAGGATGCCCCACAACACCGGGCCCGGCAGCCCAAGCAGCCATAGGCCGGCGCCGATGAAGGTGCCGAACCCGACATTCAGCCCAAGCTGGAATAGGAAATAGCGGGACAGCCGCTGCGCCGCGTCGTTCATGGCCAGGATGGTGCGGTGCAGGTCATGCCGCCCCAGCAGCCGCACCAGCCGGTCGCGCAGGTCCTCCCGGTAGAGCAGGGCGAAGATCAGGAAGACGATGACGATGCCCGCGGTCGCAAGCGGCCCAAGCAGCGGCTCGACGACGCTGCGCACGACGACGATCGCCGAGGAGCCGTCGAGGGTCGGCACCGTCGCAACCGGTGCGGCGGCGGGCGCCGGGACGCTCGCGGCAGCCGGTTCCGGCGCGGCGCCGGCCATGCCGTGAATAAGGCTCTGCAAGCTGCCGTTCAGCCGCTCCACCATCGCGCCGCCGACGGCCAGGGACGACAGCTTGTCCCGCATGGTCGCCTCGTAGCGCGGCAGGCCGGTGGTGAGCTGGCTGGCCTGGCCGCCGACCACTGCGCCGACGCCGAGGATCACCGCGAACGCGAGCAGCACCGTACCCAGCACCGCCGCCGCATGCGGCACCCGCGCGCGCTGCAGCAGGCCCACCGCCGGCGCCAGCACGAAGGCGAGCAGCAGGGCCAGCACCATGGGAACCAGCAGCTCGCGGCCGAAATAGAGCGCCGCCACGATCACCGCGCCGGCATTCAACGCCGCCGGCCCGGTCACCGGCCGCCCGCGGATCAGCAGCCGCTTCGAGGCAGGCTTGGGGTCGGCGTCGTCCTGCGCAGCGCTCATGCGGGTTCCTTCTTGCGGCATCGGGCGGCGATGCCCTGGACGGGGCCGTGACCCGGCCCTAGCTGAGAACTATCGGACGCGCGGGTGGGAGACAAACGGTGACCAAGGTCTTGCTGGTCGAGGATCACGAGGAACTCTGGGAGTTCCTGTCCCGCCGGTTGCGGCGACGGGGGTTTGACGTCGTCCTGGCGCATGACGGCCAGCAGGCGCTCGACCAGGCGGCGGCCGAGGAGCCGGACATCATCCTGCTCGACATGAACCTGCCCGTGCTGGATGGCTGGACCGTGGCCGGCCGGCTCAGGGCGGACGAGGCCACGGCCCGGATTCCGATCATCGCGGTGACGGCGCATGCGATGGCCGGCGACCGCAACAAGGCGATGGCGGCGGGCTGTGACGACTACCACCCGAAGCCCGTGGATTTCCCGCTGTTGCTGACGCAGATCGACACGGCGCTGCTGAGGGCGGAGGAGGCCGACCAGGCCGTTGCGCCATAGCCTCAGCCGCCCCGGAACGGCCAGGAGAAGGCGATGAGCGGAATGCCGGCGATGATCACGAGGGCCGATAGCGGTGCCCCGAGCCGCCGGTGGTCGCCAAAACGGTAGCAGCCGGGGCCCATGACCAGCGTGTTGCATTGATGGCCGGTGGGGGTAAGGAAGTCGCATCCCTCACCCAGCGCGACCGCCATCAGGAACGGGTCGGGGTTCAACTGCAGATTGGTCGCCAAGGTCGCGGCGATCGGACCCAGCATCAGCACTGTCCGCGCACTATGCGGGAACGGCGTCACGACCATTGCGATCACCAGGATGATCGCGAACGAGATGACTTGGTCGAGGGTCAACGACGTTCCTCCTGGCGTCGGCAGCCCCGCCGTCATGACCAAACAAACTCGAAATGACATGGTTCCTTCGATGCAGCCTTTTCCCGTCCGTGGCGTTGTTCCCCACTCGGCCCGGCGGAACGGGGGACGACCTCTGTTCGATGCCCTCGCTGATGACCAGCGTCCTCGCTTATGAAGTGGAACAAGACCGTGGCAAGCATGACCGCGAGCGACACCCCGGGTTTACCTGGCGCAGGTTTGCCGGGCGCCATACGCCGGCTGGGCAAGGGCACCCTGCTCGCGACCGTGCTGCTCGCCGTCGCGGTCCTGGCGGCGGTCGTGAACGTCGTCGCCGGAGTGAACGCAACCACCGCCATTGCGCAAGACACCGCGGCGGTGACGCGGGCGGAAAGCATCCTATCCGCCTTGAAGGATCTGGAGACCGGGGAGCGGGGCTTCCTGCTCACGGGAGAGGATCAGTATCTGGAGCCGTACAACCTCGCCGAGAGGCGCCTGGAAGGCTTGCTGGGCGATGTCCCGGCGGCGGGCGACGGCGCGTTGCCGGTGCTGCGTCGCCTGGTTGCCGTCAAGCAGGACGTTGCGGCTAGGGCAGTCGTCAGCCGTCGCACCATGGGGCTTGAGGACGCGATCACGTCCGTGCGCTCGGGGGAGGACCAGGCCGCCATGGATGCCGTGCGGGCGCGGGTCGCGGAGATTCGTCAGGGGCGGGAAACCAGGATCGTCGCAAACCAGCGCAACGATACATTACGCAACCGTGTGCTCACTGCGCTTTCACTCGTTTCGGCGCTTCTGGCATGCGGCTACTTCGCCTGGCTCGCCGTGACCCGGCGCCGGCAACAACAGGCGACGGCTGGCCTGCTTGAGGGGGTGCTGGACAACGCGCCGGTCGGCCTGGGCTTCCTCGACCATGAATTGCGGTTTCGCCGGGTCAACCGGGCGTTGGAGGCCATGAGCGAGCGTGCCCTGGGCGCAACGCTCGGCCAGGAAATCTGGGACATCCTGCCGGACCTGCGCGGTCCGCTCGAGCAGCGGCTGCACTCCGTCGTGGACGGCGGCCGGATGATCCCCAACGTGGAGGCCTCGGCAGCGTCGGCCACCAACCCCGGCCTGCTACGGCATTTCCAGATGAGCTTCTACCCGATGCGCCAGGTTGACGGCCCCATGGGACGGGACGGAGCGGGCGTCGTGGTCACCGACGTCACCACACGCACCCGGGTCGAGCGGCGCCTCAAGCAGAGCGAGGAGCGGTTCCGCTCGTTGATCGAGGCGACGGCTTCCATGATCTGGACGACGCCCCCCTCCGGTCAGTTCGAGGCGCCGCAGCGGAGCTGGACCGCCTTCACCGGGCAGACCGATGACGAGCTGAAGGGCTGGGGCTGGCTGGATGCGGTCGAGCCGGAGGACCAGCCCCTGACGATCGACGCGTGGAACGCCGCGGTAACGGCGCAGTCGCTCTTGCTCCTGGAGCACCGGGTCCGGCGGCATGACGGGGAGTGGCGCTGGATGGCGGTCCGCGCCGTCCCAGTCCTCGATGACGACGATTCGATCCGCGAGTGGGTCGGCACGCACACCGACATCACCGAGCGCAAGCAAGTCGAGCAGGCCATTGCCGCGGCCGCCGAGGCCGCCGAGGCCGCCCGAGTGGCGGCAGAGGCGGCGAACCAGTCGAAAAGCCAGTTCCTGGCCAACATGAGCCATGAGCTCCGTACGCCGCTCTCGGCGGTGATCGGCTACAGCGAGATGCTCGAGGAGGAGGTCGAGGAGCTGGGCGAGGAACAGCTGCTGGGCGATATCCGCAAGATCAAGTCGAACGCCCGCCACCTGCTGAGCCTGATCAACGACGTGCTGGACCTCTCGAAGATCGAGGCGAACCGCATGACCAGCTTCGCCGAGGACTTCGACGTGGCTGGCCTGGCCCAGGAGGCCGCCTCGACCGTGGACGCGCTGGTGCAGCAGAAAGGCAACACGCTCTTGCTCGACCTCGGCGAGAATCTTGGCACCATGCACTCGGACCAGGTCAAGGTGCGGCAGTGCCTGTTCAACCTGTTGAGCAACGCCGCAAAGTTCACCGAGAAGGGACAGATCACCCTGCAGGTGCGGCGGGACCAGGAGGACTGGCTGCTGCTCCGGGTGCAGGATTCCGGCATCGGCATGACGCCCGAGCAGTTGGAGAAGCTGTTCGAGCGGTTTGCCCAGGCGGACATATCGACCACCCGGCGGTTTGGCGGAACCGGGCTCGGCCTGGCGATCACGCGCGCCTTCTGCCGGCTGCTGGGCGGCGACGTGACGGTGGAGAGCAGCTATGGCCAAGGCACGGCTTTCACCATGCGCCTACCGCTCGTCATGCCGGACAGCCCGCAGGCCGAGGAGGACCAAGCAGAGCTGCACGGCGCCAAAGCGGCAGCGCCCGGCTCCGAGTTGGTTCTGGTCGTCGATGACGACGCGGCGCAGCGCGAGCTGCTGAAGCGCTTCCTGGAGCGGGAGGGCTTCGCCGTGCAGACCGCGCCGGACGGCCGCGCCGGCCTGGAGCTGGCCCGCACCTTGCGGCCGCACGCCATCCTGCTCGACGTCATGATGCCGCAGATGGATGGCTGGTCGGTGCTGAGCGCCTTGAAGGCCGACAAGGCCACGGCCGGGATTCCTGTCGTGATGGTCACCTTCGTCAACGAGCAGGGGTTGGGCCAGTCGCTCGGTGCCGCCGACTACGTGCTGAAACCCGTGCAGTGGGACCAGCTCCGGCACGTCATGGAGCAGTTCCGCGGCACCGAAGGCGACGTTTTGGTCGTGGACGACGATGCGGACGTGCGCCACCGAATGCGCACGCTGCTGGAGCGCAATGGCTGGACGGTCGTGGAGGCCAGCAATGGGCAGGAGGCATTGGAACGGCTCGCGCACGCGATCCCGCGCCTGATCCTGCTGGACCTCACCATGCCGGTGATGGACGGCTTCACATTCCTGCACGCGTTGCGGCAGCGTCCGGATTGCGCGGACATTCCCGTGGTGCTGCTGACCGCGCGGGACTTGACCTCCGAGGATCAGCGGCAGTTGCGGGGCGCCGACCGGATTCTCAGCAAAGGGGACACCAGCCTGAAACAGCTCGCTGGCGAGTTGCGCACCCTGGCTCCCCCTCCAACTAAACAGAATGCAAGCGCCGGGGAATGAACGAGATGACGCGTCTACTACTGGTTGAGGACCACGAAGAGATTTGGGATTTCCTGTCCCGCCGGCTCAAGCGCCGGGGCTATGAGGTCGAGGTCGCGGTGGACGGGCAGGCAGGATTGGACAAGGCGTTAGCCGGGGCATTCGACCTGGTGCTGCTCGACATGAACCTGCCAATTATGGACGGCTGGACGGTGGCGCGGACGCTCAAGGCCAAACCGGAGACTGCCGGAGTCCCGATCATCGCGCTCACGGCGCATGCGATGTCCGGCGACCGGGAGAAGGCGCTGGGAGCGGGGTGCAACGACTATCATCCGAAACCCGTGGACTTCTCCGGCCTCCTCGCGCAGATCGAGGCGCTCGTGCCCGGCGCGGTCGCAACGGCGCGGTAGGCTTCTGGGGATCTGGCCGGACTGCCGGCGATGCAGGGCCTGATTGCACGCCACGCGGTAGAGCAGGTCCCGGTTGGTCACCACGCCCTCCAGCCGGTTGGGCGCGCCGAACGGCAGCGCACCCACGTCAAGCTCCCCCATCAGGATCGCGGCATCCTTGGCAAGGGCATCGATGAACTCCACATCCCGGGTCATCGCCTCGGCAACTCTCAAGCGTGCACTCCCTTCTGCCAGCGTACGTCCGGATTATGCCCCACCCGCTAGCCTGTTGCCCAGGCCAGGGCGACCCGGGCGCTCGACGACGCCCAGCATGCCGTTGCGGCCTGGGAAAGAACTCTGGCATGCGGTCAAGCGTAAGAGCGATCTTCAAACACCCGCCCCCCAAGAAGGACTGCTCTCATGGTAGCTACCGTGAACCGATCGCGCGTGACCGAGGGCCGGCCCCACCCGCGAGGCGCCACCTGGACCGGGCACGGCGTGAATTTCTCCCTGTTTTCCGCCAATGCAACCAAGGTCGAGCTTTGTTTGTTCGATGACCAGGGCGAGACCGAGATCGAGCGGATTGAGCTTCCGGAATACACCGACGAGATCTGGCACGGCTTCCTGCCCGACGCCCGGCCCGGCACCGTCTACGGCTACCGCGTTCACGGTCCCTATGCGCCGGAGGAGGGCCACCGCTTCAACCCGAACAAGCTCGTGCTCGACCCCTATGCGAAGGCGATCGTCGGCCACCTGAAATGGGGCCCCGAGCTGTTTGGCTACCAGATGGAGTCGATGGACGACCTGACCTACGACGAGCGGGACAGCGCGCCCCTCATGCCGAAATGCCGGGTCATCGATCCCGCCTTCACCTGGGGCGATGACCGTCCCCCGGCGACCCCCTGGGAGCACACCATCCTATACGAGGCGCATGTGCGCGGCCTCACCAAGCTGAACCCCGCGGTGCCCGAGGCGCTGCGCGGCACGTTCCGCGGCCTGGCCACCCCCGAGGCCATCCAGCACATCAAGTCGATCGGCGTGACCGCCGTGGAGCTGTTGCCGATCCACATGTTCGTGGACGACAGCAATCTGCTCGAACAGGGGCTGGTGAACTACTGGGGCTACAACACGCTCTCCTTCTTCGCCCCCGGGCGGCGTTACGCGAGCGTGCCCGACTTCGCGTTCTCGGAATTCAAGGAGATGGTGGCCCGGCTGCACGACGCGAAGCTCGAAGTGATCCTAGACGTCGTGTACAACCACACGGCGGAGGGCAACGAGCGCGGGCCCACCCTGTCGTTCAAGGGCATCGACAACGCTTCGTACTACCGGCTACTGCCGGACCAGAAGCGCTACTACATCAACGACACCGGCACTGGGAACACGGTCAACCTGTCCCATCCGCGCGTCATCCAGATGGTGACGGACAGCCTGCGTTACTGGACGCAGGAGATGCACGTGGACGGCTTCCGGTTCGATCTCGGCACGATCCTGGCGCGCGAGCCGCATGGCTTCGACCAGCAGAGCGGCTTCCTCCGGGCGGTCGGGCAGGATCCCGTGCTCTCGCAGGTCAAGCTGATCGCGGAGCCCTGGGACTGCGGACCCGGCGGCTACCAGGTCGGCGGGTTCGCGCCGGGTTGGGCGGAGTGGAACGACCGCTACCGCGATACCATCCGGGCGTACTGGAAGGGCGAACCGGGCAAGTTGCCGGAGGTCACGAAGCGTCTCAGCGGCTCCGCAGATTTCTTCAATCATCGTGGCCGGCAGACCTGGGCCAGCGTCAACTTCATCACCGCCCATGACGGGTTCACGCTGAACGACCTCACGACCTACGACGAGAAGCACAACGAGGCGAACGGCGAGGACAACAAGGACGGCAGCTCAAACAACGAGTCGTGGAACTGCGGCCTCGAGGGGCCGACGGACGACCCCGAGGTGAACGCGCTGCGGGAGCGGCAGATCTGCAACATGCTCGGCACGCTGCTGCTGTCGCGCGGCACGCCGATGGTTCTGGCCGGCGACGAGTTTGGCCGGACGCAAGGCGGCAACAACAACGCCTATTGCCAGGACAACGAAATTTCCTGGCTGAACTGGGAGATCGAGGAGAAAGGCGAGCGGATCGTCCGCTTCGTCCAGCGCGTCGCCGCAATACGCCACAAGTATCCCGTGCTGCACCGGACCCGGTGGCTGACCGCACAATGGAACCAGGAGATCGACGTCAAGGACGTGGCCTGGCTGACCCCCACCGGGCCGGAGATGACCGACGAGAACTGGTCCGACGCCAATGCCCGTTGCATGGGTGTATTGCTGGACGGCCGAGCGCAGCCGACCGGAATGCACCGCCGCGGCGTGGACCAGAGCCTTCTGCTGATCCTGAACTCCCATCACGACGTGGTCTCGTTCGAACTGCCGGAGGTGGTGGGCGGGCTGCGCTGGCGGCGGCTGATCGACACCAACCAGTTGGATAGCGAGGACGACCCTACTTTCGAATTCGCTTCGAGCTACGAGGTGACGGGCCGGTCCCTCCTGCTTTTTGAGCTCGTGATGGACCGTAGCTACGCCACCGCCCGCGTGGAACGCGCGACTTGAGCCACTAGCGTGGCAGCGGCCTCAGGCCGCTGCCACCTCGTCGGCCTTTACGGCACCGCGGCTGCCGGTCGGACGCTCCGGTCCAGTCGTGGTGTCCCGGGCGGTCTGGTGCTCCATCTCCGCGTTCACCTCGGCGCCGATGAGCACGACCGTCGCCGACAGCCAGATCCACGTCATGAAGCCGACCGCCGCCCCGAGCGTGCCATAGGTCTTGTCGTAGCTGCCGAAATGGCTGACGTACCAGGAGAAGGCAATCGAGCCGACCACCCAGGTGACAGCGGCAAAGCCGCCCCCCCAGGTGACCCAATGCCAGCGTGCCTGTTCCCGGCTCGGTCCGAAGCGGTAGATGCATGCCAGCAGGGCCGCGAGGGCGACCAACAGCACCGGCCAGCGTAGGAGGCGAAGCAGCAGGTCCGCGACCCCGCCCAGGCCCATGAAACCGAGCACGACAGGCACCACGACGACCGCAGCCATGGCCAGCAATATGAACAGGATGCCCCCAACCGTGAAGGCGAGCGTGACCGCGGTGCGGAGCAGGAAGCCGCGCTTCTCGGTCTCGTCATAGACCACGTTCAGCGCGTCAAACAGCGCCTTGGTGCCCTGGTTCGCGCTCCATAGCGAGGTGGCGATGCCGAGCACCGCGCCGAAGCCGAGTGCCTTGCTGCCATTCGAGGCAAGGCTGTGCACCTGGTCCGTGATGATCTGCATGCCTCCGCCCGGCACCACGCCGGAGACGGCGCTGAGGTTGTTCGAGATCGAGGCCGGATCGGCAAACAGCCCATAAAGCGAGACCATGGCGGCCAAGGCCGGAAACAGGGCCAGCAGGGCGTAGAAGGTAATACCCGCCGCTTCGGTCAGCAACCGGTCCTCGGATATCTTCCCTGCTGTGCGCTTCGCGATGGCCCACCACCCCTGGGCGGGTATCTCGGATGGCGCCCCGGCATCCTGGCCGGGTCCACCCCCTGACGGCCTCGCACGGGGGGATTGGCCGCCATCGTTATCGTTCGAGGCCACGCTTGGCTTTGGCTGGCCCGCAAGAGCCACGACCGAGAGACTGGCAACCGCCAGGGCAGTAAAGATCAACGACACTGGATCGCGTTTCATGGCTTGGGGCACTCGCTTCCGCTCTGGCCGTTCATACAGCGTGAACGGCGGAATACCAGCCAAGTTGTTACATGAATGACGGATTTCCCTGGCTGCGCCTCCGCCCCAGCTGCGCCTTCGCTGCGTTTGCTGGCCGTAGGGGCCGGTGGCCGGTGGCGGGCGGTCAGAGGCGCCGGGGGGTGGCCGTGGTGGCCAGGCTGTGGCGCGGCGCGCCGATGCCGCCGCCGAGCCAGCCCGCGAGCGCGCCGAGTGCCAGGGCCACGAAGCCGATCAGGCCCGCGCTGGCCACGCCCTTGCGCGCCACCTCGGCCGCCTGCGTCGCCTTCTGCTTCGCCGTGTCCAGCGCCTGGCGCGCCTGCTGCTCGGCCTGGGTCAGCCGGGTGCGCGCCTCGTCCGGGCTGATGTTGGCCGTCTTGGCCAGCCCGTCCACCGCCCGGTCGCGCGCCGCGTCGGCGCCGGCCGTGTCGCCGCTCAGGCTCGCCCGCATGTAGGCCAGCACGCTGTCCTGCACGCTTTGCGCGTCGTTCGGGTTCACCAGCCGCCGCACCTGCGCCTGCAGCGCGTCGCCGTTCGTGCTCTGCGCCACGCCGCTCGCCGCCGAGGCCGCCGTCTTGCCCACGCCGCCCAGCGTGCTGCCGAGCGCGCTGAAGGTGCCGCCGATCAGCCCGCCCACCGCCGAGGTCAGCAGGTAGGTGATCACCAGGGTCGCGACGCACCACGACACGAAGCCGTGCCAGCGCGCCGTGTTGGCGTCCGACGTGCCGCACAGCCGCCCGGCGGCGATGCCGCCCACCAGGGAAGCGATGAGGCCCGACACCGTCCACCAGATGCCGGCCGTCATGGAGAAGCCGCCGGCACTCGGGTTGTCGGCGGTGTTGGCGGCATCCACCGCCGAGGCGCCGATGCCGATGCCCAGGATGTTGAGCAGCAGCTGCACCACCAGCGCCGCCGCGACGCCGGCCAGCACCGCCCCCCAGGAGATGCGGTTGCGCAGGTGCGTGCGCTGGTCGTCGGGCCCCACCAGTTCCGTGGTCGGGCCCGCGGTCAGGCCTGAGGCCGTGCTGTAGTCCGGAGTGACTGCCATGCCTGCGGGCTCCTCAGCGGTGCATGAGGCGGGCGAGCACGTAGCCGACGCCGACCGCCATCAGCAGCGACGCCATCGGGCGCTCGGCCATGAAGCTGTCGAGCTCGTTGCCGAGGGCGGACGCGTTGTCGCGCACCGCGTCCTTGGCGCCGCCATAGGCGTTCTGCGCCTGCCCGGTGGCCTGGTCGAGCTTGCCCTCCGCCTGGGTCTTGGGGTCGCCGGTGAGGCTGCCCACCGCGTCCTTGACCTTGCCGCCGATGTTGCCCGCCGCCCCCTTGATCCGGTCCTCGTCCATGTCCCTGCACCCTCGCTGCTCCGGGCCCAACCCCACTGGCCAGCCCGCATGTAAGAGCAGCTAACGCCAAATGCGCCAAGGGTTGCACAAGAAGGGCGATCGCTGGCGTCGTGATGCAGGATTCATACCCGTTCCGCGTGCAACAACACTATCGGCATTGCGTGTTATGCACACCAACATTACGCAACGTCTGGATTAACAGACTTCAATTGTCGACATATTGGGATCACGGGCTCGATTTCCGAATGCGATTACTAATCCGGCAGATTCGGACAAAATATAAAATTCGCAAAACCGTTAAGAATTCGTTTCCAAAACAATTCTGATGTGTTAATAACCTCTGGTGGCACAAACAGCCGCCCCCGAGGCCCTTCGAACCCCTGGGAACACACTGAACGTTTAAAAGTCATACGCTTATCTCAAAACGAGGATTGTTTAAAATGAACGATTTCATCACGGACGTTAAGTATCTCTGGACCGCCCCGCGCACTGATCGCCGCGGCGTCACGGCCGTGGAATACGGCATCATGGCTGCCCTGATCAGCTTGGCGCTGGTTTCATCGGTTGGCTTCCTTACCGGTGGCCTGACCCGCGCATTCACCCGCGTCGACGGCCTCATGACCTAACAGCAACGATGCTAACTCCTCCGCCCTGTCGCAGACAGAATACTGCGTAGGGCGGAGCGCCTCTTAACAAAAAAGTTCGCTTTCAAAACAGTTCTTATATGTTAATAATCGTAACAGCCCAGGTCTTTCAGCGGGGTTAAGCCATGCGTAGGTCATTGATCAAGCGGTCGGGCTGAGTGGTCAGTGTCTCGAGCATCTCCCAACCTTGCTTCCTGGCTGTCGAGAGCAGCGACCG
>JAABUW010005975.1_pt1 | contig 15529 bp, 17 predicted proteins | sample 5560081 | NCBI WGS metagenome assembly JAABUW01 (sample SAMN10711882, study PRJNA513363) | rock metagenome | isolation source: Antarctica rocks | place: Antarctica: Victoria Land, Knobhead sud | reverse complement strand
TTTATCGAACTATATCGCCACACACGTCCGGCAGTCGGGCGGTTTGAGGGAGACATATGACAACAGAGACAGTAGTGGAGGCGCCGCGCGAACACACGGCGCTGGATAACGGACGCACAACGCGGCCGCGCGTCTTCAGCGGCATCCAGCCATCGGGCCGGCTGCACCTGGGCAACTACCTGGGCGCTGTGCAGCAGTGGGTGGCCGGGCAGGGCCAGAAAGAGAACTATATCTGCGTGGTCGATTTGCACGCGATCACGCTGCCAATCGAGCCCGAGACGCTGCGGCGGCAGACGCGCGAGCTCACCGCGATGCTGCTGGCGGCGGGTATCGACCCTGAGCGGAGCACGCTGTTCGTGCAGAGCCATGTGCGTGCGCACGCCGAGTGCTGCTGGCTGCTCAACTGCGTCACGCCGCTGGGCTGGCTTGAGCGCATGACGCAGTACAAAATCAAGGCGGCCAGGCAGGAGAGCGTGCTGACCGGCCTGCTCGACTACCCGGTGCTCCAGGCCGGCGACATCCTGCTCTACGACGCCGACGAGGTGCCGGTCGGCGAGGACCAGACGCAGCACGTCGAGTTGACGCGCGACATCGCGGAGCGCTTCAACCGGCTGTTCGGCGACACCTTCGTGGTCCCGCGTCTGGTCATCCGTGAGAGTGGCGCGCGCATCGTCGGTCTCAACGACCCGGCGATCAAGATGAGCAAGAGCGAAACGGCGCGCGGCCACGCCATTTATCTGGACGACGAGCCGAGCGAGATCAGCTATGCCATCAAGCACGCCGTGACCGACTCCGGCCGCGACATCGTGTTCAGCGACGCGCCGGAGAAAGCGGGCGTCAACAACCTGCTGCAAATCTACGAGTCGCTGACCGGCCAGAGCCGTCCCGACATCGAGGCGCACTTCGCGTCCGTGCGCGGCTATGGCGACCTCAAGCGCGAGGTGGCCGAGGTCACGGTCGCGGCGTTGGCGCCGATCCGTGAGCGCTACCACGCGCTGATGGGAGACCCGGCCGAGCTCGACCGCATCCTGGCCGTCGGCGCGGCGCGGGCGCGCGCCGTGGCCGAGCCCAAAGTCGAGCAGGTCAAAGACCGCATGGGCTTCACGCGCCCGGCCTAATCGTTATGTCGCCGCGACGTTCATAGAACTATCGTGGTGAATTGGTCGCCCACAAGTGAGATACTCCGGCCGAGCCAGAAGTGGCGGAAGGAGCGCGCCCTCACATCATCGTGTATGTTCTGGAGGAGGACACGGTGGTGGCGCGTATCCTCCATGGCGCGCAACAGTGGCCTTGAGCGCTAAGATCGTGTCTCGTTGGAGAGGATCAGGGCCGCCAAGCTCGTCGCCGTGCCGGGCGGCCTCGTCCAAGATCCCGTCGTCACGCCGGGTCCGCCACCTGGTTCAGTGACTGAGTGGCGGACCCGGCGTGACGACGGGCCATCACGGCTCCTGGATTAGCCCGATCACGTTGCCTTCGGCATCATTCGCCGATGCGATCAGCGTGCCGCCGCCCACGTCCTTGACCGGCTGCTGCTCCTTGCCACCCGCGTCGAGGATCAGTTGAAGGCTGACCCGGATATCGTCGACATGCAGATAACTGATGGGGCCGGCCATGCCTTTACTATGACCATAGGGCGCGGGAGACAGGCCGATCTCTTGGTCGGCGACCTTGAACCCGACATAGTAGGCCGCGTCCGTGTACGGCTCACCCCCCAGAAGCTTGCCAAACAGCTCTTTCGCCTGCGCGAGATCCTTGACGGGGTAGATGACGGTGCGAATGCCTGACGTCACGATGAGCTCCTCTCACTTGCTACACTCCCTGTGTCACACCGGCCGCGTTTCGCCGGTCACTACTATGACAGGTCGCGACGAAGAAATGTGACCGATGGACGAAAAAATGTGACCGATGAAGGAAGGGAAGGGCACTGATGGACGAACACGACGGGCTGGCTCAGCGCTTCGAAGCCCACCGCGCGCACCTGCAGGCGGTGGCGTTCCGGCTGCTCGGCTCGACGACCGAGGCGGATGACGCCGTCCAGGATGCCTGGCTCCGGGTCAGCCGCGCCGGCGCCAGCGGCGTGGAGAACGTGGGGGGATGGCTCACGACCGTGGTCTCGCGGGTGTGCCTGAATATGCTGGAGTCGCGGCGCTCACGCCGTGAAGAATCGCTGGACGCGCACGCGCCTGAGCCGGTTGTGCGCGGCGCGGGCGGGTCCGATCCCGAGCAGGAAGCGCTGCTGGCCGACGCGGTCGGCCCTGCCTTGCTGGTCGTCCTCGACACGCTGGAACCTGCCGAGCGGCTCGCATTTGTCTTGCACGACGTGTTCGGCGTGCCTTTCGACGAGATCGCCACGATCGCCGGGCGGTCGTCGGTCGCGGCGCGGCAATTAGCGAGCCGCGCTCGACGCCGCGTGCAGGGCACGGCGGCGGCGCCCCCGGCCGATCGCGCGCGCCAGCGCGCCATCGTGGAGGCGTTCCTGGCCGCCGCCCGCAACGGCGATTTCGGCGCGTTGCTGGCCCTGCTTGATCCCGCCGTCGTGCTCCGCGCCGACCGTGCCGTCGTGGCAGCGCCCCGCGCGTCGTTGGGCCCAACGACCATTGGCGCGACGGCCGTCGCAAAGACCTTCTCAGGACGGGCGCAGGGCGCGCAAATCGCAGTGGTGGATGGAGCTGTTGGAGCCGTCTGGGCTTCGGGCGGCAAGCCGCGCGTCGTCTTCGACTTTACGATCGTCTCGGGGAAGATTGTCGCGATCGACGTGCTCGCCGACCCCGATCAACTCCAGCAGCTCGACGTGGAGATCCTCGACGGCGGACGCGCCACGCCGGTTGTGGACGTGGAGGCGCCTCAAACGAGCGAGAGGCGGATGAATGAGTTAGGATAGCCATTTTTCCATAAAAACCAACGCGTCCAGGTTGTATCCAAGCCGCTCATAAAAGCCTTGTACCTGCACATTAGCTGGCTCGATCAAGAGGTTCACCTTCCCCCTCCATTGCGCCAATAGTTGCCGTTAGCCGTTAGTAGTATGCCGCAAGAGCTTCACTCACTGCTCCTATTGACGACCTGGTGTCTTTCGGCGTATAATACATATCGTAGTATAGGGGGCGGGACAATGGAAGCCGTCGTGACGAGTATACGCGTGCCGGTGGACGTGAAGGAGCAGTATGAGACGCTGGCGCGGGCCACGGGGCGCACGCGCAACGACCTGATGGTGGACGCGCTGCGCGTCGTGGCCGAGCGCAGGCTGCGCGACATCGCCCTGATCCAGGAGGGTCTCACGCAGATCCGGGCCGGCCGCACCATCGCCGTGGAGGATGTGGTGACTGAGTTCAAGCGTGACGGCATCCTGGCCGCTGACTTCACTCTCGACGCCGACGATCCCGACGGAGGCGAGGCGCGGGATACGCGAGTCGACGCGTGAACTTACGGTTGTCCGAGGAGGCGCGCGACGATCTGCGCGCCATCTATAATTATCTGTCCGAACGCAGTCCGCAATCCGCTGACCGTGTTGTGGGCACGATCTTGAAGGCGGCGAACGGCTTGACTGTGTTCCCATTGATGGGGCGGCAGGGCGAGGTAGAGGGGACGCGCGAGCGCGTGGTCGCGCGTTACCCCTACATCATCATCTACGTTCTGGAGGAGGACATGGTAGTGGTGGCGCGTATCCTCCACGGCGCGCTCGATACCGTTCCATTGGTAGAAAGTGAGCCCGCGGCGATGCCGACGCTCGGACATGGGCTGATTGCCTCGCGCCTACAGCGCGCCCTGGGCGACTTTGTCGAAGAACAGTGGCTGGGCTACGTCTTCTCGGCTCAGACATCGTTCCGCGTCGGCGCGGAGCCGAAGGAGCCCGACCTGGCCTATGTGTCCAAAGGGCGACTCTCTGGCCTGCCGGCGGACCTGGATGTCGATGCGGATTTCGCCCCCGATCTGGCCGTCGAGATCGCCTCACGCTCGGACACTCTGGCGACGATCTCCCGCAAGGTGCGCGCCTACATTGACGTGGGCGTGCAGGCCGTTTGGGTAGTCAACCCCTGGTTGCGCACGGTCGAGGTGTACCGGGCCGACGGCCAGCCCGTGCTGCTCTCTGAGTCCGAGTCGCTGCGCGGCGATCCCGTCGTGCCCGGTTTCAGCGTGGATCTGGCGCGCATCTTTCCCTCCTGAAGGCGCCATCCGCGTGTTCGCCCAGTTGATAGCGCGCCGTCCAACTCACGGATGACATCCTCCTCCTTAAACGGGAGGCGGAATGTCTCGCACGCCCGTATCGCTTACCACAGGAGGTTATCATGCACTACATGCGCTTATACACGGATCCCGCCGGAGCCTCGCATTTCCAGGAAGTGGATGTCGACCTGACGCTAACCGATTTCGCGCCGCCCGCCCCCCCGTTGCAACTCTCGGCCTTCATCCCATCCGCGCGGTTCGCCTTCCTTGGCACCCCGTCGGGCTGGTATGGGGACTGGCATCCCGCCCCACGACGGCAGATGTTTTTCTTCCTCGCGGGAGAGTTTGAATGCACGGCGAGCGACGGGGCAACACGCCGATTTCCGGCGGGCAGCGCGCTGTTGATGGAAGACACCTCCGGCAAGGGCCATGCCACCCGCGTCGTGAGTGAGCAGGACGCGCTCGCGGCTGTGGTCCAGCTGGAGTAACCCTTCGATGGTGGCGTGCGGTGGGCGCGACGTGTCAGCTACCCGTAGGACGCGCGCCGTAGATCTCGTAGAACGCGTTGACGGGCGGTCCGGTCAGGACGCCCGCTGTCGCCTCGCGGAGCTGAGGGAGCAGGGCGGCGCCTTCTTCGCTGTGTTCCTGTGTGGACCAAATACTCAGCGAGCCGCACAAAAGCACATTTTAGACCATGCGCCTTGAATAGGGCTGATATAATGTAGACGTGACAGATCGACGTCCCAACCCCACTGCCGTGCTCACCACGGATCTACCGCTGGACATCGTGTCGCGCGGCAAGGTGCGCGATACCTATAAACTCGACGGCGACAGCCTGCTGATGGTGGCGACCGACCGTCTCTCGGCCTTCGACGTGGTGATGCCGGTGGGCATCCCGCGTAAGGGTGAGGTGTTGACGGCCCTGGCAAAATATTGGTTCGCCGCGACGGCGCATCTTATGCCCAACCACATACTGCCCGCGCGTGATCTGTCGCGGTTTGCCGCAGCGCTGCCCGATGTGGCGCGCCGCTCCATGGTGGTGCGGCGGGCCGAGCGTATCTCCGTGGAGTGCGTCGTGCGCGGCTATCTGGCGGGCTCGGGTTGGGCCGAGTACAAGTCGTCGGGCACGCTGGCCGGCGAGCCGCTGCCGCTCGGTCTGGTGGAGAGCGACGCGTTGCCGAGGCCGACTTTTACGCCCGCTATCAAGAACGACGCCGGGCATGACGAGAATGTCAGCCGCGCGCGTTTGGCCGAGTTGGTCGGACGGGAGCGCGCCGGCGAATTGGAGCGCGCCAGCCTCGCGCTGTATGCGTTCGCCGCCGACAAGGCGCGGGAGCGCGGCGTCATCGTGGCCGACACCAAGTTCGAGTTCGGGCTCGTTGGCGGACGGCTGACACTCATCGATGAGGCGCTGACCCCCGACTCCTCGCGCTTCTGGCCCGCGGCGTCGTACCGGCCCGGCGGTCCGCAGGAGAGCTTCGACAAGCAGCCCGTGCGCGACTATCTAGCCGGCCTGGACTGGGACCGGCGTCCGCCCGGACCCGCGCTGCCGGACGCCGTGGTGGCGGGGACGACCGCGCGCTACCTGGAAGCGTACCGGCTATTGACCGGCCACGACCTGGATGAGGACAAAGGGGAGGAGAGGGGCGTATGAATTGGTTGGCGCGCGTCTACGTGCTGCCCAAGGCGGAGGTGCTCGACCCGCAGGGCGTGGCGATCCTGGGGGCGCTGCGCCATTTGTCGTTCGACGCGGTGGCGTCGGTGCGTAGCGGGCGGCTCTTCCACCTGCACATAACTAATTGTAACCAGGAAACGGCGGAGCGTGTCGCGGGAGAGACGGCGCAACGTCTGTTGGCGAACACGGTCGTGGAGACCTACGAGGTCATGGTTGAGCCGCTGCCGGACGCGGTCGTCGTGGCGGAGGCTGTGTCATGAGCGGCGCTATGACGTTCGGCGTCGTGGTCTTCCCAGGCAGCAACTGCGACGCCGATACGGAGCACGCCCTCGGCGCCGTACTGGGCGCGCGGGTCGAAAGGCTGTGGCACGGCGACGAGACGGTCAAGGGCGTCGATTGTGTGGTAGTCCCCGGTGGCTTCGCCTACGGCGACTACCTGCGCGCGGGCGCCATCGCGCGCTTTTCGCCGGTGATGCGCGCCGTGGCGCGGCACGCCGCCGCGGGCGGGCTTGTGCTCGGCATCTGCAACGGCTTCCAGGTTCTCGTCGAGGCGCATTTGCTGCCGGGCGCGCTGCTGCGCAACGACATTCTGGAGTTCCGCTGCCGCACGGTCGGGCTGCGCGTGGAGCGCGACGACACACCCTTCACCAATCGGTACGCGGTGGGTGAGATTATCGGCATGCCTATCGCGCACGGCGAGGGCCGCTACTACGCCGACGCCGCCACGCTCGACCGCCTCGAAGCCAACGAGCAGGTCGTGCTGCGCTACGCCTCTCTGCCCGGCGACCCCGCCGGAGAGGACTATAACCCCAACGGCTCCCTACGCGACATCGCGGGTATCGTCAACGAGCGCGGCAACGTGTGCGGCCTGATGCCGCATCCCGAGCGCTGTTGCGACGCGCTCGTCGGCGGCGAGAACGGGCGACGCCTGTTTGAGTCGGTTATCTCCTCACTGGTCCCCGCATGACAGCATTTGTTGATGTGACGGACGAGGCGCTGCGTGAGGTCGCGCTGACGCGCGACGAGTACGACCTGATCGTGCGGTTGCTGGGGCGACAGCCCAATGCGGTCGAGCTCGGCATGTTCGGCGCGATGTGGTCGGAGCACTGCGGCTACAAGAACTCGCGCCCGCTGCTCAAGCGCTTCCCCACGAGCGGGCCGCGCGTGTTGCAAGGGCCGGGCGAGAACGCCGGCGCCGTCGACATCGGGGACGGGCAGGCGCTCGTGCTCAAGATCGAAAGCCACAACCACCCCAGCGCCGTCGAGCCCTACCAGGGCGCCGCCACCGGTGTCGGCGGGATCATCCGCGACATCTTCACCATGGGCGCGCGTCCGATCGCGCTGCTCGACGCGCTGCGCTTCGGGTCGCCCGATGAGCCACGCAATCGCTACATCGCCGATGGCGTGGTGGCGGGCGTCGCCGGCTACGGCAACTGCATCGGCATCCCCACCGTCGGCGGTGAGACCACCTTTCACCCCTGCTACAACGGCAACCCGCTCGTCAACGCCATGTGCGTCGGCGTGATCGACCAGCGTGACCTCACGCGCGCCGTGTCGGGCGAGCCGGGCAACCTCGTCGTGTTGGTCGGCGCGGCGACCGGACGCGACGGCGTGCATGGCGCCACGTTCGCCTCGGTCGAACTTAGCGCCGCGTCAGAAGAACGCCGCTCGGCCGTGCAGGTGGGCGATCCCTTCACCGAGAAGCTGCTGATGGAAGCCTGTATTCAGCTGTGCCGCGAGGGCTCTGTCGTTGGCATGCAAGACCTGGGTGCGGCCGGCCTGACCTCGTCGAGCGTGGAGATCGCGGCGCACGATGGGCGCGGCATCGATATCGACCTGGCGCTGGCCCCGCGCCGCGCCACGGGCATGACGCCGTACGAGATGATGCTCAGCGAGAGCCAGGAGCGTATGCTCGTGGTGGTGGCGCGTGAGCAGTTGGACGGGGTGCTGGCGGCCTTCGCGCGCTGGGAGCTGCCGGCCGTGGTCATCGGGCAGGTCACGGGCGACGGCCTGGTGCGCGTGCGCGACGGCGCGGCGGTCGTCTGTGAGGTCCCGGCCACCCTGTTTACCGACGCCTGTCCTGTTTACCAACGCGAGGGACGCGAAGACCCACGCGTCACGGCCGCGCGCGGGCGCGACCTGAGCGGTCTCCCTGAGCCGGACGACTATAGCGCGGCGCTGCTGGCGCTGCTGCGCGATCCCTCCATCGCCTCGAAGCGCGCTATCTGGCGGCGCTACGACCACACCATTGGGACCAACACCGTGATCGGACCGGGGCACGACGCGGCGCTGCTGCGCATCAAAGGCACGCGTAAGGCCGTCGCGTTGACGACCGACTGCAACGCGCGTTTGTGCCACCTCGACCCCTACGCGGGCGGCGCGGCGGCCGTGGCGGAGGCGGCGCTCAACATCGCCGTGACAGGGGCGACGCCGCTGTGCGTCACCGACTGCCTCAACTTCGGCAATCCCGAGCGGCCCGAGGTCTACTACCAGCTGGAGCGGGCGGTGCAGGGCATGTCCGACGCCTGCCGCGCGCTGGACACACCAGTGGTGAGCGGGAACGTCAGCCTCTATAACGAGAGCGGCGGCGGCGTGATCTATCCCACACCCGTCGTTGGAATGGCTGGCCTGCTCGACGACGTGGCCCATCGCGTCGACACCGCCTTCGCCGCCGACGGCGATGTTGTGTTCCTCCTAGGGGCAACCGGCAGTTCGCTCGGCGGGAGCGCCTACCTCGCGGTACAGCACGGTCTCGACGCGGGCGCGCCAGCCGCGCCCGATCTCGACCTGGTAAGCCGCCTCGTTACGCTGCTGCCCGCGCTGGCCGCGCGGAGGCTGCTCCGCTCGGCGCACGACTGCTCAGAGGGCGGGCTGGCTGTGGCCGTGGCCGAGTGCTGCATTTGGGGCGGGCGCGGCGCGCGCGTGACGCTCCCTGACACGGGCGTCAGCCCGAGCCACGCGCTCTTCGGTGAGGGTCCCGGCCGCGTCGTCGCCTCGTGCACGCCCAACGACTATACCACGATTGAGGCGCTCGCGCGTGAGGCGGGCGTGCCGATCAAGCGGCTTGGCGTGACCGGCGGCGACGCCTGCGAGCTGCGCGCGGCGTCCGCGATGGCGCGTACGTCCGTGTTCTCGCTGCATGACGCCTATGAGGGCGGATTGCCGTCGGCCTTATCGGAGGGCACATAAGTTATGCCCAAAGGGAAAGAACAATGAGTACACACGAGTACCACATCGTCTATGAAGAGGGCGCGCACAACTGGTCGGCCTACGTCGAAGACCTGCCGGGGACGTGTATTGCTACCGGCGCTACGCGAGAAGAGTGTGAGCGCAACATGCGAGAGGCCATTGAGTTCCAGGTGGAAGGTCTCAGTCCTCAGGAGCGCGGGCAGTTGACGCAAGAAGCGCAAGCGTAAGCCGCCGTTGGGGTTGTGCGATGAAAATGCAGGAATTGGAGTCTGTCCCTATACCATCTCCGAGGCAGGGGATGGCATAGGCCTCTCAAGCCTATGTTCCAAGGCGTCGACGCAGCGGCGGAGGCCGTCGAGGAGTTGGCGCTGCTCGCTTGGGCTCAGTCCGCTGACCATCCGTTCCTCGATCACCCCGACCGTCTGGTGGCACGCGCCCACAAGATCCTGTCCGGCTGCCGTTAGGTAGGCCCGCAGGACGCGCGCGTCATCGCCACGCCGCCGCTCCACCAAACCGTCCGCCTCCAGGCGGGCCACGATCTCGTTCATCGTCTGCGGCGTCACGAAGCAGCGCCGCGCTAACTCCGCGCCCGATAGCCCCGCCTCCGCCTCCAGGATACTCAAGGTCGCGTATTGTGCGGTCGTCAGCCCGCGCCGCCGCAACGCCTCGTCCATCGCCGCCCGCAGCGCCTGCTGCACCTGCTTGAGCACGTAGCCCACCCGTTCCTCCACACGTCGCGCCATTCCTCCGCATCCTCCCTTGTCAATCTATCAGGAACCTGATAATATAGAAATGTCAGCTCCCTGATGAATTGTAGCATGGGGGCGACGACCGGACAGAGGAGGGTACAATGGCAAAGATCATCGGTCCCGATTTCGTCGCGCTGCAGGTGCGTGACCTGGAGGCCTCCCGCCGTTTCTACACCGAGCAACTCGGCCTGGAGCCGGCGCCACAGAGCCCGCCGGGCGCCATCGTGTTTCAGACCGCGCCCATCCCGTTCGCCATCCGCGAGCCGGCGGTCGACCTCGCCGCGGCCAATCGCCTGGGCTGGGGCATCGCGCTCTGGCTCAACTGCGACGACGCCGAGGCGCTGTGCGCGGAGTTGCGGACGCAGGGGGTGGCGATCACGCAGGAGCCGTTCGACGGCCCCTTCGGCCGCACCTTCGCGTTCGCCGACCCCGATGGCTATCCGCTCACGGCGCACAGCGGGGGACGGTAAGGCGGTGGAGCGCTTCGAGTTGCGCCCGCACGGGCCCTACGCGCTCGCGGCCAGCGTCCGCTTCCTGGAGGGCTTCGCGCCCGCCGCGTACGACGGCGGGGTTCCTGGCCATCTCCACATGGCCTTCATCGCCGACGACGGGGCGATGGCCGGGGTGTGCGTCCGCGACGAGGACGGGGTCGTGGTTGGTGAGATCGTCGGGGAGGCCGACCCCGGCGTGGTACGGGCGCAAGTCGCCCGCATCCTCTCGCTCGACGTCGATGGGAGCGGCTTCCCCGCGGTCGGCGCGCGTGACCCGGTGATCGGGCGTCTGCAGGCGCGCTACCCTGGCCTGCGCCCTGTTCTCTTCTATTCGCCCTACGAGGCCGCGTCGTGGGCGCTCATCGGTCATCGTATCCGCATCACGCAGGCCGCGCGCATCAAGGCGCGGATGGCGGAGGAGTTGGGGCCGGCGGTCACGGTCCACGGCGAGCGCCTGCACGCCTTCCCCGGCCCCGCGCGCCTCGCGGGCCTCGACGCCTTCCCAGGGCTCACCATACAGAAGGTCGAGCGCCTGCGTGCCCTTGGGGTCGCGGCCGCTGACGGGGCGCTGGATGCGGCTCGCTTGCGGGCGCTGCCCTCCGAGGATGCCCTCGCCCGGCTCAAGGAGTTGCCCGGCATCGGCGATTTCTCGGCCCAACTCATCCTGCTGCGCGGGGCAGGTGAACCGGACTATCTGCCGGCGGCCGAGCCGCGCCTGGGCCGCGCCGTCGCGCGCGCCTACGGCCTCGATCACCCGCCATCCGCGACCGACCTCACCGCGCTCGCCGTCGCGTGGCGCCCCTATGGCGCCTGGGCGACCTTGCTGCTGCGCACGATGCTGGAAGACGAGACGCACGAGATCGCGGGCGGCGGGCGCCGCCCGCACGAGACTGAAACGGAGCAGTGACCGTAGCGAACATACTCGACCAGGAGGGGCAGCCCGTCAGGACCATCGATCCGCACGATGAGGAAGGCTGTGTCAGTTGGATCAGTTGGAAGGGGCGAGGAGCGCGCGCACCGAGGAGGCCACGTCGGAGGCCAGGAACGGCACGTCATCGTACCCGCGTAGTCGCCCTTGCGGATCAATCAGGTAGAGCCCGGCCTGATGGACCAAATCCGCCCCCGTCACTTTGAAGATGGGCGGGGGGGCCTGCACGTAGACGTAGTAGGCTTTCCAGACCCGCGCTAGCGTGGCGCGCGGCGCCGTGAGGTAGTGCCAATCCGTCCCCTCCCAGCCCGATTTCCGGGCAAAGCGACGCGTGGCCCCTGGGTTATCCTGTTCGGGCGCTACGCTGACCGCCACGATGACGAGACGCGCCGCGTCGCGCCCCAGCAGGCGCCGCGCCTGGCTCAGTTCTTGGCCGACCAGCGGGCATTGCTGCGTGCACAGGGCGCTCAAGAAGGTTAGCGCGACGACTTTGCCGCGCAGTCTGGCCGGCGTGATGAGCTGACCACGCTGATCGCGTAGCGCGAACGCCGCGGCCGCGCGGTACGGCTTTTGGGCCGTATCGCTGACGCGCAGGGCTGTCCCCCCCTGAATGGTGGGCGGCGCGGCGGAAGGGAGCGGGGACTCCACCGGAGCGCATCCCTGGCACGCGATCGCCCCGGCCTGAGCCAGCCCGTCGCGCACAAGCCCCGTGTCGAGTTGTCCGGCGTATTGGCCCCGGAGGCGCCCTTGCGCGTCGATAAACATGCTCGTCGGTGTGGCGGCCACTCCGTAATGCCAGGCGACATCCTGGTGGTTGTCCCACACGACGGGGAAGGGGAGGTGATCGGCCACGGCCAGACGCCGCGCGGCGTCTGGCGCGTCGCCCAAACTTGACACAGCGACGACGACGATACCGCGCGCCTTGTACGCGCGGGCCGTCCGTGCCAGTGTCGCCATCTCGTTGATGCAGGGGCCACAGTCTGACTGGAAGAAATTGAGGACGACGGGATGCCCGCGTAGCGCCTGGAGGGAAAGTGTACCGTGCCCTCCGGCGATGACGGGCAGGCTAAACAGGGGCGCCGCTGGCGCGGCCATGGCCGGCGTCGCCGGTCGAAGGAGCAGCGTCAGGCCCAGGCTGATACCTATCACCGCCGTCAAAGCGCTCACACCTCGGAAGACCCAGGCGCGCCGGCCGCGCCTGGCCACGCTGGCCGGCCGTTGAACCAATGGTATCAAAGCCCGACCCCTCGCGTACTGGCCTCGCGGCGTTGAGCCTCGTCGAACCAGCGCCACAGCAACACCATGAAGACGGTCCCGAAGATGGCTGTGCCGATGGCTCCCATCAGGGCCCCGGCCGAGGTTTGGTCGACCAGAGCGCTGATGGCGCCGGTGGAGCGTTGGACCTGGGCGTAGTGCGCGTAGAACGGAGATCCACTGTACGTGAGAACCATTTCAACCGTCTGTAGCGCGAAACCACCCGTGATAGTGAACAGCGCCTGCGCCGCGAATCCCAGGCGCGGTCTGAGTGGGGCTGAGGGAATGATTTGCGCCCAGAACAACAGCGCCGTGCCCAGGAAAAGCAGATGCTCGATATCGTGGATGCCCTGATCGCGTAGCGCCAGATCGTACAAGGCGGGCACATGCCACGCCAGGTAGTCGCCGACGAATAGCAACCACACGCCGCGCGGCGACGCTATGCCGTGCCCGATGGCGAGAGCGACTCGGCGTGGCCTCCGGTTCGTCATGAGCCAGCGCAGGCTCGAACGACGCGCGTCGAGCGGAATAGCGCGCAATAGCGGCATGAGCGGCGCGCCAAAGAGCAGGAGTGGCGCGGCCACGAAGATCAACAGCGCGTGCTGCACCATGTGCGCCCACAAATACGTCAGCGCCCAGGTGTCAATGGGTGACTCCAACGCGATGATGATCGTTACGAGTCCCGCGCCGAAGCAGACTGGCCGCCACCACGCGAAGCGCCGCTCCAGGCCCGCGTCAATAGAGTACTTCAGGCCCAACCAGTACAGCGCCGCCGCGATGACCAGCCCCAGCAACACCGTCGGCTCGAACGACCATCCCCCCGACGGTATCCACGCAGTATTCATCCTAATGTCTCCCTTCGCCCGATAGGTACGCCCCACGATTGTGTTGTAATAGTAAGCGCCGTTGGCCTGACCTTAAAAGGTCATGGCAGCGGACGGACCTTGAAAGGTCTTTCATGCCGGCCGCCCGGCAGGCGGGAGGGCGTGCGACGCCCCTCCACAGACCTTTCAAGGTCGTGCCCTACCATGCGCTTTTAAGCGCAGGCCGCGCCTCACGATTGGGCGCGCATCCTGCTTGATCATGCGCCCACTGTTTAAGGAGGCGCTATCAACAAGAGCAGCCACGTCGCGATGGCATAAAGGGCCGCGTAATGCCAGTAGTAGCCGATCGCGGCGATGCCGGTCGCCTTGCGCGCCGGACCGGTGAACGGTTGTTCGCCCCCTCCCGCGGCGGCGGCATGCTGCTGAGGAGCGCCGGGCTCCGCGGGCCAGCGGTAGAGCCCACGCATGGCCCGGATCACGACGCCCAGGCCCAGGAATACCGCCAGCGCCATGTGGTAGACGTGATAACCCGCGAGGACGCCGAAGGCGGACGCGAACGAGCCCGCGCTGACGTCATACGGTTGACGCAGGATGACAACGAGTTGGATGACCCCATCCGCGAAGTACAGTAGCAGCGCGGCCGCGACCGCCCATGTAAAGAGCGCGTACTTATTCGTATAGAGCGCCCATTGGCCCACTCCGTAGGCCACCGCGCCGACGACCGCTATGAGCGTGATCCATCCGGTTGCCGCGACGGGACCGCTGCCGATCACATGTTTGAGCGGTGGGGGAACCCAGCGGTCGTTGGTGTTGTAGCCGCGCAAGAAAATGTAGCTGGCGAAGAAAAAGACGGCGAGGATGAGATCGCTCAGGACATAAAAGAACATGCCTAAACGAACTTTACGGTCCTCATCCACCTCGGCGTGCGCAGGTACCCGCGCAGCGCTGGGCGTGAGCAAGTTACTAAAGCCCAGCGCGTCTACCAGTGCCATGCTCGACCATTCCTTTCACTAGCGTTTAAATAAGGCCCTGCCAGGGGCGCCGCTCCGCGACCGTGTCACGGATCACGGAGCGGCGCCCCCCCCGTGGGGATAATGGGACGTGTTAGGGGAGCACCGTTGGCTCCGCTTCAACCGGCGGCGGCGCCGGCTTGGCGGTATCGAGCCTGCCGTAGTTGTAGGGCCACGACGTCACGACAGGAATTGTTTCCCAGTTCTCGATCGGCACAGGAGTCGGCGTTTGCCATTCCAGTGTCTTGGCCCGCCAGGGATTAGGGCCGGCCTTCTCTCCGTTGAACCAGGACCATGCGACGTTGGCAAAGAAGATGAGCATCGCGCCGCCCAGGCAGAAGGCGAAGATGCTGGCCAGCGTCATGCCGAGCTGGTACTTGGCGGCGTAATCCGCCACGCGTCGCGGCAGTCCTTCCAGGCCGAGCCAGAAGAAGATGCCGAACGTAATATTGAAGAAGATTTGGACGGTCCAGAAGTGGATCCAGCCCAGCCGCTCGTCGAGGAAGCGCCCCGTCATCTTGGGGAACCAGTAGTAGACGGCGGCGAAGAAGCCCCACAAGGACGAACCCAGAATGACGTAGTGGAAATGGGCCACGACGAAGTAGTTGCCGTGCAGCTGGATGTCGGCGGGCACATCGGAGAGATAGACGCCGGTGATACCGCCGATCAGGAAGGTCCACAGGAAGGCGAACACCCAGCCCATCGACACATTCATCCACAGGTTGCCCCGCCACAGCGTCCCTAGAATGCCCAGGAACACGAAGCCCGTCGGGATCGAGATCAACTCCGTGGTGCCCATGTAGTAGCCGCGCAGTTGTTGCTCCCACCCCGAGACGAACAGATGGTGACCCCACACCATGAAGCTGATAGCGGTGACGCCCATGATCCCGATCACGGACAAACCATAGGTGAAGAGTGGCTTGCGTGAGAAGACCGGCACGATCTCCAGCACGACAGCGAGGCTGGGCAGCGCCAGCAAGTAGACCTCGGGATGGCCGAAGAACCAGAAGAGGACCTCGGAGAGGTAGGCCTGGCCGCCGCCGGTGAGCGGCGCCCCGTCGCGCGAGGGGGCCGTATTGAGGAAGAACGTCGTCCGCCACGCGCGGTCGAGCATCACCTCAATGAGATCCGCGTTGATCGATGTTGTCGCGGTCGCGGTAAGGATGGTGGACCCTAAAATACCCCACACGAAGACCGGCAACCGCGTCCACGTCAGCCCCGGCGCGCGCATGGTGATGATCGTCGTGA
>JAABUW010005974.1_pt1 | contig 15531 bp, 11 predicted proteins | sample 5560081 | NCBI WGS metagenome assembly JAABUW01 (sample SAMN10711882, study PRJNA513363) | rock metagenome | isolation source: Antarctica rocks | place: Antarctica: Victoria Land, Knobhead sud | reverse complement strand
GCTCCAGGGTCGATTGGATGCTCTCGCGCCCCCCTACTCTTCTCATTCGCACGCTCACTCAATTTCGCAACAATCTCACTCGCGCTCATTGTCGTCATCACGGCGAAGACAGGGGTTTGTGGACCTCCGGGGTAGTGCTAAAATAAGACCTCACCGCCCGAGGTCAAGTAGCTATAGTACTAACGAGACGGATACTGATGATGATGCTTTCCATGATGTTTACGTTACGCCCGATGTCACGCCGGTGGAGAGGGAAAGAGGTGAGTATGAGAGGGGGGCATTTGACAGGATTGCGGGAGTTGAAGAGGGTATGGCTTTCTAATATGCCAAATACATGGCCTGTGGAGGCAACAGACGAGTACGGCCAGACGCCCAAGGATGCTAAATTTTTTGAGACAAATTGGTGAGGTGCTGGCCACCTTTGAGCTACACATCATTTTGGAAAGCATATTGAGCGGTACAACATTTGAGAGGCTAGCGATTCATTCCTCGGCAAGCGGTCATCTCTTCTCATATATTCATTATCATTCATGGGTGGAGCATGGAGGCGGTACATTTTCCTTTTGAGGTGCTGGAGACTTTCGAATTCAGCGATTTAATACGATTGGGCTTCAAATGATCGTCTTCGATGATGGAAGGATTTGTACGATTTATGGAGATTTGAATGATGCGACGATTAAGAGATTGGGTTGGCAAGCTTTGCGGTTTAATACGTGGAGGCAGTCTGTGGGCTTGAAGGCGTTTGTAAAACACAGCTTGAGAACAAGCAAAGAAATTTGAAGCCAAGCTCTATGACCAGTCTGGATAATATTTCAATCTCGATCGATCGCCACGAGGTGTCTATGCACCCACAGCACTACCGTGCCTTGTATGTTTGCTTTTCCGGCTGTTGCTGACTGCATGACACGGGAGGATGGCCGTGTAGACGCTCCAACCAATCTTGAGTAGAGCTTCGACATGGTCTTCAAAGGAATCGGAGGTTTCTTCCCGGAAATGATCCTAGCGTTAGTCTATTGGAGTGACGACCGACCAGGCAAGCTGCTTGTCGTCGCTCACACAAGTACGATTTCGAAAAAATGTGAGAATTCCATGCGCATGGTTCTGGAGACTTGAGAATCCTCAAAGCACGTAATGGCAGGCTTGGCCGTATCTCAGTGGTAAAGACCATGATCTCCAATGCAGCGTGATCCCACGTCCATCTCATGCTCCCGTAATACTCTTGCTCGCCGGCGCGAGTCTATGCTCGAAAAGCCCTTCACCACCAAGCCTCTTGCGTCCTCACAAGGCTGATACCCTGATATCGAACCCATTCCCAATGACAGACCGTATCCCCTCTCCCCTATAGTCTTAGCCACAATACCACTGCAGAGCCCTCCTATCCCGGTCCGATCCTCGGCATATCATGATGTTCGCTCAGGTTACTCAGATATCGATTCAGCTCCTCGACCCGCTCTTTATGCGTCTTGGTGCCTTCGCGCTTTAGCCGTTCGTCAAGCTGCAGGAATATTTATTAGCAGGCATACCAGAAGTATATAGAGACTGTAGCGGGAGTCTTGGGGAGGCATACCCTTTTCCGTCTCCGCTCTTCGTGCCTTAGCTCCGCTTCTGTCTTGCCCGCTCGTGGTGGTGGTGTAGCATCCGTATTCCTCTTCCCAGAAAGATCCGCTGCCTCGATATTCTTCGTGACAGCTCGTTCTGCTGAATCCGCCTCTAGATCAGCATCCTGGGTTTGAGTCGTAACCTCATGATTCGGTTTGTCGGCGGCGGACGGATCTGCCTCTGGCTTTGGCTTCTTCTTTCTGGTTTTGGAGATCTTGGAGGATGAATTGACGCCTTTGAGTTTTAGACCCCCCGAGACGGCGGCGCTGTATTCATCTGCAGGCATTGTGCTGTAGAAGACTGGCGAAATTAGGGGCGGAGAAGATCAGATCTGGGGATATAGGGCTGAATCTGGGGTAAATTTCTTGGCATCTGAGGCAATTAGATGACTAAAGTACTTACCTTAGTATTCGATAGTTGGTTCAGGTAACAATGTTCTAGGAGTTGCCTTCACATTAAGATTTGAATCATTCAGGTATTTCATTCAATTGGATATTGACTCGCGTACACTTTGGTCAGCCTTATCTATGTTCAGCCCACGTCCGATCCCTAACATCGAGGACTAACAGAGGCGGGCCATGAAACTCGTCGTCGCTGGTGCGTCCGGCTTCGTCGCCACGGAAATCATCCGCCAAAGCCTGAGCATCCGTAAGATTACCTCCGTAATCTCACTTAGCCGCCGGCCCATATCAAGGTTGTCAAACCTCGGCCACGATGCCGACGCTTCCAAGCTTCATAATGTTCTTGTCGATAGTTATGGTAGTTATCCTGATGACGTGAGCAAGGAGCTCGCTAGCGCGGATGCTTGCATCTGGTAAATCACTGGCCTTTCTCTTTGATTGATTTCTCGATTTCCATCCTTCGCTCGCGCCAAGCTAATTTCCCATGACCAGGACCGTCGCGATCACACCAAGAAAGTCGCGCGGGCTTGAATTCGATGAGGTACGTCGCGTATGCCAGGAGTATGCCCTCGTCGGGCTTCAAGCCATGTTCAAGGCGTATAGCGAGGATAGCAGTCACGGTGCCCAACCTTTTCGCTTCGTCTATATGAGCGGCGTAGGAGCGGAACGCGACCAGAATAAGACTCCGAGCTGGATGCCGCAGTATTGTTTGATGCGTGTGAGTGCAAAATCTGTGCCATGGATTGTTGTTTAGCATAGCAACGACCACCGAAGCTGATGGTTTTGTCATTCCTTTAGGGCGAGACTGAAAACCAGATCCTTGCATTCGCTGCGGATCACAAAGACACCTTGGAGGTGTGTGTAGCGAAGCCTGGACTCATCACGGCGTCAGGGCAGTATCTGAAGACGATTGGCGCTACCCTCATTAAGTATGTGATGTCTGTGCCGATTGTCGACGTTGGAGAAATTTCGGCCGCCATGCTTCATGAAGTCATGCATGGCTTCGAGAAGGAACCGCTTGAGAATGATGACTTAGTCAGAATAGGTCGCCAGGCGCTAAAGACCGTCGAGTAAGGAGTTTTCCTGGATCCACTGGAGACCTATTGGCTCTTATGCGCAGCGTTGAAGGACTCGCTACCGCAGTGCTATGAGCTCTGTCCATTATCATTGCATTCCCTTGACTCGCTTCAAGTCTACCCTGCGAGTTGCCCCTCAAAGACTTGCAGCGACCCACTATGATTGTCGTCGACTTGTCCCGTGTGGAGTATTTCGGCTTATTCCTAGACCATTCCGCTTGTGTCTCTGCGGTTTGGGGCTGATGATGCCACACAGCACCGTACAGATTCCTAAATCCATTAATGTCTATGCCACTTGCATCTTAGCTACTAAGACATGGCAACCTCCTATAAACGCCTTTGAGGTAACGTAACATTGTGAACATCAGGCACTGTACCAATCCAGTGCATGCCAGTGATTTACCAACTGATGAGCTCACAGCATCTTCCGAGGTACCAGGTCTCCAAAAACTTAAAGAATCCATTTATAATAGTCAGGCGTCGCAGAAAAATAAGTTGCAGGCCGTAAGGTATCATGCTCGCCCAATTAAGCTTGCGACTGTTGTCCGGCGCATCTGGTAAAATTTCTTAGCGTAAGATCTCAGCGGGCCGGGAAGCCGGAGTGGAACCATTCCGTGCAGATCTAATTTGGCATCTGCAGGGATCTCGAACTGTCAACCGCTGGGTGCCCCTTTCAAACAGCGGTCCATGCGACTGATATGAAAACTCTCAAGATAGCTCGAGAGGCTGCTAAGGTCACCACGTCGATATCCCATGCTGACTTCGTCCCACGACGGCAAACAAGGGGTTTCGCCGCATCGCTACAAGCTTTTACCTACAACGGCGATACACCCCTCCAAAAGGTAGAGAAAGGGGAGCAATTGTCCGAGGATGACTCGTCTTTGTCATCACTAGGATCTGGAAGCGCTTTCGATATAGAAGATGCGCCCTTCGGAGCGTCAAGCACGAGAAAGCGCAAACGAGGTTTCGATAGCCCATCAACAGACGTTACGAGCAATTCTACATTCACAAGCACACGGACTTCGCCGCGGAAAGCGAGCGTGAGAGAAAAGAATAGCCCGGTCGGAAAAGCGAGACAAGCAAAACGACAGCCTGCGAAGCATATAGTCAATGAATCAGGAGCAGAGGGTGTAGAGCCACCCGCCAACTGGGAGGAAATCTACGACGCTGTGAGAGAGATGCGAAAGGAAAAACTTGCGCCTGTGGATACAATGGGCTGTGAAACTCTTGCTGAAGAACATGTAACTCCTCGAGTAAGCCGTGTCCAGCTCCTTAGATACTCCTGCTGAAAGTACCTAGGATAAACGTTTCCAAATCCTTATAGCCCTCATGCTCTCATCGCAGACCAAAGATACCACAAATGCAATCGCCATGCGCCGACTACAAACTGAACTCCCAACTCCAGGCCTCACATTAGAAAACATACTAGAGGTGGACCCAGTGAAGTTGAACGAGATGATCTTTGTAGTAGGCTTCCATAATAACAAAACTCGCTACATTAAAGCCGCTGCGCTTATCCTTCGCGATCAATACGATAGTGATATCCCAGACACCATCGAAGGCCTGATGAGCCTGCCTGGGGTAGGTCCGAAGATGGGTTATCTGTGTCTCAGCGCTGCGTGGGGCCTGACAGAAGGAATTGGGGTCGATGTTCATGTGCACAGGATTACAAACTTATGGCGCTGGCATAAAACGAAAAATCCGGAAGTGACCAGGGTGAGCCTGGAGGCGTGGTTACCGAGGGAAATGTGGCATGAGATCAACCATTTGCTGGTCGGGTTTGGGCAGACAGTGTGTTTGCCAGTGGGGAGAAAGTGTGGGGAATGTACGCTTAGCAAACGAGGATTGTGCCCCAGTGCGGTGGCGGAGAAGAGGGCGAAGGTTGTGAAGAGAGTAAAAACGGATATGGAGAAGGACGGAAATTGGGTGAAAGGGGAAGTGAACGTCGTTGCTAAGGAGGAGGATGTGCTGGCTGAAGACGTGGGACCGTCATAGGTACTACTCTAATAGTACGCCGAATTTTGGATTTGCGCGATTCGCCGTGAAAGATGGACTTCAGCGGAGATGGTCTCGGCTTAAAAGAATCATGCATCTCCAGAGTTGGATACCCCTCTCGTCTAGCCAGAGTTTCCAAAAAATTGAAGAGCGAGATTTCCCAAGCATGCATCATCAACTAAGGACATGCTATGGAGATCTATGTGCAAGAAGTACTCAGGTTACTCAGTCATTGGAATATAGTCCGAGGATTGCCTTCGGCCGGTAGAGTTAACGAAATGCCATTGGTTGTCTGGCGTTTGATGATACTCGGGTGTTCGTTGAGGGTTTCCGGTTCCACACCCAGGTTCTCTTATTTTAAATATCCCCTTTGTCCATTGATACACCGTAAGAAATGCGGTAGACAAACGGTGCGTGAACGTTACTGGGGATGCGACGAGGCTCAAGCGACGGCTTCATCAAAACAAGAGGACAAGGACTCGAGGCTACTAGCAGGCACACCAGCTGCGACCCTCATTCATGAGAGGGACCAACAACAGAATATCGCCGGCGGACGTGAGCGCATCAACAAAACGCAGACCAGATCTTGTGGGTAGAACAATGTTTGTGTCTTCCATGGCACAAGTGATCTAGTCTAAAATTTGGGAGCTGCAACGCACAACGAGTCTACATAGTATGGCCAGTCAACGATGCACTGGAAGAGGGGAAGCTGGATTTCTGAGCATGACGGTCCGTTGACCAATTAGTCAAGGATGAGGAGATTATTGATTCAGAGGCAAGAGGAGATGAGGCTATCGTGAAAGGATGCCATATAGCACGTCCGGACATTACGGTGATTAAGACTTTGCGCTAAGAGATTGCTAAAACGCATGGAAGGTTTCGTCTCCAATCAGAGCGTGCTGAGTAAGCGTCGTACCTCGGGCATTCTCATCACGGAAGGTTCAGCCTTACCAAACATTCGAAAGTCGGATCCGCATTTGAATTATCGCCACGTACGTGAGGTCGTAAACCAGCTCCCTTCATTCCTTTTATTCAGGGAAGCTTCTGTCCACCTGGGCTGTGTGAATCCCGCAGCGGGCCCCACGAAGAGTCCACTTAGTGCGCAGAAGCCGCATAACCACACTGTCACTCTTTTCAAAATGGCGGACCCGAATAATATCTCCCAGTATAAGTATGCTGCTATGTCCAATTTGGTCTTACAGCATGACAAACGATTCTCTACTCGTCGTAACGATGAAGTCACCGGTGACCCCGAGTCCCTTGCCGGACGTATCAACATTCGAGATATGGGTTCTAGAGACGCTCGGGAAAATGCGCCAACACAGAAGAAAAAGAAGACCACGGGCCCTAAGGATGTTGAGAGAGGCAGTATACGGGAGGGTCAAGACATTCTCGAGCGGGAGCAGAAAAAGAGAAAGCGTGGCGAGCCCCAAGAAATGCGCGGAGCTGGCATACTTTCTGCAGCAGACTTGCAAGTAGAGGGACTGACATACAGACCTCGCACGCCAGCCACGCGGCAGACTTACCAGCTGATTCTGACGACTACAGCGAACAACCTTGGCGATGTGTCGCATGAGGTTGTCAGGAGCGCTGCTGATCAAATCCTGGAATATCTCAAGGACGAGAGTATGAAGGATTTTGACAAGAAGAAAGAGATAGATGACTTATTGGGCGTCACGATGGGGTCCAAGGAATTTAATGAACTTGTAAATCTGGGAAAGAAGATTACGGATTACGATGGTCAAGATGAAGACGCGAACATGGAGGAAGAGGGCGGTGGCGAAGACGAGGCTGAGCTGGATGAGAAGCAAGGTGTTGCTGTGGTCTTTGATGATGAGGAGGAAGACGAGGAGGGGGCAGCCCAGACCTTTGAAGTCAGAGACGAAAGCGACACCTCTGACGAAGAGCCGGATGATGCCGACAGTGCGCCCGATGGAGCTGCTGCCAACGGCGAGCACAAGGACGTTCCGATGGCGGACACTGAGGAGAGTGTAGAGCTGACTATCGATGGTAACGTCGATGAAATCAGCGCTAAGACAGATCGAAAGCCCGACAAGAACATTATATCAGTGCGAAGTATAGACGCTTTTTGGCTTCAGAGGCAAATCGGTGCAATTTATGCCGACGCCCACATTCAGCAATCGAAGACTCAAGAAGCTCTGGATCTATTATCTGGAGATTCGGAGGACGGAGAGGAGAAGCCTTTGCGGGAGATTGAGAACGAGCTGATGGAGCTTTTCGATTGGGAACATCACGAATTGGTCGAAAAGCTGATCATGAACCGGGATAAGGTCGTCTGGGTTACCCGATGGCGAAGGGCTGCAGAAGACAGTACCTTGAGAGCGGCCTTAGAGCAAGAGATGATTAACGAGGGCTACCGAGCTATCTTAGACGAGCTTCAAGGTCGAGGCGAAGACGACGCTGATGGTGCATCCAAACCTAGCAAAAAGCTCAAGTTCGACCTCATGGACGTTGATGTGCCCAAAGGACCAGCTGATGGTATAACAGAGAAGAAAGAAGGGGCGTTGACTGGAGGCCTGCAGCCGAAGAGGCTAATCAATCTTGAAAATCTCATATTTGATCAGGGTAATCATCTCATGACGAATCCGAGTGTTTCTCTTCCTCAAGGATCAACAAAGCGGGCATTTAAAGGCTATGAAGAGGTTCATGTCCCAGCTCCCAAGGCTCGGAAAGATGCCAGCGAGCGCAACAATATGCCTACAACTGAGTTACCCGAGTGGGCGCGGCAAGGCTTTGGGAGCTCGAAGGCGCTCAATCGCATTCAGACCAAGTGCTTTCCCACAGCGTTCAATGATGACGGGAATATGCTGATCTGCGCTCCAACTGGTTCTGGAAAAACGAATGTGGCTATGCTTGCCATTTTACGAGAGATTGGGAAGAATCGAAACCCCGAGACTGGGGAGATTATGCTTGATGATTTCAAAATCGTCTACATTGCACCTCTGAAGGCTCTAGTGCAGGAGCAGGTTGGCAACTTTGGGGCGCGATTGGCGCCTTATGGCATCACGGTCTCTGAGCTTACAGGTGACCGACAGCTCACCAAGCAGCAAATCGCGGACACGCAGATCATTGTTACCACGCCTGAGAAATGGGATGTCATCACACGCAAGGCCACGGACATGAGCTATACCAACCTTGTCAGGCTCATAGTCATCGATGAAATTCACCTGTTGCATGACGATCGAGGCCCGGTTTTGGAAGCCATAGTCAGTAGAACCATCCGCAAAATTGAGCAGACAGGCGATCCCGTTCGCCTTGTGGGTCTCAGTGCAACGCTTCCAAACTATCGAGATGTGGCAAGCTTTTTGCGGGTTGATCCCCAGAACGGGCTTTTCCATTTCGATGGATCGTACAGGCCTTGTCCTCTGCGTCAGGAATTTGTCGGCGTCACGGACAAGAAGGCGATCAAACAATTGAAGATTATGAATGACGTTTGCTATACCAAAGTAATGGAGCAGGTTGGCCAGAATAAGCAGCAGTTGTTGATTTTCGTCCATTCAAGAAAGGAGACTGCAAAGACAGCCAAGTATATCAAAGACAAAGCTTTGGAGATGGAGACGATAGGCCAGATTCTACGGAGCGATGCAGCAAGTCGGGAGATCCTTGAAGAAGAGTCCGGACAGGTGACGGATCGAGACCTGAAAGAGCTAATGCCCTATGGCTTTGGGATTCACCATGCTGGTATGAGTCGTTCTGACCGAACCTCAGTCGAAGATCTTTTCGCATCCGGCGAAATCCAGGTCCTTGTGTGTACCGCTACTCTAGCATGGGGTGTCAACCTGCCAGCTCATACTGTTATAATCAAAGGGACTCAGATCTATTCTCCTGAAAAGGGTAGCTGGGTAGAGCTGAGCCCTCAAGATGTCCTCCAAATGCTGGGTCGTGCTGGGCGACCTCAGTACGATACTTTTGGTGAGGGTATCATTATCACCACGAAAACTGAGATGCAGTATTACCTCTCCCTGATGAATCAACAGCTACCCATCGAGAGCCAATTTATCAGCAAATTGGCGGACAACATGAATGCGGAAATAGTACTCGGCAACATTCGCAGCCGAGATGAGGCTGTAGAATGGCTTGGATATACCTATTTGTTCGTACGGATGCTGCGGTCACCAGGCTTGTATAGCGTGGGCGCGGAATATGAAAGCGATGATGTTCTTGAGCAGAAGCGTGTTGATCTGGTCCACTCGGCTGCCACGGTGTTGGAGAAATCAAGTCTTGTGAAGTACGACAAGCGCACAGGCAAGCTTCAGGCTACGGAGCTTGGACGCATTGCCTCACACTACTACATTACCCATGACTCGATGCTAACCTACAATCTCCATATCCAGCCCATGATCACACCCATCGAGCTATTCAGAATCTTCGCCCTGAGTAATGAGTTCAAGTACATTCCAGTCAGGCAAGACGAGAAGCTAGAATTGGCGAAGCTTCTTGGAAGAGTGCCCATCCCGGTCAAGGAGAGCATTGAAGAGCCCCAAGCGAAAATCAACGTTTTACTGCAGGCTTACATTTCGCGACTCAAGCTTGAAGGCCTTGCATTGATGGCTGACTTGGTATATGTGACGCAGTCCGCTGGACGTATCCTGCGTGCTATCTTCGAGATCTGCTTAAAGAAGGGCTGGTCATCAGTTGCGAAGACTGCTCTTGACTTATGCAAAATGGCTGAGAAGCGCATGTGGCCAACGATGACACCTCTTCGACAATTCCCAACTTGTCCGAGAGATATAATACAGAAGGCGGAAAAGATTGATGTGCCGTGGTCTGCCTATTTTGAACTTGATCCTCCGCGTATGGGAGAACTGCTCGGCATGACAAAGTCGGGTAAGACTGTCTGCGGCCTGGTCCAGAAGTTTCCGAGACTTGAGGTCCAAGCGCAAGTGCAGCCAGTCACAAGGTCCATGCTTCGAATCGAGCTTACCATAACCCCTAACTTCGAATGGGACGACTCTGTTCATGGACAAGCAGAAAATTTCTGGGTTCTTGTGGAGGATTGCGACGGCGAGGACATACTGTTTCACGACCAGTTCTTACTACGGAAAGACTACGCTACAGCGGAGATGAACGAACATCTCGTTGAATTTACAGTCCCAATCACCGAGCCCATGCCGCCTAATTATTTCATCACTGTGTTGTCAGATCGATGGCTGCAGTCAGAGACAAAGCTTGCAGTGTCGTTTGAGAAGCTCGTTCTTCCAGAGAAGTTCCCTGCCCATACCCCATTACTTGATCTACAGCCTTTGCCAGTCGCTGCTCTCAAGAGAGACGATTTCCAAGGCCTTTACCCACAGTGGGAGAGATTCAACAAGGTTCAGACCCAAACGTATAGCTCGCTGTTCACCACAAATGATAACGTCCTCATTGGAGCTCCCACCGGCACAGGCAAAACTGTCTGCGCTGAATTTGCCATATTGAGGCACTGGTCTCAGCAGCCGACCAGAGGTCGAGCTGTCTACATCGCTCCTTTCCAGGAGCTTGTGGATCAAAGATTAGCAGACTGGTCCAAGAGATTTAGCGCGGTTGCTGGTGGCAAGCAGATTGTTAAGCTCACGGGCGAGACGACTGCAGATCTCAAGATTCTGGAGAAAGGCGACTTGATTCTGGCGACACCAACCCAGTGGGATGTCTTGTCGCGTCAATGGCAGCGGCGGAAGAATGTACAGACGGTACAGCTTTTCATCGCTGATGAATTGCATATGCTCGGTGGCCAGGGTGGCTTTATCTACGAAATCATTGTGTCACGAATGCACTATATTGCCATGCAGACGAAAAATAATCTGCGACTGGTCGGCATATGCGTCTCGCTGTCTAATGCAAAGGACTTAGGCGAGTGGCTCGGAGCAACAAAGCATACCATCTACAACTTCAGTCCTCAAGTTCGGCCCGTCCCACTGGAATTGCACATCCAATCTTTCACCATACCCCATTTTCCTTCTTTGATGCTGGCAATGGCTAAGCCAACCTATGCCGCTGTACTTGGAATGTCTCCGGACAAACCAGCAATGATCTTCGTCCCTAGTCGCAAGCAAACACGTGGCACTGCTCTTGATCTGCTTGCTGCCTGTGTTGCAGATGACGACGAGGATAGGTTCTTGCACGTTGCTATTGATGAAATTGCTCCATTATTGCAACGAGTCAATGAAATTGCTCTTGCGGACTCAATGTCACATGGTATTGGCTATTACCACGAAGCTCTCAGTGGCAACGATAAGCGCATTGTCTCTCACCTGTACTCTGTCGGTGCTTTGCAGGTCATGGTCGCCTCCCGAGATGTCTGCTGGGAAATTGATGTTACTGCTCATCTAGTAATTGTAATGGGCACCCAATTCTACGAAGGTCGTGAACACCGATATATTGACTATCTGATCAGCGAAGTTTTGCAGATGTTTGGAAAGGGTAGCAGACCGCTCGAAGACAAAACCAGTAAGGGTGTGCTTATGGTACCTGCCACGAAGCGTGAGTATTACAAAAAGTTCTTGAACGAAGCGCTACCTATCGAGAGCCACTTGCAAGCTTACATGCATGATGCTTTCGTTTCCGAGATCAGCACCAAAATCATTGCATCTACACAAGACGCTGTGGACTGGGCTACATATACGTATTTCTACCGGCGATTGCTGGCAAATCCAAGTTACTACGGCCTGACGGACACCTCACACGAAGGTTTAAGCACACATTTGTCAGAGCTCGTTGAGAATACCCTCAAAGATCTCTCAGAAGCCAAAATTATCGAGCTGGATGAAGAGGACGACACGGTCACTCCTCTCAACGCCGCTATGATTGCAGCCTACTACAACGTCTCCTTCATCACCATGCAAACCTTCCTGCTCTCATTGAGCGGTCGCACCAAGCTCAAGGGAATTCTTGAAATCGTGACCTCAGCCACAGAGTTCGAATCAATCCAGATCCGAAGACATGAAGACCATATACTCCGCCGCATCTATGACCGCGTACCTGTCAAAATGGCACAACCGGCTTACGAATCCCCACACTTCAAGGCCTTTGTCCTCCTACAAGCACACTTCTCCCGAATGCAATTACCTACCGATCTAGCGAAAGACCAGGAGATCATTCTCTCAAAAGTTCTCAACCTCCTCTCCGGATGTGTCGACGTCCTCTCCTCGGATGGCCACCTCAACGCCATGAGTGCGATGGAGATGTCTCAGATGGTTGTGCAAGCGATGTGGGACCGCGACTCACCCTTAAAACAGATCCCACATTTTTCGCCCGAAGTCATCAAAGCAGCAAATGATTCCGGCGTAAATGACATTCTCGAGCTAATGGACCTGGAGAACAAAGGTCATGGAAAAATGATCAAGCGTATGGGCCTGGATAATAAACAACTCGCCCAAGTTGCCGCATTCGCGAACAATAAATATCCAGACATTGAGATCGATTTTTCAGTTGAAAACCCCGAGAGCATCGCCACCAATGCTCCCGCCTATCTCAAGATTAGCATCACACGTGAACTTGATATAGAAGGGGAACCAGACACAACGGTCCACGCGCCTTTCTACCCAGGCAAGAAGATGGAGAACTGGTGGCTCGTAGTGGGCGATGAGGAAAGCAAGAACTTGCTGGCGATCAAGCGGATTACGGTTGGTAGGAAGCTGGATACCAGGTTGGAATTCGTGCCGACGAAGGTTGGGCAGGAGGAGCTGAGGTTGTATCTGATGTGCGATAGCTATGTTGGTGTAGATCAGGATCCGAGCTTCACAATCACGGCGGGGGAGGGCATGGAGGAGGACGATGATGAGGAGGACGATGAGGAAGAGGGTGGGAAGTGAGATTTTTTGGCTCCATAAGGAAAATTGAGATTGGTGCAATATATTGATACCCAGTTGAAGATAATATAGCTACAGCACCCGACATCGCCCACAATGAACAGAGATGGCTACCGCCTTGGTTCACCAAAAGAGGTTCGTCCTCCAGTGTCTTCCTTCAATGAAGAAGTCGTGGCGGATGATTGAATCGACAAACAAGCATCCAGGCCACGGCTGTCTTGTTGACGAAGAAATTATTGAGAGAAGGCTGGATAATCTCCTCTCATCTCTGGCACTGTTCTGTCATAGTTATCCTCCTATACTTGGTTCCCATGCAATCCCAGGAGCCCACTTCACGGGACAATATACAGCTAAAATCGAAAGCGATCCGTGTGTATTTCATGTAATTGCATGTGAAGGCAATTTGCATCACACATCTGCATTATGATCTTTCATCATCGCCCATGTTCGAATACTGGTCAGTCTTCCTCGACGGGCGCTGAGCGAATATACTACGGACAATTAGCCTCTATAAAGCAAGCCTCTATGTCGCGTTCCCCCGAGCGTCCCTCAGACGTGGCCGATGCACGCTAATGGACACGGCGGCCAGGGGCATCAAGGCTGTCGCCATAGTAGGTTGGGGGCACAACGTGTACGGCGCCTCTGCAGGGGGTTTTCAGTGTAGACTTTAGTGGTGAGCAATGCGGAGGCTGTCTGTCTAATCACCCTTTGCACTCTCACTTGTCTGGTAAAGCTTGAGGAGGGTGGTCGCTTTGGGCCCTCTGCAAAGGATTGGTCATTGTTCCGCTGGAGACAAAGAGCGGCAGTCAAGAGGAGAGAGAGAATGAGTTCGCTGAGATGAGTTTCGGAGTGAGCACGATTCTCATTGTCGCGGTAGATGCATCCAAAAGAGTGTCTCAAAAGAAGACCGTAAAATTATGTGATGCATTATTAGAACAAATGATTTGACCACATGGGGGAAATAGATTCTTAGAGACAAATGATGCCATTCCGAGGTGACCTTCAATGGTTCCATTTAGAATTATCGCCCTTTGAAGTGACCTCTGAAGTGACGGCAAGCTCTTTCAAGTGACAAAATTAGATGGTGGCGCATCTTTTGAACCAGCCACTATATCCTTTCAGAAACTATCCAAAATCTTGAAAGAGTCTTTGTAGTCTAGAGACATTCTGACCTAGGGTAGGACAAAGATTGAACCTGTTGTGGAACACCATCATTAAGCGCTTTGTGCCAATATGAAACAACAATTTTGAGCAGAATTCGACGGAAGGCAACAACGACAAGCTACTTGTGTGACAGTGAGTCCTGAAATTCCATAAGACACATGAACGTCCGTACATATTCCTAGCAGATTCGAGCAGCATCTCCAAGATACAACTGCATCAGATTAAGACCCTGCCTTTGCAATCACTCGAGGCCGACAGCTCAAGAGTGTCAGATTACGGTACAGTCACGTATTACTATTCGAGCAGCTCCTCATAAAGAAAAGAATACTCACAGTCAACTTCGTGGAGACCTCTTTTTCATCTTTTTACAAACTCTGTTCCACCATGTCGAACATGTCTAATGCTGCAAGCAGTCAGCAGCCTGATTCCAATGCTCAATCGTCAGTCCACAAGCGACGCTTCAAGCACCTCCTCCGCCCACTATGCCCGCTTCTCAGCATCGAAACCGGTCTACCTCATCCGGACTTCCCACAGACGCTGCTCCACTACCACCTCCTGACCAACAGCCAACTCGATGATCTCGCACATTTTTACCATCAGAGAACTCCAGGGAGATACAGCATGGGCTATCCGATGCCTGTCGTCAGCAGATGGTGGGCTCCAGCCGAGCAAGAACTGGAGGAAGGAGAGATTGATGAGATGGAGGATGTGAGAAAGATTCTGGGTACGATGGATGAGCAAAGATCTGCAGGTGTGGCAGGGATCGAGGAAAAGAGGAGACGATTCGGCAGGTTTCTAGGCCTTCGACACTGCGAGTCCAGTGTTGGAGAGGGCGACATGAGGAGAGAGATGGAAGAGTGGCTTGCAGGAGAGATGGCGCGGAAAGAGCATCGAGATCGTGAGATGGAGAGCTGGCGTTCAAAAGGACACTGGTGATGCAGAAGTTGTTCGAAGCCACAGACATGTTTGGAATGGGCATGTAAAGATCTGCAAGCGGACTCATTGTGATGTTTATTTTTCGGACCAGGCAAGCCAGAGCCTTGCAAGGGGTCGAGCTGTGCTCTTGTCTGGTGGGCCTGCGGTATGAAGTCTATACTTTGACCGAGGACTTTTGGTAGAGGCAAGCATTCGTTGAGATGGGAACCGACGGCAGACGATACATACTTAGCCAGCAGAAAATAAAGGTGCAACTCATTGCTGTTCTGTCCAATGTCTCGTTGATTTGTGGAAGAAGCCTGGGATGTTATTGCTAGTGTGTACTCCCCGTCCCCATCGAATGACCTTCCTCCTACGGCCTTCCGCTCCTCCGCTCAAATCATTGGCCTCTTGGCGCGAAGGCCTCTTCAACGTGCACAGAGTACCCTTTCCAAAACAAGAGTGCGGGCAGTCAAGCGGCTGCCACCCTCATGGTGATATAATTGTATACATCTAATCATGGCATCTTCACGACTGCTCTTTATCTCTGTTCTATCTATTACTTGTCTCGCA
>JAABUW010005963.1_pt1 | contig 15545 bp, 22 predicted proteins | sample 5560081 | NCBI WGS metagenome assembly JAABUW01 (sample SAMN10711882, study PRJNA513363) | rock metagenome | isolation source: Antarctica rocks | place: Antarctica: Victoria Land, Knobhead sud | reverse complement strand
CAGCCTGTCCGACCGAATGCAAGAGTCCTACAGGACCAACGTCACTGGCCCGCTCCTTATGCTTGAGGCATTCTGGCCCCTTCTCATGAAATCTCAAACCACTCCTCGGGTCATCAACCACAGCTCCGGTGCCGGGTCCCTGACGGTAGTGAACAACATGCAAGATTGGCCGCATGGCGAAGTGCCAATCCCCTACTTCTGTAGCAAAGCCGGCTTGAATATGGTGAGCGCCAGCTGGATCCTGGCCCATAAGAAGGATGACTACAAGCTGTTCACATATTGTCCTGGGTTCACGGAGAGCAACCTTGGTCCGCACAACAACCAGGCATCAGGCGCGCAGCCTGTTGAGAAGGGTGCTAGGCCGATGGTTGCTATCCTGAATGGCGATAAGGATGCCGAGCATGGCAAGTTCTTGAACCATCAGGGCGGGCAACATCCTTGGTAAGAGAGTTGGTTTCGTTCGGATACATGGGCATATATAACTTGCAATACCTTCTGACACATGGATTGGACAATAATCCACCACCTGCAATCCTTCGCCTCGAGTAGCGCAATTACATGAGCGCAATGGCTCCCAGGGACAATGCCGCGGTCTGCACACCAAGCGATACGTTAAATCGAAATTCTTGTGTCACCGAAACATGTCCAGACCGGCTCGTCCACAGAGTAGCAGCAATTGATCCTTTCCATAAGTTTGTTTGGAAAGACGACGTATTCGCGAGGGCCATGCAGCTGCGCCTGGTGTGGCATATGCAGGTAGGCATGCGTCTAGGCTGCAACCAACATTACATTCGCTTTCAGTCCCTTTCTCGTAATGGGCGTATTATTTCTAGAAAATAGTCTCGTCAAACGAAAAGAAAGAAGTCGAGGCAAGCACAGATAGCTTCGAATTATTACCTCCGCAAGAAAGAACCATCGAGCCACAATTGCCCGACCCCAAGGCTACACCGTACGAAGTGCGCGAATATTTAACCCAACTACTGCGATATAAAGGCCTTTCCCAAGACCAAGCGCAAACGATAGCTGCGAAATGGACCTTCGGGAGCGGCAAAGAGCTACGCCTGTACCCGTTCGAAATGTACCGGCAGGTCTTCGGTCCAAACCAAGAAGAGGTGTGGTCGGTGTACATGGCAGTCAAGCCAGCCTTCTACAGGAAAGACAGGGAGCGTGAACCCGATACGAGTTTCAAGTGTAAGTCTGAGAGTGGCAATCACCTCTTCTCTCCTGCAAGCTCCGGATGGCTGACCTGAATGATGAACATCAGGACGAAGAGGGTTGGATGGTGTACATGGCAGTGAGAGTTCCTTTCTACAAAAAAGATTGCGAGAACGATCTGAGCCAAAAGCAAAGAGGTGAGCAAGAGCAGCAGTGCTCGCTCCGTTTCGTCGAATGCCGGCTGATGTGATGTGGCAGCTGCTTTGCTCGTCCTCTTCATCGCCATCTTGGGCGGTGGGTTGACCCTCATGATGAGTGCTTTTAGCAGAGGCAAAGGGGGCCAAGCATTTGCTGGACTTGGGCTATTGTTCGTTGGTTTCCTTGGGACCCTCACCTTCCTGGTGGAACTTGGTTCTGATAAAGATCCGGAGCGGAAGGCCGAGAAGGAGCTGCAGGATCAATGGCAGTCGAAGTCTGGTGAGCCTGGTACAGGCGGAAGTGGCACGTCTTGAAGGATATGATGGTGGCTGTTGTCGATGAGTTTCTGTAACCGGTATGAGTAAGATTTTCCACAGCTGGGAGTTCAGCAAGTCTTTTTCGTGCGCACGCGACTTGATGCGATCAGGAAGGAGAAGGAGGAGGTGATGAGGTATACAGAGCGAGAGTAAAGAGTAAATATTCCAAGCAGCCATTTCTTCAGCCCTACGGCAACGCCATGACCCTCCTTGAACGCCACCATCTTGGCCTTGGCAGGTACGCATCCCATCTCACTTCAACAAAACGTAGAGTGCCTTGCCAGGACTTCACCACCACGGATCCGAACTACTTCACCGACCGTAACCACTTCTTCCACGACCGCCCAGCACTCCCGCCCGCAGTGATGCTGCTCTACTACTCCCTGGCCGCATTCCTGCTCGTTGACCACTCCTCCGCTCAGTCCTCTGCCGCCACCGCCGCCGCAGTACCTTCAGCGGCAGCTGGGACTGGTACATGGCCTGTGGACCTTGTCGGTGAGCAATAGCACGCGATTGTCATACCCGCACATGCTGATCTGCCCAGGCACGTGGACAAGTAAATCCCGCGCCGTCCTTACAGGACCTGTACGTAGTAAACACATCTCCGTACACCCCGGCGCATTCTAACAACCCGTGTAGGGCTTCTACGACCCCATAAACGACAATCTCCTCGAGCCCGACCACACGGGCATCTCCTACTCCTTCACCTCCGATGGCCACTACGAAGAAGCCTACTACCGTGCCATCGCCAACCCCACAGCCCCCGACTGCCCCAGCGCCATCATGCAATGGCAGCACGGCAGCTGGACCTTTAACGCCAATGGCAGCCTGCTTCTCCAGCCTATTTCGGTGGATGGACGACAGGTTACAAGCGACCCATGCAATGACCCGAACCACAGTGTTTACCTGAGGTACAACCAGACGGAGAATATGGAGGTGAGTTATTCCACAAAGCATGACAGCAGGTCACAGCGTAGAATGGTGCTTATAGTATGACACAGAAATATGCCGTATACGAGGACCCATACCACGGCATCCCGCGCCTCGACCTCTATCAATTCGACGGCACCCCCATTATGCCGCTCTATCTCGTCTACTCGCCTCCGATGATGCTTCCCACTACTACACTCAACCCAATGACCAGCGCAACTGCGACCTCGGCTAGCAAGCTGAAGAAGCGAGGGCAAGGTCTGCCAGCAGAGGTGCCGATCAACTGGAAGGAGAAGCTGCAAGCGAACCCTGACAACTTGGGTATGGTCAAACATATCAATGCCGACAAGCTTTGGTGGATTGGTTTGGGCATGACGGGAATCGGTGGGTTGCTATATCTGGGGCCGAGGAGGATGGGGATACAGATATGAGAAGTGCTGGGATATGGGGCGCCATGGAACATTTGTGACTTTGTATAGCATGCATAAGCGAACGGTGGGGCTAAGGAGCCGGCGTGCTTTGTTCATGGTCAATGCGGCGCCAATGGAGTATGCTGTGGTCTGGACCGGTCGCCCGGGTAAGGTTTGATATGATATGCATAGATGTGACTGCTGAATTCAAGCTTTTCTAGAACAACATGGATGTTTCTGATCTCGTCTGGTCTTGATCTTCACAGGTCTCTTGATTGTCGAGAGCTTCCTGTCCAATGCAGTTCTGGGATGCATCTGAAGCCGCTTCGCTTTTCGTCTTCGCCTCCACCCACCCTCACCTCACGAATCTCGCCAAAATTGAAATTTCTCAAGACCTCCGACCATCGCCAAGCACATTGCTGCCTACCGACCCTTGAAAGCTTGAAAGATCGCTTCCTCGTCTCCACCGGACTAAGTCTCGGAATACTTCTCTCCATGTCCTTCACCAGTCGCCGTCCATGTCACTGTTCTCTACCATCCCGCCGCCTTTCCGCGCCCTTCACGCTTCGCCGGTCCGGCTTTCGTGAACGTGCTCTGCATCTCCTTCGCGAGCTCCATGTCGCCGTGCTGCAAGATTTGCGGCTCGTTGTTCTCTGTGGTCGGAGCAGCAGCCGGTGTGGTGTTGGATTGAGGCTTGGCGGCTGACTGTGCGCCGGTGTGCTTCTTCGTGAGGTGCGTCTTCACCAGCGCCGGCTTCGAAGCAGCCGACGTCGTCGTAGTCACCCTTGGCCGAGACCGCTTGACGGTACTATTCGTGCTCGCCACTGACGCAGGAGCAGGCTTCACCGTCTCCGCACCTTTTACACCTGGCTTCACCATCTTGCCGCCAACAGCTGGAACGGACTTGCGCACTGGTCCTGTTGGCACCACCTCCGGCTTGCGCTGCAAGCCCGGGCTCCTCTTCAACGCGATCAGGTAGTCATAGAATCCTTGATCGTACTCAACACACTCTAGATACTCCCACCACAGCCTCAGACCTGGCTCCTCATCCGCATCCGCCTTCGAGAAAGCCTTCATGAGCGCTTCGGTGGTCAGAAGCTTGACTTTCATCTCTGCCTCCTTCCTCCAGTCCTTCAACATCAGAGCGTGGATGTCCAGCTTCTTACGCACTTTCTTCTCCAGCGCAGAGCTTGTCTCTCCTCCGCCAGTCACAGCTGACGCCAAAGCAGAGTCGTTCGGCAAAGGTCCACCGTACTGCGGCTTAGGCCAGAAATGCTCCATCAGCGCCTCGGTGACCCACTGTGGCCTCCCAGCGTCCGCGAGCTGCTCGGCCCAGAAGTGGCGAACCTGCTCCGGGACGTCGGTCATCACACGCTCCTGGTCCAGCTTATCGCTGAATCTAGTCTGCGAGTAACTGCCGTAATAGACATAAGCGGGCCAACCATCCCTGTGCACAAACACTGGGGCCTTGACGTAATTCTCCTCTCCCGGCGCTTCTGCTGAATCATGCTCCGCATCCTTGAAGAACGCGGTCAACTTCGCGCCATGCTCGCCTGGGTTGGCCGGCAGGAAGGGCTCGTGGGTGGACTCAAGAAGCCAGTACGACTTGCTTAGCAACTTAGTGGCACCGGAGACGAAGAAGAAACCCGGGGACCACTGGTTGCCGCCGAGGTTCTCGATCAGGAAATCACGGGTGAAGCACTCGATAGCCTCGGGCTCATCCTGGCTGCCGCTGAAAAGAGGAACGTTGATGGTGTCGGGCATCTGGCGCACTGCTAGAGGGATCCACTTCTCTGCTGGAGGTGTAGTGGCTGTTGGTGCACGCGGTAGTGGTGCTGTCGATGCGACTTCCGCGATGGCACTGCTGATGTCCTCGTCGATCTTCTTGAGCTCGATGCTGGCAGCATGGACCTCATCTGTCTTCGGCACCTCCTCCTTAGCAACTTCTGGCTTGATGATCTCCACTGCTGTAGTCTCCTTGTCGACTTTCGTCCGGCGTACTGGCACATGAGTCGGTGTCTCTGCAACATTGCCACGCGGCTGCCGAAGTCCAGTTACACCAGCCAAGACTGAGTCAACCTTCGTCTCCTCAGCCACGCCATGGGTACGACCGAAATGCGTAAGTAAGTCTTGAGCGGTACCGAACTTCTCGCCGCAGCACGCGAACTCCACCTTCACTAGGTCCTGGCCATCAGACCCCTTCGGTACCTCGAAGGCCAGAAGTCTCTTCTCGACAGCCGAGACAGCAGGAGTGATACCACAGAGCACATTCGCCTCCTCACGCAGCCTCGCCGCCATCTTCTCGCAGTCATCAGCTTCTGTGCAATAGTGCTCCGCTATGACCTCTTTGCTGAACCGTGCCTTGAAGTCGTCGGATGGTGGACCGATCATATCTGCCCTAGGGGACCGGGTGAGAGCGCCGGACTCCTGCTGCTGACGACTCATCACCCCCTTCAGCTCCTGGATCTCGTCCTGGAGTAGGCGGATGTCGTTGCAAGCCGCCCCCTTCACCGTTTCGATGGCCTGGCTGTTGGCTTTAACCTTGCGCTCGAGAGTGACCACGTCTTTGGTGTGATCGAAATGAGTGTACGTAATGTACCTCTGCATCTGAGCCAGTTCCGCGGAGACTGCAGCTGCCTTGTGACCGCTGCGAGGTGGAGTTGGGAGTGGTGCTCCGCTGAATTCGTAGGGTTGAAGCTCCATACTGGTCGGCTGGAAGCTTGGAGTTGAAGGGTTGAGGTAGTGGTTGTGGTGCATGTGTTGCTGAGCCTGGTTGTGGTGTTGAGTATAAGGGTGGTCCGGCCGGTGAGACTGCTGTTCTTGAGCCCACTTGCTTCTCATCATGGAGGCACCGGAGAAGGCCATTGTGTCCAGGTGAAACTGTGTTGATGGGTAGAAAGTGATATGTGAGTCTGAGGATGTGGTGATGTTCAAGCTGGGTGGGATTGGAAGAAGCTGCTGACCACTTGCGATAGAAGTGGGTGGCATAAGATGCCTGGTGATGAAGATTAATGACCAGAGATAGAGTAAGAGAGTAAAGTCCGATACGGGACTTCTTTTTGGTTTGTGAGCTCAAGGAAAGGGTGGCTTGTTCGAGATGTAGCCAGTCGTGTTGAGCGGACTAGAGTCAACGAAGAGAAAGGGTTGTTGAGGTCAGTGTTGCTTGTATTGATAGAGCAATGGAGGATGTTGAGAGAAGGAAGTTGTCGTGGATGAGGTTGAAGAAGCAACAATAAGAAGGGCCTTATATATGGCCAAGCACATGACCTGAAGGTTGAAGCATATGATAAGTAAGAGAAGTGAATGAGATCGTTAAACACATGTGAACTGAACAGCAACTAGTTCAGTAAGCAGTTCATGAAGCTGATGGGGTCTGTCCAAAGGCACACGAATGAGCATTAGTATGCTTATGAGAACCAGAAAACCATAATTACGCGTAGTGATGGAGCTGAAAGTAAATCGCGAGATAATCGTGAACGCAACACGTGAGTTCTCACCTCATGTCAAAGTCACATCTGTCCCTTCTCGCTCCACGGTATGAACCTGAACTTCTCTCAATGGACGCTCCACTCTACTGCGTACAAGTCTCAAGATGCCTTCCAAGCACAACCTGGAGACAGCTACGTGCGTGCGTTCTTCGTCTACATCGTCGAAGGCCCGATCGGACCGATGGGCCGGCCGACTTTGTTAGTACGGCGTGAGCTGACAAGAAGGCGGACCAAAGATCACGCAAGATGGCTAGAACTCGAAAGGGTCTTGAGCTTCGCCATGCAATCAAATCTCGAGGTGGACGGCCAGCGAAAGCAGCCTAATGAGCTCGGGTTGCCTGGCGAGTATCTCCAGACTACTTCTCTGGAGAGTTCTTGTGAGTGTACAGGATGGTACTCGAAGCCGTCGCTGATGGGCGCACAATTTGAGCATCTGCATAGAGCCACGCAGTTCTAGGCTGCGCGATGGGTGGCAACGATCCTCTCGCGTTCTCTGTAATAAGTCCAGATGTGTTGCGAGCAGCTTGTGCATATCGTTACACAAGCATGCTTGGGCTTTATACGTGGTCTGGCGTGTGCAACGTGTGCTCGGTCGTCTGCGAAGCCATTCGCCCAGGCCCGTAAAGTATGCTGCTTCGGGTTGACAGTGACCTGGCGATATTAATGGGGTTGCACAAAAGAACCTCGAGCCTGGAAATACCAAGAAACATCTCATGACCTCTGTCAGACCGGACCAGCGTTTGATGTGCCGAATTTAGATTGCGGGTTGTTGGTCAAGCCAAAGAGGAGTTCGGTGCTCTCTCATCATCGCTTTCGTACGAATCCCATCGCCTTCACATCTCCCACGCCACGGACACGGCGAAGCGCAAGCACATGCCACTTTTGAACATTCCTGTGTATCCGTGGCATCGTCTGAGGGTTGCCATTACGCTCGTGCTGACATTTGTTGTCAAGGGAAAGGTCGAAGTTGGGTCGCTAAGTGCGCGAAGCCCTTCCTTGCAGTTTCACCATGCAGCAGCGATTGGTTGAAAGCAGGTTCCAAGGAGGCAGGAATACGAGGCTTGTGTGACTAGAAACAATAATTTTAAACAACGTGCAACCTCTTTTAGCCTACAAAACCAGTGTCTTGCCTGCGAGGATAATATATCAATTCGATACCCGGTTTAAGAAGTCAGATCAACCACACACCCAACACTTCGACATCATCAACATGCGTTACGGACTCGCCTTCCTCAGTGCTGTTGTGTTGGCAGCAGCGGCACCTGGAGCAGAGAAGCAATGTGTCACGACCATCGGCCTACCCGGAGGGTGCTGTCCTCCAGATAAAGAGACGACCTCCACTGTTCTCGTCGATTGCAAAGGTATGCTTTCACTTCAACGTACATCGTCGAGGTCAGACCATTGACACTCCACAGGATGCTCCATCACCTCAGTGACGACTGGCATCCACTGCATGATGATCTGTCCGACACCTGCTCCCATCGAGCCCGGCTTAACGACAGTAACATCGTGCTCTGCGTCAGAACCCACCATTGCTCCGCCAGTAGTGACTTCAACCCCGGTGGCCAGCTCCGTAACCGGCTCCGTGGGCATTGGCGGTCCCGGCCTCGTCGCTTGCACCAAAACGATCACGAAGCATGAGAAGCCGCAGTGCACGTACACGAAAGCTGCACACACGTCCACCTACAGCAGTGACTGCTCCTGCTGCGAACTTACAACTACGACCATTGCAGCCGACTACGCGATCCGATGCGCGAATCCAGTGACGACTATCTTCAAGCAGAAGAGGACGGCGACGGAGACCGTATGTGCGACGTCGACTTCTTGCAGCATCTACTGGTGAGCAGTGGAGGACTTCGTAAGGGCGTTCTGGATGCTGGGTACCGATGTGATGGCTCGCTGGTCAGCTGTAACGATTGTTTGTTCTTTTCATGCCTGAGACTCGTTGGTATTACCTGTATTGCCGATCAGCAGTTTGTAGATGTGCAGTTCTGTACCTCTACCAGACTACAACTCCCGAGCAAGGCGAGCACGCCTGACTACCTGATGCTGAGTATGCGGAGTAGCGGCAAAGAACTCCGATACTCGAAGATGAGGTCTGGGTAGAGTACGAGTGGTCTAGTATCGTGCCCGATTGTACTGATCCTGACACAACATCGGAGGCTACCGGCATGGGCGCTGCGCTGGCTCCTGCCGTATCGAGCGCATCGGGTGGTATACTCTGTTGCCTAGCAATGTTCTACCAGCCTCAACCATGTGTTTCGGCCAGCTACCCTCTCTCAAGATCTTTCTGTTGTTTGCAGCTCTACTGGAGCTGGCCACCGACGATCCGGTCCGATGACTGAGATACGCGGTGGGTGACTGCGCATCGTTCGGGCTGGCATGCTCAAGCATAAAAAACTCCGCAGCCGACATTCGACCACCTAACCGAACAGTAAATTATCGTGGCGTGACGCGGCTTCCTCCAGAACAGCTGAGCGCCATGGCGTATGTGGTACCGTGGTTGTGGTGAAGACATGTGACCAGGCAACAGATCGTTCGTCCGCCGACAGGTATGCCATGCTACTGTTATCTCGTGGTCTTGGCCTTCACATAGTTCCAGCCTTCTGCGTTGATCTCTTCTCCAGTCGGGAGGGGTGATAGGTTGTGGTGCGTAGGTGTGACCGCTCCTTACGAACGAAAGTGAAGTCTGTCACATCTGCATGGCATATATCGTGTAACCCTGGCCAACGTGTCGGGACAGGGGCTACTACGAGTTGACACGTACTGGCGCCGGCAAAATGGCAGATAGCGTGGCGGTATCTCCGCAAACAGCTTACTGTCATGCAAGCACGCATCATTTCCATCGCATGATAGATAATTTTGTCAATCTGCAGTTGAAACAGCTCGTGCGATATGCGATGGACCCCTACCACCACGCCCTCAACCTGTCTAATGTTAGCAGCTAATATTATACCCTGATGGTGGTAGATGGAGTCACGCTTGGGCGGACCATTGCGGGAGAGTAGTGCAACCTGTCACTCTTCTGCCGTCGCCAATTCGCACCATGGCAAATGCAGCATGACAGCACATGCATGCACTAACATGGCTGAGTCCGGGTACCATAATGCCGGAATCAAAAGTGTTCGAGCTGCTTGGGGCACTTGCCTTCTTGCATATCTGATAGGTGATAGACGATAAATCATGTCCGTGGACCACAATGTGCACGTTCTCTTGCGGTCGACCTCAAGTGTCAAAGACAGATCCAAGGCTTGTTCGTTGCAGAGTACGCCGTCTGCATAGGTGGCTCGCAAATCTGTGGCGTGGACAAGGGTCGGGGGGTGACATGCTGGACCCAACTCCGTAGTGTCCCATCGCCGCGTTTCGCCCGAGATGCGTTGAAGGCACCGTAGCTGTCAGGACTTATCGTCTGCTCGATAAAACCACTAGAGGTCCCAACCACTTGGGTCCGGCTGTAGCTTAGCGACGCAAGAGTCGGAGGCAGGATCCTAATCCTGAGCATATGAAGTGTCCCACAGAAGGTACGGTACCCAAGGATCGGTCTCCTGTAGCTAGCCGGACCAGTACACAAAGCTGTGCTGGCTGTCCTATCTGGTCCAACGATCCGCCGCGCTTATTTCTTAGGCGCAGCAGATGTTCGCAAATTCAATGTAAGCGCGGGTGAATGGTCAGGTGCCCCGTGTAGACTGTTAAGCGTGGTCACCGCCGCGTGGGAACATGGTGTGGTATCAGCCAAGGTACTCACACCCGAAGCGTACCGTATCCCACACGATGTGCGTCATGGTCTAGGAGACAGTCGATTTCCAGAGTCCCCTTCACCTTTTAGGCTTCGCTGGGCAAAGTCCTCATTACCGAGTGGTCGGTTCGACCTAGCGTCAAATACCGCTCAAGTGGAGCACTATATCCACGTTGGTGGGACATCGGGTGTCTCACGAAGGCCATCGTTCACATCGTCTGTGCTACACTGGCGAGGATCTAGATGGCCAACCAGGTTCCACAACCAACCGACGACCGGGTGACTGACATTGGCCGTCGTTTGTTCTCTCAGTTTGCGTTGGAGAACAACGTCTATTGTGTGCCGGTTGACGTGGTAAGTAAGACTTTCGATCGTGCAACAGATCGTCCGAAGCATCGTGTGTGACGCTCTTGCGACTAACATATCGGCCTCGAAAGGAGGAAAAGGAGAGAGTCGAAGAGCTGGACTGCGTGCTCCGGCAGCTTTTCGGGGGACAAGTCGTCTTACCGCCAGCGCTCCGAACAGCGAACGATGATGAAGATGGTGACGAACCACCCGTGGTCCTGGAGTGCGGTTGTGGGTCAGGAGTGTGGATAGAACGCTTGTTGAGCGAGTACTCGGAAGACTGTGAGGTCAGTATCTGCATCTGACCCTCGGCTAGTAGTGTCTCATGCGCGAGTGTTTCACATGGCTTTGCCGTTGCAGCAAGCCTCCTTGAAAGGCTGACGTATCCGTTCCAGGTCACCGGAATCGACATCTACCTCGGCCGAGGGATTGAGGGTGGTGAGGACCCGGACGAAGACGACGACCAGCCTGACGCAGTCCAGGAATTCGAGAGGAAGAGATGGAATCTCAACGCTAGTTTTAGGGACGCTCCGAGGGAGGACCGGCTGGGCGCTGAGACGTTTGACTTGATCAATAGTCGTCTGCTCGCGGAGGGGATAAATGCGAGCCGCTGGCGGAGCTATGTCAGCGAGCTTCGCGCAATGTTGAAGCCTGGCCGGGGCTGGCTGCAGATGGTCGAGTTGGAGCTGCATGTGCAGTCTGATAATGGCCGATTGCGCCAGGATTCTTGCTTGACACGGTTTGTATGCTTCATATAGTAGCCTTCCGGCACGGACTGACGCCAGGACAGATGGTGTCAATGGTACGCCTACACCATGATGACGATGGGAAAGAACCCTCGAATTGGACGAGAACTTGGACAGCTCCTTCGTGACGAGGGATTGACGGGTGTGAGGACTGACGGTCTCAACCTGCCCTTAGGTGATTGGATGCCAGGTACCCATCGCACCGATGCCGATGAGCGCGGACAGCATGACTTATAGATTTGCCAGGCTGCACGGACTTGGGGACAGCTGCCCTCGACGTGTTTGAGAAGATGTAAGCATTGATCTGAATAAGCATTAAGCCTCGATGCTGACCGTTGCGACGTACGCTCGAGCAGGCTAGTCTCCCTATCCTTATGGCCGTTTCCTCGGGTTGGCAACAGCCCAATGGAACCGGCGACCTACCTCCAGCTCATTAGAGGAGCGGTAGAGGAGCTCCGCGAACCTGGCCTCAAGCTGTATCTCAAGGTGTAAGGACTCGTGCGTTGTGGAGAACTTCGGTGGTTGACACTCTTCCAGCTTTTACGCGTACGGACGGCGACGATGAAGTGGACGACTATGACGGCCCGTCGGAGGATCTTCCACGTATCGAGCTAAGAGTTTTCGATGTCGTGTTGCTTCATGTCGCGCCACTGTAGCATTCTCGCGTTGCTTGGTGGGCGGAGTGTATCGGCGGCACTGACACTCGACAGACTGCAGTGTCGTTGGCGAAGTCCAGTGGCAGCGTTGACCGTGTAGGAGCTGGTAGCTAAGCGTGATTTAGGAATAGGACGAACAACACATCTCCACTTGAAAGCACGTGGTTTCGTTGGAGAACCCGAATGCCCACTTATGCATGTCCAAGGCACAGCACATCACCGTCGCCAAGTGTAACTGACTTCAAGACGCGGTGCAAGAGTTGTATAATTGGATTTCTAAGACAAGAAGTAGAAGAAGAAGTGAGGTCAGGAGAGAGGACTAGGTTTCGGGGCGAGGTAAAGTCCTCAAAGCAGCAACCCGACACAATGGAAGCAAATCGTGGGCGTCAAAAGTTACCTTGCCGGCAGATACACCTCCATGAACCATGTCAATAGTGCCGAGCCGCTCTCACTCTCTGATCTGGAACGATAAACGACAGTCACGGTGGATCGAGGACTGGCATCGAGACCTTGATGCAGGAGCCCCAGGAGCCCTTGCTTCCGGATACAGCACATCATGCAGAAGAGGCATTCTTCTGGTTGGACAGTTACACCTGCGCCTCGCTGTCGGAAGAGATCTTCCGCGAAGGGCTTTGATCGTTTCTATCCACTTGCCGGCGATCCGCCAACAGTCTAAACGTCCATGGCGCGCTACTAGATCGTGAAGGCGTCGGGGAATGCGGCTGGCTGACTCGCCCGCATTAAGATTGAAGCACGTTACTTGCTTCAACTTCAACTATTTTACTACATGCACTCAATCATGATTTCTGTACGAAGCACTGGAGTCTGGACTACCTTAACCGTTCAAATTCGCTGCTATTGTTCTGTATCATCCACCTCACGGTAGTGACTGGCGTTCAGTGACCGATATATATCAACCTGGCCAGCTAGATCAGTCTTTCGGAGCAATATAGGACTTCTCTTTCCACCTCCACATTACGATCACCTCGGGCCCTTGCAGCGGCAACGGTGTCTCGGGTCAGATGCCACTGCCGGCTGTGGCGTGCAGGATGGCTAGGTGTTATTAAGGGTTGTTTTCGTAGTTCCGAAGGCTTTGTTACATCCGCTACCCATCCGGACTTCAGATCTGATCGAGAAGGACCCAAAGGTATGGCCTTCACCGCTCTTCGAATCCCGACGATGTCAGACGAGGGAAAGCAATAGTATATCGTTGTAGAAGATCGTAAAGTGCTGCAGCCAAACGTTCTCGCGCACCCTAGCCAGAGCAAAACACAGTAGCGGCCTCTCACCCGCCCTCTCACTCATCCGTAGGATAGCCATGCCAATTCGAAGTCATACCACTGCCTCGAATTCAGAACGCAGCCCATACCACCACGTTCTCCGTTAAAGCCCATTCTCCAGCATCCTCAAATGCGCCTTCCCACAGTCCACACAATCCAACCCCTTCGGCCGGAACTTGTTCCCATTCCCCTGCATTCCTTCATCCGCCTCCAATTGCTTCCCCCGCCGCCTTATCAGCCCGCCGATCTCATACACCAAGTCACCGCTCGGGCGTGCCTTCACCTCGTAGAGCGCGCTTAAGTGCCTACCCATGCGTTGGTCAAAGCACATGCAATACTCCTCGATCTCCGTACGATGCGTAAGGCGCAGCTCTCCGTCTGCGGACCGCCGGAGCACAAACTCACTCGTCTGCTTTCCACCGACCAGCAAGCGGGCGTTGAAGTGAACTTCGATGTACATGAGGCTGGCGGCCATGTTCCACTTCGGCGTCCAGTTCTGGAGCTCCTCGGGGAGGAACAAGGAGTGGGATTTGAGGTCCACGTTGTCGGTTTGGCGGATGAGGAATTTGTTCTTGCTGTAGAAGGTTGAGAGCACTTCGTCCCGGAGCTGGCGGTTGCCCAAGGCTAGTGTCGGTTCACGTGGGAAGCGCCGGACGACGATCCCGTTGGTGTGGCCTTTGTGAGGTCGGATGATCGGTTTAAATTGAGCAATGAGCGGTGAGCGGCTGACGGTCAGGAGATTGTAGATGTGATTGCGGATCTCGCCTGGTAAGGTGAGAAGGTGCAGCGGTTCGTCTCGAGGTGGTGGGCTTCCATAGTACTGGATTGGTCGGGAGATAGTCTTCTGTTTGCTGTGCTCGGAGCTGCCTTTGTCTTGTGGCGGTTTCGTACTTCGAAGTGACTGGCTGTTGTCGTGCTGGGAGAGTTTCCGCTTAGGAGAACGAAGCTTGCTTCTCGGTCGTGATTTCCTGGGCTCATCAAAGACGCCGGGTGCGAAGCGGGCTTTCTCGTCGTAGGCTGGGCCCGGCCATGTGGCGGTTGAGGTGGGGGTGAAGTCGAAGGTGAAGTCCTCCGCCTTTCCGAACCTGAAGCTTGAGTCATCGGAGATCGTGGTTTCAGACGTATCGTCCAGTGCCATGCCGTCCATTTGCTCTGCGAGGGAGAGGTGCGTGTCTTCGCTGCCGGAAGTGTGCTCGTGGTCCTGCTGACCAGACCACATGTTGGACTTCCGCCGCCTTCGGAGCCTTGTCATGAGAGATTTGAATGGTGAGGGCATAGCTGCTGCGTGTCGGAGTTATTGAACATACTATCAGAACACAAGCTGGGAGATAGGAAGCTTGGGCGCGGTTTAGGCAAACGAAGGAGGAAGACGTGTGGTTGATGGGGCATATGGGAGGAAGGCGCGGCGGGGTACGAAACGCTTTGGCCTCAGCCGTCGAAATCCAACATTCACATGCACCTTCCGCAACACAAACGTAGCTTATACCGAGAAAGATGAGTGTCAAATTCAGCGGTGTAATCAACGCAAGGGTATCATATGCTACGAATGAACTAACTCGGCCCTTCTTCCACCGAAGGCACACTCTCGTAACCACCCCTATACCTCATGCCACCCCTCGGCACATCATACATGGCGGTATAGTCAATAAGCTCACCCCCTAGCAGCGCCTGCCCGCCCTCCTTCCTCCCAAACACCGGCCCGTCCATCCAGAAGTCTTGACAGTTTCGGAAGATACCCCGCGAGAAGGGATTTGAAGGCTTCGACCGTGCCGCGGGAGCGTCTTTATCTTTCGTCCCTTTGTAGCCGCCAAAAGCGATCGTGTAGAAAGTGTCAAGCCCGAGGAGACGACTCCATTGGGTGAGACAGCCTTCCTTCTTCTTACCCTTGCCGTGATTATGGCCGACAGGATCGGGACCAGCGCCTGCAGCGCCGATCTGAGCACCGTCGGCGGTGAGGGAGCCGGTGGTCACCGCGGTCATCAGAGGTCCGACTTGGCCTTGACCTTTCATCGTTTCGTAGGTCGTGATGGCCCGGCCGACTTGAGTCAGATGCACGAAGAGGAGCATGAAAGTCCAGGTGAGTTGGAGTGCAGCCCAGGAATTCGTGATGATGGTGAAAGGGTCGCGGGAGAAGATTGCACAGAGTGGATCCTTGAGAACGGCGCAATGGAGTTCGGGAGGGTCGGAAAGGTGCTCGATATCTGTGATAGGGTCAGTGAGAGGCATATTGTGGAAGGTGACGAGTGCTTACAGATAATCGTAAGCTGGACTAGTAGTGCGATCC
>JAABUW010005962.1_pt1 | contig 15546 bp, 5 predicted proteins | sample 5560081 | NCBI WGS metagenome assembly JAABUW01 (sample SAMN10711882, study PRJNA513363) | rock metagenome | isolation source: Antarctica rocks | place: Antarctica: Victoria Land, Knobhead sud | reverse complement strand
TGCTAGATTGTTTCGATTTATTTGAAAACGTAGTTTTTTTGTTTTGAAAATAGAAACAACAATCTGCTGTTGTTTGTAGAACTGCTTTAGTATTGTATTTGTATAAATCAAGAATTGTTTCGATATTCAATTGTTTTTGCAAAAAGAAAATTCTTTTTATTAAATAAAATAGTAGAATTTTTTCTATCTTTTTTTCTTGTTCAGAATTTTCTCTATTTTCTATTTCTTGTTCTTGTTTACTAGTATTATTTGCGTCGACTTAATAATATTGAAGTTCTAATAATAGAATTCGAGAAACAAAATATAAAAAATCGAATAGATTTGTTAATTGTTTGAAAATTACAGTCGATATATTTGTATTCTAACAATATTTATAATAGAGAACAATTTTGTATATTTGTAGAAAAAAAATTTTTTGAGTCGAGTATTTTTAAAATTTTTGATAGAGAGTATAATTTTGTTTTCTATTTTGTAATACTAAAACTTGATTTTTTTATTGTAATATTTTGTCTGTACTTTTTGTATATCTCTTAGTTGTTTTTTTATGCAATTGTGTTTATTCTACAAGATTTATATATATTTTTGGACAACAAAAATGTTAGAGTATTTTTTGTTATTTTAACTAAAATCGAAATTCGAATAATATTCGAACACAATCTTGAGAAACAATATATTCGAGAATAAGTAAACAATACTATTATATATATACTAAGTTATTGATAAGAGAGATTTCCAGTTGTTTTGTCGATAGTTGCAATAGTAGCAAAAATAGTATTCTAGTATTTGATTTTGTTTTTTTGTTTGTCTATCTGTCTATAAATAGAAGACAATACTTAGTTTTCTTTTTACATAAATACTATAGTATATTGCAAATTAGTAACTACTAATAAACAATATATCTCTATCGAATACAATTCTTTTTATATTTTCAAAAAAGAGAAAAAAAATTTCGAACAAAATATCGATCAAATCTTCTACTATTTAGATTGATTTAACTAAAATATATAGTACTATTTTGAAAAATCGATTTACAATAACAAGAATTGTATTGTAGATATTGTTGCTACTGCAACTAGAGAGAAGTTCTATAATAAAATTTATAGAAATTTTCTTTTAAGATCGAATAAATACAAATAGTGCAAAAAACTTATTGTATAAGCGATATCGAAACGTTTTGAATTGCTAACATATATTGTATTCTTGAATATATAATTCTATTTTAGCAAATATACAAAATCAATAGAATTTTCGATCGATTAATATACAATTTTTTTTGATTTCAAAATAATTTTCGTTTAGAGAATTATTGTAATACAAATATAGTAGTTTTAATTTTAGCAAAACTTTATTCGATATATAGATTGCGCAAAAATAGTAGAATAAATTGCTATTAAGTTTCTATTTATGTTTAGCGCATTTGTTGCGCTAAAAGAGAGCAATTAACTGCTATTTTATTTTAAATATTAGAATATTCTTTCTCTAAAATATCTCTATTGTTGTTAACAAAATCGAGAAAAAAAATTTTATTAAATTTTTGTATTTGTATATCGCGTTAATATTGCTGCGTTGCAATTGTTAAATTATAGCACTTTTCTCTATATTCGAATCGACATTATTAGAGATCTCGAAAATATTTTTAACAAATAATTTATTAAGTATTTCGATATCAAAGATATTTTAGATATACAAAACAGTATTAGTACAAATTAAAATCGATATTGTTTTAGTTGTGTTTCTAATTAGAATAGAAGTTATTTTAATAGTTGCAATTGTAATATTCTTGAACTTGTTTTAAAAAGTAGACAAACAAATCTTGTTATTTGTTTTGTTTTTGTAATCTAATTGTCTCGACAATCTATCTGCGAGATTGATTTTCTCTGTTCAATATTTAATTTCGAAATTATATTTGACAAACAAAAGAGTCTATCGAGATTGACAACAATTAAGAGATATTGTTGTTATAAAATATTTCAAATTGTTATAGTCTGTTAGAATAGTAACTAACAAATAATTGTTTTTAAAATAGTGTTGCTATTGCTAAAATCTCGCGACAATAGCTAATAGCTCTTGATTATATATTTTATAGCAAATTTCAGCAGAAATTATTTTTCTGAAATAGAATATAACAGAATACTATATTGTCTAATTGTTGTTCTACGTGCGAAGCATAAGCTGGAAAAAAATAGTCGCAATAGCAAATTCTAATATATTGGTCTCAACTATAATTCGATTTTTGAAGTTAAAATATATTAATATAGAAATAGTAGTAAAGATATCAATAAGAATTCAAAACGCGATCAGAGCGAGAGTGTCGAACAAAAATAATTTATTTTGTTTTTCTTGTTTGCTACTTTTAAGCAGCTTGATTAAGAGTTTGATTATTTTTGCAAAATATTGAACAAAATGTCGATAGAAATTCGCGAACTTTAAAAATATTTACAATTTTCGCAATATAGTAGATCGAAATTATATACGAATTGACTTTATTTGTAACGCATCTATAGCAATATTTTTGCTACTAACAATATAGTTTAGAAACTCGACACTCTATATTAGAAAAATATATTTAGAAAGTTTTGTATATAGCTTGAACTATTTTAGTTAATCAAGTATTTGTCAAATATAGTTTTAATACTTCTCGCGAATTTTAAAGTAGATTAGAATGTTGTTTAGATAGACAACGCAAATATAGTTTATCAAATTTTGCAATACTTTGTTAATTAGAGTTTAAAAGATAGTAGAAGTGTTAAAGAAGTCGAAAAATATAATTGTATACTCAAAAAGACTATAGCGTATACAAAATGCAATTTTTTATTTGTTTTTTTTCTATATACAAATACAATAATATATATTCTTGAGATCGAATTTAATAAAATAGTATACACTTATTAGTCGATTCAGCGTTTTCTTGATAAAAAATAGTAGATATCTGTTTTTAATAGTTATCGAATTTAGTTCTCGATAATTTATATAGAATCGAAAAATACTATTTTTTTTAAAAACAAATAGTATCGAGATATTTGTACAATTTGTAGATTCGCAAATATATTCTAATATTTGATTTTCGAGCAAGTAATCTCGAAATATAGCAAGTTTTTTTTCGAACAATATATATAAAAACTTAAACAACAATTCTATATCAAATTGTAAATCTATAGTATAATTATTTTTGTTATATTTTAACAATAGAAAAATATTAGTTTTGAAAAAATAGTTTTTGTACAATAAAATCTCTATTAGAATTTAAAAGATTGAGAAAAAAATTGCTTTTGCAATAGCGCTAACACTATTTGCTACAAATACGTAGACTAAAGTGTTCTTTATATACAATAGAAAATTTTTAGAGAAATCTATTATAATTTTGTTTTCTATTATTTGATATCTTTATATAAGAGTTTGTCAATTAATATACAAATTTGTTTTTATTATCTATAGTAGTCCAACAATTATATTCTAAGCAATTTTCGAAAAAGAGTAGAAAACTTGACACAATATATATTTTCTGTTGTTGCTATTGCAAATTCTAATATTTATATTGTAGAATTCTAGAAATTGTATCTTGATTCTATAAAAGATTTCGATTTTAACAGATAGAAAATCTGCATTCTCTAAATATTATATTTTTGTCTATTGTTCGAAAATACAATTGATATGCGTTACTCTATTTAGAAATATTACTTTTTTGTAATATTTGTCTAATATATATATAAATAGCTTTGTCAAAATCGTATTAGCTTTTGCTTTGCGATTTGCAACAACAGCAATAATTGTCGCGGATTTCTCTAGTTTTTCGAATTGTTGGAAATCTCGCTAATATATCGAAACAATAATATCTTTTGCGTAACACGCGATATATTTGATTTTGCAACAGCTGTTGCATTAACTTGCGAATTTTTCTTTTTGAGAAAAGAGCAGTTAAAAGAGATATATCTTTGCTAATTACAATTATAATATATGTGGATTTTGTCTATACAATTATCGCTACTCGAGTTGTTTTGCAAAAAAAATATAGTAGTATTTTTATATCGATTCTACTAAAAAAGATTGCGAAAATTTGATCTAGAGACTATTTTGTTCGATTTTTGTTTAGAACAACTATCTCTCGAGATAAAACAAAATTTATAACTTGATTTTTGAAATCGATTTCTATAATTATCTTGCAAAATAGTAGCATTTTCTACACGCGCAATTAGCGCGACAAGCGCGTCTCTTGTTATAGAAAAATCAAAAACAACAATAATTCTTTTATAAATTTTGTTTTTTAGCTTATTTAAAAGCGTATTCTGTTTCTAAAACTTAGTAAAGAGTTCTAAATTTGTTTCTAAGATTTTCAAATAGACAACAAAGTTGTTTACATTTTGCGTAGAATTTTGCTTAATATAATTGTATTTAATTGCGATAGTTAGTTAACAATTCTTGAATAATTTTATAAAATTTATTAGATACTGTAAGAATTGTTCAAATATTTAAATATTTAGAATAATAGAATTTGTTTTTTTGTAGTTGTCTTATTGTGTCGTCGGACTATTGCGTAGAAAAAATTGATATTAGCAAATTTTATAGTTTTCGATAGAAAAGAACTTTGAGCTAAATTCGAATATAATTTTTGTATTTCTGATTTAGTTTTTTTATTTTTTGAAATTTTTTCTGTAGTAGTTATCTAGATAGAACAATTTTAGATTAAATATTAATTTTTGTTTTTTCAAAAATAGTTTATTGTTTTTCAGAGTATTGTTCTTCGAAAACACTATATAGTATTGTTATATAAATAGCGCACTTATTTTGTTATTTTGTAATAGAGTTTGAAGTTTCTGATTTTCTCTTAAAGAAAATTAATACTTATATTTGATAGCAAGCTATTTCGACTTTTTTCTTTTTTTCTCTAAAAAAGTTTTATAGTTAATTTCGAAATTATCGAAAATAGAGCTTGTATTTGCTTCGAGTTTGTTTTTGATCAAAAATTTGTTATTAAAGTTGTTATATTTTTTGTTTAATAGTTTTCGAGAATTGATAATTACAAAGAGTTTTTTAGTTGCAATCGTATTGCTTTTTGCGATAGTTGTTTTTGTTGCAAATTTGCTTTTGTTAAAACAAGTTGCTTTTTTGAATTTTTAATTCGATATTTTAACAAACAATCGCTCTTAGAAGATTAGACAATTTATTACTGTAAAATTATATAATTGTATAATAGAAGTGGCGCTATCAAGACGTACGCTGTGCGTATAAAGAGCGAAATAGAAAAATAGATCTACAATTATAAAAGAAATAAATTGTAAGAATTTAGAGAGAAATTCTCGAAAAAAAAACTTTTTACTGTCAAGACGGAATCTAGACACTGTTTTGGCGCATAACGTGATTCGGCTACGAGTTACAGCAGAGTTTGGAATGTTATAATTATGGCATTACAATTATTTTGAAGAATTAATCTACAATAACAAAAATTGTATTGTAAATATTGTTGTTATTGCAATTAGAGAGAAGTTCTATAATAAAATTTATAAAAATTTTCTTTTAAAATTGAATAAATATAAATAGCGCAAAGAACTTATTATATAGATAATATTAAAGCATTTTAAATTGTTAATATATATTGCACTTTCGAATATACAATTCTATTTTAGTAAATATATAAAATTAATAAAACTTTCGATTAATTAATATACAAATCTTTTTAACTTTAAAGTAATTTTTGTTTAGAAAATTATTGTAATACAAATATAGTAATTTCGATTTTAGCAAAACTTTATTCGATATATAGATTGCGCAAAAATAGTAGAATAAATTGTTGTTAAACTTCTATCTATATTTAGCGCATTTATTGCGCTAAAAGAGAGCAATTAATTGCTATTTTATTTTAAGTATTAAAATATTTTTTCTTTAAAATATCTTTATTGTTATTAACAAAATTAAGAGAAAAAAAATTTATTAAGTTTTTGTATTTGTATATTGCATTAATATTGCTATATTACAATTGTTAAATTACAATACTTTTCTCTATATTCGAGTCGATATTATTAGAGATTTTAAGAATATTCTTAATAAGTAATTTATTAAATATCTTAGTATTAAAGATATTTTAAATATGTAAAACAATTTTAATACAAATTAAAATTAATATTGCTTTAGTTGTATTTTTAATTAAAACAAAAGTTATTTCGATAATTGCAATTGTAATATTCTTAAGTTTGTTTTAAAAAATAGATAGATAGATCTTGTTATTTGTTTTGCTCTTGTAGTTTAATTGTCTCGATAGCTTATTTGCGAAATTGATTTTTTCTATTTAATATTTAATTTCGAAATTATACTTAACAAGCAAAAGAGTTTATTAAGATTAATAACAATTAAGAGATATTGTTGTTATAAAATACTTTAGATTGTTATAATTTGTTAGAATAATAATTGACAAATAATTGTTTTTAAAATAATATTATTATTGCTAAAATCTTGCAACAATAGCTAATAGCTTTTAATTATATATTTTATAGCAAATTTTAGCAATTTTTTTTTTTAAAGTAGAATGCAACAAAATATTATATTGTTTAATTATTGTTTTGTATACAAAATACAAATTGAAAAAAAATAATTGCAATAACAAATTTCAATATATTAATCTTAACTATAATTTAATTTTTGAAATCGAAATATCTTAATATAGAAGCAATAATAAAGATATTAATAAAAGCTCGAAACGCAATCAAAGCAAAAGTATTAAATAGAAACAATTTATTTTGTTTTTTTTGTTTGCTATTTTTAAATAGTTCGATTAAAAGTCTAATTATTCTTGCAAAGTATTAAATAAAGTGTTAATAAAAGTTTGCAAATTTTAAAAATACTTGCAACTTTTGCAATATAATAGATCGAAATTATATATAAATTAACTTTACTTATAACGCATTTATAGCAATACTTTTGCTACTAACAATATAGTTTAAAAACTTAACACTCTATACTAAAAAAATATATTTAGAAAGCTTTATATATAGTTTAAACTATTTTAGTTAATTAAATATTTGTTAAATATAATTTTAATATTTTTTGCAAATTTTAAAGTAAATTAAAATATTATTTAAATAGATAACACAAATATAGTTTATTAAATTTCGCAATACTTTGTTAATTAAAACTTAAAAAATAGCAAAAATATTAAATAAATCAAAAAACATAATTGTATACTTAAAGAGACTATAATATATACAAAACGCAATTTTTTATTTGTCTCTCTTCTATATACAAATACAATAGTATATATTTTTAAAATTAAACTTAATAAAATAGTATATATCTATTAATTAATTTAGCGTTTTCTTAATAAAAAATAGTAAATATTTGTTCTTAATAATTATTAAATTTAGCTCTTAATAATTTATATAAAATCGAAAAGTATTATCTTTTTTGAAAATAAATAGTATTAAAATATTTGCGCAATTTGTAAATTTACAAATATATTCTAATACTTAATTTTCAAGCAAGTAATTTCGAAATATAGCAAGTTTTTTTTTAAATAATATATACAAAGATTTAAACAACAACTTTGTGTTAAATTATAAATCTATAATATAATTATTTTTATTATATTCTAAAAATAAAGAGATATTAGTCTTAAAAAAATAGTTTTTGTGCAATAAAATCTCTATTAAAATTTAAAAAATTAAGAAAAAAATTGTTTTTGCAATAATATTAATACTACTTATTACAAATATATAGACTAGAGCGTTCTTTATATACAATAAAAAATTCTTAAAAGAATCTATTATAATTTTGTTTTTTATTACTTGATATTTTTACGTAAGAGTTTGTTAATTAATATGCGAATTTATTTTTATTATTTATAATAGCTTGACAATTATATTTTAAGTGATTTTTAAAAAAAATAAAAGACTTAATATAATATATACTTTTTATTGTTGCTATTGCAAATTCTAATATTTATATTGTAAAATTCTAGAAATTATATTTCGATTTTGTAAAAAAAATTAATCTTAATAAGCAAAAGATTTGTATTTTTTAAATATTATATTTTTGTTTATTGTTCGAAAATATAATTGATATATATTTCTTTATTTAGAAGTATTACTTTTTTGTAATATTTGTTTAATATATATATAAATAGTTTTGTTAAAATTGTATTAACTTTTGCTTTGTAATTTGCAACAACAACAATAATTATTGCAAATTTCTTTAATTTTTCGAATTGTTAAAAATCTTGTTAATACGTCGAAACAATAATATTTTTTATATAATATATAATATATTTAGTTTTGCAATAATTGTTGTATTAATTTGCGAATTTTTCTTTTTAAAAAAAAAGCAATTAAAAGAAATGTATTTTTGCTAATTACAATTGTAATATATGCGAATTTTGTTTATATAATTATTATTATTCGAATTGTTTTGCAAAAAGAGTATAGTAGTATCTTTATATTAATTTTGTTAAAAGAAATTGCAAAAGTTTAATTTAGAAATTGTTTTATTCAATTTTTGTTTAGAACAATTATTTTTTAAAATAGAGCAAAATTTATAACTTAATTTTTAAAATCGATTTTTATAATTATCTCGCAAAATAGTAGCATTTTTTACGCGCGCAATTAGTGCAACAAATGCGTTTTTTGTTACAAAAAGATTAGAAACAACAATAACTCTTTTATAAATTTTGTTTTTTAGTTTATTTAAAAGCGTATTTTGTTTTTAAAATTTAGTAAAAAGTTCTAAATTTGTTTCTAAGATTTTTAAATAGACAACAAAGTTGTTTACACTTTGTATAGAGTTTTGCTTAATATAACTATACTTAATTGCGATAGTTAGTTAACAATTCTTAGATAATTTTATAAAATTTATTAGATACTATAAGAATTGCTCGAACATTTAAGTGTTTAAAACAATAGAGTTTGTTTTTTTGTAATTATTTTATTGTGTTGTTAGATTGTTGCGCAAAAAGAATTAATATTAATAAATTTTATAACTTTTAATAAAAAAGAATTTTAAATTAGATTTAAACGTAATTTTTGTATTTCTAATTTAATTTTTCTATTTTTTAAAGTTTTTTTTGTAGTAGTTATTTAAATAAAACAATTTTAAATCGAATATTAATCTTTGTTTTTTTAAAAATAATTTGTTATTTTTTAAAGTATTGTTTTTTGAAAATACTATATAATATTGTTGTATAAACAACGTATTTATTTTGTTATCTTATAACAAGATTTAAAGTTTTTAGTTTTTTTTTAGAAAAAGTTGATATTTATGTTTGACAACAAGTTGTTTCGACTTTTTTTTTTTTTTTTTTAAAAGAGTTTTATAATTAATTTTAAAATTGTCAAAAATAAAACTTGTATTTGTTTCGAATTTGTTTTTAATCAAAAATTTGTTATTAAAGTTGCTATATTTTTTGTTTAATAATTTTTGAAAGTTAATAATTACAAAGAGTTTTTTAGTTGCAATTGTACTACTTTTTGCGATTATTATTTTTGTCGCAAATTTGTTTTTGTTAAAACAAATTGCTTTTTTAAATTTTTAATTTAATATTTTAACAAACAATTGCTTTTAAAAAATTAGACAATTTATTATTGTAAAATTATACAATTGTATAATAGAAGTAACGCTATTAAGATGCACGCTATGCGTATAGAGAGCAAAATAGAAAGATAAATCTACAATTATAGAAGAAATAAATTGTAAGAATTTAGAAAGAAATTCTCGAAAAAAAAACTTTTTATTGTTAAGACAAGATTTAGACGCTGTTTTGACGTATAATATAATTTGGCTACGAGTTACAACAGAGTTTGGAATGTTATAGTCATGGCATTACATTGCAATAACACAATATAATAAGTATAACATCTCTTTATCTATATATATATATATATATATAGTACTCTTTTTGTTTCGATTTAGTTATTAAAAGTATATTTATATTAACAATTCCGAAGAAGACGTTTTGTATAAGCTAATTCTGCTATTAATTCTCTATAGAAACAATATTAATATTTTTGCTTGTTTCTACTTGCGCTAATCTAATTAGAAAATTAAAATTATTTATATAAATTAGTATTGTTTTATACTTAGTTCGAAATTTTTAGCTCAATTAAGCTAGTACTAGAGATGTAATAAATTATCGAAAATAGAATTTCTCGATTTTATTAATAGATTGACGCTTATAGACACGAATTTATTTATAGAATCGAAAAATTCTAATTTTGATAATTTATTACATTTCTAGTACTAGCTTAATTGAGCTAAAAATTTCGAACTAAGTATAAAACAATACTAATTTATATAGATAATTTTAATTTTCTAATTAGATTAGCGTATACTAATTGTTTGATTCTAATAGTTAGAATCGAATTGCATAAATTATAAAAATACTAACTATATTAGATTAAAACTTAATCTAATTAGATATAACTTTCGAATCAAGTTATAGATTTTAGGGAAAAATTAATTCGAACAATTAGTCTAGATTAGCGCAAGTAGAAACAAGCAAAAATATTAATATTGTCTCTATAGAAAATTAATAGCAGAATTAGCTTATATAAAGTTTCTCTTCCGAAATTGTTAATATAAGTTAACAATACAACAATACAATATCTATTTTCTTTAAAATATTAGTATTGTTGCTTCTTCTATATTAAAGCAAGCTTCGAAAACAATTTATAGAAACTAGTATATTATAATTGTTGTTATACAACTCTTAAAGTTTTAACTTAAATCGAATTATATTTGCTTAAATATTAGCTTTACAATATAATATATTATTATAATATATAATTACTACTAGTAGATAGAGCGTATTAATATTAAGTAACAAATATAGTTTATTTAATATTAAATAATATTGTTAAACTATAAATATATAATAAAATTAACTTTATAATTTTGTAATTGTAATCGAGCAAAAAAATATATATACGTATTAAAGTTAATAAATTTACGACAAAATTACAGATGTTGCTCTTAGATCTACTGCAGAAAAAATCGAAATTCGCGCTAAAAACTAGCGAGAGGTTTTGATTGGCAGCAGGTCTAAGTACTAAGGCGAATTCGCAGTCACCCCGGAATATCCAGAGGTTAGTGGACGGGTGGTGGACCAAAAAATACGGTCGGCGAGATTGCAAGACAACAGTATCAATAGATGTCGAGCTACCAGGCAGGGTAGCATAGTACTCTCTCATAACAAGCCAAGAAGCTCTGTACTGTTTAAGTAATCCTCCTGAAAATCCGATCAAACATCGGCAATTCTCTGTACCTTGGCTTTACATATCTGTTGGCTCAAGAGACCTCATAGTAAGTTGCAGCTATTCAACAGCGATCAAAAGTAGAATGCTTCATCTACTTCTCGTCGCGCATTGTATCTGAACGTGTTTTTGCAAGCAATGATTCGTGTCTTTGGTTCTACGATTTGTTACATGATTACATACCATCCTCGTCGAAAGTCCTAAGGTATGTTTCTTCTAGTCTGCTCGAACACTATCTTCACAGCCTCTCGAGCCGCCGTGTTATGTAGCGATTGACTCCCCAGATCGAGATCATCGTCATTTACTTTGTCAGTCTGTCTTGTCCGACAACCCTATCACAGCCCTCAGGACACGTACTGGTGAAGTCTCAGATCACAAGTAAACAGCATTCTCAATGCCGCTACAAGTATCCGATAGTCATCCCTCAATGTGATGACCAAACTGTCACAATCGATGTTCTTGCTTTCTCATCGAGTTCTTGCTTTCTCATCAACAGTCTTCTGAACGTGCCTCAGATGCCGAACCATGTTAATCAGTCATGCTGCCTAGCTACTCCAACTGGCACGATGAGCCTCGGGTGGTACCGTGAGCCGAGGTATCATAATACCACTTTACTTACCTAGGACAATCTGCAGCGGTACTCGTCTCAGCGTTAACCCCATACATTCTCTGACATCTATTTACATGCTCTGACCAGCCTTGATGGCGAACAGCTGACCATCTATCTCGCTCCTCATTCATATTCACCTGCGCCTTCCGCTTCAAAAATTGACCCACTGACACAAGCTTTTCTGCATACAGCCAGACGGACAACTACAACATCTGTCCGATGGCTATACTCAGTCTTCCCCCATGCATAGAGCGACCGCATCAACCCTGGCTCCAAAGCGGCAACAGACTCCAGACGCGATGAACTCTTGCTTCACGCGCTATCTGGCCGACATTGGAAGCTGATATCAGCTGCCATAAACGTCCGGCAGAACCCTAGCCATGGGAGATAAGACCTGTCGAGCTGTCTGGCTTTGGCGCAGAACCATAAAGGAAAAGCTCGCGATACGTAGGCGGTTCCGCGAGCAAGTGGCATTTTCGGAACCCACAATTGTTGGCTGCTCCTAGTCAATCTGCTAATAAGTGAATATACTATCTCTACCCCAGTCGTATGCTCACAGAACGTTTCCTACATAGGAAACGGAAATTTCCCTTGCGAGAAATGACAGCTCCTGCGCCAAGGATAAGATTGAATCGATAACCCTACAGCGTGCTACGATTGAGGACGAATTCAGTAGGTGCTAGGATCAAGTGATAAGCTCGCTTCATCGGCTGCCGTTGAAGATCTGCTTGATCAAGACACGAAATGGAATACACCATCACCCACCCTCAAAGCAAGTATGCGCAACCGCGTCCTCTGACAATATCTGTACCCAAATCCTGCTTCTCCCTATATTGAGCTCTTTCATAACATCTTCATACAAGGCTCAACAGCTTCCTCGAGTACGACGTTTCCAACACCAAGCAGGTCCGTCACAAATTCACACTGTACGCTATGTCAATTGGCAGCACACCTGGCAAAAGTGGTCAAGAAGATTCATCTCGAGGTTAAATCGGAGCGTTGAGCGTCCGCTTGGGTAAGCACACAATGGCAGTAATCGATGCTGGCGGCGACGAGGCCTTCGATTGCTGTGATCCGCGGGACCGAGCTACGTTTCCAATTACTGAGAACGCTTCAACTCACGCTGACTCTATCCAGTAAGAAGATTTTGCCTCCATAGTACGTCGAGGGCCTACGACGAATGACGTGCAGCGCAAGAGCGCCAGGTGGAGCACTACTTCACTGACGAGCTGTGGAAAGACGAAGACCCACCGGTTGCTAGAGATCAGGGCATTGGCGCAACCCAGGAAGACAAGGATACGCCTATAGGAACAACCGAAGTTTGATAGCTGTCGATTCAGACGTTCTGAGCATCGTATTACTCAGACGATCAACCACCGGCTTACCCGCAAGGCTTGCAGCGCCAAGTCGGGCTTCTTTCTCTCCCGTGAGTTTGTCGCCGTGGTTTCTCGTCGATTCTGCTGGTGCTTGTCTCGAATTCTTCCTCATGGTCGGTTAAGCCTTATCTTGGAGCGACCTGAGTCTCGACCCTTCGAAGACCAGGTCGAGCATCACTGGCACCATTTGTTCAGCTCATCGTCTTTTCCGCTCTACAGCAATCCCAGACCACCCATCAACACCACCCTCTACGAATCAATCCCCCTTCACAAGACCCACATACCTCCCATCGAACAAAGGTCCAACCTGCGAACCCAGCCCACTTATCGAATCAGCCCAACAGCCCTGAATATCGAACCATCACTGACAATCTATACCTCCCATACCCACTCCTGCGCGATCCTCTTCTTCCGCGCAGAAAGGCTTCCCGCGACCACTCATCTTCGCTCGCGCCCGCCACGGGAAGATCATGATAAGCGTTTCAGCTTACACACAGAAAAGATGCAACCTCGTATTGCAAATCCAGGTTCTTTCTCTCATCCCATGCGCTCGTTGGCAGAGCACATTTCCCCCGATGCCACTCCTCCTCTAGCGTCTTCTCTAACGCTACTGGACCCAATTCGTAGTCCAACCTAGGAATTCGCTCCTCTGCTACAACATACAGTGCAAATAACAAGACAATGCCCAACGTTTTCTTCCAATAAACGGTTCAGAGAAGATGCGTTATCTTGTTGCCAACGCACGATTTTGTATTAACGCAGAGCATCTTTCCGTATTCAAACAGAGACCTCGATGCTAACCATCTTACTCAATGACCAGCTCCTTTCTCTCTATCTCTGCGCTATCCGATAGTCTCTTTTCTTTTATCTCTTCGTCCTGTTCTCTGAATCCACCGCCACGTCTCTTACCAAGCACAATCGGCTTCTCCGTCACAACGCTAGATCCTTCCCCCATCCCCTGCACCGACAAGCACACTTCCCCGATACCACGCCTACAACGCCTTCCTCCAGCGTCTTCATCGCCTTCACCGTCTTCACTAGATCCCAAACCCGCAGACCAACCAACATTCTCCCTCGGGCTGCTATGAAGCGAGCCATGCGTCGATAAAACCGCCACTACTCCCTATTTCAAGGGAGGCGCAAGAGAGGGTGCACCCATCTCTTACTCGCGCATACGTCTGTTCCCCGCGCAGAGCACCTGTCGATTTGGTTGGACTCAGCCATCATTCACCATTTCCCATCCCCTCCCGTCTCTGCGGCATGCACAGTAGCCCCTCTCCTCCACCTCTCCGTTCCCTAGCCTCGCCACCACTACCACGACCTACCCGCAGCCGCTAACTCCTCACAGACTCAAGCGAAGCTGCTCATCCTCCCTGCCTCCATCACTCTCCCATTCACCGAACAGCGCTCGTCCTCCCAGCCCTACCGAAAAATTCAACACCTTCTTGCAATCCTCTTACCCGAATTCTTTCAAGCGACTGATTTACAGAGTTCCTGACCATCTGCCATCCAGCTCCAACCTCCCTACCTCCTCACCTTCCCCCTATCCACCATCCCATCATATCACAACCCCCAACTCCCATTCTCCAATCCCCAATTGTCTTTCTCCCCTACCAGAAGTAACGGCAAAAGCCCGTCAGCATTTCCTTCCAAGCCTCTCAAGAATTTCCGCAAAATCCCGCAGAACCATGGGTGCTCGGGAGGCGATTATTCCCGTTTGAACGTGGTGCTTTATGTTTGAGCCATCTATCCATATGGAAGAGCAGCGTGAGCCGTACGTGGAGAATTCATTCGAAAGACGGGATATGATGGATCTTTGATGAAGGCTGAAGTGCTGCAAAATCGAGGTCTGCAATCTAGAGCTGTCATACATATCAGGACACCGTCTGCTCAGGTTGTGCCGAAAGATAGAAATGCATCAGCCTGACTGCCACAACATTCGGGGGACCATACCACGATACTCCACCAAAAGGTGACCAAGCCTAGCCCTTTCATCCCAATGACCGTATACCTCCTGCGCACCTACCACATAAACCTCTGAACCTTCCCCGGCTCCTGCGGCCACTCGAATCCCCTGTACAAGAACATATACCCCGTGCCCACATTGATAAACATGAACCACAGTGTCTCAAGTACAACTCGATGATCCAGATGATCCACAACGCGCGCGCTATACACCAATCTTCTGGCTTCTTTCTCCAGGTCCGGTTGCGGGCTACTGGTGTGCAACCGCCATATCAGCCACGGCACGATGAAATACCTGGGTTCAACCAACGGAGCCGTGATAAGTGACAGCGAGGTTGCAAGCAGCCAGATGAGAACGAAGGGCACA
>JAABUW010005961.1_pt1 | contig 15546 bp, 16 predicted proteins | sample 5560081 | NCBI WGS metagenome assembly JAABUW01 (sample SAMN10711882, study PRJNA513363) | rock metagenome | isolation source: Antarctica rocks | place: Antarctica: Victoria Land, Knobhead sud | reverse complement strand
CATACGGAACCCGCAGATACTCCGCCTGCCCGCCCGCAAACCCGCCCGTGATGTGCGAGAACCCGAACAGCCCGGCCAGCGGATACCCGAACATCTCCGCCTGCTTGGCCCCATTCGGATTGGTCCGCTCGCAGCAGCTCCAATTGCCCCACTTGCACTGCCGGCACTCGCCGCAGCAGATCGTGAACGGCACCACGATCCGGTCGCCCACTTTGAGCTTTGTATTATCCCGACCGACCTCGATCACCTCGCCCATCGTCTCATGGCCCAGGATGTCGCCCGACTCCATCGTCGGCATGAACCCGCCCATCAGATGCAGGTCCGATCCGCAGATCGCGCACGCCGTCACCTTGATGATCACGTCCCGCCCATCCTCGATCCGCGGATCAGGAACCGTGTCGCAACGAATGTCGCCCTTGCCGTGCCAAGTCAGTGCCTTCACGTCCCATCTCCTGTCCGCGATAAGCCCCTGCTACGCCGCCCTCCCGCTCCGGTTGCCCACACCATGCCGTGTGCGGCTTGACAGCGTCGCAGACAATATTCCTATCTAGCGCCATGAACGCCGCCACCCCCGACCAGCGCCGCGAGCTCGCCGAATTCTTCGGTCGGGTCATGCGCCGCGCCGTCGAAGTCGGCGCCAACCTCACCGACCAGATGGACCCGGCCGCCCGCGCAAAACCCGACGACCCCGAATCCGACGCCCCCAAGACAACCGCAACGATCGACCTCGCCCACGCCTACGACCTCGTCACCCGCTCCATGCGACGCTCCATCGCCGTCGCCATGCACCTCGCCGAACCTCTCGCGAGCCTGCAAGCCACCCACCAGCGCACCGCCGCCCGCACCCGCATCCTGCGCGAGGTCGACGAGGACATCGACCTCAGGGCCCCCGACCGCGACCAGGCCGAATCCCTCCGCGCCGAGCTCCGCGAACGCATCGACGGCCCCGACATCGAGGAAACCATCCTCACCCGCCCCCTCGAGGAAATCATCCGCGAGATCCGCCGCGACCTCGGCCTCGTCCTGCGCGAAGGCCACCGCATCGGCCTCCGCCGCACCCCCGAGGACCTCGCCCTCCTCCGCGACATCGCCGCCTGCCCGCCCACGCAGACGCCCAAACCCGAGCCCACGCTGCCCCGCGTCGACCGCCTCGCCCGCCGCAACCAGACCGCCGAGCCCGAGCCGGAGACCCGCGCCGACCCCGAGCGCCATCAAGGCCAGAGCCTGCTCGAATACCTCATGCGCGAGCGCTGACGACCCCGCCCGCTCCGCTCTTGCCCAATCCGCCAAATGCGCGAAACTCCCCCATAAAAATGGGAGAAAACGCATGTCCAACGCCCAACACACCTACGCCGGCGCCTGCTTCTGCGGCGCCGTCAAGCTCGAAGCCACCGGCCAGCCCAACGCCATGGGATACTGCCACTGCCGCTCCTGCCGCTCCTGGTCCGGCGGACCCGTCAACGCCTTCACCCTCTGGTCCCCCGACGCCGTGAAGGTCACCCAGGGCGAGGACCACATCGTCACCTACGCCAAGACCCCCATGAGCGAACGCAAATCCTGCGACATCTGCGGCGGCCACCTCATGACCCGCCACCCCACCCTCGGCGGACCCGGCGGCATGCTCGACGTCTTCGCCGCCACCCTCCCCGACCTCCCCTTCAACCCGGTGGTCCACGTCAACTACAGCGAAACCGTCCTCCCCATGAAAGACGGCCTCCCCAAACTAAAGGACTTCCCCGCCGAATTCGGCGGCTCCGGCGAAACCATCCCCGAATAAACCACGTCCGCGTAAAGTTCGCCGACACCTCGCGCCGAAAAACACACCCCGTCATGGCCCGGCTCGTCCGGGCCATCCACGCCTTCCGCCCGCCAAACCCGCCAGCCCGCCTCACCCCGTCCGGAACGGGTCTGTGAGCCGCCGATGCTCATCCAACGCAAACCGGTCCGTCATCCCCGCGATGTAGTCCCCCACCACCCGAGCCGCCCGCGCATCCGCCCGGTCCCCCGCCTGCGCATGCCAATTGTCCGGCAACAACGACGTGTCCCCATGCAGCATCGCGAACAACTCGTCCGTCACCCGCCGCGCCTTCGCCGTCATCCGGTTCACCCGCCAATGCCGGTACATCCGCGCATACAGGAACTCCTTGATCGACCGGTTCGCATCCCCCATCCGCTCGCTGAACGCCACCACCGGCTTGCGCGCCCGCCTTATCGCGTCCGAATCCGCCGGCTCCCGCGCCGACAGCCGCCGCTGGCTCTCCTCGATCAAATCCCGCACCAGCGCATTGATGACCCGGCGGATCGTCTCGTGTCGCAACCGCGGCGGCGGCACGTCGAGACTAGCCACCCGCGCCTCCTTCAGCGCCGGACCCACCACCGGCAGATGCGCGACGTCCTCGATCCCGAACAACCCAGCCCGCAACCCGTCATCCAGGTCATGGCTGTGATACGCCACGTCGTCCGCGATCGCCGCCACCTGCGCCTCCGCCGACGGATAACTCCCCAGATCCAGCGGATGCTTGCCGCTATACTCCGAGATATACCCCGGCGGGTCCCGCAACGGCCCGTTATGCTTGGCCAGCCCCTCGAGCGACTCCCACGTCAGGTTCAGCCCGTCGAACGCCGCATACCGGCTCTCCAGCAACGTCACGATCTTCAGGCTCTGCGCATTGTGGCTGAACCCCCCGAACGGCTTCATCCGCCCGTTCAGCGCATCCTCCCCCGCATGCCCGAACGGCGTGTGGCCCAGATCGTGCGCCAGCGCCAACGCCTCCGTCAGGTCCTCGTCCAACCGCAACTCCCGCGCGATCGACCGCGCGATCTGCGCCACCTCGATGCTGTGCGTCAGCCGGGTCCGGTAGTAATCGCCCTCGTGGTTGACGAACACCTGCGTCTTGTACTGCAGCTTGCGGAACGCCGAACTATGGATGACCCGGTCCCGGTCCCGCTGCCACGGACTCCGACCCTGCGCCTCCGGCTCCGGATACAAGCGCCCGCGCGACGTCTCCGCCCGCACCGCATAAGGAGCAACAATCGCCATCGCACCTTCAATAGGATGCCCACAAGCGCTATGTAAGGGATATGAGCGACCAGCCCGCCTTCTCCGTGACCAGCCGCGCCGCCACCCGCGTCGCCGAGATCGCCGCCCACCAGGAAGCCGGCGCCCTGCGCGTCTCCGTCCTCGCCGGCGGCTGCAGCGGCTTCCAATACAAGTTCGAACTCGACGACAAGCCCCAGCCCGACGACCTCGTCATCGAGCAAGGCGCCGCCCGAATCCTCGTCGACCCGGTCAGCATGGACCTCCTCGCCGGCTCCCAGCTCGACTACGCCGACGAGCTCATGGGCGCCTACTTCAAGGTGTCCAACCCCAACGCCACCTCCTCCTGCGGCTGCGGCACCAGCTTCTCGGTCGACTGAACCCGGTGCGCCTGGCCACCTGGAACGTCAACTCCATCCGCCAACGCGAAAGCCTGGTCGCCGACTGGCTCGCCCGCAACCAGCCCGACCTCCTGCTCCTGCAGGAGATCAAGTGCGAAGCCCCCCAATTCCCCACCGAATCATTCCAAGCTCTCGGCTACACCGCCGAAATCGTCGGCCAAAAATCCTATAACGGCGTCGCCATCCTCGCCAAAACACCTGTGGAAGTGACCCACCGCGCCCTCCCCGGCATCGGCGAGCAGGACACCCAGGCCCGCTACCTCGAAATCCGCACCGAAGCCGCCACCATCGGCAACCTCTACCTCCCCAACGGCAATTCCGGCGGCGCCGAAGGCTACGACTACAAGCTCCGCTGGATGCAATGCCTCGCCGCCCGCGCCGAAGCGCTCCTCGAGACCGAACACCCCTTCATCCTCGCCGGCGACTACAACGTCTGCCCCACCGACGAGGACTTCGCCCCCGGCACCCTCCCCGAAGGCGACGCCCTCATCCGCCCCGAAACAAGAGACGCCTTCCGCACCATGCTCTGGCTCGGCCTCACCGACGCCATCCGCGCCCTACAGCCGAAAGGCCCCGCCTACACCTTCTGGGACTACCAGGGCGGCGCCTGGCGCCGAGACCTCGGCCTCCGCATCGACCACGCCCTCCTCTCCCCCGCCCTCGCCGAACGCCTCGTCGCCGCCACCCCCGACCGACACGAACGCGACCAACCCCAACCCTCCGACCACGTCCCCGTCCTAATCGAACTAACCTAACCCCCTTCCAAGAACCCTCTCCCGCCGGCGCCTCTTTTTGAAAGAACCCTCTCCCGCTGGCGGGAGAGGGCAGGGTGAGGGTGGAACCCCAAGCCGAACCCCCAAAACCCCTACCCCCGAGCAACCCGCGTCCGGAACCCCCCACCCACCGCCGCCCGAACCACCGCCGGCGCCCCCGCCAGATCCCGCAACACCGGGCAATCCGGCCGGTCGTCCCCCTCGCACCGGTCCGCCAGCTCCTGCAGCGTGTCCGCCATCGCCGTCAGCGCCGCCACCCTCCCGCGCAGCTCCGACACATGCTCCAGCGCCACCCGCTTGACGTCCCGGCTCGCCCGGTTGCTGTCCCGCCACAGCGCCACCAGCACCCGGATCCGCTCCATCGGCAGCCCAAAATCCCGCGCCCGCCGGATGAACTGCAACACCCGCACATCCGCATCCGCATAGACCCGATACCCGCCCTCGCTCCGCGCGGCCGGCGCTATCAACCCGATGCTCTCGTAATACCGCACCATCTTCGCCGAAACGCCCGAAGCCCGCGCCACCGCGCCGATGTTCATCGCCCATCCTCCAACGGCGCCCACCGCCGCAACAGCAACGCATCCCCCCCCCCACGCTGACGCTGCTCAACGCCATCGCGCTACCGATATCGGCCGCCGCCAGCGCCGGCGCATCGTTGATCCCGTCCCCGGCCCGTCACCCGCGCGCGGCACCGCCAGGCCCGGCCGCACGCAACGTATCCATCGTCGAACGCCCCCGCACGCCTCAGCCCGCCAGCAGCACCGGGCTATACCCGGCATCGCGGATCAGCGCCGCCGCCCGTCCGCCATCCCCCGCGACCGTCACCCGATGCGCCGCCAGATCCACCGCGAACCGCACGCCAGGCATGCCGGCCCGCAACGCCTGCTCGATCGTCCCGACACAATGCCCGCAACTCATGTCGTCCACCGCGATCACGGCACCAGACACGGTTTGACCCGCCGAGGCGGAGGCAGTCCCACAGCAACTCATCGTCGTCTTCCTTCAAATAGGTCCACGCCCTATCTGGGGATGCCCACGGTGGGAAGGTCAACCCGCCGCACGCCCGGGCCGGCCAACCGCGATCATCAGAAATCGAACACGGCGGCCGAGAAGTCCCCGTCCAGTCCGCCCGGCGCCGCCGCCTGCCGGATCGCGTTGTAGACCCGCAGCGGCTCTGGGACCCTCGCCAGCCGCTCGCCCGCGACCAGCGGCGCGAACGGGCTCTGTCCCCCCGGAACCTCGCACTTCTCGATCGTCTCGCAACCTGCTCAAGGTCAGCCAAACCATCGTCCCGCCCCGCGGACGAGGACCGGCTGCGTGCTGACCTGGCCAATGCGATCTCCGCCCGGCAACTCGTGCGCAACTTCCAGCCGAGGACCTGCCTGCAAACCCGCGCAATCGCCGCCGCCGAGGCCCTGGCCCGCTGGCCGCACCGCCGCCGCGGCATGATCCCCCCTCCCGCTTCATCGCCCTGGCCGAGGAGAGCGACCTCATCATCCCGCTCGGCGCATGGGCGCCCCAGACCGCCTGCGCCGAAGCGATGACCTGGCCGCAGCCCGCCTGTGTCTCGGTCAACGCATCCGGCGCGCAACTGGCCGGCGGCGTCTTGCTGCGCCAGCTCTCGGCCGCGCTTCATCAAACAAATCCCCCTGCGAAATCCGCGCCCGCGTTAAGCCCGTCTCAATAATTGATCTCTAGCTTCGGCAGCACGCAACCCGAGGCCTTCGTGACCACACTGACCGTTGGCGCCGGCCAACAATTCCCGACCATCGCCGCCGCGGTCAACGCCGCCCAGAGCGGCGACACCATCGACGTCCAGGCCGGCGTCTACACAAACGACTTCACCACCATCCGCAAGAGCCTCACGCTCGAGGCCGTCGGCGGCACCGTTACCATGCTGGCCACCGCCCAACCGCAGGACGGCAAAGCCATCCTGACCGAGGGCGGCCAAGGCATTACCGTCAGCATCGACGGCTTCATCTTCACCGGTGCGACCGTGCGCGACCAGAACGGCGCCGGCATCCGCTACGAAGGCGGCACGCTGCACATCACCAACTCCGGCTTCTTCGCCAACCAGAACGGCATCCTCGGCGCCCCCGACACCACCGGCGTCATCACCATCGACCACTCCGAGTTCGGCGCCAACGGCATCGGCGGCAGCGGCTACACCCACAACATCTACATCGGCGACATCGCCTCGTTCTCGCTCACCAACAGCTACATCCACGACGCCAATGTCGGCCACGAGGTCAAGAGCCGCGCCGAAAACAACGTCATCACCGGCAACGTCATCGCCGACAATTCGAGCTCCGCCTCCTACGAGATCGACCTGCCGAACGGCGGCGATGCCATCATCTCCGGCAACACCATCCAGCAAGGCCCGAACAGTCAGAACCCGAACATCATCGCCTATGGCGAGGAAGGTATGCGCTACGGCACCAGCCTGACCGTCTCCGGCAACATCTTCGTCAACGATCTCGGCCGCGGACCCGCCTTGTGGAACGCCAGCGGCAACGTCGCCACCTTCGCCGACAACGCCGTCTACGGCTTCGGCACCGCCAGCCTCGTCAACGGCCCGGCTACCGCCTCGGGTACCACCGCGCTCGCGACCCGCCCGGCCGTGCCGAGGGCTGTCCCCACCGCCCCGGCCCCGCTCCAATCCTTCGACGCCCCGCCGCCCGACGCCGGCACCACCGTCTACCGCTTCTTCGACCGCGCCTCCGGCACGCAGTTCCTCACCGCCAGCCCCTCCGAACGCGCCACCATCCTGGCCACCCGCCCCGACCTGACCAGCGAAGGCGCAGGCTTCGGCGCCGCCCCTGAGCACGATCCGGCCTCAACCGCCGTTTACCGCTTCTTTGACACCAGCACCGGCACCCACTTCTTCACATCCAGCGCCAACGAGCGGAACCAGGTCGCCGCCACGAGAGCGGACCTGCGCTACGAAGGCGTCGGCTTCTACGAATTCACCGCCAACCAGCCCGGAGCCGCCGCAATCTACCGCTTCTTCGACTCCCACGCCGGCACCCACTTCTTCACCAGCAGCGACAGCGAACGTGCCTCCATCCTGACCACCCGCCCCGACCTCGTCGCCGAAGGCGTCGCCTTCTATGCACCGGCCCAAGCGAGTTAGCGCTCCTGCAGCCCATAGCTGGCGAACGACTGCGCCGCCTCGGCGATCTCCGCATCACTCAACGCATGCGGCACCCCAAGCTGCAGGCTGAGGCAATACTGCTTGGCCAACGTCTCCAGCTCCACCGCCAGCCACATCGCCTTGGCCAAGGTCGGCCCAGCGACCACCATGCCGTGATTGGCCAGCAAGCAAGCGTTGCGGCCCTCCAGCGCGGCCAGCGTATGAGCGGCCAGCTCCGCCGTCCCGAATGTCGCATAGGGCGCGCACCGCACATCGATGCCGCCGAAGGCGGCAATCATGTAATGCACCGCCGGGATCGGCCGCCGCAGGATCGCCAGCACCGTGCAATACGTCGCGTGCGTATGCACCACCGCCCCCGCATCGGGACGGCCGGCCAGGATGTCGAGATGGAACCGCCACTCCGTGCTCGGCTTCAATGGCCCGGTCCAGGCGCCGCGCTCGCCCTCGAGCGCCATGCTCGCCAGATCCTCCGGCCGCATCTGCTCATAGGGCGTCGCCGACGGCGTGATCAGCATAAGCGGCCCGCACCGCACGCTGATATTGCCCGACGTGCCCTGGTTGATCCCCAGCCCGCTCATGCTGCGCGCCGCCTCGACCACCTCGGCTCGGAGTCTGTCTTGGTCCATGCGCCGTCGTAGAGCGACCCTAGGCGGCCAGCAACTCCGGCGCCCGCCGATGCCAATCCGTCTCGCGCTGGAACGCATCGCCCGCCGCCAGCACCCGCGCCTCCGCGAACGGCCGCCCCACCAGCTGCAGCCCCACCGGCAACCCGGCGCCGTCGAACCCGCACGGCACGCTCAGCGCCGGCAGCCCGAGATAGTTGAACGGCCGCGTATTGGCCGACACCGCCATGAAGCTCGCCTCCGTCCCCGGCGGCCCGTGGTCGATATCCGTCTGCGCCAGCGTCGGCAGCGCCGCAGGGATCGTCGGCAGCGCGATCAGGTCCACCTGCGAGAACACGTCCCCGGCAAACGCCCGCAACAACTTGCCCCGCATCGACAGCGCCTCGATGTAATACGTCGCCGGGATCGCATAGCCCGCATACAGCCGCGCACTCAGATGCACCGCGTAATCCTGCGCCCGCTCGCGCATCCAGCGCGCATGGATCGCTGCCGCCTCGCAGCGCGAGACGATGCTGCCATACGCCGAGACTGCCTCCATGTAGGGCAGCGCCAGCTCGACCACTCGCGCCCCGCGTGCCTTGAGCGCCCGCACCGCCTCGCCCATCGCTGCGACCACGCCCGCATCCGTCCCGGCCAGCCCGGCATTCGTCACCACGCCAACCCGCGTGCCCGCCAGGTCGCCAGACAGTCGCGCTGCGTAATCCGGCACCGCCTCGGCCGACGAGGTCGGGTCGGCCGCGTCATGCCCGGCGATGACAGACATGATCGCCGCGCAGTCCCGAGCGGTCCGCGCGAGCGGTCCGACATTGTCGGCCGAGAAGCTCAGCGGCATCGCCCCGGCCCGGCTCACCCGCGTCTGCGTCGGCTTCAGCCCGGTCACGCCGCAAGCCGAGGCCGGCAGCCGGATCGAGCCGCCAGTGTCCGACCCCAGGGCCGCGAACGCGAACCGCGCGGCCACCGCAGCGCCGGACCCGCTCGATGAGCCGCCGGTGATGTAGCCCACCCCCCAGGGATTGTGGCAGTCGCCATGGTGCCGGTTGTGCCCGGTCGGGTTCTGCGCAAACTCCGCCATGTTCAGCCGCGCAAACGTGATCGACCCGGCCGCATGCAGCCGCTCCATGACCGTCGCCGTTCGCTCCGGCACGAACCCGCCGCGGATCGCCGAACCGCAGCCGCTCACCTTGCCGGCGCGGTAATACATGTCCTTGTGCGCCATCGGCACGCCATGCAGCGGACCCAGCCGCGCGCCGGCCGCCACCGCGCGGTCGGCCGCCTCCGCCTCCGCCATCGCCGCCTCGGCTTCGGTCGCCACGACCGAATTGATGGCCCCGTCCTGTGCCTCGATCGCGTCCAGGCAGCTCTGCAGCAACGCCACCGAACTCACTTCGCCGCGGCGGACGGCCTCGGCCGCCTCGGTCGCACTCCAATTGTTCGGGGTCATCCCGGCTCCTTGCACGCCAGCAGCGCCGCTTCGAAGCTGCTGGGCTCATCCTCGAACTGCAGCCGGTCCCGCTGCGCCTCGAACGCGGCGATCGTCTGCGCCAACTCTGCCGCCAGACGCTTGGCCGGCGCATTCGGCGGCGCGATCCCGTGCCATGCCTGAACGTTCGCCTCGATCAAGGCGAGCAACTCCCGATCCATCACGCCACCGACCGCGCCGGCACGGCGGCCAATCGCGACAGCACGAGGTCGCAATCCATCACGTCGCCGAACGTCGCGTAGAACGCCGCCAGCGAAGCGTCGTGCTCCTCCGCGCTCATCGCCGCACACCCGTCGCTCAGCATCACCGTCGCGAAATCGAGCATCATGGCGTCGCGCGCAGAGCTCTCGCAGCAGACATTGGTCAGCGTCCCGCCGATCAGCACCGTGTCGACCCCGCGCTCGCGCAGCTTCGGCGCCAGGTCGCACGTGCCCGGGATGAACGCGCTGTAGCGTCGCTTGAGCACGACCAGGTCGTCCGCCTGCACGTCCAGCTCCGGCCACAGCGCATGCCCGATCGAGCCCGGCGCCATCGCCACGTTCCGCCGCGCGTTGGACTCCCGCGTGTTCATCCGCTGCTGCACCGTCCAGCTGGTCAGGCAACTCTCGTCATGCGTGTTCTGTATCCAAGCCACCGTCCCGCCGCCCGCGCGCAACCCCTGGGCCACACGGTTGACCGCCGGGACCACCTCCCGGGCCGCCGCGCATTCCAGATAGCCGCCCCGCGCGTCCATGAAGCCGAGCTGCAGATCGATGACCACGAGCGCCGTGCGCGAGGGCTCGAGATCGGCGAATGGATGCGCCGTCCCGCGCCGCGCGAACGAGCGTTGCCGCGCCCACTCCGGCATGGTCACGCCATTCATCGCCCCAAAATCCTGCATCGCTCTCTCCATCAAGCCGGGACCAACTCGTCCAGCCGCAAACACCGCGCGCTGCGGCCCGGCCCCAGCGCCTCCCCGGGCGGCTGCATCGTCGTGCACACCTCTGCCGCACGCGGGCAGCGCGGCGCGAACGCGCAGCCCGGCGGCGGCCGACGCATATCCGGCGGCGAGCCCGGGATCGACGCGATCTCGCCGTCGCCGCTGCGGATCACCGACGCCAGCAGCCCTTGCGTATACGGATGCGCCGGCCGCCGCAGCACGTCGCGCACCGGCCCCTGCTCGACGATCTGCCCGGCGTACATCACCGCCACCCGGTCGGCGACCTCGGCCGCGACGCCGAGATCATGCGTGACGATCACCATCCCCATGCCCAACTCGCGCTGCAGCGACCGCAGCAGCACCAGCACCTGGATCTGCACCGTCGCGTCCAGCGCCGTGGTCGGTTCGTCGGCCAGCAGCAGCCGCGGCCGACACGCGAGCGCCATGGCGATCACCACGCGCTGCCGCAAGCCGCCGGAGAGTTCGTGCGGATAGGCGTCCAGCCGCCGAGCCGCATCCGGCACCCGCACCAGATCCAACACCTCGAGCGCCCTGGCCCGCGCCGCCGCCCGGCTGCTGCCAAGATGGCGTTGCACCGCTTCGACGATCTGCTGGCCGACCGTGTAGACCGGGTCCAGCGCCGTCATCGGCTCCTGGAACACCATCGCCACCGAGCCGCCGCGCAGCGCCCGCAATTCCTTGCCGCCCATCGCGGTGACGTCGCGCCCCTCGACCCGCACGCCCCCCTCGATCCGCGCCTGCGGCGGCAGCAACCGCATCAGCGCCCGCATCGACACGCTCTTGCCCGAGCCGCTCTCGCCGAGCAGGCACACCACCTCGCCCGGCATCACCTGCAGATCCACCCCGCGCACCGCCTCGACCGCGCCGAAGCGGACCCGCAGGTTGGCCAGTTCCGCGAGCGGGGTCATGCCGCCACCCGTGCCGCCGAATGCCCGGACCCCGGCACCAGCATGTGGCACATCGCCTGATGGCCTGTCTGGCCGCCATTCTCCGGCACCACGGCGGCGCACACGGCCTCGGCCTGCGGGCAGCGGGTCCGAAACCGGCAGCCGCTCGGCGGATTGGCCGGCGACGGCGGGTCGCCGGTGATCGGCGCCTGCTCGACCCGGTGATCGGGGTCCATGCTCAGCCGCGACGCCAGCAGCGCGTGCGTGTAGGGGTGCAGCGGGGCGCGGAAGACCTCGTGGGCAGGGCCGCTCTCGACCACCCAGCCGAGATACATCACCAGCACCCGGTCGCTCACGTGCTGCACCACCGCCAGGTCGTGCGAGATGAACACATAGGTCAGGCCGAATTGCTGCTTCAGGCGAGCGAGCAGGTTCAGCACCTGCGCCTCGACCGATTTATCGAGCGCGCTCACCGCCTCGTCGAGGATGATCAGCCGTGGCTCGAGCGCCAGCGCACGGGCGATGTTCACCCGCTGCTTCTGCCCGCCCGATAGCTCGTGCGGATAGCGCGGCCCGAACTGCACCGGGTCGAGCCCGACCCGGCGCAGCGTCTCGTCGGCCATGCGCGCCGCCTCCGCCCCGCCGCGCCCGAGTGCCCGCGGCCCGAACGCCACGCTGTCGCGCACCGGCATGCGCGGGTTGAGCGAGCTGGCGCTGTCCTGGAACACCATCTGCGCCTGCCGCCGCAGGTCGCGCAGCTTGATCCCGTCCGGCGCGCCGACCGCCTCGCCGTCGAACACCAACGCCCCCGCGTCGGGCTCGATCAGATGCAGCAGCAGCCGCGCCAGGGTACTCTTGCCGCAGCCGCTCTCGCCGACCACGCCCAGCGTCTCCCCCTTGGCGACGCTGAACGAGATCCCGTCGACCGCCCGCACCGCGCCGCCGCCGGCGATCCGGAAATGCTTCTTCAGCCCCTCGGCGATCAGCATCGGCTGCGCCGGGCCGCCCCGATCCGCGGCGGGGTCCAACGCGGCGCTCATTTGATGCGGACGTCCATCGCCGAGCGCAGCCCGTCGCTGACCAGGTTGAAGCACATCGAGGTGATGAAGATCGCCACCCCCGGCATCGCGCACACCCAGGGCTGGACATAAATCGCTTGCCGCAACGTCGACAGCATCAGCCCCCAATCCGGGATCGGCGGACGCACGCCCAGGCCCAGGAACGACAATCCCGACGCGAGGAGGATGCTGACGCTGACCAGGCTCGAGGCATAGACCAGCACCGGCGCCAAGACGTTGCCGAGCAGATGGTGGCGGATGATCATCAGGTGCCCCGCCCCAGTCGCGCGCGCCGCCTCCACGAAATCGAGGTTCCGCACCTGCGTCGTCGCCGTTTCCGCCACGCGGCACACCGCCGGGATGAACACCAGCGCCAAGGCGACCATGCCGTTCAGCATGCCGCCGCCCATCGCCCCCGAGATCGCCACCGCCAGCAGCACCGACGGGAAGGCATAGAACACGTCCATGATGCGCATGATCAGCGTGCCGACCCAGCCACCGGCATAGCCCGCGACGATCCCCAGCGTGCCGCCGACCAGCCCGGCGAAGATCACCGGCCCCACCCCCATCAGCAACGAGGTCTGCCCGCCATAGAGGATGCGGCTCAGCACGTCGCGGCCCAGCTCGTCCGTCCCCAGCGGATGGCCGCGGAAGCCGAACGGTTTGAGCCGTAGGATGATGCCTTCCTTGTAGGGGTCGAACGGCGCGATCAGAGGCGCCGCGATGGCCGATAGCACGATGGCCAGCAGCAGCAGGGCGAACAGGAGCGTCACCGGGTCGCGCTGCAGCCGCTGCCGCACCATCCCCCAATAGCCCGGCCGCTTCTCGAGCTTGGCGGCGGGCGCCGCCTCGAGGCTGATCGCTTGCGACATCAGGCGCGCCTCACGCGGGGATCGAGCGTCGCCTGCAGCAGGTCGACGGCCAGATTGGTGGCGAAGAAGATCAGCGAAAGCGACAGGATCGCCCCCTGCAGCACCGGCACGTCGCGGTTGACGATCGCCCGGCCCAGCAACGTGCCGCTGCCCGGCCAGGCGAACACCGGCTCGACCAGGATCGACCCACCCATCAGGTAGCCGAACTGCAGCCCCATCACCGCCAGCATGCCCGGCGCCGCGTTCTTCAGCACGTGCCGCACCACCGCCAGCTCGCTCAGCCCCTTGGCCCGCAGCGTGGTGACGAAATCCTGGCTCCGCACCTCCAGCACTGCCGCCCGCGTAGTCCGCGCGATGATGCCGACCGGCACCATGGACAACGTCAGCACCGGCATCACCAGATACTTCATGTCCTCCCAGCGCCAGGCCGAGAACTGGTCCGACCCGTTCTTGCCCATCCCCGACGCCGGCAGCCACGACAGCTCGACCGCGAACACGATCACCATTACCAGCCCGAGCCAGTAGTTCGGCACGCTGACGCCCAGCACTGCCGTTCCGGTCACGGTACGGTCCAGCACCCGCCCGAGCGGCCCCGGCGGCGCGCAGCCCGCCAGCGTCCCCAGCCCGGCGCCGACCACGAACGAGAGCGGCACCGCGAACAGCGCCAGCTCCAACGTGTTGACCAGCGCCCCGCCGACCTCGAGCGCCACCGGCCGCCGCGTCGAGACCGACAGCCCGAAATCACCCTGCAGCGCGCGCCACACCCAGTTCACGAACTGTACCGGCAGCGGCTTGTCGAACCCGTAGGCCCGCTTGACGACCTCGATCATTTCCGCGTTGGCATCCGGCGGCAGCACCGTCTGCAGCGGGTCGCCCGGCGCGATGTGCACCAGCATGAAACACACCAGGCCGACGCCGAACGCGATCGGCAGCGCGTAGATCAGCCGCCATAGGATGGTGCGCGCCATCGTCGCCTACTTCATCACGGTGATCGGCGTCAGGTCCTGAAACCAGCTCTGCGCCTGCACGAACCCCTTCACTTTGGGCGACAGCGCCCGCGGGTTGAGGTCGTGCACGACCCAGATCATCACCGCATCATCCACCATTTTCTCGTGCACGTGCTGCAAGATTACGTCGCGCTTGGCGTTGTCGAATTCGTTGTAGGCCGACGCGATCAGCTTTTCGGCGTCTTCGCTGTAGTAATGACCCCAGTTGCCGCCGGTCGGCGACCATTGCGCCTTGAGCATGAAGCGCGCCATGCCGTTGATCGGATCCTGCACCGCGCGGCTGACGTTGATGCCGTCCACCTCCGGCGCGGTGTCCACCCCGCCGCGCGTCAGTGCCAGCAACGCGTTCCAGTCCATCACCTTGAACTCGACCTGGAACCCCGCCTCCTCGAGCTGCGACTTGATCAGCTCGTTCATCGGCAGCGGCTGCATCTGCCCCGAGCCCGACGTGCTGATCGCCAGCGTGATCTTGCACGGCAGGCAATTGGCCTCCTTCAGCAGGGCTCGCGCCTTGGCCGGGTCGAAGGTGAACAGCTTGGGATGGCCGTACCACGGACTGCTCGGCGGGAAGTCGGCCGGCCCCTCGATCGCGACTCCGCCCAGCAATTCGACGACGTCGGCGCGGTTGATCGCGTAGTTCGCCGCCCGCCGGATCCGGACGTCCTGGAACGGCTTGCGGGTGAAGTTCAGCTGGTACGACCAGTTGTGCGGATACGAGTTGGTGATGACGTTCATGCCCGCCGACTTCAGCCGCGGCAGCGCATCCGGCGTCGGCGCCTCGACGAAATTGACCTGCCCACTCAGCAACGCCGCCGTCCGCGTGCTCGCCTCCGGCATCGGCAGCAGCACCAGCCGGTCTTGCTTGGGCACCCGCGCGCTGTCCCAGTACTCTTTGTTGGGAACGAACTCGAGCCGCTCATGCGGCACCATGCGGTCGAACTTGTAGGGGCCGGTCCCGCTCGGCTGGTTGGCCACCGCCGCCCAGTCGTATTTCAGCGCCTCCGCCCGGCACCGGCTCGTCATCATCACGAAGCTCATCTCGTACGGGAAGAGCGAGCTCGGCACCTTGGTGCTGATCGCCACCGTCTTGTCGTCGACCTTCTCGACGCCGGCGAAGTTCGGCAGGTAGGCCCGCGACAGCGCGAATTGCTGCGGGTCCCACTGCGGTGCCTTTTCGTCGAAACGGCCGAAATTCCACACCACGTCGTCGGCCGTGAACGGGCAGCCATCGTGCCACTTCACCCCCTGCCGCAGCGTGAACAGCCAGCGCTTCGGATTGGCCTCGTCGACGTGCCACTCGGTCGCCAGACCCGG
>JAABUW010005960.1_pt1 | contig 15549 bp, 15 predicted proteins | sample 5560081 | NCBI WGS metagenome assembly JAABUW01 (sample SAMN10711882, study PRJNA513363) | rock metagenome | isolation source: Antarctica rocks | place: Antarctica: Victoria Land, Knobhead sud | reverse complement strand
CAGTAAGTTCTGCCAATCGCGAGGCGGCAGGCTCGTTCGCTAACCCGCACGACAGACATCGTCGCACCCACGAAGCTCACCCTGACGGTGGCGAAATCGGTAACCGATACAGCGACGAAGACCTCGAGCTTGAAGAGAATGAATTCGGTGCCCTTGAAGAAGAATCGCCGCCGCCGGAACAGCACAACAACTATATACCAAGCTCCATGGCGACCATGGCTCCGGTATCCATGCGAATACAAGGCGGTATGCCGGCACCGAGTCAGATGATTTCTACAAATCATTTGTTACAGCAACCGATATAGATGGAGCTGCTTTTCGCCGTGTCCCGCATGCGTTACAAAACGACTTTATGTTTGTTATCGAGATGGTCCAAATACCCCAATACAGTTCTTTGCTAGACATATGCGCGATTGTTCTACAAGCTGCTCGGCCGTGGGAAACACTCGCTTGGGCTCGCGAACAGGGCAGCCTCAACGAAAAGTTCTTCTGTTGCTTGCTCCAGTTCCCTACGCCATACACGCACACACACTTTCGGGATTCATGTCCGGCGTTTCGACGAGCGCCATGACGTCTCGGCTTGTTACAATATTTTCTTTTTATTCTCCGAGAGTCATTTTTTCTATTTCCACCACTTTTCCCTTGTTCTTTCCAACAATTTATCCCGGACATGTATGGGCTTACTGATCTTCCATGCCTATATTGTCGGGACTGCAGATCCTGCACTTTGTAATTACGTGGTCTATGAGTCTCTTTGCGCGGTGGGCGGTTTAAGTAGGGGAAGGGGAGGGGGGCGCGATTGGGATACGAACGAATGATGTGAATAGGACAGGCTGGGGGGACGGGTGACGGGTGATGGGATTGGTATGTTATGATAGGGCAGAGTGGAGTGGAGGGGGTTTGCTAGATAGAAGGATGGAGTTTGATGTAATAGATGTATGCACGAATATTCGGAAATCTAACCACGACCCCTTTGGTGGCACCCGTGAGCCGTGAGTAAAATGTCGTACATCTGGAAACCACCAACTTTGAAAGTAAAAAAAACACCCATGATCATCTCCGTTTCTAGGCCCACCGAACCTCGGAACATTTCCAAGTCCAACATCCCCCTCCCTTCTTCTGATGGATTATCGCTCGCTCGCTCGCTTCGCTTGTTTTTCTTTTCCTTTCCCATACATACAGCCTCTCTCTCTCTCTCTCTCTCTCTCTCTCTCTCTCTCTCTCTCTCTCTCTCTCTCTCTCTCTCTCTCTCTCTCTCTCTCTCTCTCCATCTCTCTCTCTCTATCTCTCTATCTCTATCTCTCTCTCTCTCCATCTCTCTCTCCATCTCTCTATCTCTCTCTCTCCATCTCTCTATCTCTCTCTCTCTCTCTCTCTTTCCCTCTCTTCCCCTTCCTCTGTCTCCACATCCACATCCACATCCACATCCACATCCACATCCACATCCACATCCACATCCCATCCACATCCCATCCACGTCCATACCCCCACCCATCTCGCCATTTTCCCCAAAAAAAAAACTAGAAAAAGAAAAAGAAAAAATCCGACGATTTCGACCTCAATCGATCCAGGCTGTGGTGGAGTGCGAAAAAGCACCGTTAATCAAATCAATGGGCGAAGACGGAGGGTGGAAAATATGGCCTTTTGAATATGAGTCACAGAGGTTAAAGAGGCGCAGACGTGGTCGCATCTGAGTTTGAGATCAGTTCAAATTGAGGATAGTCATAATTGAGACCTTTATTCGGCGTTTTGTCGACGCGTCATTCAACTCCAAATCTCCATTTGATCATGTCGTTGATAAATTTCACCCTTGCACGCGCCATTCAACTGACATATCTTCGCAGATCAACAGTTCTATCATTATCTTCTCATCCGCATCGAACTTATTCGAGGAAGGCTCGAAAACATGCGCACATGAGGTCATCAGAAGATCATGCTTCTCCCAGTGACATATACGAACCATTCTTTCGGCATACTTCTCGGAGATGGATGTAAGTAACTCATACAAAGAATTGGCCGTGACCCTTCTAATACGGTTGACAAGCTTCAACGAAAAAGAGCGCATGGCCGAGCGCTATGTTCGCTTCAACGTATCCGAATTGATGCGTACCGCAGCGATGGCGGTAGGAAGAGACAGATGTGTCGATATAATGAAGGTCACTGAAGGTGGTTTTAATAAGATATTTCTTCTTACGATGGATGATGGATACGAGGTGATCGCGCGGATCCCTACACCTATCGCTGGACCGGCTCACTATACGACCGCGAGCGAGGTTGCAACCATGGACTTTCTCCGTACTCGACTGGACATACCAGCACCAAGGGTATTTGCGTGGGCCTCCCGGGTTGGTGGCGATAACCCTGTCGGTGCAGAGTACATCATAATGGAGAAGATGCAAGGAGAAAGTCTTGCTTCTCGCTGGTTATCGCTTTCCCCGAAGGAACTCGCCGAAGTCATCGAAAAAATTGTAGACATCGAGAATCGGCTCTTTTCAGCTCGTTTTTCGGAACACGGGAGCTTATACTACAAAGAGGACTTGGAAGAAGAGGTTCGTGAGAATAAACCAAACGAGCAAAATGGCGTGGACCTTCTGTCTGACCAATTTGGTATCGGGCCTATCGCAAACAGATCATTCTGGGCAGAGGAGCGGGACCAAATGACGTTAGACCGCGGACCATGTTTGTTTTCCCGTATATGTCACGCAATACTCTACTGATCGAAGTGTCACAGGGATTCGCTCAGAGGATTATTTGACCTCTATTGGCAAACGAGAAGCGGCTTGGACTGTTAAGCTTGGACAACCGCAGCGTAGGCAATTCTTTTTCTCTTTCTCGGAGCAAAACATCGAACCAAAAGATCATATCTCCTTACTTTCACAATACGGTCTTGTGGCCCCCTATCTTGTACCCAAGCAAGAAGACCTTGCCTCACCAACCCTCCGGCATCCTGATCTCCACCAAAGTAACATCTTCTTACGCCCACAATCGACGGACATACTTGGTATCATTGACTGGCAAGGTGCTTCAATACTTCCGTTCTTTCTCCAATCAGGATTCCCTGTTTTTTGTGACCACGACCCAGAGCGTCCACAGACGTTGGAGAAGCCGAAACTCGGCGATAATTTCGAGGAGATGAATCCCGGAGAACAGGAAGAAGCTTTGATGAGCTTGAAGCATAAACAGGCAAACCTCTATTACACAGCGGCTACGGGACTGAAGTGTGAACGTCATATGCGGGCGCTTCGGCTCCCATACCTGAACATGCGACAATATCTGATCAACCAAGCGGGCATGCCTTGGGATGGTGATTTAGTCAACCTTCGAGCAGCCCTGATCGGAGTCCACTCACAATGGGACGATCTTGTCGGAGAACGTGCCTGTCCAATTTCGTTCACGGACGAGGAAGTGCGATCTGCCACGCAGGAGAGCAGGGAATGGAACGAAGCCGCCGAAGTGCTCACTACGATCAGGAGTACACTGGGCATCGACGGAGAGGGTGGCACGGATCCCGAGAATCACAATCGCGCCGCGGCTCTCAACAAGGAATGGAGGATCCAAATGCTCACCGAAGCAAAGCCGGAGGAGAAGCAGCGGTGTTGGCAGATATGGCCATTCAAGGACGACTCCGAAAGCGCCCGCACCTGTAAAATAACAAACTGTTCTAACATGCCCGTACTTCCGAAACTCCAACAACGACAGCTTACATAGCTGCCCTAAAAAAAAAACCCCCCCAATCAAAACGTCCTGCCCTACGCCGTGCAGATGCGAAGGTTTTCCCAAGAGTCTGCAGCCGAGAAGCTCAGTAGTGAAGGCTTTGCCTCGGAACCAAAACAACGACGAAGCAACTCTGTCGAATATTCGACGGAGAGAGATGTGGTACGCAACAGCAAAGTGGAAGAAGCACACCCCAAAATGTTTGATGAGTAAAGAAAGAGCCTTTACACAGCCCGCCATACATATGTTTCGGTGCCATAGGCGCCGATGACTCTCAGCCAGGTGTTTGTTCCCAGTGTGGGGCTAGCCTACTGTGGGTGGGGCCCACCATCGACCTGCAGACGGGGGTGGGAGTTTTTGGGAGTTTGTGAGATGGGAGATGGGAGATGGGGGTTAGTACTGTAGGTATGTAGATTGGAAACGTTCTCTAATTTAATTGATTCCCACTGTCAAAAGAGAAAAAAGTCCCCTTTCTTGCCCTTTCCACAAGACCTTCTTTCTCCGAGCGGTTCGTAAAAGCCAAGGCAACGCAGCAGTAGAGCAATTCTCCGTGATGATGTTTAGTATGTTTACAAAAAGATGCCATGAAAAAGAAAAACGCCCACGACACGCCAAGCAACCAAACCGCTTTTTATCTTAGTTCCTCCCTCTTGTCTTCCTGGTCCCTGTTGTTTATTCCCCAGCCACATCCTACACGCATCCAATGTGCTAAGCGTACATCCCTTTCTTCCTGTTCCCTCTAGAGCCCAGAACCGTCTGCAATCGCCAATCTTTGCTTAGCCGTCTTCGCCTTTTTCGAAATCCCCTTCTTCTTCCCTGGTGGCGGGATATCGGGGGGATCAATGGGCGTTGCTGCTCCCGAGGGCTTGTTGCTGCCATCGTCGAAATGGCCTTCGCCTGTTTGCGGTTCCGTTAGCCAGTTTCCCATCTATACACGTTTGATGTTTCAGCGGAGCTGGCATACCTTCATGATACATGTCATCTAGACTGACATCCTTTTTCCTCCCGGCCGCCTTGCCCTTCTTACCCTTCTTCGCCTCCTCCCCCCTCTCGGCAACCTCCTTCTCCTTCTTCTCGATCAGTTCTGCTTGTTCATCATCCGCTAGCCACAGCGCAATATCCTTTGTTCGGTTCTCCTTGCTCCTAGTGTTAAAGTCCACTCCCGCGCCGCTGCCTCCTGAAATCACCACCCTCTGCACCTCCTCCTTCTGCAACGCCCTCTTGCGGATGCGTTCCTCGATCGTGCCGCGCGTGATCATGCGATACACAGTAACTTGTTTGGTTTGTCCCAGACGATGGGCGCGATCCATGGCTTGCGAGTCAATGGTGGGATTCCAGTCAGAATCGTAGAAGATGACAGTGTCGGCGGCTGTGAGGTTGATGCCTAGGCCTCCGGCGCGCGTGGAGAGGAGGAAAATGAAAATGTCGGGGCGGGTTTGGAAATCGTGAACTGTATCTCTTCGGTCCTCAAGCTTGGTGGAGCCGTCAAGACGAAGGTACTTGTAGTTGCGGTAGGTGAGGTATTCTTCCATCAGGTCAATCATGCGGGTCATTTGGAAGTAGAGGAGGACGCGGTGACCGCCGTTTCTGAGATCGCGAAGAAGCTGGTCGAGCTTGGCCAGTTTTCCCGAGTCTGTAACGAAGCGGCGCATGGAAGGTACGTGGATATTGGTGTACCTGGATCTCTGTGATAATGGTGGCGGAAGCATGTCATGCACAGGGAATGCCGACGGGTCAACCTTGGCCTCAAGAAGGGCTAGCTCATCCTTTTCAGAAACGCCGTATAGAGCCTTACGCAGGGGTATATTAAAGAGGTTGTTCTCCTTGTCAACCCGAGCTCCCTGGTTGGAGCAAGCAATCTCAATCGGAGGCGCAGAAGCACCAGGTCTTGCACACTGTTCGATCACGTTCAGCCCTTGCTGTTCAAAGGTGGTGCGGGAGACATTAAAGAGCTCATGCAGCCGCCCTTCCTGAGTGATACTGGCAAGCGGCATCAGATCGTTCCGTTGGACAATATTGAACAGAGCATGCGTAGGCATGAAGCCACCATCCTCACCTTTACCGTAAATGGCATTGAATCTTGCAAGGCGTGGCTTCTTTTCCCCAAGACGAATAGCTCGCTCTACCAAACCTTTGTGGGAGGCATTGTAAGCTTCACCAGGCGAGATGTCTGCAAAACGCAACCAAGAGAAAGCATCATTGCCGACAGAGCTATTCTTGATATTCTCTGGTGTCCAGATATTCATCAACTCTTTCAAGTACTTGCCTTTGAATCCGGCTCTCTGATTGGTGGGACCAGGGACGTTGATGATTGATTCTGGACTGCAGACTAGCCGAGGAAGATCGTACTCGATGAGGTTCCTTGTCGAATAGTCTACATTGATAAGAGGGCCTTCTCTCATGAATGATGCCGTCTCCGCATAATGTGCCAAAGATAAAGGCGAGCTTGTTTCAGCTCGCTCGAACAAATCAGGATGATTGCAGACTTTCCTAAATTGCATGACTAGATTCATCAAAGTAGCCGTATCCTGGTCATCGCCTACTGATGCTTTCTCAATGAGGTCCATGATGCTTATACGATTCCGCAGGTTTCCGTAGTAAGCCCGTTGCCGATAAGTCAGATCGCAGTAAACGTCTTCCTCGATCTTATCGCCAAGCTCTTTCTGTACGTGTTTCTTGATACGTCGCAACATGAAAGGCTTCAGGATCATGTGTAATCGCTTGAGCTGATCCTCGTTGAGCTTAGTGTTGCTCTGGGCATGACTTTCAATGTCCTTGGAAAACCAATCACTAAACTCATCATGAGAGTCGAAAAGGCTGGGCATGATGAAGTGTAGCAAAGCCCACAGTTCCTGCATGTTGTTCTGGATTGGTGTTCCGGTAAGTAGCAGACGGTTTCGACAGTGGAAACCTAGCAGGCTCTTCCATCTCGAGCTCTGCGACGACTTGATAGCCTGAGCTTCATCTAGGATCATATATTGCCAGCGGATCTTTTGGAAATACTGGGTGTCTTGAACCACGAGCTGGTAAGACGTAATGAGGACATGAAATGGTGAGTCTTTGGTATAAGTAATGTGCTTTCGATCCCAGAACTTGCGCAATACTTTCCTGTCTTTGGCGTTCCCCCAATAAGGTAGACATTTTAAGCCTGGTACGAATCTTGTAATCTCCTGTTGCCAATTATGCAGGGTTGATGAAGGTGCGATAACAAGGAATGGGCCCCAGATATTGTGCTTTTCAGCAAGGTAGGCCATGACTGATATAGACTGGACAGTCTTCCCAAGACCCATCTCGTCAGCAAGGATACCGTTGATGCCCTGCTCATACAGATTCACCAGCCAGTTCAAGCCCTTTAGCTGATATTCCTTGAGCTGGGCATTTAGCATCTTGGGCTGCGACACATCTACATCGCCTAAACTTGTTGGGTTTTGGAAGTTCATCTCGCCATCATCGAATTGGGACTGGAGTTGACCCTCCTCTCCGTTGAAGGCTCTGGCTTTGTCCTGGGCCTCTTGCACAGCGTTCTGAGCGTTGGCCATTGCAGCTTGTTTAAGCGCAGTTTCGTCTTCAGCATCAAAGTCAAGATCCTCGAAATTGGTGACTTTGGTTCCAACTTGACCAACGCTGTCGGGCAAATTGATGGTGTGCGCATCTGGTTTGCCAGGGGAAATTTTTGTATTCGAGATAGCAACATCCGCGCTGTCAGTTGATCTCTCCACCTCATCGGTCTTGATCTTGCGCCCGATGAAATGTGAGTAAAGCTCAGTCTGCGAGATCAAGAAGTTCAGCTTCCGCTTCTGGCGGTTGGCTTCGCGGTCAGCCTCGGCTTTCTTTGCATTTTCGAGTTCTTGCCTCTCAGCTACTCTTCGTAGATCACGTTCTTCCCGTTCATTGCGCTTCCAGAAAGACATCATCTCTCGCATGCTTCTCTTCGCCCTGGCCTGAACATCTTTCATGCCTTTGTTGGTGCGTAACTGCCATCGTCGAGCTTCCTTGGCTGCAAGTTGAGCCGTCTTGCGCAAGTTCGACTGCTTCACCGAGAGCGAATTATCCTTGATTCTGCACACCTTGGGTACGTCTTTACGCGCTATGTCCTTCCAGATCTGGTCATATATCTGTTGGTATCCTTTCGAGGCGTAGTTCGTGGTTATGGGTAACGGCGAGGCTTCTTTGGATGCTTTGGTTTCCTTTGTTTCTCGCATCAAAAGCTCCCGGCGGTTCTCCTCCTTTGGCGCGATGGGGACTGGCTCGTCTTTCTGCGCCTGTAGGACGCGGAAGCCTTCCTCAGCATCGGCGATCTCCTTTTGCTTCTTCTCTTTCGTCTTCTTCGGTCGAACCGCGGGGCCCTTGAGCTTTTTCTTTGGTGGCTCGGGAGACACGTTATTGCCGGTCTGGAAAGTGCTCATGGTGCCACCCTCGAGGTTCGGTGCTATCGGTGTGACTTCCCGTATCTCCTCGGGTGCATCGCCTCGCTCCAGAATTCGTTTGGTGGTCTTGGCCTTCTTCTCAGCCTTCTGCGCTTCGCGAAGGAATCGCTCTCGTTCAGCCTGATCAGCCGCTAGCTGGGCCTTCTCCATGGCATCCATCTGTTTCTGCGTTTCTTGCTGTATGGTTTTCTCGCGTCGGCGCTTCCTTTGCATATCCTTCTTACGTTCCTTTTCGTCCTGGACTTCTTTCCGTTGGACCTCCTCGAGCGCGCCACCTTCGTAAAATTTTCTAAAGCGTTGTTTACCCGCTTGTTCGTAGACATCAAGTTGTGTTGAGACAGCTTTAGCCGTAGCAGTTCGACGGCGCTGGTGCTAGCTTAGTTCTCGGTTCTCAATATCGAATAAATGGGTGCCACTCTTACCTTACGCTTCACGTTCTCGGCGTTCTCAGTTTCCATGTATCGCTTTTGAATCAACTGCGCATAATCTTGCTTCTTTGTCGCCCATTTGGGTGACTCCATATCGCTCAACTCCATTGCATCGATCTTCGCCATCTCTCTCTTGACCTTTTCGTTCTCCCGATCCGTCAATGGTAATCCAGCTTTATGGTTGTTGTTAGGACTCTTTGTGGGAGCAGGTGAATGTTGCTCCGTCTTCACCGATCTTTTAACAAGGCCAGGATAATCGCTTGCCGAGGGAGCGGGTTTCTGAGATGTCTTGCGTGAAGCTGATGAGGCCGGGGTAGAGTCTCGATTGGGTGTATAGGAGGTCTTGCGAAACTGCTTCGATGCTGGTAGAGCTCGAGGCGTTGACTTTGGTGGATCAGCAGCATTGCTAGACAAGATGCTCGAAAACGACATAGGATCCGAAGTCCTCGTAGTTCTCGGCTCGTCCCTGGCACTCGGCTGGCTCGGCCGCTGGCTATCTATACCATTGGTTTCTCGTGTTTCTGGATGTTCTATGGCATCAAATTTTCGTTTAGGATATGTTGGAGTGGCTTGATGGAGGACTGGTGACTCGGTGGCACTTTGTGCTGGCGATTGCGGAATCGAGCTATGTCTGCTCATCGGATGTGCGTGCGCGGTCGGATAGGCCGGCGAATGTTGTGGAAAAGGAGGCCCGACCGGGGAGTGGTACGATGTTGGCGAAGTTTTCGGTTCTGCATGGAAATTGGAAAATGTGGCAGAATCGCGACTCTGCTGAATAGTTCTGATTAGTACCTTCTGCTATAGATGGCAGTAAAGGAGAGGTTCTGGAGGCCTGTTGCGGTTTGACATACCTGAACAGGTGACCGCATGTTGTACTGTGACTGACCTCGACTCTGCGATCCTTCACGGTGTTCTGATGTGGGATCGTAATATGTGGAGCTGCTGGAGTCTCTCCGGGTGTACGCAGAATTACTCGATGGCAGACCGTTCGACTTGGGTGAGGGCGGTGGCCCCAAGCGCGGGCTTATACCCGATGGTATCGATATAGCTGCCGAGGTTGATGGTCGTGATGAGGGTTGATTGTACGGCGACTTGGGATGGGTTCCATTGGTAGGTGAATAAGGTACGAAATGGGTCGGTGACCGCGCATTGTATTGTGGAAGATGTTGGGTGGTGACGGTAACTTTGCTATCCCGTCGTATTCGATCGTCTTCTTTCGGAGACCTCTGCAGTGGTGGTGCAGGACCGTGATACATATTTCCGGTTGCTAAGTTCCCGTCAAGCCATCTGGCAACAAGTTCCTGTTATTGTGAATAGCGTAAAACCGCTTTCATCAAGAACAATTATGGGATAATCTAAGACATCTGGATCAGGTGGATAGCACCCGTGTTGGTGGTGATGGTGTTTGTCAAGGGCGGCTCTGGCGTGGTGGAGGTAGGATGGAATCAGGTTCGGTGCAGATCTACTCGTGGCACTTTGACACGCGTGACAGAGAGCTGGCGGTAGGCACAGCGGCGAGGATGTGAAACTACGGATCTCTTTGTGGTGGACACCAAGTCGGCGACGTGGGTGTGGGTGTGGGTGGTGAGGGATTTCGACGGCGATGTGGGTTGTAGGTTGGGTGGATGAGTGGTTTTGGCTCGCATTGTTGGCCTTCATGGTAATAATGATGGTGATTTGGTTTTGATTATGCTTAGTCCCAGTAAGGTTCTTCCACCAAACGCGAAGATTGCCGTGGGTGTGAATTTTCGTGGTCTCTGTCGGAGTTTACGATTTGAAAACCCGACTGAAAACATCCTCATTAACAAGAGCTCTCCATAGAATATCTGGCTCTCTACTCTGTTCGTTAATGTAATTGTCCCAGGTCATATTAATTATTATTATGTTTTCTTCACGGGTACTCATTGCTGGGTTCTCTTGCATTATTATTATTGTTGTTATTGTTATTATTTTACCACCTTTACTTTAGCCCATCGCATGTTTCAAGGCTGACTGACTACCTTATTCTATTACTTTGCCTGGACAATCCATTCCATTCGGATTTTTCTAATCTTGCCCTACTCTAGCGCCCTCCATCATCCCCTCCCCTCCAACCAACCGAACCACGGCTGATCTCCTTCATCCATTCCTGCTCTGTGCCGCCGTATTACCTCGCCTACCACATCGACATCGGATCGAATCATCAGAAGCCAAAGGTGGGGATTACTCTATCCTGATTCTCATACACCTTGCGAGCTTGGTCATGTGTTCTTATCTGTCGAGCGGCTCATCCTCCGAAGGAGGTAAACAGCTGTCCTTCCAAGAAGACGATCATCCCGGTCGGATATCTAAACCCTCATCTCCGCTTCAATGCCATGGTTTCTGGATTACGGCATACTATTGCCGGGTAATAGATTCGAAGGATAGCTGTTCATGATCCAAAAGAAGAACAGAAGATTTGGACTATTCGACTATCTTCGCTCTGCGTCCATCCAATCGTTCATGTGCTTGCTACCGATTTGACTATGTGTCTACCCCATCTGCCATACAACATGGAATTCGAAATTCAAGCACCCAGTCCCCAACGCCGATCAAAGTTATGCGCTCTTGAATAATCTGGGCCCCCAAGCCCCATCACTATTCTACATCCTTTCACAGATTACACTTCTCCAGTACTCGGTATTGCGCATGGATTTGCAACGCATGCCACGTCTCCAGAGTCGCCTGTAGCCTCATGATCGCCTGTCGAATCGTGTCCTACAAAGTATTAGCCAATCTCCCAGACAAAGATTCCTGATGGACGGGCCAAATTACTCTCATTGCGGCCTGTTCTGAATGCTCCTCTGCCTGCAGCTTTGCCCGCATTCTATCCTTCGTCTTGGACCTCCTAACCTGAGAACCTCTCTCTCTGACGTCGAGCCTCGCAATCCTTTCGGCGTGCTCTTGAGTCATGTCGTGAACAAATGTTCTGTGTGCCGTTAGGTTTTCAATTGTGACGGCCAAGTCTGGTGTTGCATCGTCTGTATGTAGTAGGATGCGTAAACTCCCGAGGAGGTTCTCGGTGGCAGACATGCTGGTCTCTTTTCGGGTTCAAATAGCAAATTACAAAGGGGCCTGTGGTTTCAACTTGGTTGCGACTTGATCCGAGAAATCGACTGTTGCTAGACCTAGATGCTGTGGTGGGAGAAGATACTACTCAGTCAAGTGGGCCATGGATAACTTAAGTACCACATCTGGTCTTCTCTGGCTTCCCATGAACCCGTAACATGACAAGCAAAAACGGTGATGAGATGAAACACGTGGATCGAAAGAAAATTCGAACAAAGTAGAATATGCAAGAGGTGAGACAGAAACCCATGAAGAGATCCCCATCGCACACCTTCCGATATGTCAGCCAGAGTCTCAGTGGTTGATCTTTTTATTTGATGGAAACCAACTAGCCATTAACATGACATGACAAGTATGGAGAGAGGTGAAGTCTGAGATTGTCTGTAGCAGAAACTGCACATCGGGTCTTTCTCCATTTCTGGCCGCTTCGGTGATACTGCGATTCTGATTCGGACGTCAGGACAAACCTGTGCATGAAGCTGTAGATTATTGAAAGCGATAGCCTTACTACTCCACTTCGCACAGCGCAACGCGAATGGTTGAGCTTGTTACTTGTAATAAAGACTTATATGGTATCATATGCCTTACAGAAAAAACCTATACGCCGCCGCCATGACCGCTACCTCCGTTAGCCCCTTTTCTGTTTTGGTCTAACAATAGCTTAGGTTTTATGAATCCTTCATCCAGCTGTGTAAACCACGCTGCGTGTTCATCTGCTGTACCAGAGAAGAATTGGCCGATCGCAGCACTGGCGCTGAGGTGGGTATCATTAGTGGTTGCGTGATCCTCAGCCCCAGGTCGTGGATACGTCGAAGATCCTGCAACAGCCGAGTCACCCGTTGGTAGAGATGGGTTTCTTTTGGGTCTTGTCTTTACTGCAGGGGGGAGACCGCTATCTGAGTACAGCTCCTCCTCGTCACTGGGAGTGCTGGCCTCTCTGCTCAGTAATGCCGCTTGTTGCGCCGCCGCCTCCCTATCCTTCTGCCCAGCGATGGAGTTCCTTGACGTGGGTCTCACAGGAGGGCTTTGGCTATTGTTGCCACTACTGTAGACAGAATCATTGCCACCATTTGTACGAACGTTGACCGCATTTCTCTTTGGCAAATGGCCAAGCGCACTTCCAGCACTTTTGTAATACGTCCCGTTCGTAGCGGTCTCGATGTCGAACTCATCATCCGAGTCAATTTCTTCCACCACGCCAGTCCTAATGCCCATGATTTCCAGCATGCGCGCAGTGGTGCCGCCGAAGATAATTACTGTCAGCACAACCACAACGAGTACAGTGGCTTGTAAAGCAGGACCGTTTGCGCCAGTCAAGCCGGCTGCAAGTGCAACGCCGACAGCACCACGCAGCCCTGCCCAGAATAGCATTACCTGGTAGGAATGAGGAAGCTCGTCTGCTACATCTTTGCCTCGCCGCTTCGCTCGATATCGGATGAACCAATTAATCGCCTTGGATAAAGGAAATACTGCGGCCCATCTTGCAGCGCAAATGCCAATTACAGTGATCAGAATAAAAAGTGGCTTGAAATACAATGTTGTGTCGGTAAAGAGTGTGAGACCCAAATAAATGAAGATAAAATTCTCAGATAGCTGGGCCAGGACCTGAAACATGTATTTGGTAGTGAGCTGGGTCCGCCGTGACATATTGTAGTAAGCGTAATGTTTAAGGGTGATTCCACAAAATAACAAGCTGACAATGCCTATTAGAATAGTAAGTATCACGCTCAGCCAACATAAGCCGCGCTGTACTGACCGGACATAAGCGCTCCATTCGCGAAATAGTAGCTTGCATAGGCAATAAGAATGATCAGACAGCTTTCAATTTTGGGGAAGCGGCGAACCAAGGTGAACTTCAGTAGTAGAGCCGTTGCAATGCCAACAGCAACCCCGATGAGTAGACTGCCGAAGAAGACCAGAAAGAAGATGCCGATAGCCTCGAAAAGACTGACGATGGTCAAGGACCCGCCCCTGGGACCATCAGGCTTGTATCTTTGCGCGGTGTCAAAGATGACGATTGCAATTGCATCATTGAGTATGGACTCCCCAAATATTACGGTATAGAGCTTTGGATCCACCTTGTACGTATTGAATATAGCGAGGATGGTAACAGGATCCGTTGCCGAGAGTGTTGCACCAACCGAAATAGCCTCGACGAAGGAGATTTTGAACCCATCGAGCGGTATTCGAGTCCATACCCATAAGAACAAGCCGAGGACAACGGCGGATATGAAAGTCCCCGCGAACGCGAACGTCAGGATAGTGCCAATGTTACGAAAGAAGTTGGCCTAAGAATCCCATCAGCACTTCTTGGCCGACACATCCACTTGTGGACAGCTTACTTGATGAAGCTCATACCCAGACGCCAGGATGATTGGGGGGAGCAAAAGGTTGAAAAAGAATTGGTAGTCAAAGCTGACTGTATTTTGGATGAATGTACCCTCGGTCAGCTTTATGACCAGTCCAGCGACCATACCTGTCTTATTGTCAGCATCAAATCATCTGACACTGGTGATGCTGTCCTGAGGAGTCCAACCTGCGAAAATGGACAGAACCGTCTCATGTACCGCCTGAATCTTCTTATGTTGTAGCATATAGCTGGCGAAGAGGGCAACGATTAACAGCATAATCAAGATGAACAAGGCCCAGGAGGAGAAGATCTCCTTCTGACCCGCCTCCGGCTCTATATCTCTTCATGTTAGTCGCATTCTCTTGCTGTTCAGCGTCAATTGGAGGCGGAAGGGTTGCTTGCCATCTTCGGGATCAGCATCTTCTGTCGTCCTTTCTGCAATTGCTGCGAGTCAGCGAGAACTAAGGTTTAGGGGAGCAACCAAAGGATCCCCTTACTCAAAAGTTCGTAAATGGCGTTCCCAAATTTCGAAGCCATGGTTCCGAGGCAACACAGGAAACAGCCGGTATCATCGACGTGAGCGCCTGAGGGTCTCCATGGGCGGTCGAAGCTTGTTGATAGGGCTTCCTTTGCGATGGAAAGGATTCGTCTTTTTGCCTTTACTTTACTCAAGACAGCGTTATTCAGCCATCTCGACCGGCCAAGTCAACTACCTCACGGTTGAGGACAGTTCTGTAAATTACAGTAGACTCGTACCGTATTAAACCTAAACCAAACTAGGTCATTCTAGAAGCAGCCGCATGAAGTACCTGGTACTCGTGCATCATGAACGTGATATTGTTTGAATGATCTGCAATGTGAACCACCACAAAACTTCCATCCAGCTTCCTCCGCCTTCTGAGTTACACATCTGATTCTCATCTACAGAGTTCAACTGCGAAGTGGCTATCTACATTACTGTGGTACATAGTCAAGCAGCGGCGAGAAGAAGAACGCTAGAGCGATGGATACTCCCGGCTCGGCAGCCCTTGCAGTTGCATGGCCTCTGCCTGTCCCGCAATTGTTTGGAACGTCATAGGTTGGGTGTTGGAGGATTCTACTTTGCCAGTGTGACTCGATAATCAAACAGTCCTTATCGTCCGCAACGCAAAGTCTCACAAAACTTACTCTAGAGCAAACCCGTTTACTGTCCTTGAGTCTGCACTCTCTGACTGCTGATCAAGATCCGCCAACTTTGACTGTGACAGTCTGCAGCCAACCGTCACCTGATAGCAGTCACACTTCCGTTGTTGGAAAAGATAATATGATTAGAGGCACACTTCCGTTGTTGGAAAAGATAATATGATTAGAGGCACACTTCCGTTGTTGGAAAAGATAATATGATTAGAGGACTTACATCTTATGGATTGTGAATATAGCTCTCAGGACCAAATCGATTTCACATCGCTTCTTACGAGCTACAACTCTCGCCACCTCTATACTTGAAGGGGCCGCTTTTCGATCAGATAGACCAACCTTACTGCTTCATGGCACATATTGTATT
>JAABUW010005957.1_pt1 | contig 15552 bp, 16 predicted proteins | sample 5560081 | NCBI WGS metagenome assembly JAABUW01 (sample SAMN10711882, study PRJNA513363) | rock metagenome | isolation source: Antarctica rocks | place: Antarctica: Victoria Land, Knobhead sud | reverse complement strand
GCAAGACGATCAAGAAGATCACCGCCGACACCGGCGCGAAAATCGACATCGAGCAGGACGGCACGGTCTATATCGCCGCTGTCGACGGCGCGGCAGGCGAAGCGGCCAAAAAGGCTGTGGAAGACCTCACTCGCACCCTCTCGCCCGGCGACGAGTTTGAGGGAACCGTCGTCCGCTTCCTGCAATTCGGCGCGTTTGTGGAGATTTTGCCCGGCAAGGACGGCCTCGTCCATGTCTCGCAGCTCACCGACTCGGACGAGCGCATCGGCAAGCCCGAGGACATTCTTTCTCTCGGCGACAAGCTCCGTGTGCGTGTCACCGAAATCGACCCGCAGGGCCGTGTCAACCTGACGGCACGCGGCTTGGATCAGCCCTTCGACCCGGCGAACCCCGAGCCGGGCCGTCCCCCGCGCCCCGGCGGCGGGGGGGGTGATCGCGGCGGCGACCGTGGCCCGCGCCCCGGCAGCGGCGGCGGCGGTGACCGTGGCGGAGATCGCGGCCCGCGTGGCGGTGGTGACCGTGGCCCACGCCCCGGCGGTGACCGTGGCGGCAATGGCGGCGGCGTCACTGAGCGCACCGAGCGCCCGGTCAGCTTTGAGCCTCCGAAGCCCGAAGCCACCGGCGATGTGGCCCCTGCCGCCGCGCCGCTGACGCAGCCCGACGACGAAGCCCCCCGCGCCCGCTTCCGCCCCCGGCGGTAAGCAGCACGCACTAATAACAGAAAGGCCGCCGCAGTCATGCGGCGGCCTTTTTTCTCATTCAGGAAAGGGAAACACGGGGCTGAACCCCCGCGCTTCGAAGTGCAATTCCCCGCCTTCGCGGGCATAGGAAAGGCCCCAGATAATTTGGTCTTCGCCCGCGAAGGCGGGGGATTGCTCTTTTAAAGCATGGGGGTTCAGCCCATAAGTCTTCCTTTCACGAACAGGCAGGAAAAGAAGCGGGCGGCGGAGAATAAATCTTCGCCGCTCATTTTTGTTTATGTCTGCTGCCGGAAGGAAACCATTGTGGAAGTGACGTTTGCGCTGACGCCGGAGGACCTCTGGCACTACAATCTTTATCACCGCCGCCACAAAGCCTCAGTTCGACAGCCTTTACTTATACTGCTTGTTGGGCTGTTAGCCTTGACTTGTTTTGCATCCGTTGCCCTATTTATTTATTCGTGGCTGTATGTTCACGACCCATTCTGGACAATCGTACCAATCATTGCTGCAATGGCTTATCTTGCTCCGCGACTCTTTCCTACAAAGAAGCGTCTGGCACATCTAGCAACCAGGACACCCGGCTTGCTGGGAGAACATCTTACTGTTATCAGTCCTGAATGGTTTTTCGAAAAGACCGCCATCAGCGAGACAAAAAGGGCCTGGACAGCGTTTGATTCTCTTGATGAAGATGCAAACTATGAGTATTTCTTTATCTCTAAAACTCATGCTTACGTGATTCCCAAACGTGCTTTTAGCTCTCTGGCCGAAGCCCAGACATTCTTAGACAAAGCGCGCCGTTACCGGGACGCGGCTTTGACCGGGCAGCCTGTTCTCGAAGAAACGAATGCACAAGACAATGGCGTTTGGCCCCCGCCGCCGCAGAGCGTGAAACAAAGGTGATAGTTTCGCGGGGCATCTCTGACCCACTATAAGCCATGCGTGTGCAATTCCAATTGACAAAGTGGGACCTGTGGCAATACCATTGGTATCGGTGGGGTGGGCACGCTGGCCGCCGCTTGCTTCTACTGGCCGCTGTGTGCCTGATCCTCCCTGCTCTGAATTTTATTCCTGGGCATAGTGCGGGAGTGAGCAGCACGCTCGCCCTCAGCGCGTTTCTTAGCGTAATGCTTTTTCTGGCGCAGAGTATTGTATTCGTGAGCCGGTTGCTGTTCGGGTTTCGGAAGACGCTCAAACCAGGTACCACGGGGGAGTGGTTCGCCGAGATCGGCAAATTCGATTTCGCTTGGGGCGCATCCACGTCGCAGGGCTACTGCCATCACTGGTCCTACTTTGAAGACATTGTCACAACACAAAATGCTATTTGTTTTGTCCTGACACGCAGGTGGGGGCTGATTGTCCCAAAAACTGCGTTTGCTGACGCCGCTCAGGAAGAGAAATTTTTGGCGATGGCTCACGAGCAGTGGGAGATCGCTAAAACAAGTCAGCGTTATACTTCGACAGCGGATGAGGGGGTCTGGCCGCCGCCCCCTCGCATGAGAAATTGAAACTATGAACCAACCCACCCCCAACACTTCTTCGCCCGATTATCTCAGCCGCGCCCGATGGACGCTGGAGCGCCCGCACGTTTTGGTGGTCTGCTGCTCCGACGGGCGGCTCCAAGTGGCGATTGATGAGTTCCTGCATGGGCATCTGGGCATCGGCGACTACGACCGTGTGTATGCGCCGGGCGGGCCGGGGGCGCTGACACCGGGCGGGCCGGAGTTTACGCAGACCTCGCAGTATCGGGATGACCTGGCGTTTCTGGTGCGTGTGCATCAGGTGGCGGAGCTGATTTTGATCTTCCACGGCAGCGGACCGGACGGGCCGGACGGGTCTACCTGCGCCTACTACGGGCGTATTCTGCCGGATGCAAGCCGGGAAGAGATTCAAGCGCGGCAGGCGCAGGACCTCGCCGCCGTACAGGACTTTTTGACCGAGCAAAAGCTGGATGTCAAAATCCAAGCTCTCCGCGCCGAAGTGCAGGCCGACCGGCGCGTACAGATGGTCTCGCTGAAAATGGAATAGGTAACCCTTATGCTAACCCAAGAACAAATTCAATCGTTTGCCGATAATGGCTTTCTGCATATTCCTGGCCTGTTCACCCCCGCCGAAGCGGCGGCTTACCGGCAGGAGTGCCACGACCTTTCCGAGCGCCTTAGCCAAATCCGCGACATCAACGCCGCGTGGGGCAGCGCGGACACGGCGGCAATGGGCAAGCAGACGTCGCTGCTGCACTGCCACGATGTGCAGTTCCAATCGGCGGCGTTTTTGCGCCTGCTGGCCGATGCGCGGCTGGGGTCCACGGCGGCGGCGCTGATGGGGCCGAATGTACAGCTCCACCATACCAAGATGTTTATCAAGCCGCCCGAGAAGGGCGCTCCGTTCCCGATGCATCAGGACACGCCGTTTTTCCCGCATGAGAACCATTCGATGGTTGCGGCGGTTCTGCATTTTGACGACGCCCCGATCAGTAAAGGCTGCCTGCGGGTCATCCCCGGCTCCCACAAACGCGGCTTCCTGCCGCATCTCCCCGAAGGCTCCTGGCACCTGCCGCCGACCGAATACCCGGTGCTGGATGCGATGCCGATTGAAGCCAAAGCGGGCGACGCGATTTTCTTCTCGTATCTGACTATCCACGGCTCCGGCATCAACGAAAGCGACGAGGCTCGCACCACGCTTCTGATTCAGATGCGTGACCCCGCCGACCCGCCTTCGTATCGCACCCATGAGTCGCCCGGTCAGGGCATGATGCTGGCGGGCATCGACCCCACCTGTGCCACCCGCCCCGCTGCCGAGCGCGTCCCGAGCGCCGACGGCACGCTGGTTGCGACCCCCTAGCCCCCAATTCTGGGGGAACCCGATAATTAGGAGTAGAGTGTGTTTTCCAAAGGTCACTTGAGCCAGAGCCTTATACTTGCTAAAGTCACGAATGCTTCGTAGCTTGCTTTGGTCTTATCGTAGCGGGTCGCCACCCGCCGGGACTGCTTCAGGCGCAAAAACGTCCGTTCCACAACGTTTCGCTCTTTGTACAACTCACGGTCAAACTTGCAGGGGCGGCCACCCTTCTGCCCTTTGGCGGCCCGCTGCTCGCGCTGGTCCCGACGCTCCGGGATCACACGCTTCAGTCCACGCCCGCGAAGTTGGCGGCGGCACGAAGGATAACTGTAGCCTTTATCGCCCAGGATCAGGCCAGGACGTTTGCGCGGACGCCCTCGCCCGGCACGCGGAACGCGCACCGCGTCAAGCGTCTCAAGCATCAGCGTGTTGTCGTTGCACTGGCCGCCGGACACCACCGTCGCCAGAGGACGACATTTTCGGTCGCAAAGCGTGTGCAGTTTGGTGGTCAATCCGCCCCGGCTGCGTCCGAGGGCTTGCTGGTGCTGGCTCTGCTCTGTTTGCTTCTGGACTTGCTCTTTGGTGCGTTGTTCTTTGGTGCGTTGTTCTTTGGTGCGTTGTTCTTTGGTGCGTTGTTCTTTGGTGCGTTGTTCTTTGGTGCGTTGTTCTTTGGTGCGTTGTTCTTTGGTGAGGCTTTCCTTTGGGAAAGCCCCCCCTTTTTAGTCGACGCCATTTTGGCCCCCGCCGCGTCTTTTGCTCCTGATGCGTGTGGGTGGGCTTTGACGTAACTGCCGTCCAGTGCGGTCACGTCCCAGTCCAAATCGCCCTTCTGCTCCGCCTGGGCTTGCAGGCTTTGCAGAGCCTTCTGCCAGATGCCCTGCTGTGTCCACCGGTAGAAGCGGGTGGAACAAGTAGACCAGGGGCCGTAGCGAGAGGGAATATCTCGCCAGGGAGCGCCGGTACGCAGGACCCAGAGGATGCCGTTGACGACGGTGCGATGGTCTTTGTACGGGTTGCCTTGTTGGTGGGTCGTTTGCGGTGGCAGCTTGCCTTGTTGGTGGGTCGTTTGCGGTGGCAGCTTGCCTTGTTGGTGGGTCGTTTGCGGTGGCAGCAGGGGTTCAAGCTGCTGCCATTCATGGTCGGATAAGTCGCCTCGGGCCATAAAGAATATGCTCGCTTGTCAGAAAATGAGTTCTACAAGTCTTTTACCCAAAATACAGGCATCTTTGGAAACACACTCTAGGGGCGGGGTTTCCCCGCCCTCCTCTCTTCTCCTGTTTCGGCTCCCCAGAATTGGGGCGGGGGGGCCTCCGCTCCGGTTCCTCATCCTCCCTTTAGGGAGGACCCTGCGAATGAGGAACGAAGGAGCAAGGAAGGTAGGTCTCTTTGACCGAATAGGCAGGAAAACAGGCAGGCGGCGGAGAATAATTCTCCGCCGCCTGTTTTTGCGGCGGGGGCCAGACTTGTGATTGTCACTTACCGAAACAACGCGAGCGATGTCTGGCATCAGTTTGCTTATCTCGCCACCAAAACTGTTCCAGGCAGGCTTTTTTTGGCGTTCCTGCTGATCTTCCCAATGGCTGGTCCTGTCGTGTTTTTTTTCAGCACGCCGCCGGGGTCAAAGGCAGAACATTTCGCCGTAATTGCCTTTCTGCCCGCGATTGGGGGGACTTATGCTCTCTTGGCGTTTAGCACAATGTTCAGTATTTATCTGTCAGCGTGGATAACGCCTAAAACCACAATCACACTTGAGCCTGAACGTTGCTATATGGTCGGTTTGCTCTCGCTGAAAACCCCCTGGCGCGGCTTTCAACGAATGGTAAACGAGCCGGACTTTTTACTTTTTCTGGGCGGGCAGCGCATCGTATTTATTCCAAAGCACGCTTTCGTAGGTCGCGCCGAAGCCGATCGCTTCTTTCACACGGCGCTCACCTACTGGCACGAAGCCAAAGGTACGGTCCCGCCGCCCCCGCCCGCTCCCCTCGACCTGTCCGGCGTCTGGCCGCCCGCGCCGCAAACAACAGCCGCTCAGGAACCGGGCACGGCAGAGACGCATTAAAGGTATACTAAAGACGGCAAAATTACAGAACAAAAATTACAGAACGAGGATACAAGTTTAATATGATACAACGTGAAGTGCTTCCCAACGGCGTGCGGATTGTCACCGAAAATATCACTTATGTGCAGTCGGTAGCGCTGGGCATCTGGGTCGGGGTCGGGGCGCGGGACGAGGCCGATGACGTGCGCGGCATCTCCCATGTCATCGAGCATATGCTGTTCAAAGGGACGCCGACGCGGACGGCTCAGCAGATTGCCGATCAGATTGACTCCGTGGGCGGCGACATCAACGCCTTCACGTCCAAAGAAAACACCTGCTATTACGTGCGGATGCTGTCTGAACATGTCCCGCTGGCTGTTGACGTTCTTAGTGACCTCTTTTTGAACTCCCTGATTGACGCCGAAGAGCTGGCGCGGGAGCAGAATGTTATCCTCGAAGAAATCAAGCGGCGCAACGATGAACCCGATGATTTGGTGCATGACCTGTTCACCGAAACCCTCTGGCCGGGGCACGTCCTGGGCAAAAGCGTGATCGGCTCGCCCGAGACCGTGTCGGCGATGAAATCCGACACGCTGAAGGGCTACATGGCAAAACGCTACACGCCGGACAGCATCGTCATCTCGGCGGCGGGCAACCTGAACCATGACGAGATCGTGGAAATGGTGCGGGAGCGGTTCGGACACCTGACCGGCACGCGGGCCGACTGGCGGCTGCCGGATGCCGTTCCAGTGTTCGCGCCGGGTACGGCCTATGTGGAAAAAGCGATTGAGCAGGTCAATCTGGTGCTGGGCACGCGGGGATATGCACAGCTTGACGACGACAAGTACAAGCTGTCTATTCTGGACAACGTGCTGGGCGGCTCCATGAGCAGCCGTCTGTTCCAGGAAGTGCGCGAAAAGCGCGGCCTGGCCTATTCTATCGGGTCGTATTCGCAGTCCTTCCGCGAGGGCGGCTACTTCGCCGTCTATTCCGGTAGCGGCCCGGCAACGGCGGGGCAGGTGATTGATCTGGTCAAGGCCGAGTTTGCCAATGTCCGCAAAAACAACATCACGGCGGCAGAGCTAGACCGGGCGAAAAACCAGTTTCGGGGCGGCGTCGTGATGAGCCAGGAAAGCATGAACTCGCGCATGATGCGGATGGGCCGCAATGAGTTGACCTACGACCGCGTGATCCCGATTGAAGAGACGATGGGCAAAATCAATGCCGTCTCTTTGGACGACGTCGCCGGGGTCGCTGAGTATCTGTTCGGCGCTGATGAGTACGCGATGGCGACGGTCGGCCCGAAGCCGGGAGAAGGCACCGAATGAGCGGCACTCCGCTGGGGCAGGGGATCACGGTGGCCGTTGCCGGGGCGAGCGGGCGCATGGGGCAGGAAGTGGTCCGCACCGTTCTGGCCGCGCCCGATCTGGTGCTGGCCGGGCAGATCACACGCGGGGACAACTTTGAGGCCGCGCTGGCGCAGGCCAATCCGCTGGCGCTGGTGGATTTCACGGTTCCCGAGTCGGCGATGCCAAACATTCGGGCCGCGCTGGAGAGCCATGTCGTCCCGATTGTCGGCACGACCGGCCTGTCCCCTGCCGATGTTGCCGAAGTCCGCGCCCTGTGCCGTAAGCAGGAAACGGGGGCGCTCATTGCCCCCAACTTTGCTATCGGGGCCATCTTGATGATGCGCTTCGCGCAGGAAGCGGCGAAATACCTGCCCGATGCCGAGATTATCGAGATGCACCATGAGCGCAAGCTCGATGCCCCTTCCGGCACTGCCGCCAAGACCGCCGAAATGATCGCCGCTGGCCGTGCCGATGCGTCTCCGGCAGCTCTGCCCGCCGAGGCTTTCGAAAAGCTCCCCGGCGCACGCGGCGCGAAGGGGGTGGGGGACGTGCCCATTCACTCCGTCCGCCTGCCCGGCTTTGTCGCCTCGCAGATGGTGATTTTCGGCGGCCTCGGCCAAACTCTCACCCTGCGCCACGACTCCCTTGACCGCACCTCCTTCATGCCCGGCGTCCTGCTGGCCCTGCGCCACGCCCCCATTCTCGCTGCCAATGGCGGCGAGCTAGTGTATGGGCTGGAGCATTTGCTGTAACTCCGGGGACTGAGAGAAACGGCCCGCCGACTTTGAGAGTCGGCGGGCCAGTTTTATTTCGCTGCCAGTTGTAACTCTGCATTTGGAAGCGGGTCCCGTTTCCAAACATCGTTGATGTTGTTATAATTGGCTACACGCTCAATGACCCCAAAAGCCTTCCCGGCGGCAAGCGCCGTTACGCCGGAGGCAAGCATTGTCTGTACCAGTGAGTTCAGGCTGACACCCTGCTCTTTCGCCTGTTCAACAAGCTGGGCGTGGAGCATCTTAGCGACACGCACGTTAAACTTTCCGCTGAAGTCATCCCAATCTTTTTCTGTCGGGGCTTCCGGCAGGGTCTGCCCAGTTTTATCCATCATTTGCAGAAATGTAGGCACAGCAAGGTGCAAATCCGCAATGGCTTCCTGGGCTGTCGCCCCATAGCCGACCACACTGCGAACCAGCGGCGGGAATAGTGCCTGAAAACCGCCCCCGTCTTCCTCTGTGAGCGGCGAAACTTGAACCGAATAAGAGGTAACCATTGTCTGGTTATGGTTTATGTACGTCTCGTTCATTTTGTTCACCGACCTCTCGCGTGACTCGCGGACACTAGACAGCGTTATGTGCTGTAAGGTAAGCATCCAGGGCGGTAAACGCCCCGTCTGGAAGGGCGTCCTTCGGACGAAGATTAGGATTTGGACATAGGCTTTCTTCTCCTCGTCCAGAGGACGTTCTCACCAGACGGGGCGTTTACCGCCCCGGCCTCAGAAAGCTATTTCGTCCCGCTCATTTCCCGCTTCATCACCCGCGCCCGCAACCGGAGGCGCAGGGGCATCAGCAGGGACTCCCAGACGACGCCTTTAGACAGCTTGGACTGGCCCGCCCGGCGCTCCATGAAGATAATCGGCACTTCCTCAATGCGAAAGCCGCCGAGCTTTGCCCGGAAGGTCATCTCCACCTGAAACGAATAGCCGTTGGACTGGACGCCGCCTAAATGGATCGCTTCCAGAACGCGCCGGTGATACAGCCGGTAGCCGCTCGTGCAGTCGTTGACCGAGAGGGCCAGGACGGTGCGGACGTACCAGTTCGCACCCCACGACAAAAGAATGCGCCGCAGGGGCCAGTTGATGACCGAGATGCCGTTCAAATAACGGGAGCCGATCACGACGTCGGCTTCCAGCGCTTTTTCAGCGATGCTGCCGAGGTACAAAGGATCGTGCGACAGGTCGGCGTCCATCTCCACCACGGCGTCATAGCCGCGCTCCAATGCCCAGGCAAAGCCCGCGAGGTAGGCGCGGCCCAGGCCCTCTTTGCCCGCTCGGTGCAGCACATGGACGCGGCCCGCAGACGCCGGGGCGGCGGCGAGGGCGTCCGCCAGCGCCCCCGTGCCGTCGGGGGAATTGTCGTCTACAATCAGCAGGTCAGCATGGACGGGCTGGCGCAGAACGTCCTGCGTGATGACCTGCACGTTGTCCGCTTCGTTATAGGTGGGGATCACGACCAGCAGGCGGGGCGCGTTTTGACCGGTTTTCGGGTATTCTATCTCTGATAGGTTTGAAGATTGTTCTGACGGCATAGGGCTGTTTAGAGTATCTCTTTCTTTACTTCAACTTTCGCACTAATTTTTGTTGTAACGATGTCGTTTGGCCGTAAAATCGCAAACCGGATCGTGCTGGCCTACCTGGTTCCGCTGGCCTTTACGCTCGGGGTCGGCATTCTGTTCATCCATTCGCAGGGGGACCAGATTCGTCTGCGTGACTACGCCCTCGGTATGGCGCTGGTGCTGATCCCCGCCGCCGTCATCGGGCGGCTGCTGACCGCGCCGATTACGCTGCATCTGGAACAGCTTCGCCGGGGCGCGGAGCGCATCGAGCGCGGCGATTATGGGGCGCGGGTCGTGCCGACGGACGAGGACGAGTTTGCGGAGCTTGCCCGTGCGTTCAACCACATGGCGGATGTGATCGCGCAGCGCGAGGGCGTCCTGCGGCGGCAGAACGACACCCTGGCCGCGCTGAACCACCGCTTTGAAGCGGTTCTGAACGCCGCCAATGACGGCATCGCCATGCTGGACCGCGACGGGTACTTTGTGCTGGTCAACCGCCGCTTCGGCGAGCTGCTCGGGACGCGCTCCGAGGGCCTCTTGCGGCACACGCTGGAAGAAGCACGGCCCCTGCTGATTGACACGCTCTCGCATCGCCTGACCGCGCTGGCCTCGGAGCATGAGCGCGGCATCGCCGAAGAAATTATCGCGCTGGACGAAGGCGGCCCGGATCGGCGCTTTCTGCAATTTTATACCGCCCCGGTGCTGGGCGAGGACGGACGCGAAACGATTGGCCGCATCGTGGCCCTGCGCGACATCACCCGCGAGCGCGAGCTGGACAAGATGAAGACGGACTTTATTTCCGTCGTCTCGCATGAGCTGCGAACGCCGCTGACGAGCATCAAGGGCTACACCGATTTGTTGTTATCGGGAGCGACGGGCGAGGTCAACGAGCTTCAGTCCGAGTTTCTGGGCATTATTCAGACCAGTACCACCCGGCTGTCCAACTTGATCAACGACATTCTGGACATTTCGCGCATCGAGTCCGGGACCATTGACATCAAGCACGAGCCGATTGACTATCGCGCTATTGTCACCGACACGCTGCGGCTGATGAAGGCCGCTGCCGATGCCAAGCACGTCTCGATGGACGCCTCCCTGCCCGAGACAATCCCGTCGGTGCGCGGCGATTCGGACAAAGTCACGCAGGTGCTGACCAATCTGGTCAACAATGCCATCAAGTATACCCCCGAAGGGGGCTGGATTAAAATCAGTCTGGAAGTGGCCGGAGAGGCGAGTGTCACCACCTGCGTCGCCGACAGCGGTATCGGGATCACGCCGGAAGACCAGAAAAAGCTGTTTCAGCGGTTCTTTCGGGCCGACAATTCCAGCACCCGCGAGGCAGGCGGGACTGGCCTTGGGCTGGTCATCGCCAAAACGATTATCGAGCTTCTGGGCGGAGCCATCTGGGTGGAAAGCGAGTCGGGCCGGGGCAGCCGTTTTTACTTTACTCTGCCGCTGTTTCTGGAATCGGCGGGGATGCCGGCACCGGCTCCGGTGGCCCTGCCCGACCGTGGCATCGGCCTGATCCTGCTGGCCGATGATGATGCCTACGTCCGCAGCCTCATCCGCCATGCCCTGCACCGGCGTGGCTACGGCACGCTGGAAGCCGGGGGAGCCGCCGAAGCGCAGCAAAAAGCGCGTCTGCACAAGCCTGACGCCGTGATTTTGAATATGATGATGCCGCAGATGGACGCCCTGCACACCTTGCGCGGCCTGCGGATCGACCGGGCGACCCGCAATATGCCTGTGGTGGTAGTCTCGGTGCAGGGCGACCCGTCGCGGGGCGATCTGGCGCTCGGTGCGTTCTCGTTCCTGCGAAAGCCGGTGCAGGGCAAAGACATTCGGCAGGCGCTGGCGGCGTTTGGCAGCGGGACGACAGCGCTGGCCGTCTGCGTATCCGGCTCGGAAACGCTGGCCTGCTTTGCGGCTGAGGCCGCCGCGCTGGCCGAAGAGGGCATGACCTTGCACCTCGCCGTCTCAGCCCCGGAAGCAGTCGGCTATGCCATTACGGCCACGCCTGCGCTGATATTTATTGACGAAAGCCTCCCCGGCGGCGAGCTGGCAGCCTTGCTGCAAGCCTTGAAGGGTGAAGACGAAGCGGCGCGTATTCCTATTGTCCTGCTGACCGAGGATTTGGCGCAGGACGGCCTGCACTTCCGGGCGGGCGTCGGCGACACCGACAACATGGCGCTGCTGGACTCTTTATGTGAGCAGCTCGCCCGGCTGATTGCCGTGCCGTTGCCAGAATGAGAAACAATTATGTCTAATCGTCCTTCTGAATATGTCATTGCTGTTGTAGGCGCGGGGGCGGTTGGAAAAGAAATGCTGCGCGTTCTAGCCGAACACCGTTTTCCCGCCCGCGAAGTCCGCGTCCTGGCACGGACCGCCCGGACGATGACTGTGGCCGGACGCGAGTACGCCGTGCAGCCGACGTCGCCCGAGGCATTTGAGGGCGTCGACATCGCCCTGTTTGCCGGAACCGAGGGCGACAAGGGCGCGGCGGTCACGTTTGGCCCCGAGGCCGTCAAGCGCGGCGCGGTCGTGATTGACAACGGCGGGGACTTTCGGATGCGCCCGGATGTGCCGCTCGTTGTCCCCGAAGTCAACGCCGCCGCCTTGAAAGCGCATGAGGGCATTGTCGCAAACCCCAACTGCTCCACGGCGCAGCTGGTGCTGGCTCTGAAGCCTCTCCACGATGCCGCCAAAATCAAGCGCGTGTTTATCTCCACTTATCAGGCCGTGTCTGGTGCGGGCGGCAAAGCGGTCGACGAGCTGAACGCGCAGAACGAGGCGCTGGCAGCGGGCCTGGCGATTACGCAGCCCGGCCCGGCCTTTCCGGTGCAGATTGCCGCCAATGTCATTCCGCAGATTGGTGGGTTTGACGCCGCCGGGTACACTTCGGAAGAAATGAAGCTGGTGCATGAGACGCGCAAGATCATGGGCGAGCCGTCGCTCCGGGTCACGCCGATTGTCTGCGCCCGCGTCCCCGTCGCAATCGGTCACTGCGAAGCGGTCTATGTGGAAACCGAGCGGCCCCTGACGCCCGCCGGGGCCACTGCCCTCTGGAACGACGCGCCCGGACTGGCTGTTCTAGACGAAGAAGGCGACCCGTACCGCGCCTACCCGACCCCGCTGTTTGCGGCAGGCAAAGACACGACGTTCGTGGGCCGCATCCGGCAGGATTTGGACAACCCACACGGCCTGAACTTCTGGATTGTCAGCGACAATCTCCGCAAAGGCGCGGCCACCAATGCCGTGCAGATCGCTGAGAGCCTCGTGGCTCAAAATCTTTTAAGACGGTAAAATTTAAGGCAGTAGATTAGATATGGAACTCCCGATGTTTGGCCGCGTGCTGACGGCCATGATTACCTGTTTTGACGCCGAGGGCGCTTTAGACTGTGCCGAAACGGCCCGGATGGCAAAGTGGCTGGCCGCGAACGGCTCCGATGGCCTTGTGGTCGCAGGCACCACCGGCGAAAGCGCGACCCTGTCGCACGACGAAAAGCTGAAGCTGTTCCGATGCGTCTGCGAGGCGGTTGGCCCGGACACCAAAGTGCTTGCCGGAACCGGCAGCTATGACACCGCCGCGACGGTGTCTCTGTCCCGCGCCGCCGGGGACACCGGCGTTGACGGCCTTTTGGTAGTGACGCCCTACTACAACAAGCCTTCGCAGGAGGGTCTGTATCAGCACTACAAAGCCGTGGCGCAGTCAACTAAACTGCCCATCGTGCTGTACAACGTGCCGGGCCGCACGCAGGTCAACTTGGAAGCGCAGACGGTCATCCGGCTGTCAGAGATTGACAACATCGTCGGCGTCAAAGAGGCCAGCGGGCTGCTCGCCCAGGTCGGCGACATCGTTCTCGGCACGCCTGCTGACTTCCTGGTCTATGGCGGCGCGGATGAAGTCAACCTGCCTATCTTAGCATTGGGCGGCGTCGGCAATATCAGCGTCATCTCACACGTCGTCGGCCCCGATTTGCAGAAAATGCACCGGGCCTTCTTTGGCGGCGACATAGACACCGCCCGCGCCATCCATTTGAAGACGCTGGCCGTCACCAAAGCGATGTTCTGCGCCCCGTCGCCGACACCCACCAAGACCGCCCTGTCGCTGATGGGCATTCTGCCTACGCCCGCCGTCCGCCTGCCGCTGATTGACGCCACCGACACGGAGCGCAGCCGCATTCAGGCCACATTGAAAGAATACGGGGTCCTGTAAGAGGCCCCCTAGCCCCCAATTCTGGGGGAACCAGAAGTTAGGACCAGAAGTTAGGACCAGAAGTTAGGACCAGAAGTTAGGACCAGAAGTTAGGACCAGAAGTTAGGAAAAGTCCCTCCTATCCTTGCTCTGGCTCCCCAGAATTGGGGCGGGGGGGCCTCTCCTAACCCGCCCACACACGCGACGAAACCGAATTATGACAACAACCACCAAAACCAAGTCTGGCCCCGCCAAAGGGGCACAGACCATCAAACGCACACAGCCCGCACCCGCCAAGCCCGCCGCTGGCAAAGCCAAAACCCTGCAAATTATCCCGCTGGGCGGCCTCGGCGAAATCGGCAAAAACATGACCGCCATTCGCAGCGGCGATGAAATCCTCGTCATTGACTGCGGCCTCGCCTTTCCCGGCGCGGACCAGCTTGGCGTGGACCTCGTCATCCCTGACATTTCCTATCTCTTAGAAAACAAAGAGATGGTCAAGGGGATTATCCTCACCCACGGCCACGAAGACCACATCGGCTCGCTTGGCTTTGTGCTAAAGCAGCTCAATGTCCCCGTCTACGGCACTCGCCTCACCATCGGCTTTACGAAAGGCAAGCTGAGTGAGCATAAAGTCCTGGACCGGGCCAAGCTGAATACATTCAGCGCCACCGACCGCTTCCAGGTCGGCACGCAGTTTGACGTGGAGCCGTTCCGCGTCGCGCACTCTATTCCCGATGCTGTCGGCTTCGCCGTGCATACCCCGGCGGGAACGCTCGTGCATACCGGCGACTTCAAGTTTGACCAGACCCCCGTGGACGGCCAGCTTGCCGACATTGCCCGGATTACCCGCATCGGCCAGGAAGGCGTTTTGGTCCTGCTGTCCGACTCCACTAATATCGAGCGTTCCGGCTTCGTGCAGTCCGAGCGCATTGTCGGCGACTCGTTTGACAAGATTTTCCGCGATGCCCAGCGGCGCATCATTATGGCGTGTTTTGCGTCCAATGTTCACCGCGTCCAGCAGGCCGTCGATATGTCCGTCAAGTATGGCCGCAAGGTCGCACTGATGGGCCGCTCGATGGAGCGCAACATGGAAATGGCCCAGCAAATGGGCTACCTCAACATCCCCGAAGGCACACGCATCCGGGCGGACGAAATCGAAGACTACTTCCCGCAGCAGGTGACGGTTATCACGACGGGGTCTCAGGGCGAGCCGATGGCGGCGCTGTCACGGATTGCCGTAGACGACCACCGCAAGCTCAAAATCGTCCCCGGCGACTCGGTTATCGTCTCGGCGTCGGCCATCCCCGGCAACGAAGACTCGGTCTACCGCACCATCAACCACCTGTTCCGGCGCGGCGCGGAGGTGTTCTACGACGGCGTTTCCACCGTTCACGTCTCCGGCCACGGCTACGCCGAGGAGCTGAAGCTGATGCTGAACCTCGTCGAGCCGCAGTACGTCATGCCCGTTCACGGTGAGTACCGGATGCTGCACCGCTACGCCAAAATGGCCGAAGACATGGGCTGGCCCGCCGAAGACATCATCCATGCTGAGATCGGCGACATTGTGGAAGTCGGCGAAGACGTCGCGGGCGTCATTGGCCGTGTGGAAAAAAGCGGCGCGGTTCTCATCGACGGAACTGGCATCACCGATGTCTCCGAAGTCGTCCTGCGCGACCGCCAGCATCTCGGCCAGGACGGCTTTTTGGTTCTGGTCGTCGGCCTGTCGCAAGAGACCGGCGAGATCATCTCCGGCCCCGAAGTCATCTCACGCGGCTTCGTCTACATGGACGAATCCGAAGAGCTGGTTGAGCAGATCAAGCAGGTCATCATCGACAAGATCAAAAACCTGCCCAACGAAGACAACGACTGGATGGTGGTTCAGCAGGACCTGCGCGATGCCGTCGGCAAGTTCCTGTACAAAAAGACCACCCGCCGCCCCATTATCCTGCCCATCCTGCTGGACTTGTAGGCTGAGGCCCGTGCAAGCCGCCCTGAAAAATGCCGGGGGTGTAAAACCCCCCGGCCAGGAAGCACCCTTCGGGTGAGGAGTTGTAGGGGTGGGGTCTCCCCGCCCTCCTTCTTAACTTCTTTGTCCGAAGG
>JAABUW010005948.1_pt1 | contig 15575 bp, 11 predicted proteins | sample 5560081 | NCBI WGS metagenome assembly JAABUW01 (sample SAMN10711882, study PRJNA513363) | rock metagenome | isolation source: Antarctica rocks | place: Antarctica: Victoria Land, Knobhead sud | reverse complement strand
TTGATCCATGGTTGAATCCCGCCCTCGCCGCAACGTCAGCAAGGACATGTTGCGCGAGAAGGCCCGCATGATCCGCCGCGAGACCGTGAAGCTGACCGACATCTGCGGCAGCGGTCATTACGGCAGCAGCTTCTCGATGGCCGAGCTGGTGGCGTCGCTCTACTACGAGTTCATGCATGTCCGCCCGGGCGAGCCGCACTGGCCCGGGCGCGACCGCTTCACGATGGGTAAAGGCCATGCCGCCATCGGGCTGTATCCCGTGCTCGCCGATCTCGGATTTTTCCCCTGGGACGAGCTTTATACCTACACCCGCCTCGGCTCCCCGTATGGCGACCATCCGGACATGCGGAAGGTGCGCGGGGCGGATTTCAGCTCGGGTTCGATCGGTCACAATTTGTCCGTTAGCATTGGGATGGCGCTCGGCATCCGCAAGCAGGGGCTGCCGGGCCGGGTCGTGTGCATGATGGGCGATGGCGAGCAGGCGGAGGGGCAGATCTGGGAGGCCGCGATGTCTGGGGCGCATTACGGGCTCTCCAACCTGGTCGGCATCGTCGACAACAATGCGGTCGGGAGCGATGGGGTCGTGAGCGAAACGATGAATAACGAGCCGCTGGGCGATAAATGGCGCGCGTTTGGCTGGGATGTGCGTCGAATTGATGGGCACGATCTGGATCTGGTCGGCGAGACGCTCGACTGGGCGCTGAACGTTCCGCGCGAGCGCCCGGCGGTCATCATCGCCGACACCATCGCCGGCCGCGGGGTCGGTTTTATGGAACATGCGTGGCAGTGGCATCTCGGCTTTCTCGGTCCGGCCGATCGTGACGCCGCGTTGGCCGAGATCGAGGCGGGAGTGGTCGGATGAGCGGCGCCTACGCGACCACGGCCGGCAACCCGGCCGTCGACATGTTGGAGACGTCGGTCCGGCCGGGCATGGACGCCAAGTCTTGGGATATGGTCGGTAGCCTGAACCTATCGCTGCAGCTTCCGACCGGGCAGGTGTTGATCGACCTGGCCGAGCAGGGGAACGACGATATCGTGGTCTGTACGGCCGATCTGGGGCGGCCGACGCAGGTGATCAATTTCGGGCGCCGCTATCCGGATCGCTACTTCAATTTCGGCATCGCCGAACGCAACATGATCGGTGCGGCGGCCGGGCTGGCGACAACCGGGTTGCTGCCGGTGATCAGCAATTACAGCTTTTTTCTGGCCCTGATGGGCGCCGAGAACATCCGGAACGACATCGCCTATCCCAATTTGCGGGTCCGCATGGTCGGGACCCATAGCGGGATCGCGATGGGCTTCTACGGGACATCGCACCATTGCAACGAGGATATCGGGTTGTTGCGGGCCATCGCGAACCTAGTCGTCATGGCGCCGTGCGACGCGAACGCGATCCGTGCGGCCCTGCCGGCGACGATCGGTCATGATGGGCCGATCTATTTCCGCGTCGGCCGCGGGCGGGAGCCGGTCGTCTATGACACCGTGCCGGAGTGGCACATCGGAGGCAGCCACACGCTGCGCGATGGCGCCGACGCGACTGTCTTTGCGATCGGCAATCTGGTCTCGGCCTCTCTAGAGGCGCACGATATTTTGGCGCGCGAGGGTATCGGTCTGCGCGTCATCGACATGTATTCGATCCGCCCGATCGACGCCGAGGCGATCCGCCGGGCGGCCGCGGACCACAAGATTCTGTTCTCCGCGGAGGAACACAATATCACCAGCGGGTTCGGCTCGGCGGTGGCGGAGGTGCTGGCGGAGGCGGGCGCCGGGTCGCGGCTGGTGCGGATCGGTATGCCGGATGCGTATTCATTGCTCGGGCCGCCGACGCATCTGTATCGTCACTATGGCTTGGATGGAGAGGGCGTCGCCGCCACTATCCGCGCCGCACTGAAACGCTGAAGCATAAGCGCCGCAAAGGCGCGCAATGGGAGAGACGATCATGACCAGCTACCGGGGACTATCCCGCCGTCGCCTGCTCGCCGCCGCCACGCTGCCGCTGTTCGCCATCGGACGCGGGGCGGGGGCCGCCGAGTTCGAGTATCGCTTCGCTACCGGCCAATCACCGACCAATCCGATCAACCTGCGCCTGCAGGAAGCCATCGACCGTATCGTAAAGGCGACCGGCGGACGGCTAACGATGAAGCTGTTCCCGAACAACCAGCTCGGTTCGGATACCGACCTCATCTCCCAACTGCGCGCCGGCGGCGTGGAGTTCCTCAACATCTCCAACTCCGTCCTCTCCACACTGGTCCCCACGGCAGCGCTCGTGAATGTGGGCTTCGCATTCAGCAGCTACGACCAGGTGTGGAAAGCGGCCGACGGGGAACTCGGCAAGTATATCGATGCGCAGATCGAGAAGGCTGGCGTCATGGTCGTCGCACCGCCGGCCGATAACGGCTTCCGCCAGATCACTAGCGCGGACACCCCGATCCGGACTGCTGCCGATCTGAAGGACTTCCACATCCGGGTCCCGGTCTCGCCGATCTTCACGTCGCTGTTCCAAGCGCTCGGCGCGTCGCCCACCAGCATCAACTTCAACGAGGTCTATACCGCGCTGCAGACCAAGCTGGTCTCCGGCCAGGAGAACGGGCTCGTCGTGATCGAGACGGCCAAGCTGTTCGAGGTGCAGAAGAACGTCAACGAGACCAGCCACATCTGGGACTGCTTCTCGCTGCTCGGCAACCGCCGCACCGTGGGACGCCTGCCGACCGACATCCAGGAGATTGTCCGGCGTGAACTGAAACAATCCGTCATGGATCAGCGCGCCGACGCGGAGAAGCTCGATTCCAGCCTCAAGGCGCAGCTGCAGTCCCAGGGTATGACCTTTATCGCGTCCGACAAACCATCCTTCCGGGCCGCGCTGCAGAAGACGAGCTTCTATGCCGATTGGCGCGGCAAGTTCGGTGACGCCGGCTGGACGGCGCTGCAGGCCGTCTCCGGCCCGCTGGTCTAACATGGCGCTGGCCGGCACGGCCCCGGCCCGCCTCGGCGCGGGGAGCCGTATCGTCGACCGACTCGAGCGCATCCTGGCGCTCCTCATCGAGGTGCCGGCCGTGCTGGCCACGCTCGCCGAGGTCGTCCTGCTCCTGGTGGGCGTGCTGTCGCGCTACGTGTTCCGCCAGCCGATCATCTGGTCGGACGAGTTGGCCTCCATCATCTTTCTCTGGCTCGCCATGTTCGGCGCCGCCATGGCGTTGCTGCACGGCAAGCACATGCGCCTCACCTATGCCGTCGGCCGCTTGCCGCCCGCGCTGCGGCAGATCGCCGAGGTGCTTTCCTACGGCCTGCCCGTGCTGTTCGTCGCGCTCTGCTTCAGCCCGGCGCTCGACTACGCCGACGACCAATCGTTCATCGAGACGCCCGCCTTGGGCTGGTCCGGCCTCGTCCGTGCCGCCGCACTCCCCGTCGGGCTTGCGCTGATCGCGGCGTCCGGAGTGGTGTGCATGCTGCGGTATCGGGTGCGGGACGTGCTCGGAGCGGCGGCCGTGTTGCTCGGCCTCGGCGTGTTGCTCTGGATCGGCGGTCCGTGGCTGAAGGCGATCGGCAATTGGAACCTGGTGTTCTTCTTCGTCGCGTTGCTCGGGCTCGGCGTCGTCTCCGGCATGCCGATCGCCTTCTGCTTCGCGATGGCGACGGTTGCCTATCTGCTCGCCACGACCAGCACCCCGGTTTCCATCGTCATCGGCCGACTCGACGAGGGGATGAGCAGTCTCATCCTACTGGCGGTGCCGCTCTTCGTGCTGCTCGGGCAGCTCATGGAGATGACCGGCATGGCTCGCACGCTGGTCGCTTTCCTGTCGGCCCTCGTCGGCCATGTCCGGGGCGGGCTGTCCTATGTGCTGATCGGCGCCATCCTGCTCGTCTCCGGCATCTCGGGCTCGAAGACCGCCGACATGGCCGCGGTCGCGCCCGTGTTGTTTCCCGAGATGAAGAAGCGTGGGGCCGACGAGGGCGAGCTAATCGCGTTGTTGGCCGCGTCCGGCGCGATGAGCGAGACGATCCCGCCGTCCATCGTGCTGATCGTGATCGGGTCGGTGACCTCCGTGTCGATCGCCGGGTTGTTTACGGCCGGGTTGCTGCCGGGGTTGTTTCTGGCGCTCGTGCTGGCCTGGATGGCGCGGCGCTCGGCCGTTCGTGAAAATCAGGAAGCCGTTCCCCGGGCTCCGCGCGCGGTCGTCTGGCGTAACTTCGTCATCGCCATTCCCGCGCTGCTGTTGCCGTTCGTCATCCGCACGGCTGTGGTCGAGGGCGTCGCCACCGCGACCGAGGTGAGCACGATCGGCGTCGCCTACACCGTCCTGGTCGGCTTGCTGGTGTATCGGCAATTCGATTGGCGCCGGTTGTTCCCCATGCTGGTCGAGACCGCGTCGCTCTCGGGCGCCATCCTGTTCATCGTCGGTGGCGCTACCGCCATGGCCTGGGCGCTGACGCAGAGCGGCTTTTCCCAAGCGCTCGCCACCTTCATGGAAGGTCTGCCCGGCGGCGCCTGGGGCTTCATGGCCATCTCGATCGTCGTGTTCATCATCCTGGGCAGTGTGCTGGAGGGCATTCCGGCGATGGTCCTGTTCGGGCCGCTGCTGTTTCCTATCGCGAAGGCAGTCGGGATCAACGACCTGCACTATGCCGTCGTCGTCATCCTCGCCATGGGCATCGGCCTGTTCGCGCCCCCCTTCGGACTTGGCTACTACGCTGCCTGCATCATCGGCCGCGTGCCGCCCGAAACCGGGTTGCGGCGCATCTGGCCCTATCTCGGCGCGCTGACCGTCGGCCTCCTCGTGGTCGCCGCAGTGCCGTGGCTATCCACCGGCCTAGTGCCCAAACCCTGAACCGACGGAGACAACGATGAATCTTTCGACCCTGTTGGGGGCCCGTGCCGAGTTCGGCCGGCCCGTGCGCGTCGGGCTGATCGGCGCGGGCAAGTTCGGCTCCATGGTGCTCGCCCAGGCGCAGCGCATCGAGGGCCTGCATGTCGTCGGCATCGCCGATCTCGATGTCGGCCGCGCCCGGGCCGCACTGGCTCGCGTCGGCTGGCCGGCGGAGCGCTATGCCGCCCCAACGTTATCCGACGCGCTGGTCACCGGCCGCACCTGCGTGCTGGACGATGCCGCTGCGCTGTGTGCCGCCGAAGGCATCGAGTGCATCATCGAGGCGACCGGCCACCCGCTGGCCGGCGTTCGCCACGCGCTCCATGCCATCGACGGCGGGAAACACCTGGTCATGGTCAACGTGGAGGCCGATGTGATGTGCGGCCCCGAGCTCGCCGCCCGTGCCCGCCGCAAGGGCCTGGTTTACAGCATGGCCTACGGTGACCAACCAGCGCTGATCTGCGAGTTGGTCGACTGGGCCCGTTCCTGCGGCTTCGAGATCACGTCAGCCGGTAAGGGCATGAACTTCGAGCCGCGGTACCGTTACTCCACCCCCGATACGGTCTGGGGCTTTTTCGGTTGGTCCGAGGAAGAAGTGGCCAAGGGCGACTTCAATCCGAAGATGTACAATTCTTTCACCGACGGCACCAAGGCCGCGATCGAGATGGCCGCGGTGGCCAACGGCACCGGGCTCGACTGCCCCGACGATGGTCTCGCCTTCCCGCCCGCCGGGCTGCAGGACCTTGCCCGGGTGTTCCGCCCGGTGGCCGATGGCGGGCGCTTGCCCCGCTCTGGCCTAGTCGAAATCGCGGCCAGCCAGGAGCCGGACGGACGCGAAGTGCTCAACAACATTCGTTACGGTGTTTTCGTCACCTTCAAAGCCCACAACGAATACGCCCGCGCCTGCTTCCACCAATACGGCCTGCTAACAGACCCGTCCGGCTGGTACGCCAGTCTGTGGCGACCGTTTCACCTTATCGGTCTCGAAACGAGCATTAGTGTCCTATCCGCAGTGCTGCGCCACGAGCCTACCGGCACCAGCAAGGAATTCCGTGGCGACGCGTGCGCCTTTGCTAAGCGCGACCTGCAGCCGGGCGAAATCCTCGACGGTGAGGGCGGCTACGCCGTTTGGGCCAACGCAATCCCGGCCTCCCGCAGCCTAGCGGCAGGCGGCTTGCCGATCGGGTTGGCGCACAACGTCAAGCTGAAGCGGCCAGTCGCCAAGGATGCCCTAGTTCGCTTCGACGACGTGGAACTCGCCGGCGAGGCCGACGTCGTCGCCGTGCGCCGCGCGATGGAGCAAGCTGCTCAGACCCAGGCTAAGGCAGCGGAGTAAGCCGATTTTACCTCAGCGTCGTTGGTGCAGCCACTAGATCGAGTCAACGACAGCGTCGAGGTGTGCTCGCCCTTCGCCGCAGCCTGTTGATCCTGGTCATCTTCCTGATCGTGTCGGCGGCAGTTGCGGCTGGATTCAGCCGCTACTTCGCCAAACCGCTGAACCGCGCTATACGACGTAAGGCTCTAGCGAGATGGCCGCTGCCGGCAGACAGCGTCTCCGCTCAGGTGCCTGTTGCAGAATTCGGTTCCGTAACGCGATTCGTCTCGCTCAGGCGGCAGTTTGCAATTGACTGCGATGACTCACCAGGATTCGATCGGTCCGACCCACCGACACGGATCGACCGATGGCCCGCCACTTCCGCGCACCTGAGCGACGTCAGAAGGCGCTTCTGCCAGCCGATATGATGGAGTGGCTACCGGAGGACGACATCGTCCACCTGATCGTGGAAGCGGTCGGGATGATGGACCTCTCGAGGTTCGAGGCCAGCTACAAGCTCGGCCGCGCCGGGCAGGCGCCATTCGCGCCGGGGATGCTGCTGGCGCTGCTGATCTACGCCTACTCGCAGGGAGTGCGCTCCAGCCGGGCGATCGAGCGGCTGTGCCACCGTGACGCCGGCTACCGGTTCATTGTCTGCGACAATCTCCCCGACCACACGGTGATCGCGCGGTTCCGCCAGCGCCATAGCGCGGAGATGAAGACGGTGTTCCTCGCCGTCCTGCGACTGTGTCGGGAGGCGGGGCTGGTGCGGCTGGGCCTGATAGCGCTCGACGGCACCAAAGTACAAGCCAACGCCTCGCTGGAAGCCAACCGCACGGCCGCCAGCATCGAAGCGGAGATCGAGAAGATCCTGGCCGAGGCCGAGGCGACCGACGTCAAGGAGGACAGCCAGCCCGCCGCGCAGCAGGGCGCTGCCTTGCCGAAGGCGCTGGCGTGGCGGACGGATCGCCTGACGCGGCTGCGCAAGTGCAAAGAGAAACTGGAACGCCGAGCGACAGCGGCGGCGGCGCGCCAGCAGGCCAAGATCGATGCCCGCGAGGCGGAGGAGCAGGCCACCGGCAAGCGCAAGCGTGGCCGCAAGCCCAAGCCCATCGATCCCAGCATCGAACCCGACACCAACGCCAACATCACAGATCCTGACAGCGGCATCATGAAGACGCGGCGTGGCTGGCTACAGGGCTACAACGGGCAGATCGTGGTCACCACTGGCCAGATCATTATCGCCGCCGACCTTACCACCGAGGCCAACGACGTGCAGCAGCTCAGCCCGATGGGTAGTGTCTCAGTTTGAAATCTGAGCTGGATTATCATCCTAAATCAACCTGCCTTGCTTTTCTGAAGCTTCCTCCCGAGGGGCGCGCCGGAACGCAGCTCCGGTGTCGATTAGCGGGATAGCCGGCTTCGCTCCATTCAACGCCTGCTCAATCGTGATGATCTGCAAGCGAGGATACTGACGCTCGCCGAGGGTGTAGAAGCCCGCCGAGGCAGCTTCTTTCCGCATGGGCTGAGTAGGCTCGGCCAGTGTCAGGAAGACGCCTATGGGTGCTTTCTCGCGATCAAGGACGCCTTTGAGATCGCGAATCATGGGTACGCCGACATTCTCGCCTCCCTTCACACTGACGATAGCTCGCTCCGTCGTCCTGGCGTCTGATCGAAAGTAGATCAGGCCGTCAATGCCGCTGTCCGCCCCCTTCTTCTTCCCGGCATACGGCTGCGCCTCGATCAGTGAGAGCGCCCACCACTGGAACTGGTACTTGTCACGGAAGGCCAGGTCGCGAGCACCGTCCAAATCCTTTGGAGTGCCGTGAACTTCGAAGACAATGCCAGGGAATGCGTCCTTTAGCCGCTTCTCAATCAGCGATATTGCGAGGTGCGTGATGTCTATTCCTATCCACTGGCGACCCAATTTCTGCGCGGCGTGAATCGTCGTGCCGCATCCGCAGAATGGATCAAGCACCACATCGCCAGCATTGCTCGAAGTGCCGATCACGCGCTCTAGCAGGGCTACTGGCTTCTGTGTCGGGTAACCAAGTCGCTCTTGAGCCTGAGAATTGATAGGCGGGATATCATCCCAAATGTCTCCAATGGGCTTTCCCTTCTGCTCGTCCAAATACCGCTTGAATCGAGGGACAGAGCCGGGCCGGGGTTGCACTATCAACCCGGCGCGGCGGGCTTCCTCCATACGTTCCCGCGTCCATCGCCAGACGCGATGCACCCCGAGGAATTCGTAAGTCAGATTGGGACGGTCAGGGTTCGGGTTCAGTAGGCTGGTGAGCTGGTATCGGCGTCCGTGCTCGTCGGTTAGTGAGTATTTCCCATTGGTCTTTTCATCGAGATTGTCAATGTCATATCGCTTTACAGCGTCGCCTGCGTTCCAGATGACATCGTCACCCTTGGCATAATAGAAGATGACATCGTGTGATGACGCATATCGCGTAAAGGCGTGCCCCCTCGGGGTGCCGCGCCGCCAGACTATTTCGTTCCTAAATTGATACGGGTGAAAAATCCCGTCGAGGATTTGCTTAAGGTAATGGCTCGCGGTCGGGTCGCAATGCAGATACAGGCTACCGGTCGGTCTCAGCACGCGATGCAACTCAAGTAGTCGGACAGCCATCATCGTGAGATAAGCCATCATGTCATTCTCGCCAAGGAAGCTACGCATAGCCCGGAGCAGGTCGGCCGCGTTCGTGTTCCCAGAGCGCATCACGCCGTCAAAGGCGCTCTCGGCTTCCTGTCCCCAATGCCAGGTATCCTCGAAAGCTTCAATTTGCGCTTGCGATCCGGTTCCGCCATGAGACTTGAACAGCAGGTTATACGTGGCCTGCGAATTAAAGGGGGGATCGAGGTAAACCAGGTCCACGCTCTCGGTGGCAATGCTCTCCCGCAGGACGGCCAGATTGTCGCCGTAGTAGAGTGCATTGGGCATGGAGTTAGGCGTCCTTTGCTGCCTCCCAATCCTCCAACACCTTTACGATGTCAGCAACCTCCCAAAGCTTCGTCGTGACGCCAGAAGCCATTGCCGGGCTGCACCGCAAGGTCGTGTGAATACGAACGAAGTTGTAGTACATCATGTGCAGCGAAACCATGTGAGCATGGTTCTCTGCCTTTTTTGAGAAGGCATTCGTAAGCCGTGTGAACCGGCGCATTCCCATCCGCATCGTAAGATTGGCGCGCTCTGCATAGCTTGTGCTGACATGAGCAAGTACCGGATGCCCCTCGACACGGCGCAAATCAACCCCCTTGCATTCGCCTGGGCTATATCGGCCGACAGGGCCGACCGGCTCGCCGTAGTGCTTGATGAGCATGGCGTAGTCGATGTCGGCACCGAAGGACTGCTCAACCGCCTCAAGGTAAGGCTTATGGCCGTCGCTGGTGAGCTGCACTCGGTTAGCCAAGCGCGAGGCCAGGTCGCCAATAAATGCCTGCGCTGCATAGGCGTCGCGCGCGCCCACATACCAAGACGGAATGAGCTTTGTGTCCGCATCGATCGCCGTCCAGGTCCAGATATCGCCGGCGGCCTCTGGCGCGGCTTTGGCAGTCGCAACGTTCTTTTCCTTGGCGTAGCAAAAGGCCCAAATCTCATCGACCTGTAGGCGCTTGCAGGAAAGGTTACGCAGGGTGCGGTCCTGATAGTCAGAACAAGCCTTCCCGGCATCAATCAGGAGCTTTGTGACGGTGTTGATGCTGGCACCCGTGATCCGCGTAATAGCGCGAAGGCTAGTGCCTTCGACCAACAAGGTGATGATCTGCGCGCGGTGGGCAGGGGACAGCTTGTTCATGACGCAAACATACTGCGCCATGCATGATCGGTCAAGCATAACATTCACTTCAGATAGGGGATTCCATTTTCTCCTCCCCTACGCTAAGCCTCGGCGTCCCGAGTTAGTGGCTCGGGACGCCGGTAGTTGTGACGTGGGGGGATTCTACAGTCTTCTCATGTACCACCTGCCTCCGCCGCCGAGGCAATCGGCGCGCTCGTCTCTGAAGGTGAAGCGATTGAGGCGGCCGGGGGCGCCACACCCCCGGTTTCCCCTTTCGGGGAACTGTTGGGAAGGCGGTATCCCTTGCTACGTTTTGCAAGGCGCCCTCCACGAACGTGTCGCATAAGAGTGGTGTAGAGATACCCAGGGCTCGCTTCTAGTTTCGCTCCTGCGGCGGGATTGTGCGTAGAAATCCACTTCCGAATAGCGCCAGCCCTCGGTGCGCCCTTCATCGCGCCAACCGCCGCAAGCACAGCCTGAGAAATGGATGCCTCAGCTATCTCTATCTCTGCCGGCTTCTCGTCTGTCATCGCAACGATGCTCTCAGCAGCACTGGGAGGGAGCGCTTCCATCAGAACCTTGGCAGCATCGATCTTACGGTTGAGTGCAATCACTTCCTCTTGCTGAACGCGGATCGAGTCTATCAGCTCGACTAACCGAGCCTCCCAATCTCGAACTATCCCAACCGTCAACAGAGGCTGATCGTAATTCATAACATCACCCGCGTTCTCGTCTGACGTATCTCCGGTCAGATCGGGAACATTCGCCTCATACGCCTATCGCGCGAGGCGGCGCAATGCCTATGTTTTCAGGCGACTAAACGCGCTCTACACACGCTCCAAAAGAGTCATTGGTCGAGCGTGGTTTCTTTCATTTCTTCCAACGGCTTAGAGCCGCATTCTTTGATATGGTAGAGCGCTCTTCTGGTGTCAGTTTTGCCGCTCTGGCAGCTCCCCCTTTTAGTCCCCCGCGCCGCCCAAGTGAGACAGCTGCCGGGTCTTTCCCGTTGTCCGGCGGTCGAGTCGCAACCGGCTCGGTCGCCTGGCCGTTGGCCAAGTCAACCATCATCTTGGCTAACTGATTCGGATCGCGAGGTCTTTTGGGGTGCTTTGCCATGCAGCATTATGTCGGCGGGCTTGCCTTAGCGGTCAAGCATGGTGTGATAGGAAGATCTTCAAACTGAGACACTACCGCCCGATGCTGGTGCAGGCACAGGCCAACGTCGTTGCGGTGGCCGACCCGGACGAGAAGGACGCGGTCACGCTCGGGGCCGTGGTGGCGGATGCCGGCTATTGGTCGGAGGCCAACTCGGCCACCGAGACAGAGGACTGTGAACTGATCATCGCCACGCAGAAAGACCACAAGCAGCGGGCCGCCCTGCGCAGTGCGCCGCCGCCGCGGGGCCGCAAGCCGAACAACTTGACGGCGCGCGAGCAGATGGACCGCAAGCTGCGCACCAAGCGCGGGCGGGACCTCTATCGCCGCCGCGGGGCTTCGGTCGAGCCGGTGTTCGGGCAGATGAAAGACCGCCAAGGTGCCCGCCGCTTCAGCATGCGCGGGCTCGAGCGTTGCCGCGGCGAGTGGAACCTGGATGCCGCCGTGCACAATGTGAGGAAACTACACCGGGAGTCTGTCCGGCGTGCCGAAAAGGCCAAGGAACGGGCCGCAGTAAGGGCGAAGAAGGCCGCCTGAGGCGGCTTCTTGCCTCTCCGCCGGCGCTGGCCAGCCTTCCAGGATCCCTTTAGCGTCCGCTATCGCCGATTTCGCAACAGGCACCGGGGTGATGTCCACTTTCTCCGCCTCCATCCCCTCGTTGACGCTGCGCACGGGACCGATCGCCGTCGTGAGCCAGAGCGGCGCCTTCGGCACTTACCTGTTCACCATGCTGGCGCAGCGCGGCGCTGGGTTCAGCCACTTCGTCGCTACCGGCAACGAGGCCGACGTTGACGTTTCCGCCTGCGTCGAATGGCTGGCGGACGACCCGGACACGGGCGTGATCGTGATGGCGATGGAGGGCTGCCGGGATGGCGGCCGGCTGCGGCGGGCGCTCGCGCGGGCCCGGGCGAACCGCAAGCCCGTGCTCGCGATGAAGGTTGGCACGTCAGACCTCGGGGCGGCGGCGGCGGCGTCTCATACCGGGGCCCTGGCGGGGTCGGACGCGGCCTACCAGACCGTGTTCGAGGAAGTGGCCGCCTGGCGGGCCAGCTCGATCGAGGAGATGGTCGACGGCGCGCTGGCGTGCGCGCAGCGTTGCTTCCCCCGTGGCCGGCGACTCGGCATCGTCACCATCTCCGGCGGCATCGGCGTGCTGATGGCGGATGCAGCGGCGGCGGCCGGGCTGGAGCTGCCGCCGCTGCCCGATGCCGCGCAGGCGGCCATCCGCGCCATGCTGCCTTTCGCCAGCCCGCGGAACCCCGTCGACGCCACGGCGCAGATCGTCAACGACAAGACCCTGCTCGACCGCTCGATGGCGGTGGTCGTGGAGCAGGGCGGGTTCGACATCGTGCTCGTATTCTTCGCCCTCATGGGGCTCAACGATGCGCGGATGATGGAAACCCGGACCACGTTGCTGACCCTTCGTGCACGAGATCCTGGCCGGCTGTTCGTGCTGTGCCTCATCTGTTCGGACGCGTTGCGCACAACGCTCGAGGCCGATGGGTTCGTCGTCATGGAGGAGCCGGGCCGGGCCGTGCGGGTCTGCGCGCTACTGGCTCATTTCAGCGCGGCCTGGGCCAGGCCCGACATCGTGACGGCGGCGGAAACCTGGGTTGGACCGACTACGAGGATCGGGGACGGACCGCTCGACGAGGCCGCGGCCAAGCGGCTGCTGGCGGAGGCCGGCGTGCCGTTCGTGCCGGAGCGCGTCTGCAGTACCGCGTCCGAGGCCGCGGGTGCGGCGGCCGAGCTGGGGTTTCCCGTGGTGCTCAAGGTGCTCTCCGCCGACCTGGTGCACAAATCGGACGTGGGCGGAGTCAGGCTCGATCTGCGGACCGGCGACGAGGTCGAAGCCGCGTGGGCCGCCATGATGCGCAACGTGGCTGCAGCAAGTCCCGCGGCCCGCATCACCGGCGCGCTCGTCGCCCCGATGATCCGCGGCGGTATCGAGACGGTCATCGGCGTGCAGCGCGACCCAACTTTTGGCCCGGTCGTCCTATTCGGCTTGGGCGGCGTGTTCGTGGAGGTGCTCCGCGACGTCGCTCTGCGGCTTGCGCCGCTCTCGCTGGAGGCGGCACGGGCGCAGATTGCTTCGATCAAGGGCGTGGCCCTGCTGGCGGGCGCCCGAGGCACGCCGCCCATCGACACCGAAGCGGTTGCCCGGGTCTTGGTGGCGGTGGCAGCCTTTGCGGTGAGGCACGCCGACGAGGTGGAGAGCGTCGAGATCAACCCGTTTATCGCCCTGCCGTCCGGTGGCGTCGCGGTCGATGCGGTGATCCTGCGCCGCACCGACACCGGTTCTGCAACCGTTCTCCAAAACGAGTAGAGAAAGACACATCATGTCAGCCGAAATCGTCACCCTCGCGGTCGCGGACGGGATCGCGGTCGTCACGCTGAACCGGCCGCCGGTCAACGCCGTCAACGGAGCACTCCGCTATCGGCTGATCGAGATCTTCGACGAGATCAACGACCGAGACGACGTGCGCGTCGCAGTGCTTACGGCCGCCGGCAAGGTGTTCTCGGCGGGCGCGGACCTGAAGGACCGCCCGGACCCGACCAAGCCCGGCGCGTTCTGGCAGCACAACCGCATCACCCGCGAAACCGGCAACTGCATCCGGGAATGCTCCAAGCCGGTGATCGCCGCGGTGAACGGCACCGCACTGGGCGCCGGCTTCGGACTGATGGCGGCGTGCGACATCATGTTCGCGGCCAAGGGTGCGATGTTCGCCATGCCGGAGATCGACGTGGGCTTGGCCGGCGGCGTGGCCATGGTGACGGCGCTCCTCGGCAAGTCGCGCACGAGGCGTCTGATCATGACGGGAATGCGGATCAGCGCGGAGGAATTGTATCGGCTCGGCGTGATCGAGGCCGCGTTGCCGCCTGATCAACTACTGCCGGAGGTCATGAAGGTCGCTGCAGAGATCGCGTCCAAGGCGCCTTTGGGCATCCGCTATGCCAAGAACTCGTGCAATATGGCGGAGCTAATGCCGGAGCGCGACACCTATCGTTTCGAGCAGAACTTCACCTATGAATTGGCGAAGACGGAAGATTCGAAAGAAGCGCGGCGCGCCTTCGCTGAGAAGCGTAAGCCCGTGTTCAAGGGACTTTGAAACGATGGATACCCTGGCCACCGACATCGACGCGGATACTTTCATGTCCGATACGCCACAGCACAGGGCGTTCCGCGAGGACGTGCGACAGTTCTGCCGGGCGGAATGTCCCGACTGGATCCGCGACGCCGTCCGCTCTGGCGGCAAGCTCGGCCGTAAGCAGTGGGAGCCCTGGCAGCACATCCTGCATAAGCGCGGCTGGGGTGCCCCCGACTGGCCCACGGAGTTTGGCGGCACCGGGTGGACGGTGCGGCAGCGCCAGATATTCGGCGAGGTACTGGCCGAATGCGACTGCCCGCCGCCGCACCACCAGGGCCTACGCCATATCGGGCCGGTGCTGATCCGCTTTGGCACGCCAGAGCAGCGGGCCCGCTTCCTGCCCGGCATCGTTGACGGCACGAACTTCTGGTGCCAGGGCTACTCGGAGCCCGGCGCCGGCTCCGATCTGGCCTCGCTCCGCACCCGCGCCGAGCGACAAGGCGATGACTACGTGATCAACGGGCAGAAGACCTGGACGACGGGCGCACACGAGGCAGACTGGATGTATGCACTGGTCCGCACCTCGGCCGAGGCCAAGAAGCAGGGCGGCATCACCCTGGTCGTGCTGCCGATGGACAGTCCGGGCATAACGGTGCGGCCGATCCGAACCATCGACGGCTGGCATCATGTCAACGAAGTATTCTTCTCCGATGTACGCGTGCCGGTGGCCAACCGTGTGGGCGAGGAAGGCCAAGCCTGGGAATACGGCAAATACCTGCTGCAGCACGAACGCCTCGGAATGGCGGCGTCGCTGAGCCAGTTAGCACGCACCATGGACCGCACTCGCGGCATCATCGAGCGCGAGTTGCCGGGCGAGGCCGGGTTCGAGCGCCGCCGGGCTCTACTGGAGCGCCTGTTGATGGAAGAGGCAGAGCTGGTGAGCATGCAAGAGCTGGCGCAGCACTGCGTTAGCGCCATGGTCGACGGCCGCCCGTTGGGCAGCCTGCCCTCCGTGTTGAAGCTCGCTTCCACCGAGATCGTGCAGCGGGTCAGCGAGATCGCGCTCGATGCGATCGGGCAGCGCCTGGCGTCGCGGTACACCCCGCTGGATGGCAGTGGTCCCAATGCGGAGGATGAGGGCATCGAGGCGGTCCACTCCTACCTTTACCTCCGGTCACGCACCATCGTGGCGGGCACCACGGAGGTCCAGAAGAACCTCATCGCCCGCAGCCTTTTCGGGAGCTGATCCAATGGCATTCACGCCAGAACCCCTGATCCCGGGCGACCTTTACGACGGCGCAGCCCGCCTGGCGAAGCAGGCAGTGCAGGAGCTGTCCCGCTTGCGGGACCCGGCGGACCGCGCATCCGC
>JAABUW010005944.1_pt1 | contig 15579 bp, 19 predicted proteins | sample 5560081 | NCBI WGS metagenome assembly JAABUW01 (sample SAMN10711882, study PRJNA513363) | rock metagenome | isolation source: Antarctica rocks | place: Antarctica: Victoria Land, Knobhead sud | reverse complement strand
TTTATGATGGCCCAGAGCGATGGCAGATTTACAGCTAATAAGCTGAGTCCGGCTTCGAGATTGGACCAAAAGATCGTCTCGGTATCCTCCACTTCCTGTGTGTCAGAAAAAGATGCAAACGGTTGAGAGCTGGGGAACTCACAGCGGGCATCGGCGGTAAGGCTGGGACCATCTTCGCATGTGTCAATACTGTATTCAGCACTTTTGGCGAGTGAAGGGAAACGCTCACTGGCTACAATCTTTAAGTAGATGACCATACGCGCGGCGCTTGCCGCGAGACCACTATGATAACCGTTACTAGGGCTGGAACATGGTCTGCGGATGCAGTCCTCACATCAAAGCCAGTCCAAATACGCCAGTAACAGCGACCTTTCGACTCACGCTCGTATGTAAGGACCAGATCTAGAAGCAAAGTCATTAATAATATAAGAGACCGGAAGATGCCTGGTTTCACCTTGGGTAGAGGCAACATAATGATTAACAAGTCAAGAATGAAATTTGAGATTGCAAACCCAGTTTCGAATGGAAACGCGTAAATACACTTTGCAATGTACTCGTCGACATTCGTCCAAAGCGCAGAAATCTCACTACCGCATTGAAGACCATTCATGATAGTCATAGCGGTTATCCATAATACTGTTACGCATATGGATACCAACATGGTGATGTCGAAGAGGGTGTGTTTACCATGGATGCAGAAAATCCGACGGTAGAAGAAGAGGGCTCCCAATTTTATGCATCCTAATGCGGGGATCTGTATGAATTGAAAAGCTTCCAACAACTAGATAGATCCCAATCATTATAACGAAAAGCCAATGATTATGTTCCTAGAATACTTGCCTGACCTTCGTACATTGTATCATCATTGAATGCTTTGGGATTCGTCTTTTCTTCTGCGCTGGGTGTAACATAACCCCAGACTCGTCGCTTGACGCCTGTAGGCCACAGCATAAGTTCCTAGCGCTCCATGACATGGAAATGGAATCTGTTCACCCATTATAGCACATATACACATCCCAATGAACAACATCTGCCGGACAGCGGATACTTAGCACGTGATTGAGATTGCAGCCGGCATGAGCTTGAGACCATTTTGAATTCGAGCTATGTTAGAACTTACTAGAGCTGGCAGTATGATCCAATCGTCCGTCTTGACTGGTGAGTCCTGCTTCCTTCGCAGCCAAAATCTTAAAACAACAGCCACAACGCAAATGCCAGGGAGTACAGTACTCAAGGCAATGAGCCCTGTTGGTGAGGTTGACTGATTCAACGACATATCGCCCGATGTGACTTGACGTTAAGAAATGCACCAAAGAAATGACAGCAGGAACAGTCAAGCAAGAAACATCGTGGTCTCAAAAACGATGGACACCGTAGTCAGTAGGATTTGTCTCCAAGCTGTGCCTCCCATGCGCAGCAAAAGCAGGGAGCCAAACCTAATAGCTAGGGAGCCATTATGAGGGGATTGTTTGGACATCATTTCCAGTGTACAATCCGGACAAGATTACCGGACGGTGAAGATCCATAGCGATGAAGCTGAACCTTAGTCTTGTTACACTGCATCACTTATGCAACCCTTTTTGGGCAGAAAAGGCGAGGCCAAGGCACCCTACCGATGTCCCTGAAGGAAAGGTTGCCAGCCCTTGATCTTTTACCGGACAGAGTTGCAGAGTCATGCGGCCCAAGGGGAGTCTTAGCATTTAACTTCGAAATTTGACCCGACTATCTTGCTTCATGTTGGATCCGATCCAGTCAGTAATAGTATGACGTTCTCCTTGCAATAGGCAATGCACCTAGGGCTCGAAGAGGTAGGTAGAGAGCAGGCTCGCTGGGAGGTGCAGACTGCAGACCCGTACATCCACTTTACACCTATGGTTGATCAGTGAAACCAGAGAACGATAAATCATAAGTGGATATCCGTGAGACAACTCGGTGTGGTTTTGCCAATTGTCCGGGAAGCTTGCGTAAATGCGCGACGACGCCGCCAACCGTGCCGTTCCGTATCCCCCTTTACCTTACGATCCCTCCCGATTATATTTTCAACGTACTTCAGTATGACGGCTAACAAAGTATTATTGGAGGGCGCACGGTGTCGAAGGAATCATGTGCACCCGCTTCATACTTTATCACCGCCCCTGGTCTTTACTCGGTACGAGAATGGCGCTGCTGCAAGACCTTGCGCTTTACCGTAGATGCATCTCGAGAGGACCGAATCGAGATACGCCGGTACGCCCATGCTGTAGAATTGGGATACGATCGACGTGCTATTGTGTGTACTGGCCCTGACCCAACTTCCATATCGTGACTTGCTCACAGCAGGACCTCGTCTGCCTGCAATTAATAAGAGCGCAAACCTTTTCCATTCGTACATCGTATCCCCATCACAAGAGACATCTATCTCTTCAGAGACCTCTCCATCAATAATTCCAAATTTCTTACTCGACCTTTTCCACCGTCAAGCCTCAGACATGTACTTCAAGCTGTCCATCACCATGGCGCTCATTGCGCACCTTGCACTTGTGATGGCCCTCCCCGTGTCCGGTAAGTACAGCATCTACCTTCTACTGCAGCAAAAAAAAAACAAGGCAGTAGGGAGCTGATCGCAAAAGACGCAGAAGTCCGTGACACTGCAGTTATGTCTGGCGAGTATGTACAGAAGATGAACGCCGATGAAGGTTATGCGGGTGACCTTGATGCTCTTCGGTATGTCAAATGCATGGTTGTCAAGTTGAGATATACAGCTGACTTTATAATTCTTTGGTTCGTTGTAGTGTTTAGGGTGCTTGCCTGTTGCTTGCAGCAGGAGGTAGGAGATCTTATATGGAGAGGAACTTGGCCAAGCGAACATGAATGTGGTCCATTATGGTGGCTGAATCCAGACTAGGAAGGGGAAGCAAGGCAAAGTATAGAACTTAGACGTTGTACGGAACAGAATTGTCTATGAATGTCTTGCTGTTATTTCGTAGTGACACCTCCTATACAAAATATGCCGTGCAGATATCCCCATTAGTCCAAGGGTATTGTGTTACACCCGTTATTCATTGACATAGCCATAATCACATGCCGGGATAATGTCAGGAAGAGTATTATTGAGAACCGGCTTGAGTGCGAATCTAACCATGCGTTTGGTACAGGGAGTCCTGGTGATCCACAATGCTTGCTTCCTATGCAACATGGAGGAAGTTCAAGTATATGTGATTGCTCAAGAACAGCCAAGAATAATCAAAGCCAGCGCAGCGCCTCTACTTCGGCCCCAAGGCTTCCCATGGCTTGTTGCCATCGGGACAGTACTTGAAGCGGTCGCGTGGAATACCGTCCTCGGTCGTCGTACCAACCTTGTACTTGTAGCACGCAGAGTGTTCCACAGCCCACTTCTCCAATCTCCCCCAGTCCTTGCACATTCTGACCTGTCCGATTCCAGAAGAGGGCGCATCCGAGTGTGACTTGGCAAGTCCCGTGTATCTAGGCGTATCATCGGCATTGCAAATGATGTCTTGCCTGAAAGCGTCCAGACAGTGGTTTATGTGGCTAAAATGCAAGCTCTGCGGCACTTTGTCGTGCATCTCCACAAGTGCTGTGCGTAAGATTGTCTGTGAGGCTATTAGTAAATGATTGAGGGCGAGGGAGGCAGGCGAGGGAGAGGGTATACAAGGCAGTGTAGGTTGTGGTAGCCGTGGAGCAGATAGAGCCCCTTGGAACTATCCCAAGGCCACCGCTGCGACGGGTGAAGTTCTTTCTCGGCTACAACATTATCGCTGATGGCAATGACACCAATGTCTGCGTCCACAGTCTTCCAAGCATTATCCCAAGTAGTCCTGTTGTGGCTGGCGAAGTCATTATCATGAGTCCAGGCAGTTGGGACGTTGCGCTCGAGACCCGCTGCCGAATGTCAATAAACGACAATGAATATCTCACAAGCTCGAACAGAACACTACCGTATTTTGTTCTGCTCGAGCATGAATTGCTAGATGGTGCCCTTATGCGTTGAATAGCCCAGAGACAATTCCCCGAGAGTGAAATAACAAGAGCAATAAACAGAACTTTGGGCAGAATTGATGCTGAGTTCAAGAGCTGCTGATGCTTAGGGCTATATTGAGGTACTTCATCGTTATATATACACTCTTCTGGTACGAGCTGGTATTCTTTCGAAGCCATAACCACCTCATGGGTTCTTATGACGCTGGGATTCAACAGGGAAACCGTGGAAATCGTGACGAAGATTGCTCATAGACTATGAGATAGACGGAGTATCCCTCGAATAGACGTGTACGCAAGATTCTAAAAGTTTATCTTCATGCGGTACAGTAGCCTCAAGATAGTGATTCGCTTGACGGAAAAAGATAATCGCAAAGTTTTCGATCTCGTCTGTCGGACTAAGACGATGTCCCTTTCAATAATAATAGAGGGTGGAGACAGTGCAGTAACCACTGATGAGACTCTGCAGATCGTTGTCCTCATAGGTCGTGTGGAGAGTTCCATACGTGGATTCTATTTGATAGCCTTCTGTGCCCCATACTTTGTGCATGCAGTCACATTAAGTGCGTCATCATGCTGATGTTACGTCGCGGGGTTGTCCCTTGAAGGAGTAGGTGCCCCAATCTTGCCGGTAGATGCAGACAATTAAGCTAGTCTGGTCGAATATCTCGCGATTGCCAAACGTTTATGGCGTGCATTCGCTACCTCAGCGGTTCTCTCTGGATGGATGTTCGGAAAGGCAAATATTGTACGCGCAGCAAAGTAGCTCCTATCTTTGCAACGAGAAAGCAGGCAATCAGTGGAAAATTTCATACTTCGCAGAACAATCCCAAACCAAATTCATTGCTGGGTCTTGTAGCTCGTAGCACAGCTTCAGACTTTGCGGCTCTAGAACGGTAGCATTTCGATCCACAAACATCACTCTCCTCTTGCATCCCTAACCATTGTCACTAAAGACATACTTCCCATGTCCGGGAATCTTCCCTTGTCGACATAAGTGTGTGTGTCGATTGCATGGAAGTCTTGCTTTTCGTAGAGTCCATATTGAACAGCAATACGGCTAGCTTCTAGCATAGCCCGTGACCCTTTCTTATCCATCACAGTAACAGCCCAGTCCAATAACAGCGTTGCTGCGCCTTCTCTCTGGCGAGAGGGATCTGTGCCTAAAGCAACCAAATCTATGGAAGATGAGAACAAAGCCGTTCGATGTTTGTATATCCGTATCAAACAAGTATGCGTGAACTTACAACAATAAGAGCCAGGCACCTGCAATTCCTTGAACTTTCGCCGCCGGTCGTTCTTTGTATTGAAGAGCCACTCCAGCCATACCTTTTTATCGCCATCCACGTGGGGAAACTTAACGTCACTATCCTTCGCACCCGAGAATGGATTCCCGCCGAATATTCGCATTGTAGCAAACGCACAGATCTGCCCGTTTTGATCATCGTATACCTTCGCAACTGCGACTTGAGGGTCGCTGAACCCAAGCGACGCTCTGAATCTGGCCGTGTTTTGAGAACGTGCGGAAGGATCTAGCCCACCTGGATACAGAGCAACAAAGGCGGGCTCGTTGATAAAAGCTTTGTACTGGATCTGGAAGAGCGGATCATAATCTTCGTCTTCAATAAGTTCGGTGACAACGAATGGCATGATAAAACAACGTCTCAGAAAGGACGAGTATGGCCTTCTCTAGCCTGACTCAAATTGAGAGCACCAGCTACTGTAGTGGCCAACATGCAGATAATTGGGAAAGTAAGGATTCCGCAGAAGTGACACTAATACAACATAGAATGATGATACCGAGGCCTATCTAAAACGACAAGGAATACCGACCAACAGTCGAGCAGCACAAAGGAAAGTTAGGATTGCCACCAAGCAATACAACAAAGAGTTCTTGCAACAACACAAACAAAGTCAGTTGTATCTATCTTCAATAGTATCAACTCAAGCAGGACCGCGTAAGGTACCCTTTTTAGCTTTGTGGCACTAGTGTAATGTCTGATCGTCGTATTCAGTTTCACTCACTGGTGGTCTCGGCCGTAGGAACAAGAGGTTCATAAACATTCTATTCACCCAAGTCGTAATCGTAGCTTCGTCGCTCTAGGACGGTTCTAAGTTTATATAGGTAGGAGTCGAACTTTGATCTAGTAGAAGTATTACATAGCGAGACATATAGTGGATATGAATGCTAAGATATCCACAAGACCTCTAATCTTAAGCCTCACTATACATGTTGTAAAGCCAGGGGAGCCGGAGAACACCAAAGAATGCGAAAGCCATGGGGCAGGCTCATCATCCAGCATCAGCGGGATTGCCTGCTCCACCAAAGAAGAAATCGCCAAACAGCTCCGTCTGAGCACCCTCAGACCAATCGTGCTCAGCGTCATAACCAAGATGCAAGCCGGAGTTCCCTTGGTACAAGGCCATGCTCTCGTCATTCATCGCTAGGAAGTCAAATTCGTTAGAAGTAAAATCGTAAGGATCATCAGGTACGTTGGCAGCCGTGAAAGGTGCGGTTGTATATAAAGATTGTGATTGTTGTGCTAGATTGGAGAAATAATCGCGCTGCTGGGCTGTCGTGTTTGAGCGCTCTTGATACTGAAGCGGCTGCGATGACGAAGTGGGACGAAAGCCAGGCTGCGTTGTATCTGAGCGTCCGTCTATGCTATTACTAGAGGAACGGCCGTGTTGGGGATTTTCAGGGTAATGAGCTTGAAGATTTGTGCCAAGCTCGCAAGGTGACCGCAAACTTCCCGAGAAGTCTTGTTGGGGTTTGTCATTCCTCTTGGGTGTGGGAGATTGAGTTTGATCGTGGTCAACTTTTGGTTGGAAGTCTAAGTAATGATTGGCTGCTCGTAACCCAAGCCCGGTAGTAAAGAGGCACATCTTCAACGTTGCTTTGCTCATCCGTTCAAGAGCATCGCGACATGCTTCTGCTGGCGGACATTTACTCATGAGATCACCGAGTATAGAAGTTGCTGCTTGGATAGTCGAATCAACCTCTTCGTGAGTCTAGAAAGTGTTCAGTACGTCCCAGTGACTTGCACAACAGTTTACCCACCAATTGGCTGCGGACAGATGACGAATGCCAGAGCGCATAGAGGAACGCAATACCTAGGCTCATCAGCTGGTATTTATAGAGAGCACATTGGAAAGCTTACCGGCCATAAATATATGCACGGTTGCTAAGTATGTATAATTCACCAAATGCACTCGATGCAATTCACGATAAAGTTCCAAAACTCTTCGCCCGGATACAGCAAGCTTAATGTAGATCTCCTCTTCGTCCTCTGGTTCTTCTCTATCTGAAGTTGGGGTTATAATATCCTCCGAAGGGTTGAGCTCTCCTGAGAGAGTTGGTGGGACGCTTAAACTCTGCCTGTACAGCATGATCAATGCCTGCCAGTAATTCAATTCGAGAAATTGTACGGAGAATCCAACTGCCGTGTGTTCCTGTAAAGGTGCTTCGTCCTTCCATTGCCATAGCCGATGGTCGATATTTCTCCTCCAGTCCCGGAAAGAGTCAAATGGCTGTAGAAATGAAGAAGTCGTTTTGGAATGCATATAGGGATTTCGGTGCCTCGTGTTTTCATACGCCTTCTGAGCTTGCCTATACTGTAAAACATGTAAGATTTCAGATTGCAGTAGTCGAAGCCGAAAATAGTGATGCGATACTCGCTTGTAGCTGGCGCCGTTAAAGTTGTGTGACGATACCCTGAAGCCGGAGGTCGTAATATCGATGTCATCAAGGATGGATGGGAAATCTGTAAGGATGATAAGTACTGAAGCCTAAATCCACGACATAAAGATTCTGGGCCTACTGGTAGTGATGACCTGATCTGTAATCCCAAAAGGCCGTCCAACGCAAGTACTTACAAGCCTATCGAAAGAGTATACGCACCACCACAAACGGCGGCGGAGATCACGAATCCATTGGCGTCGACCTCGTTCCTCGGCTCCGATGTCATTGTCTGTGGGACCTGATAGACCTCCAGCTGCCTCCATGGCCACATCATGCCCGTTTTCTGGACTAGCACTATCTCCATTATTGTCGATGCCCGATCTATCCTCATAATGTAGACCTAGGTCAACAGCCAGACGTACGGCGAATCCAGTTATGTACCACAACCCAGGGGAGACAGGTCGTAGGAGTGCAAAGCCTGCAAGAAGTAAAACCGCCTGTAGCTCTTCCAAGCCTCCTCCAAACCCCTGATCGTTCGCGGTCGTAGAGCCTAGAGAATCTAGGTATTTGACTGCAGATGCATGGTACTCTTCCGGTTCTTTCTGCTGACTAGGCAGTTTGCGTTTCTCAGGGACCGGTGAAGGAGACTGTTGTTTAGCCGAACTTGCTGACGGCCGTGTACTTGAGGCCTCAAGAATGATGCCCGCTCCGATGGCAAACACGATGTTTAACATGTAAAGCTCGCGTGGCGACTGCCCTCCAGTTTTTGACGCATAAGCTCTTTCGAACAATGTCATGAACTCACCTCGGTGCAGTATTGGTATCTGTGGGTTTGCGTGTTCGAAGTATAGATTGACCAGACGCAATCCAAGGTCCCTATCAGGAAACGGGGCGGGTGTGATAGTAGGCTTCGACTGCAGTCTCAAAAATTGATCCCTCTTGGACGTTCGACTGGCCGCAGCCGCAGAGCCTATCGATCCCGGCTTATTCACCCGCGTCCCGTCCCTTTCAGTGGATGACCCCGACACAGAGCTCCTGACGGCCGCAAACACCACCCGAGCGAACGATATGCCCGAGGTCGAGCCCAAATAGCGTGGATCCGACGCTCCTTGCACGGACACCATGCCAATGTTCGAGGCGAGATTGTTCAACTCATCCTGCTTCTTTTCCCATGTTCGCTTCGATGCATCTGCATTCTGGTCGTCTGTGTGCCCATCCCTTCTGCTGTCTGAACCATGTCGCGCAATCGATCGTTCTGAGCGTGGAGGAAGGCCTGTTGTATGTTCGGTAATGACTTTCGCACCAAGATCGAACTCCTCCGCGGGCGAAAATGGAATATCATGCTCCGAGAGCAGGATTTCCAGGTAATTCACTCGGCTTTCGAGGTAGTAGACGTACGTTCGAGGGATCTCCCTCTTGGTGAGGGGGTCAAATCCCACGCACTTAACGCCGGCCTTTTCGCACGACAAACAAGAGGGCAGCTTCTGATCGCAGCGGTTTTTACGCTGCCTGCATCGATTGCAGGCTGAGACATTGCGAAAGGAGATTGACGCAGCGGGGATTGACGGCAGCACAGCCGGTGGTGATGATGAAGCCGATATCAGCGCAGGCAAAGTTCTGATCTCATCGGAAGAAGATGCTGCTAGCCGAGGACGTTTATTGCTCGTAGATTTCATGGACGACATACAAGGCGTAGATCAGGTAACAGTTGTGACAGTTATACATCATATAGTCATGAGGGCAAAGTTCACATGATAACAATTGCGAATGCTTTTCGTAGCTAGAGGCTTTCAATACATCTGCACGATGTCTTGAGCGCCCTTTTAGGCTAAGGTAAGCAGGCCGGGCGTCGTACGGAGTACTTGAGGGGGTGCTCGCCCCTGATAACAGCCTTGGCTTATCAGCTCATCGCTGATTTGTTGCTCCGTATGTTAGAGGAGGGTAGAAGACGAAGGGTGGGGCTTGTGTTTCCCCAAGATAGCTATTATTTTATTGCAAGATCTTGAGTTTGCATTTCTGAGATCAGATTGCCGCCGCCCGCTTTTCGAGACCTTGCTTTCTACATACGCCTGGTAATTATAAGAAAATGAAGCGGATCCATATTGAAGGAAAGGAAATTAGATATAACCCATATAGCAGCGAGTACTGTATCTCAACGCGCGACTGAGAAATTGCCTCACAGAAATCCGCCGCCCCAATTTGTACCTCTAAAACCCTAGTCTATGACACCAGCGCCAAGCTGTGAGCTGTATCGGTAAATGCAAATCAAGGTATATGATACTATGGAAGAGTCATGAAATCGTGCTCGCCCCAAAATGGTCGCGCTTGTCCGCGGCGATTAAACCTCCGGTTACTTTCGATCAGGCGATAAATACGGTCTCGTTGTGGTGAATGCGCTTCCAAGAAGTTCTTCACCTGAGCCGCTCGCCGCTAGAATTGCGGCATCGACGGCCTTGGGATCTATAAGTGGCTGGCTGGAGCCAGCCTCTTCGTCGTTCACCTCCTCTTGATCCATCCGTCCTTTGCCTTCTACCATCCAAAAGCTTTCAATGGCACCGAGAAGGCAGATGAAGCCGCTGGCCCACCATGCAAACCCGGTGTAACCGATTTCTAGGCCCAAGGAGTGGATGAGGCCAGTGACAGTAGGTCCAAGTGCTCGCATCAGGCTTGCCGTAGATGCCGAAACACCGTTAATGACACCAAGGACCAGCATTGAGGGAGCAGAGTTTGTCAGCAGTATCGCATTTGCCGGAAATGCGAGGACTTGTGCCGTGATCTTCCACGTAAGGCAACAGTAGATGGCAAACATCTGTAAGCGTTCCGGAAGGAGAACCAAGTAAGGGACCAAGAAGTAGAGGATAGGCCATGATATTACGACGAAGCGGAAGGTATTCAAGCAACCACAGTGGCGAACGGCGAGCGGGAAAATGACGATTTGGGCCATCATCGAATAAATACCTTGTAATGAGAGCAAGAAGCCTATGGTCTTGGAAGACAGAGCAAAGCCACCTGTAAATTTAAACGGGAGCGAGGGCGGCTCATGCGAAATCGGTTCGCTAAGGAATACTGGCATTAATTGGTCAAATGATATGGAGTGACTGCGAGGGTATGAGCGCGGAAAGTTCACTACGACTCTCCCTCCAGAGCACTCACTAAGCTAGAAGCCCGTAGCCTACTATGTTTAGAATCACCTGTTTCGTGAATGCTTTTTGAGCACCGCGTGGCTTGCTCTGTACACTCTTCTCGCTGTTGGTCTTGTAAACCATGCGGTCTGAAATAGGCGATTGAGCCCGAGATAAGCAGTTCCGAGGCGATCCCTCTCTCGTGCAGTAACCTGGGGGCAGATCATCCTCTAGCAGAGAACAAACTTCTTCCACGTTGGCTTCGTCCGCTTTCGCGAAAGAAGGTAGTTCCGTTCGAGTTTTAAAGAGGTTCAAGATCCACTCGCCGACTTCGAGGCCTATGTCACGTCTATTCTTCTTCTGTTCGTGAGTCTCCTCGAGGAAGAGGATGCCAATCAAGACGCCGAGAGTTAAGATGACTGCGCAGACGAGGTTTGGAAGTAAGAAAGGATACTGGTCAAAGAGAGTCCCTCGAGAGAACCAGGTTGGATAGCTCACACACGGTTGGGCTAAAGCGCCACCGAGCGCTGGACCTAATATAGATCTTCAAAACGTCAACAATCCGGTCGGCGGTTAAAGGAGCGCGTTGACCTACCCAATGCACCAGACGAAGGGCATGATCGAGTAAGCGCGAGCTACAACGATTAGTATTTAAGCTAGAAAAGCCGGCTTCTAACTCACGCTGATGCTCCTTCACAGTGACAATCTCGGCTACAGTGGTCTGGAGAACACCGACGTTCCTGTAGTCTTCCTGTGAGCTGACGTGTTCTCAGGATGCACTGGGCTGGGGAGTTTGAGTCTGCACCCATTAAGAAGTCCTCCCAACGCACGACCAACAAGAGCAACCGGCAAACTCTGCGCAAAGCCAAACACCAGCATACTGAGCGCCGTCCCGGCCAAGCCTGAGATGAGAATCGGTTTTCTTCCCACCTTGTCGCTCAGTCTCCCCCAGATGACGCCGGTCGAGAATTCGGCGAATGCAAAAGCCGAGGTAACCATGCCGGCATAGACGGCAATTTGACGATCGTCGGAGGTGATCTCGAAGGATCGGATCATGTAATAGACGTATGGGAAAATGGACATGAACGCAATGGGCTCGCATATCCGGCAAAGCGCTGTTTCAAGGGCCTGAATGTTAGTCTTTGAGTGAAGCATCGCTTCCGCTGAAGGAGATGAGGACCATAACGTTCATGCGGGTTTGGGAACCATTTGGCGCCGAGGCAAGCACCGAAAAAGGAACGTACCTAAGATGAAAAGCTGTTGCGTTGGGAACGCCGGTGATGTTGCACCGCTCGCACCTCGGCGGCCACGTGCGAAGATGGAGGGAAGCATGCTTGTTTCACTTCTGTGGTGTTTTCTCGGACGGTAGAACTGACGCGCTATCGCCCCCAATATGACTTATAAGAGACGGGGGATTGGGACCGGGGACGTCGATCTGCAAGGCGTGTGTGCCAGCCACTATGGCGGGACAAGGACCAGAACCAAAGGGAAACACCGAATGCACGTCAGATGGGTTCAAGCAGCTGCGATCTCATGCGTGCTGGACTCAATGCACAACCGGTTAAGCCAGGTGTGAAGAGGAAGGGCCGATTGATTACATTAGTCCTTACGTGCTGCGGAAAGAGATGTTGACATGGCAGCAAGGCGGGTAACAGCAGAGAGTTCGAAAAGACGGTGACAACAGTTAGGTAGAATGAGGTTTTGGAAAAGAAGCGGCCGTTGTATCTAGTCTTCCTTCTACTGGCAGACTAAAATGCGTAATTTGGGAAACTCATCATCATCTTGAAAAAAGGGAATGCAATCTTTTTACTGCGAGGTTTCCGGTCACGTTACGGGATACCGTATCACCATCCCAAGCCAGCCTCGCAGAAATGATGCTATACTTGCCGTACCGCAAGGTAGCCAGCTTTCGTGCTGCGTTCCCCCCATCGCCCATTGTACAATTCCGTTCAATTCGGTCGCCCCGGTAGGCTGGGTCGGTGGAGACATCCCTGTCGTCAGATCCCCCTCGTCCCATGATCGTGGCGATCCATCCCCGTCATCCTCGTCATTGCTACCCACGGTGGACGGTGGTACCACAAAGCCAGACCCGACAACCCAGTCGGAGTCCCCCTGTAGTGGCGATGTTACACATTTGTAGCTCCCAGGATCCACGTCAGGGTCTGGTTAACAACCACGCTAAGCGACTAGCGGGGCGCTGGGGACGGATTGCCGGGACATCTTTCACTTGCTTGGCCCAGAGCGTAAGGTACCTGGAACTTCCATCGCGGCTTAGGGGGCTCCGGGGAGCCGGTTCAGATTATCCTTACCTTAGGCCCCCGGGGAATCACCGTCGTTAGTCCGGACATAGGGGTAGCAGGTGGCAATCCATGCAGAGAAGGACCTAAGGTACTTCGGTCGAAAACGAAACGTGAAGAAATATCAAAGCAAAGTCATCAGGCCGCCACATGGACTAAAGACAGATAGCGTCCATTGCGGCGTGTTGCAATGTTCAACGTCAGAAGCACGAATGCAAGCGATGGATCCTTCCATCCTTTGCAAATCCGAGGAGTGTTAGCCCGAGTGCAGAAGAGGTGAGATGCGGGCAACGATTGGTCAAGACAGATGAGAGCAAATGGCGGTGAAAGGGGATGGAGCGGGAACTTTGTCAGCTCCCAGTTGCATCAACGCTTATGGGGCGTTATGGACCCATGTCAAACCTGAGCCGGCATTTGCAGAGGCCAAACTATCTGCCTGACAGTGACATGGAACACTGATACGACCGATCACATGAGCAGACCCGCTCGACACAGTCGGTGGTGAAGTAACCGGTAAGAGAGCGGAAAGCCGGGGACAGGCCTGGTGGTACGGAGCACTGAGGATGAAATGACCTTATCCCCAAAGTCAATAATCTGTGTAGCTCATCGTTGTCATCACCCGATTGGAAGCAGAAGAAGAAGAGGTGAAGTAAAGTATGATCGTAATAATGAGAACCTTGTTAGGACTCAGGAGGCGACTTTGTGATACCTCATGTACTCAGTACCTTAAACCAAGTCGGGTAAGTGTTGTTCTGTTATTCTGTTGTAGGTCCCTCCATGCCTTTCGAGCGGATGTCATCCTTACCTACCGCCATTAAGGTTGTATACTAAGTAAGTACCTAAGGCAGTAGCCTGTAATGCCACGCGGTCTTGCTGTTGATGACCTTCGCTCTTCAATCACCCTGCATCAATCCATCAGCCCTAAAGTCCACAGTGAGATAGGGCTTGCTGGACCTCAAGGTACTTGATGGGTCAGATAGGAGAAGTAGTCGGCACTCTACACGTGAAACCCTCGTCCAGTTCTGTCTGGTGCAAGAGAAGTGTCTGTAGATGCTTGACTCGAGGTAGTTGGCACCGCAATCGGGCGCAATCTTGATTCCGGCGTGGCACTTGGCTGACAAAAGACAGCTGCTAGGTGTCTGCTCGTTGCTGCATATGACCCGCATCGTTCTTCTTGGCAGCACGGCTTGCTGGCGAGCGAGGAGGTTCCGTATCTGCGGGCCTATTGACGAATGAGGCGTTGACGCTCTTCCCGGACGCCTCTGTTGCCGTGCGCTCTCTCTCTCTCCTGCTAAAGGTGGCGGCCACGGAGAAGTTGACGGTAATCATATCTCGGCAGGGGAGCATGGTGAAGAGGACGTTGACGCCTCTAGGCTGCAGGTGATGTGTCCCTAGTCCTAATCAAAAAGCCCGAGGCTCGAGCGTGGTACCACACTGCCGGGTTCGTTTCCCACCGTCGCGGCTCAACACGTGAATTAATATGTATGTATTAACATCAGGCTGTCATAAAGTATGTACCTCCCTACCTTACCGCCGTAAAGTAGGTACTTCTATCATTCTATGTCTTCCGCTACTGGCAATCGTCCCCCTGATTGGGTAGGACCCATCATCCTGCCGAGATCCGGGCTACACAACGTCCACTTGGAGATCCAGATGCTGCAACACGTTGTTTTGGAAAGATCTGAGCCCCCCCCGTACGACGTGAGAATGACAGCTGTTCACTCATATGCCTCACCCTACCTACATCGCTATATCAGATGTGATTTATGCGCGCATTCACACCCTACGTGTTACCAGAGAAGCCAATGAATCCCCATATACTATGCATGGTATCCGATATGGAGAACATCATGGGTTTGTGACCACCGCACAGCCTCCACCGTGCTGCAGCCCAGCTCATGCGATCTACTACTCCAGGCACAACCAATCTCCGTATATGCAACTTCTGTCCTGCCAACCCGCCCAAGCCGAAAGTCCTACCAGTTGAGACGTGGATTACGCGCTCTGCCGGTTTCCAAAAGGTTGACAGCCAGCCATCATATATTGGTTGAATTGGTGCCTGCAATACTATCGGTGCCCGCATTTCTTCCGCCATTCAGCTTCTAATGTCCTCCTGCCTGCCTTAGCATTTGCAAAGGTTTCGTTAATCAGAACCATTTGCTGCGTAGTTTATGCTTGGGTCTCCGCTATGATTCGTATTTCGAATTCGCCTGTACCTCCGCTTCCATTCCCCCGTTTCGTACCGTTTCTTCCTACTCCTGCTTACCTTGCAACTTCCGTCCCTTGTCTATCTTCCCGTTCACCCAATCAAAGACACTGCTAAACCAGAGCTACGTTCATCGCTTTACTCCGAAAGTTCATGTACGAACAAAGTTGGAAACTCAAGGTTAGGTTCAAGAATCGCATGACTTTCTCCAGCTCCAGGATATGTTAGCCCGACGCCTATATCCGGCAGCCGGCAGCCGGCATTGAATCCAAACAGGGACGACGAAGCCGAATGAAT
>JAABUW010005943.1_pt1 | contig 15581 bp, 12 predicted proteins | sample 5560081 | NCBI WGS metagenome assembly JAABUW01 (sample SAMN10711882, study PRJNA513363) | rock metagenome | isolation source: Antarctica rocks | place: Antarctica: Victoria Land, Knobhead sud | reverse complement strand
CCCATGATGCAGATGTAGACTCACGCTTCGTGATTATCGGGTCTCCCCCCACAAACTGTCATAGGTGCGGAGTCACAGGATTATTCAGAGAACGACGCACCTAAAGTATATTCATATCTGCAAAGTCCGGCTCTCATCAGATGCGCCCTCACCTTGGCAGTGTATTCTTCACTTCGGCCAAGAAGCAGCCAGTGCGCAGTAAGCGGCAGGAAGCCAATAGGATATATCGTCGGCAAAACTCTGATTGGGTACAAGCGTACCGTAAGCCGATGGCTGTCTGCTGGTCGAAGTAAGACAGACCCAGAAGTAGGATTGTCACTCCATTGACCAATGGCCTCTATCGGCTGTGTGTAGACTCCACAGCGAAGCGTTATATACCATTCTTTCCCACGGATCGAGGGACTATTCGAGCAGTACCTACTGACCTTGGCATGGAGGAGCTTATGGTCGACACTCACATAACAAAGGGAAATGCAGCTCCGGTCCCCGTCTTCGCCCTCTGCTAATAGCCTGGCTGAGCCAGGATGCGATACGCTCGGAAAACAATTAGCAAGCAATCATCTCGCGATGTAGATCACATATCGATGATGCACGTCTTCTAGCAACCCCGCGCGCGAGAACAGTCTTGAACCCCCCTTTGTTCGAGTTGGCGTGTGCCAGCTCTTTCTCTATGAGCATTGGCCGAAGCGATCACTTCTTTCAGTTTTCTTCCCGCACATGCCTGCCACGCGGGACAGTTTCCCTGATACAAAGTGCTAGACTATATATTGATATGCTTGCAGAGCTTTGTTACAGTCCAGCACTTCTGGGTTCTTAGTTATGCTTTCTTCGATATATTAATCCAAACCGCTGATCTAAAGTTACTATCAAAGAAAGATATTGTGATGGAATTCGTGTTTCCTCGGACAGCTTGTTGCGATTTTTGTAGAAAAACGAAACAAACAATATCACCAAAAAATGTCGGCTGTGTTGAAAAAGCATACGATCCCGGTTTGCATCGACATATGTAGATGCTCGTCTGACTTGCCGAAGCCTTGTCGATGCTCTTTGAAGCTCTCGTACCATCTCTTTACACCTCGAGGCCTTCCTACCGAGTATCTTCATCAAGTATAAACAGCATTTATAGAAGATTTTCTTTTGACAATGGCTCTTCGTTTGTGAGAAGTGAAGGTCTCATGAGTATGATCAGGGCCAACAGTGGTGCGAGTGGCAAGTGATTAATTGCTAAGGAGAGAAGAGGAGGCAAAGGCCGACGATCCTTAAATACATGCTGCTGCCAAGGCCCGCAGGCCATGGCAGGCAGGAACGCCTGCCTAACATGGTTGGTCTACGACCCCAACGCCATTCGGTTAATACGTTCATCTAGGTGCTTGTTAGGTCGACGGGATCCTGAGACGATACTCGGCCGGAGCACAGAATAGAGATCGAATAAGCTTCAGAAGACTGTTCTTAGAGAGAACGTTACGAGTGAGAGTAGCACTAATATTCTGCGAGGAGGCTTGTGAGATGTTCCGCTTTGTTCGAGATGGCAATTTATTGGGCAATGTGGGATAGAGCAAAAGTGAGATTTTGTACGTGGAAAGTAATACCTACCAACCTGTTTACAAATCAAGTATGGAGAACTAAGGTTATATGTTGAGCGCAAGACTCGAAATCCATTGGCGATGTCCTTGTTAAGGATGCAAATCGAGATAGCAAAATACTCGCCGCCAAGTTCACGGGGATCCCTTGGAAGAGTAATACGTGTTGTCCGATAGTCTAAGCTTCAAGGTGTGCATGTCATGATCTCTCAACAACATACTAATTATATGAAATATAGATATAAGGCAGAGGCGCTTGATTAACGAGAGAACAGGTTTCTTACAGAGTAGAAAATTCGACACGCTTTTGGAAAAGATACCTTCGCTATACCTACAATAAGCTTGCATTCTCTCAACTTGTATCTCTCTCTTCGGTAAATAACATCGTCCTTTTGTCCTTTGGCGATCTAACTCCTTTCAATATCCGAGCACTAGTGCCATACTAATAGTGTGATCCCTGTCCTGTAGAAACTCATGTATCCCAAGATCTTTCCCCAATGTCGTTAGCATACTCTGACGTTTTGCCATTTTGGCCGTGCGTCATCGCTGGTTGATTAATCCATCGCGTCGATACATTTTTCGAGAGTGTGAGCAAAGAGTTTTCGCTCGAGCGTATGCCCTGAGTCAGATCCTGTGCCAGCGCATGGGGAGGATCTTTATTAGTTGGTCAATGTATTGTTGCTCTACCGAACCGCTTTTCCAACGGGTGCCGGCAGCTGATTGTAAGGTCTCGTGACAACGCGTGAGCAGAAGCATCCTACCGATATCGAGGATTCGGGCTCAACAGGACCACTAATTCTGTGCTTGCCTGGCGGTGTTACGGAAACGTTTGCCAGAAAGTTGTCCGCGGATTGCTGCCAGTTCAGACAACTTAGAAACACAACGTAAGAATGCAAGGCCAGATCACGACTCGAGGTGTTGTCGGCTGACTGCAGCACATGGTTTGCGCTATTCTTCCACAAGAGCGTGCATTATCGGTCGCGAACGAGACCGGGTGTGAATAAGCATGTTGGATAATTCTAGCAATAATATCTCGAACGCTCCAGATTGGAAAGCCAATGTTATTTTGGATGACTGTATAGAAAGGTTGAATTGGTCAGTTGATGTTTATCGGTTCGAGGGCATTGAAGGGATGAGGTTGAGCTCCTAGGGTGGCCTCGCCGTCGGAACAGTCCGCTGCGGCGGGACGATATGATTGGTCGGGAGAGTCCTTGCGCTGGATCTTGGACTCGGTGAATGACCAGGATTTGATGATCTGTCAAGCAGCGGTGCAGCTCGCACGGACACCATGTGGTGTGGTGGCGTCGAGTATGGAGGACCTGCGGCGCGCTGATTTGCTGAAAGATGACCTCTCCAAACATCGTGCAGATCTTTGAAGCAGGACCATGCAGCTCGCTCTTTCGGGAGCAGCTGGGACTGTGGTAGCATCAGTGGCCAGAGCATTCGACAGGCTGGTGCAGAACGAAGGCTATTTTGCTTCTACCAGATCGAGAGGTGGTTCTGTCCTTAACAAGCCGCGCCGGTATTCATTCCAAGGTCTTCGAAGTAAGAGGAGACTCCGACTGTCTGAAGCTTGAGTAGAGGTGGTAGAATGGCCTGCAATTGAGAACGATCGCAATACAGCAGCTCCAGCTTTTGAAGACCACTGTAACCGGCTACACTCATGCTTACATTAATGATGGGAGCTTGACCGTTATGCCAGTCTTCGTGCGATGTTGGGGTTGAAGTGGACATCAGGACTCGATTGCTAAGCGTTTGTCCAGCAGCTAGCGGTCCTCATTTTAGAATGAGCCTCGAGGACAACCAATGAGGGGGCGGCAATGGCTGGCGCAAATGCACAATCACCACACACATGAACGCTCCACCGCTTTCACGTTTTGTATGCTCACAAATCCAAGTACACAGAGACAACAGCACTGTGGTGTGATCGAGTCGCCGTCAACCTACTCCTGGCTCATTTTCCAACGTTCAGGGATTCTTATGCCCCAATGCGCCCGAGTAGAGCAGCAAGTCACCCCACTCCCAACAGCAGGCGATACTTCCAGAGCACCTTGTCAATGCCGACAATACTTCTGGCTTAGAGGACAAGGTAGATCAAGAGCAAGCTTCAATGTCCGCGACACGATATAACAGCGCAGGCGCATTCTTTCCGGGGCATTCTACGATAGAGAGGTGACAGGTCGATATGGAGCAAAGGTTCTCCTTGCATGGCCCTACAAGGAGCATGTCCTGTACGTTGCGCGCCTTATCGAAGGGTTTATTGTCTAGCATTTGACTGTCACCATCCATGGAGCTAACATACTCAAGCTCTGGCGTCGACTATCCTACATGTCCCTTCCTCTACTACCAGCCAAGCCCCGCCTGGAATCAGTCCCCACCGCTCTGAATGTAACGATGATATCCCAGTGGAGCTGACAATACCATTGCCTCCCTCGAGGACCGGCTCAGAAGAGGAGATTCGAGACAAGGAGACCATACCACCGGCCATGGGCGTAGAGCAACTGTTACTGGATAGCAAGGACCATGTGCCAGCGGAAGGAACTCCTTCTCAAGGGACAATGGGTGGGATCGACCTTTCTTTGAAGTCCCCAACAACCGCTGTTATACCACCTGTTTCTCTTGAACAGCTCCAGTCTGTAATTGCACTAGAGAAGGACCATATATGCCGCGCCAACAACCTGCGGCAACGGCTGAAGTATCTCCGTGTCATATGTGGCCTAGAACGGAGGCTCCTCCGCATATCTGCTTCTATCTACCACTCAATGGTCGCCCACTTCCATACCGCTGACAGGGCGAGGTTTTTGGATGCCTACGATGCAGGTCAGCAGATGCTGGATGCAATCCCGCTTAGTAATAATACAACAGGCGATATTGACACTGTTCTGGCCTCTGGACCCCCTAACTGGATTGAGGTCTTGCCACTCGTCCACCGGGACAACTTCATTGAATTTCTGGCTAGTTTGAGATCTGAACCCAGCTGTTTAGCTGACTGCTTGTCAAGCCTGACTTCTACAGAACTGGTTGCTCTCACATCCAATTACAGGTCTGCAAACGTTCTTGTCTCTATTCTTCCTGGCCGACCCAATGTGAAAGCCCAAAGGTTTGGTAAGGATCCAGGTGTCGCGTCCAGAAGCCATTGGTCGCTGGACTACGGTCAGGAAGACCCATTCTTCGTCTTGTTCTATGGTATATTCGATGATTCTCAAGGACCTGGGACTTGGGAGTACTGCCAACGGATCCAAGTTTGGGCCAACGTGTGTTCTAGGGTCATGGTAGATGGCAAACGTGGAAGTGACGAGGTAGTAATAACAACATTGGATGCCTTTGCTAGCTTACAGGAATGGAGTCTAAAACCAAGGCTGGAGTCCTACCTTGCAGATCTGTTAAGAAGAGGGGCATTTCTTCTGGAAACTCCCACAGACCAGGCTATGGATTTCGAAGAGTTGCTGGAGATTCGCAACGCAAAGGCCGCGATTTCCGCCTCGGAGTTCTTTGAGAAGTCAATACAAAATCTATTCACACTTTTGGCGGACCACCTTCCAAGTACCGTTCCTCCGGGCCTTCGGGATCTTGTGCATTCTGTATTGGGTAAGATCGAGGATTCTAAGGTTCGAAATCGCGCAGAAATTTTCATGTTGTCAAAATGGTTCTTCTGCTCGTTCATCTCCAATATGCTTGTCTACCCAGAGGTCAGTCTTGCAAAATGCTTTCGTACTTGCTCCCTTGTTGACGACAATGCGGCAGAGCCATGGCATACTGATGACGCATCACATTGGCAATACTGCCAGAACTACCATTCTAAAAGAACTTGCGGCTCGGATGCACAAACAAGTGTTCGATGTTTCTTCACCATGGTAAGTCTTTGTGTGCCCATAGTTGGACGGACCTCCTAAATAAGACCACTCTAGGAAGCATTCCTTGGTGTCGTCGCAAAGTCAGGCTCTCCTTGGCAAGATTTTCGCCATTTTCAAGCCGTTGCAGGCAGCAAATTGCGAACTGGAGGGCCAACCACAGGTCCGACAAGGCCAAAAATTCCAGGCTACTGCGTCCCTTTTACTAAGTCCTCGGGACGCGATCAGCTTGATCACAACTTTACATCCTAAACTGTCGTCACCTGCCGCTTCCCTCGACGGTCTGTATAGCGAGCGCGCATCCACAGCCTCTTCGGTGGCTGAATCGTCTACGCTCACGTCTGGTTCCACTGGATACGGTAGTGGCGTACCATCGTCCATGGCGCCAAGCACCAGAGGTACTTCAATGACCAGTACTACCATGTTAAGCGAAGCGCCGCTTCAGGAAATCATGGGCGATAGCCCTGCGGACGTCAATTCTAGACCATATAGCGCGTCTCAACCTGCCAGAGAGACTCATAGGGAATCCAAAGGTGAACACGTGTCGTCTTTAATTGAAACTTCTCAAGTGATCCGCAGCATGGTTGAGACCGATCCCAGCTTTGGGACGGCTTTGCACCATCGCAATTGGGCCTCCCTCAGCGTTTCAGAAAGTGGGAAACTCTCATCCGTGGATGACCTCGATTGCTTGGATGAATTCGAAGACAACGAGTCCAAAAGAGGAGAGCGAGGGGATTTCGAGGGGATAGACTCAGAAACGTACCGTGACTTCGAAAATGCCATTTGCATGTCCATGGATTATCAGAACAGTTGGCTAGACCTCCAGTATCTCGCCAATGAGGTCAAAATGGGCCGAGGTCATGATAAGGGCTGTTCAGGAGCCTTGGATCTTCTTTTCCGATCGGCAATGGCCTTCTGTCAATCTAATTTCGATTTCCAGGGATCACACATGTGGTGGAAGAACTTACAGACCCTGCAGGAGATCATGGCCCTAGACAGTGCTGGAGACGCCCTGAACGAACGACTCGCACGTATGATAAGGCGAAAGCAGATTGTCATCAGTGAAAATGCTCAGATGGCGAGACAGTATGAAGACCATCTTCTATCCCTAGAACGACTAGCAAGGCAGCCGAAGAATGCTCTAGCTACCGCAGAAAGGCAGCGCAAAGCATTACGATTGAAGATGTGGTATGCGTGCGACGTCAAGCACTCAGCAACGTACGAAGATGCTTTGGGGGTCACACGTGCGCTAAAGGCCATGACCGATGGCAAACGCTCCAAGCGATCCTCGGGCGTTACATCATGGGCGCGGCAGCGGTTACGGACGCCTCTGAGCCATGATAAATCGGCGGCACATGTCCTTGAAGCTTTGGCGGCACCCAAAGATTGTGGCGGTCCTTCCAAATTAGCCGATCAGCAGATCGAGCTTATCAGCCGATGGTTGACAAAGAATAGCATCGAGAACTTCTGCAAAGGCGAAGAGAGGATACACCGTTTCTGTCAGGAGGTACAAAGATGCGCGAACAAACTTGCTGGCGCGAACTTGCTCGAAAGCCCTGTTCTATGGTCCAGCAACCTCTTCACGCACGAGAAGACTAGCATGGGCATAGACAATGGCAGTGCTACTTCCTTTTACTTTGGCGATTTCCACAAGGAGGCTCGCCATAGTCACTGGAGTGGCGTTATACCTCACGCACCCCCATCGCCAGTCTCCCCCATTAATCCACCAGCACCTTTATATCTCAACCTTCAAGGTCCAAAGACTGTGAACAGTTTCTGGAAGACGCCAGTCTCAAGCTTTCATCAATCCAAGTATGTCCATGCGGTACCGAACGGCTCTACAGCGATCGATTCGACACTATGGCCCCCATCTCGATCACACGGGCCCTTTGGCGGCTCACCATGGCCTACTCAGCAAAGCTCAGCGCATAGTACTGCAGGCTCACACGGTCCCCGTACTGTCAGCTCCATTGAGACTCGCCAATCATTCGTCAACCATGTGAAGAACGTCGTCACCTCCTTGCTATTGAGCGATCTCGGATATCTGTCATGGAGCCAGGGTAGCGAGACAGACGATTGGACAAACAGATTTGGTCTCGATCCAGATCTGCACAATCAAATGTCTCCTCACGCGCTTCGAACAGAAGCCGGACCACAAATGGTCGAGTCGGCCTCAGCACGTGGCGACGGCCGGAGCGACATAACAATCACTCCAAGCCAGCAACAAGAAGCAGAGAATCCTACCCCCGGCCGAGCTGAACATTCGGAATACGAGAAACCGGAGAACGATGTTCAAGGCCTTGTTCATGGAGGCTCCAAAGACAGAGCCAGTGACGAGATTTGCCCTACAGAGTCATCCTTTCCGTTCTCCGACGCCTACGCTGATATACTGGATAGACTGTCTAGCACTTACGATCCGTACACGAAACTTGATCTGCTCTGTGAATTAGAGATGCTCGCTTCTAGCTCATTGCAAGATTTTCATCAATCACAAGTGCGAGCGCGATCATCTACGGCAATCTTTAGAAAAACATCGCCACCGATGAATACCATCAGTGCTCGTACTATCAATGTACCAAGAACAAAAGCTACAAGTCTAGAAGAGGTCATCGCCAACTGTACCGAGCGCCGCGCGGGTACCTTGAAGTTCGCCGGCGCCTACGCACGACCTCAGCCAGCTCCCTCTCTTCACACAATTTTCCAACCTCCTGGAGACCACGTAACCGGCACTGATGAACTCGTCGACGCTCTTCTTTCCATCTTCCGTGACGACACCTTACGTCCACCAACCCTCTATCGCGATCTTCAAATGATAGCTGCGCACATTCCCTCTTCGATCCTCGACCAAACAGCCAAAGGAAAGGCCTTCTGGGACGCCGGTCTTGCCGCCCTAGCCCTCAAAGAGGAGCGCATCTCCGCCATCATCGACCGCGCCACCCGCATCACCACCTATCACATATCCGCCACCAAAAATGACCCCCATACCTTCACCTCCGCTTACGCCCCGGATCTCGTCAACACCACCCTCGCCGACGCAGCCCACTTATGGACCATCGCTGCCAAAGAAGGAAGCCCCGTTGCAGCAAGAGAATTAGCCCTGTTCTACCTTACGCACCCAGAACTAGTACCGAGGGTGACTATGCCGCTCAGCAAGGCTAAGGATGTGTTCCGGACGGTGGGATCGAATGAGAGGGGGGTCGATACTGGAGGACTGGATCCGTCCACGTTTGCTGTCGTCTTCCACTGGATGGAGGTTGCGGCGAATGGAGGGGATAAGGACGCTAAGGACTTTTTGAGGGGGACAGGGGATCTGAGTGGGGGGCGGTAGGCATCTGGAGAGCTACTACGGTGGTAGATATCTTGATAGCCTGATAATAATTTCTGGGATGCTCGGCGATCCTTTACTTACCCGGTTAACAAAATCCTAGCGAACATGTGCCTGCGTACATTGATAGATTCTTCTACTAGTTGGGAATCGTGCTCGTAGAGTAAACCAAGTACTCGGTTCAGTGTCGATTCAATCGTGCCTGAGAGGTGAGTCAGATTCTAAGTTATGATGGAAGCTGATGTTGGCTTGATGTAGTAATGTGTTGCACAAGATCCTTTGGTGTTGACGAGCAAGTTCCCTTGTTTCCTTACTTCCCGCTCCACGCCACACTTGCGTGCTATATAACTCTCTAGACAGACTCCTTCCTTCCGTCCTCGTCGAAAAAGCAAATCAACAATATCGTAACCTTGGCTGAAGAATAACCATATTCACAGGATACATACCCAACGGCTTATGTATCTTATTAATAGCGATCTCTCCATCTTCACAATTGATTGGCTTCCTAAAGACCAGGCTAGGGACGCGTGCATTCCGCCATGAATAACACGGGAGAGTCAGTGACTCATCATACAATTTTCGTACACTGACTAATTCCTCTAGGGCATATGCCTCGGACATGTTCACGCTTCTTGCTGGTCCGACTGAGGAGCGGATCCTAGTTCACGAAGCGGTCTTAGCCGGATCGCCAGTTTTCCGCGCAATGACTGGACTACCGTTCAAAGAGAAAGAAGAACAGGTAATACGGCTACCGGATGACGAGCCTTCTCACATCCGCTGTGTTGTCGCTTTATTGTACACCGGGGATTTTAGTACGCCATCCGAGTGCGATCATCAAGCTCAGGACGTCGAATATAGCCACAAGGAAGGAGAAGGGCCATCAAGCAAGGGTGTACGGATAGTGCGTGAAGATGGAGTCTGGAAGATCGTGCCAGATCTGGAGACATCAGTGCCTGATGCAAATGTCCAAACAGGAACGGAACTCTTCAGTAAAGCAGAGCGAGCTATCGCCGAGGATCTCGCTCAGATATTCATGTTGGGCGACAAGTACCAGCTACCAGAGCTTAAACGCTGCGCGCTTCGAAAATTGGATAAGTGGTTTGAGGCTGCAAAGCATCCGATGCACTTTCTACATCTAGTTACCATTCTCAACCTCCACATACCGGAATCGGACTCTCAGTTCCGAAACTTCGTTCAAACCAACCTACAAAAGGGTTTACCTCAGTCAAGGGACAAACACACGGCGGTTATGAGATCGGTTATCGAGAATGGCTTCATGAGACAGAGCGGAGTGCTGGCCGAGGAGATCTTCAGCGCTTATGCGTTTCACCGTTCACAAAGCGATTCGGACATCGATAGCGAGATTTCTACATATATCTCCGGTACGATGTCGTTACCAGAAGCGAAGAGACGGCTGCAACGCGTTATGCAATAACTCACCGCATAGTGCCCGATCTTGTATGTTCTACGTAGCGAGAGGCGAATGTAATGTTAGTGTGATATTAGAAGGAGAGCCGATTGACCTTTTAAAGTGACCTTTGGCGGAGTTTTCGCTTCTTAGGCTGAGAATAACTGTTCGTGAATCGGGGAGACGTTGTCCCACCAAGCATTCGACTATAGGCCACCAAGAACACGTGAACAGACAATCAGCCTAGTCATGGAGCTCATTCAGGAATCTATATCATTCTCCGTATTCTGCCCTAGTGCACCAGTTTGGCTCTCCATCAACACCGCGGAACTGCTATGACAGCTTGTGAACAGAGATCTGAGTTTACCTCAGGCAATATACATCAAAACGATACCGCTAGACGCCGTAGATAGTTTGGCAAAATTGGTTGAATTTGATCTCGTAGAAGCAGCATAGTCTTTTATCCTGAATCATTGTCCGGGCCGGCACCGGAGAAATAACAGTTCCGACGAAGCGCCAAGCGCGCGCTTCACTGTTCCTTCTGATTGAAGACTCCCTACCGATCAATTCCATGCCATTCGTCCACCACAATGGCATCACTGCAAATTCTCACCCGTCCTCTCACCTGCCTCTGCCCTCTCCTCCGCACATGTCATGCCTCACCCCAGCAGTCCCGCCACCTCGTAACGAGGCCCAAGAAACACCCACACGCCGCCCTCCCTCCACCCTGGAAAACAACCCGCATACCCAAACCCGAACCGTTATGTACGTCTCTTCCTCCCTAACTAGCCCCTCTTCCGCAATCCCACACCCCCATTCCTATAACCCATCAATGCTAACCCCCCATCCTCCCCCATCAGCCCCCCCTAAACGCATAAAAACCTACCCCCCACCCCCCTCCGCCCCCCGCCTCCACCCCTTCCCCCTCACCGCCGTCACAACCGCCCACCTCCAAACCCTCGACCCGACCTCCTCCCGCCGCCGCCTCTTCGACCGCCTCAACCCCGACTGTCCCCGCCCCGGCGACATCCTCCTCACCACCTTCCGCACGGGCGACCCCTTCGCCGGCGTCTGCCTCTCGATCCGCCGCCGCGGCGTCGACACCGGCATTCTGCTGCGGAACAAGATCGGCCCCGTGGGCGCGGAGATGTGGGTTAAGGTGTTTTCGCCGAATGTGCAGGGGGTGGAGGTGGTGCGCAGGGCGGAGAGGAGGGGAAGGAGAGCGCGGTTGTACTTTTTGAGGAAGCCGGAGAAGGATGTGGGGAGTGTGGAGGGGGTGGTGGAGGGGTATTTGAGGACGAGGAGGTTGGTGAGGAGTGGGGCTGTGGGGGTGAGGGAGCCGGGGGGGAGTGTGAAGAGGCCGGGAGCGGCGAAGGAGGGTGTGGGTGCGAGGTAGGTGACTGAGGGTGATGGGGTGGACGGGGGAGGCTGGAGGAATGGCAAAGGTGGAGATGGTGGCGCGGGCATTGGGGTTGTATGATGAAGGGGCTGGGAGAGGCGGATAGCATGCAGCATGCCTGTACTCAATTAAAGGGGGCACAGATGAAGGAGGTACAGATGGAGATTGTGCCTGTGCTCTGAGCGATATTGAAATATGTGAAAAGACTTTCTAGAGGCTGATTCACCGGTTAGTAAGTCAGGATTTTTGACTTGCCACACGCTCTCACTGTCCTACTGCTGTTCATGTGTTCGCATCAAAAGCACGGAATGAGTTGGAATTATCCCATGCGCTGGCAGTAGTGGGTGCGCCTCTGCTTGGCAAGCACTCATAGAATCCTCTTCTCTTGTTGCTCCCTTCGAAACCCTCGACTACGTCACTGAATCACCTCAACACCTGCCCACTCTTTCAATGGGCCATCACTAGTCGTTCAACCCATTTCCGTTGCGTCGATAGGTCTTTAAAGATCGCAAAGCAGCCGGCTCTTGTGTAGCGAGCCCCCAATATTAGCACTCTGCTAGCGCAAGGGATGATTATGTTTCTCGAACTTGACATTGGCACGAGCTGAACATAGCCCTTCGCCTCAGCCAAACATAAATCCTCGTTACGGGTTATCCTGCAATTGATGAATGAGGACGAAAGTCGTCTTCTGAGCCTCCACGGGCAAGCTGAGCTTGACAATCATCGAACCTTCGCTGTGCAAGCCTTCCTTCTGGCAAAAACCCGCGATATGTATCTCTCCCTACCCAACAATACTATGATAAGCTAAACACCTCTTATGCCCGAGCCCGCCTCTTCACTTGAGCGGCTGGGGTAGGGGTAGAAAGGTAACAGCAGCATCAGCCATGATACCACTTTTCACATATCCAGTACCGCGCCTGCTACCTGTTGAGGGTCCCGGACTGGCCATCATGCAGTCGATCGGTTGATTAGATCAATAACATTTGGCAGGGCTTTTATTGATAGATAGTCGCTTCGTGATGATGCAGTCGAATATAGAGCGATCAGAGAGGTTAGCTGTAAGAAATTGGGAGATACACTTATTCAGAGATAGGACTTGAAGTTGAAGGGTGAGGAACGAAGGGAATGAAAATAATTCAAGGGGTAGTCACTGCCCAGTATCTTGTGGTTTGGGAGGAGTTGTAGAGATTGAGATATATGAATGCGACCGCGATCCACCATATGCGCATCCTAAGGATCGCCTCAAAATAGATGGCCAATTCTCACATAGAGGTGAATTTTGAGCAGCAGACCATGTTCTTGTCTGCGAGGATTTGACTCTCAATGGAAGCTCAAGCGAACGGTCCCATTGTAATTCAGGAGTGACTCAAAATGTTAGATGAACATAAGGCGATCGTCGTCACTTCTTAAAGGTCATACCCGTTGATTGAAGCGGCTCTTTTGTCTCGGAGAGAGCTGGGTGTGACTGATGGCTTACGATTGTCATCTGGGGGCTTGATTCGTGCCAAATCGGTCTGTGGTTTGGTACGGGGAACCAGAGGCGAAGGCTGATCCACATGAGATTGTCAGATGAGGCAGATAGCAAGGATCCTAAAGCTTTCTGAAGCGATCCCACGTTCGAGCGTGCATCTGACACATCGTGCTGTTTGCACGAACTATGGGTGAGTAATAAAGTTGTATGCCAATTGTATGTTGGTGGGCACAATGCAGATTTACAGTGTTGATAAGGATAATCTTTCCTTCCAATTTTCAGGAGGAAGGTTTGGCGCAGTGGGAATGCAATCCGAAGCTACCGGCCGGGGCTTAGGATGTGTTCCCCTTCTATCAACCGTAAAGGGCTACGAGCCGCCATTCACGTAGCTAACCCACTGGGCGACCTCACGATAGACGAAACGCATGGAAAGCCAGGTTTCTCATAAGTACCGAACGAGGTACTGAACTGTTTTGCCATTTTGCTCCTCTGATGCCCGTTGAAGATTGTCATAAAAGGGGAGATTCGGGGAGAGGAGGGAGACCTCTGAAAAGACGCTAGAGGGGGAGTTGGAAACGGAAAGCTCAGAAGGCTCAGCGTTCGAGACGCAGGAGTTCCACTGAGGTTTTCTTTTTTCCGTTTTTGGATCGCTCCCTCCCAGCTAGTAGTAACGACTCGGATGCTAAGTACTTCAGCGTCGGAGAGCAAAGAAGCATCCCGAGTCACGGTAAAAGAGTGAGCACGAGGACGGCCAGTCCATTACCAGGCCGACCAAAATTGCGCGCACGTGATCTCAGAACTCGCTAGGGCTCGGCCCTCATGGGGCTAGGTTCAAAAGTCCATAAAGACAATACGATAGCGTGAGAATATGAGAGAGTCACTCACCACGTTGGAACACCTTACAGAGTATCCTAGTACATCTACTCACCGACTTTATTAGTGCAGTCGAGGTCTACGACAGCGACAAGAGGTTCTTCACATCAACAAGGGTCTCCAAGATCAACGTTTCTACGTCTATCTTGATTTATCTGTGAATGACTGTATGATGGTTTCTCTGGGATAACTTGATGGCTGGGATACCTCAAGCAGTCGTTGAGAGGACTTTCCTAAAATTGCAGTCCCGCGCGCTTACGCACAGCGCTTAAAGCTGCAAGGGTCTTCCCCAGATTCCACGTTCCTCGATGATCGACTTGACCACGTGTAACACGTTTTCATCCTTGCGATCGAGTCAACCGCAACAATGGACGCTACCACTATTCCGCCCGCCTCCTCTCTCGTCATCGATCGCACCACAATTCTTTCCCTCCTCTCCACCCTCTTTCTCCTCCTCTCCGCCTACATCCTCTCTCTCCGTCTCCTTCCCAACAGCACAACCACCAAACTCCGCGTCCTGTTCATCTGGCACGCTTTTGACGCACTGATCCACTTCTGCCTCGAAGGCTCTTTCCTCTACAATTGCTTCTTCACCTACACCACCATCCCGCACACCAGCGACTATCCACACCCTGCTTCTATATCTGCAGTGGGACATTTTCTTGGTTATGCAGATCGGCTTTATGGGAGCCAGTATGGGAGCAATCCTTTTGCGAAGCTGTGGCAGGAGTACGCGAAGGCGGATAAGCGGTGGGCAGGCGCGGATCTGACGGTTATCAGCCTGGAGCTGTTGACTGTGTTTGCGGCGGGGCCGTTGGCGGTGTGGGTTTGTGAGCTGATCAGGAGGGGTGGGAGTGAGAGGGGGAGGTTGTGGTTTTGGGGCAGCGTGCTTGCTACGGGGGAGCTCTATGGCGGTATGTTGCCCCTGAAATGGGCAGATGCTGGCGCTTGGTCTGGGGGTGATTTGCTGATTGGTACTTTGGATACAGGGTTCATGACATTCGCGCCGGAATGGCTATCTGGGAGTGCGAATCTCGACACGAGCAATTTCATGTATCTGTGGGTCTATTTGTTTTTCTTCAACATGCTGTGGGTGGTCATTCCACTGTGGGTGCTCTATGAAGCATACCATGAGATTAATCTTGCATTTGCAAGAGCTAGTGGCGCGATAGGCCGCGAGTCGAAGAAGGAGTTGTGAACTCGCCCTGGGCATGTCGTATCAGGTACTAGGATATGGACATTCCCCTGCCATTGCAGCTCTCTCAACATCCACAATTCCGATGCAGACATCTCTAGAGAGATCTCTCGCTAATCGCCACCCTGCTGCCATCAACGCTGCCCCAGATCCCCTGCTTAGACTAGGAATTCTGATCCACTTGCAAGGGGCTCACTGTTTTTTCGTACGAAACGTTAGCACTTTTCCACGGTACAACGTCGTACCGAGACCAAGGAAACATAGTATTCTTCACCTTGATCTTTGCGTAGTCGTGCTCTGACATATGCTCGGTACGTACTTATTTGTAGCGGATGGCCGCCCAGTTCATGGGAGGCTTCCTTTCGAACAAATCCACGTTGGTCCTTTCCATCCACGTACTTTCATCTTTCGCCACGTTCCTTAAGGTCTCCTCTGTTGGCGGCATCCAGATCCAGGTCAGGTCCTGTCGTTGATACATT
>JAABUW010005940.1_pt1 | contig 15584 bp, 2 predicted proteins | sample 5560081 | NCBI WGS metagenome assembly JAABUW01 (sample SAMN10711882, study PRJNA513363) | rock metagenome | isolation source: Antarctica rocks | place: Antarctica: Victoria Land, Knobhead sud | reverse complement strand
GACCCGGCACCCCCGGCAGATTCCATTGGCTCTTACCAATGCGGCTTTTTAGAGTGCATGAAGTAAGAGTTGGTACCACTATGTCACTTATAAGCTGCCGATGGGCTTTACACAGGACTACATACAGCCTCTTCCTAATAGGTAACTGTAGACCATCGTGTGAATAAGCGATCTACTTGGTTGAAGCCTTGACCAAGACGATCAAGCTGCAATAGGGATAGTTAGCGCAATGACAGGCTGTCGGGGATCTGACATGATACTAGGTTTTTGACTCCACTAACGCCGCACTAAAAACACCCATGCTTGCCCCCCTGGTCAGCTCGGCAGACGCTGTGGAGCCTAATTAGGCCTAGCGTGTTTCTGGGGGTTTTTAAGCGTTTTCATCCTAATAATGTACTTAGCATTCTTGATTATACATCTTAATAAAATTGCTTCGACTATTATTTTTGTCTAATTCTATATTTTGATAAATATATCGAAATACATTTGTCTACTTATTGATTAAAATTATGTTTTTGCTTAAAATATCTAGAGTTATTTTAAGCTTGTTTTGTCTATTATAAGATAAAAAAGAATTAAAGACTTCGCAATTGTCGCAAAAAAAAGATTTAAAATTGTCGAAAACAATATTGAATTATACTACTATTATTTTATTATTTTGCAATTTTTATATTTGAAACAACTTTATTATTTTGCAATTTTTGTATTTGAAACAAAATCTTGCTATTAATTATTATTAATTTTATTTACTATTTTATAGTTTGTTGTAGTACTACTAAGTAAAACAATAGCAATCGATCTTTTTTTGCATCTTCTTTATTGATTTTGTCGATATTTGAAGTTTTTTCTTTTTTTAAAAATATATAACAAAATTATTTATTGTAATAAAGCAAACAACTAAAATAGCAACTTCGAATCTATTTTTATTAGAACAATCTTTAAAACTCTTGAATTGAAAAAAATTATCTACTATAACAAAATATTTAATTAAAATATTATTAAGTATCTTGTTTTTAAAAACTTCAATTAAAATACTATTAGAAAACACTTTCTTTTTAAATATTTAATAACTAAAAAATTTATTTTTTACAAAAAATCTTATTAAAATCGAATTAAAACTAAATGTTGTCTCTTAATATATTAATATATTTATTATTTTTACAAAAACTTCTATACAATTTAAATTTCTTTTATCAAAATTATCTAAAGAATTTTTATTCAATTTTAAAATATTATCTATTGAAACAAAACAATCTATTAAAAGTTTAAAAAATACTTTGTTTTAAAAAAAAAATTAATTAGAAAATCTATTTCTTTTAAAAAAATTAATTAAAATTAAACAAAAATTTAAGATTGTCTTTTAATATATAATTAATTCTATATTTTCTATAAAATTTTAAAAAATTCTTAAACTTTTATTTAATTTAAACAAGAATTCTGTAGAGCTATTTACAATAGCTAAAATATTAATTACTATATTCTTAAATATTTCGAAATTTTATAATCGAAAACACAAAAATATACAACAATAAATATATATTTTTAAAATAAATTTTGCTTAGATTGAAAAAATATATAATTTATTTAAATATAATATTGTTAAGTTTTGCTTAATATCGAGAAAATATTAACAATAAAATATATAAGTAAATACTAAATTAAGATAATAAAATAATTAATAATTAAAAACTAAATTAAGATAATAAAATAATAAATAATTAAAAACTATTTAAAATTAAATTTCTTTAATATTTTTTTTTTTTAAAAAAAAGAATATTGTTTAAAATACAATTAAAATCTTGTTTTAATTAAAACAAAATAGTAGATTGTACAAATAATACTTTAATAAAATTGAAGAGATCGAATATTATATTTTTGCAAACATAAATAATTAAGTACTCTTATATTTAATTTAAAATATTAATAATTAAATAATTGAAACAATAATTGAAACTTATATTAAAAACATTAATTTTAATACAAATTTGTTAAATCTAAAGAAAACTATTTATATTATTAAGAGAGCAATTAATTTTAAAAACAAAAAAAATATTTAATTAATAAACAAATTTTAGAATCTTAAATTCTTTAAAAAAGCAATAATAGAGATAGTTAAACAATTAATTAAGTTTATAAAGAAAACAAGTTAATATATTTAATTTTTAAACAACAATATTAATTAAAGAAATTAAACAACTTTCTATTGCAATCCAAATTCTTATTAGTTAAACAAAGAGTTTTTATTACAACAAAAAATCAAAAACTTATAATTTTTAAAAAATAAATTTTTAAAGCAATATTCTATAGTAGACAATTAAATAGAAATCTTTTAAACAACAAATATTATTTGTTATAAATATTGCTAATCAAATAATTTTTAATTATAATATATAAACTCTTTTATTTTTAAGAAAAAACAAAATTGTATTTAACAAAAAATAAATGCAAAAATTAATTTCTTAAATATTAACGCAACAAACTCGAATATTGTTTTGTTAAATAATAATAACAATAATAGAAAAAAATATTTACAAATCAATTAAGTTAAGGAAATATTTAATATTTTAAAGAAATATTAATTCGAAAAAGTATATACAAAAAAGTTTTCACAAATTAACTATTTAATTTATCGACAAATATTTAACAAATAAAAAATAAATAATAATAATACTTAAATAGCTTAAAAATTTTATTGTAACTATTGCAAATTTAAAAACAACAAAGAGATTTATACTATTAAAAAAAAAAAAAAAAAATTTAATTAAGTACAATAATATTGTAAACTCTTTAAATATATATTGTATTTCTTGCAAAATTTTAAAAAGCAAAAAAAAACTTCTTAAATTGTGCAAAAAAAAATTACAAATTTTAAAGATAACAAAAATCTAAACAACTTAAATTTAATTAATTTATATTTTTTTATAAACTCTAATATTATTTGCATTTATATAACAAGATTTATTAACTAAATATTAACAATAATAATTGCTTTAATATTGCTAATTATACAACTCTTAAAATTTAATAAAGAAAAAGTTTGTAATATATTATTTAATTTTTGCTTTTATAATACAAGAACTTAAAAGTTCTTTAATATTTTAAAATTTCATTAAACAACTAAAATCGATATTATTTTAGCACAACTTCTATATTATTTTTCGAAAATTAAAATTGTTTTTGCTAAAACTATTTAACTTAAATTTAATTTAAACAAGAAATCGAAAAAAAGAATACAATTTATAGTAGTAAATTAATTTTGTATAAAAACAAACAAAATTAATATAGTTTTAACTACTAATAATACAAAAAATAATTAACAATATAATTAAAATTAATACAATATTACAAATTATTAGTTGAAAATATATATAATTATTTTTTCTAATATTAAGAACACTAAGAATTAAACTAAAATTAAATCGAAAATTTTATTTATTTGAATTTTGTTGCAATTTCAATTAAAGTTAAAAAACTTTTATATAATAACTATTATTTAATTGCAAAAATTTGTTACTACTAAATAGAATATAAAGAAAGTTCTTGTTAACTTAAAAGCAATACTAAATTTTTATTTAAAATAAATTGCTAAACTTCTAGAGTATATTCGATATATAAATAGAACTATAAAGATAATTATTGCAAACAAATCTTAAGTTTAATTACTAGAATTTATTAAATTTAAAATTATAATAGTAGCAAGTTTTTAAGTAATTAAAGTTTATATAATTTCAAATAATTTATATATAATTTTATATAATCTAATTTTAAAAAAACTATAATTAAAAGATATTAAAACAATTAATTATTATAAAAATAATAAATATTAAATTCAAAATTATCTCGAGATTTATATACAATTCGAAATCTTAAATTTAACAAAAAATTATAATATTTTATAGATTTTTCTTTGCAAAAAAATCTTAAAAAAGACTATTTGCGTTAATAAAGAAATATTTAACAACTTAGAATACTTAATAAAAGAACTAACATTAGATTGATTGTCGGGTCGGATTTCGGTTCCAACTTTTGGAACTAACTCGACCCAACAATTTCAACCCTAGGAATCGACTCGAAACTCGAGTCGATTTCTAATATTTTGAACACAAATTGATACGATCCGAGTCGATTTTCGATTCCAATATTAGAAATCGAATCGAATTGCCAAGAAATCGAAAAATTGCGTTATTATGCCAAGAATTACTATTTTTAGAATTAAACTTTAATTTTTAGTTTTTTAGACAAATTCTATAAATTTAAAATAATTATTAATTAATTGTAGAAAATAATAATGCATTACTATAATATATTACCTATATCTATAAATGTTATAAAATACTATTTAAATTTTTAAATATTAAAAAATCAATATTAATGCATAATTTGCATCTATAGATCTATAGGTGCTATTTAAATTTTTAAATATTAAAAAATTAATATTAATACATAATTTGCATCTATAGGCCTATAGATGCTATTTAAATTTTAAAATATTAAAAAAATAATATTAATGTATAATTTGCATCTATAGGCGTTATAGATACTATTTATTAATTATTTAATTATTTAATTAAAAGTCTTGGCAATTCGAGTCAATTTTTCGAGTTGAATTTCGATTTCAACTCTAGAAATCGAATCAAATAGTCGGTTTCGACTCTAGAAATCGAATCGACTTTTCGATTTCAACTTTTGGAATTGACTCGACCCGATTCGAGTCGGATATCCGACCCGAACTCGATGACCCGACCCAACGCAATCAGTCTAATCTAGTCTCTATATTTCAAAATAAGCTAGCGCTATTGTTTGACAAAAAGTCGTTAACGCAAAGCAAACAAAAAATATCAAATAATTTGATTTTTGTATTACAACTAGCAAAAGTATTTACTAATAGCGCAAAGATTCTAAAATTATAAAGTAGAAAGAAAATTCTTAAGAGACTAATATCTTTATTTTAACTAGCTAATATATAACTTGTTATTTCAAAAAAAAAATTAGAAACATACCAAAAAAATTGTATAAAAAATCTCAAAAATCTCAAAAATCCTTAATAAAGAATCTTCAAACTAAAGACACTTAACTCAAAAAGATTTAAATTAAAATTAAAAAGTTATTTTGTCGCAAACAAAAGACATAAACTCTAGATCAAAAGAATTTTATTAAATATAACAAATTGTTCTATGTCTCAAAGAATACAACTATTAAAAAAAAGTTAATTTGCAAAAATTATAACTACTCTTTAGCAAAGCATTTTGAAATTAAGAAAACTTTAGATTTACTTTAGCAAAAGTATTTCTAATCTATTTATAATAAGCAAGTAAAAGCGTATATTAAAATATATAATATTTGTTAATGCATTAAAGTTTCTTATTATAAATTGTATAATAAGTTTCGATTCTTATTTGTAGCAAAGAAATTATAGAAGAAAATTATTATAAACTTTGTAACAAACTTATTGTCAAACAAGTATTATAAAATTATATATAACTTGATTTTCGTAATAGTCGATTGTTGTACAAAAATAATTAAATATATATCTATAACTATTAGAATCGATATCGCAAAGTTAGCAAAAATATTTTTCAATAAAATTGTTTTACATTTCGAAATGTTAACTAGCATAATAAGCAACAAAGAATCTATCTTTACTAGTATTTTTAAATTCGCAATATATTTCTATGCGCGAATTAAAAGACAATTAAGTATTGTTTTTTACTCTTAAACAAATAGTTTAATTAAGCAACAAAATTAAACTCTTAAACATTATTTTCGCACTTACGCTAACGCTAAACAAACAAAATAAGCAAATCTATTGTTAATAATAGAATTTGTCTACCACAATAGTTATTACGTCTTAACTAAAGTTTTGTTGTTCTATTTAATATACAATTACTATCTAGAGATTTACTATAAAATTAAGAACAACTTTACTAAAAAAAAGATATCGTTAATATAGAAATGCGTAAAACAATTTTATAATTTAAGAAAAGTTTTAGCAAGACATCTTGAAAACGTTGTTACGCAACAAGCGAAATACTACAATAAAAGATATAAATCAAAGAGTTTTGCTATAGAAAAATTGATTATGCTCTCAACTAGAAATCTAAAGCAAAAAAAATCTAGCAAAAAGATGTTGCACAAGTATGTTAAATTATTTAGAATTAAGAACAAAATTAAAACGCAAACTTATTATTTTACTCTATCTAATATCTATCGAATCTATAATACTTTTTATATTTTACTTCTAAAACTATATTTGCATTGCGCTAGCGATTAATAAGCGAAACAAATATTGCAAATCTCAAAACTTATTGACAACAAAATTCAATAAAAGATTAAAGAAATCCTAGACAAAACTAAGTTAAAAAAACAAATATAATATAAAATTAAATAAATAAACTAAGACAAAAAGTACAATTAATAGCTAAGAAAAAATTTTCTAAATAATATCAATAAGTTGCGAAAGAATTTTGAGAAACAAGTACACAACAAATAAAAACAAAAAAAATAGCGCAATATATATTGCGACAACAACAATTATATTAACAATAATTTGCTCGATAGAATATTGCGCAATTATTATTGTATTGTTGTTGTATAATTAAGTTATATAGAAAGACTTCTTTATTCTATTACACAAAATGCTAAAAATAATAAGATTGTCTCTCTTAATATAAATGCTCAAAATATAGTTCGAAAACAAAGCTACTCTACTATTGTTAATTAGTTAACAACGTATTGCAACAACTTAACAAATTCTTAATATCTTACTATTAAACTTATCTTAAAACAACTAGAGAAAGTTTTTAAACTTATTCAAAAATAAGTTGTTAAATTTTTTAAAGTTAACTATAGACAAATCTTTAAAATTGTTTAAAGTACTTATATCTTTTTAAGAAAAATAAACTACAAAAAATCTATTTTGCACAATATTTTTTGTCTTTGTTACAAACTTGCTCTTGCTATTTGTACACACTTTCGCATTTTCTATCTTTTAAAAAAAATATATAAGCAAACAAAACGCGAGCGAAATAAAAATAAAAACTTATTATATTCTTATTTAACAATCTTGTCGACAACTTAAAGTTACAAAGAAATTCAATTTTAGAATTGTAAAATTTTGCAAAAAAATCTTCTAAACTTGTTCAATCTAGATTAATAGCAAATTCAAAAACAATTTGTTTTAATTTTGTTTTCTTTGTTTCTATTAACAATTTATTTTTGTTTTTGTTTCTATTTTGCTTCAAATTCTAAATATATATTAATAAAGTATTAAGTAGCAAGCAAAAATACTTATCTTTAATATTCTCTTAAAAAGTAGATTAATTAGTTGCTACGTTTTAGCAAAAGTTTTATTTTAAGCTATTTTTGTTTTTGCAAACTTCTATTCGAGCTTAACTTAATATTCTTAAGCAAAAATTAAATTTTGTTTAAACTATCAAATATAAGATTAAATTTAATTTGCTATTAATAGAATAAATTCTTTATTGTATTGTTAACTCTTTATATTACGAACTATACTCTTTTGCACGCATTCTATTATTCTAGAAATTGTATTTTTTATTTCGAACGCTTTGCAATAATTAATAACAAGTTTCTTTACAAAATCTTAAAAGCGTTTAACAAACTAATAAATATTAATAACTATTGTATTGTAATTGTAAACAAAACTTATTATAATACAACAATTTAATTTGCAATAAAAAATTCTACAACAAGCACAAATACTCTTTTTCTCGCAAATATATATATACTTGTTTATACAAGTTATATACGAGAGATTATTACAAACTATAATATATCAATATTACAAACAACAAAATATCGAGATTGTTTATTCTTTTATTTTCTCGATTTCTCAAAAGATATAGTTGAAAAGACAAAAAAAAAAAGCAAAAAATATATTAATTTAAGATTTACACTATATATATAAGCTTTATATATTGTTGTTTTTGCAACAATTTACTTATAACAATAAAGCAACTACAATTAAGAAAAATATAGAAAGAAAGAAAAAAAAGAAAAGAGAAACAACAATATTTATATTTATAGTCTATTTAACGTTTGCATAATGCTAGCTTTACTTTAAACTCTATTTAGAACTCTAACAACAATAAATAACAAAGTAATAACGTATTAAAAACTATTATTGTTGTTATTATATTATTCTACAAATTGTATTAGATTAATATATAGATTTACTTCTATTAAACAAAAGACTCTTTTTCTTTTAATTTTCAAAAAGATTTAGAAAGATTTTTAACAAGTTCTTGCAACATTAATATTTAGTAGATATTTTCGTCTTAATAAAATTAGTATAGCTTCTTATATTATTGAAAATCAATACTCTAAGAGAGAAGATAATTGTAATATTATAGTGTCTTCAACGCGCTAGCGTCTCAAGATATAGCAAAGTACGTAATTCCAAATATCTATAAAAGCTTCAAATAACATAACATCTCTTTCTAGTTAAATAGCAAAAAATAGACTCGCACGTTATAACAAATATTAGATAAAAAGAAAACTCGTCTCTTGTTGTTCTTCAACAATTAGTTCTACTACTATCTATCCTATATAGTTAGAACATAGTAATACAAGTCTATTATATCTTACGTCTTTTATATCTTATTGCGTTAGTAGGAAGTAGACGCATTCGCATCTTATATAAAGAAAACAACTATTGTATCTAGTTACAAAACAAAAAGTTTAGAAAGTCTATATATAGAGTTATACTAAAACTAAATTATTAATATTAACAAGTACAAATTTTTAGTAAAACTATAATAATTTTATTAACTTTTTAACTTTCTATAGTAATAAAATATTTTAAAACAAAAACGTTCTTAAAAGTACAAACTATAAAAAAAGAAACAAAATAAATTTTAAGTATAATAGAACAATTAAACAAATTATTAGACAAAAAGTATTTAATCTAAAATTAATTGCAGTTTTTCTAAAATACAAAGCAATATATTATATAATATTAAGATTTAATAAACTATATAAAGATATATAGTAACTAAATAAATAGAAAATTAAGTCAAAAAAAACTATTTATTGCAAAAAAACTTTTGATTAAATATATATATATTAAAAAAAATAACAAAATAAATATTGTTGCAATCTAGATTTAAATTGTAACAATTAAAAAAATTAAATTTTGTACTAAAAATTCTACTTAAAATAAAATAAATTATTTAAAACAACTATAAGAAAAATATTGTTTAATAAAAATATATTAAGTAAAGAACAAAAAAAGATTGTTTTAATTTAGCAACTTAATTTATAAAAAAAACAAAAATTCGAATATATAAGATTAAGATTCTTTATTATGCAAAAATTAAACAATTATTGTTGTAAAATGCTAATTAAAATCTTAAAGAAATTTAACAAATAATTAAAGAAATTTTCTAAATTAATTAAACTACTTGCAAGAAACAATAGACAATTTTAAAAATATTAAAAACTATTTAAAATATAGTAGGATTTTTTTATTAAAAGTATTTAAAAAATATTAGCAATTAATTTAATAAAATATCGAATCTCTATTTATAAAAGCGTTATATTTACAATAGTTAAACTTGCTCTTTATATAAGTAAAAAAATTAATTAATAAAAAAAAAGTCTATTAAATCTTATTTAAGCAAGAATTATTATATAGTGTTTTAATTTGTAAAATACGCAAAGTTGTTTTGCAAAAAAAAAAAAAATTTGCTAAAAATAATTTATATATTTTGCAATCTAAATAATAATATTATTAAAACAAATATATTTATATAACAAATAAAATCTATACTTAACAAGCTAAATATAACGAGTTAGTCTATCTTCCTATATATATTATTTCTCGCAAATGTTTGTAATATGCAAATATTTTATAGATACTTTTAACGCAATTAGCATCGGCAATTCCGGGACCCTTGCTCAGAAAGTGTCTATTGCGAAAACTGCTAATTTGGCTATTAGCTAGTCTAGAGTCCATTTAGCAGCAAAAGTCTTGGCGCTTGCTTAATAGAAATTCAATTTTGATATTTGAGATACGCACGAATTCTCGCAATACTTTGCTTACGTCTCCATTTGTTACTCGTCTATATTATAGTAATTTGTATAACAAAATCGAACAATTTGTAAGATTTCTATGCGCAAATTATGCGTTGTTGGGGACGTCTTTATTGCGTAATTGTGTTGTGCGTATAATAGTCGATAATGCGCCCGTAATATGCGCCCGTAAATAGCGCTCGTAAATAGCGTTCGTAAATTGCGCTTATATTATAAAACTTAACAATGTGCGAGATTAGGTTTTGGCAAAGCGTATATTAATTACGCGTCTGCGAATCTTGCTAATTGTAACTCAATCCTGCGCTTAATTATATGGAGCGAACACATCGACATATTAGCTAATTTGACTATTAGCTACTAATAGTACTATTAACAAGAGTTCCGGAATTGTCGATGCTAATTTAGATTCTATCTTATTACAATAGTATTTGCGCATTGTAAACACTCGCGAGAAGTAATATATATAGGAAGATAGATTAACTTGTTATATTAAATTAAATTTAAATAAAATATTGCTTTTAATATAATACAACAAATAGTTTTCCTACTATTTTAGTCTATAAGTTGCATATTTATAAACTCTTATTTAATAATTTTATTAAGCAATTATATTATTTTTGAATAAAATAGAATTGTATAGACAATTTAGCAATCTATATTAAATTTAAAAATATAGTAATTAATTCTATTTTAAGTTTGTACGCAAAATCGATATTTATAAATACAAATTCTAAATATATTTGCTTTAATTACTTTATTAATAACTATATAAACAAAATAAATATTTTTGATATTTTTGTCGATTTTTTATACAAGTAGTACTTCTTTTAACTTAAATAAATTAAGTTAATTTTAAATTTTATTAAGTATAAATTCTTTGTATCTTCTTTAAATATATTAAGTTATTAAAAAGACAATTAAAATATTAAATCTTTAAAAATAAACTAAAAATATTTTGAAAGTAATTTTTATCTATTATTAAGAAAGAGCTTAAAAGATTTCTTTATATATTGTTTTTTTTAAAATCTATATTTTAAGTAGAATTAATTGTTTAATTTTTCTTAAAATTGCTATTATTAAGAAGACACTATTAACAAAAATTAATAGTAAACAATATATTACAAAAACAATAAAGAACTTTATTTATAATATAGAGTATAAAAACGTTTTTTAAACAATAAAGCAATTAGTTTTACTTAATATTTGCTTTAATGAAAATAACAATCTTTAATAATATTTTGCTACAAATGTTTTCTAAATCGAATTAAATAAAATATTTTTTCAAATATTAGATATAGTTTTAAAAACAACTATATTTAAAATATACTTAGATTAAATAAAAATTGTTATATTTCTATTATATTAATTTATATTTTTACAAACTTAATATCAAACTACTAAGCAAAAGAGTCTTTTAATAATAAAATATCTATTAAAGATTTAATAACTAATTTTATATTAGCAATTAATAATTATCTACTATAAACGCGCAACAAAAAGTCTTCTTTGTTTGATATTTTATATTTAATTTCTTAGAATATTAATATTACTATACAATATAGAGCGTTAACAAGATAGCAACGCAAATATATAAATAGATACTACTAGTATTTATTGTTTCGAAAATACAAAAATAGCACTCTATTATAATTGATATTCTAGAACTATTATTTAAAGACAAAATCAATATAATTAACAAATATTTTAAAAAACAAAAATTCTCTCTAATACTTTTATATCTAAAAAGAATTTCAAAAATCTAGAAAATTATTTTATAATAAAAAATTATAGTTTAGCTAATATATTCGATCTAAACAATTATTTTATAGTAAAAAATTAATTAACAAAAAACAAATGCGCAAATCGAGCTTTCTTTAAAAAGATATATTATATTGCTATATATTAAGCAATTAAGTACTATATATTATAATAGTTTATTTAATATTATCTATTTAAAGAACTATTTTACAATAAAGAATTAATTAATAAAAAATCAAAAACGCAAAACAAACTTTTATTAACAATTTAACTATATATAACAAACACTAACAACTCTATAATTACAACAAATAATTAAAATAAAATATATATATATTTTAATATCTATTCTTTGTTATTTTTTGTTATTTTTTATATTTTTGAAACAAGTATTTTGCTTTCTATTTATTTAAAAGTTTCTTGTTTCTATATTAATTGCAATTGTTTTAAATGCTATTTTTACAATCTTTATATTTAAAAAAAAATTTAAGCAACAATATTTTTACTTAATTCTAGAATTGCTTTTCTTAATTAGTTTTACTTTAATTTAAGAAAAAACTTACTTTAATTTAATAATTTCTATATTAATTAAAGAATTTTTATTTATTTTATTTTTTTACAATTACTTATTATTTACAAACTTTACTTTCTTTATATTACTTTTTATATTAAAAAACTTAAATTTTTGCTTAATTAATAAAGTTAATATCTATTTCTATTGTAGTTTATTGACAACTTTAATGTTTAAAAACTTATTTAATTTTGCAATCTTAAAATCTTAATACAAAAAATAAATAAAAATTTAGTATTAAAGTATAGATCTAAATTTATCGAGAACTTAAATTAAGATTAAATAAAAAATTACAAAAAAATTGACTTAATTGCTTTAACAAAAATTTTAACAAATTATTAAAATATTAAAGCAACAAAAAATATAAAAGATTCGAATACAATATAAGTAGATTAAAATTAAGTAAAATTAACAATAAATAAATTTGCAAAGAATAAAGACATCAAAACACTTTATAAGAATATTGAGAAAATAATACTCTACAATAGAGAATTGAAAAATTTAAAAAAAGATAAAATAAAGAATATTAAGACGTTTTCTAAAGATAAAATAGTATTCTATAGTAAAAAATCAAAAAATTTGATAAACAAAAATATTAGTTAAAAGAATAAAGACTCCGTCTATTAAGATTAAAAAGAGAAAAAAAAATCAAAAAGAAAACACAAGAAGCTTAAGAAAAGAGAGCGTAAATAATATATTAGTTAACTTAAGAAAGAAGTGCAACTCAAAACTATTATCGATAAAATCTCGCAAATATATGCGAAAAAATAGAGTTAAACAAAATTTCAGAAAAGAAACAAATTTATTAATAAACAAAATTTAATTAATTTTTAACTTTTAGAAAAAAATGTTTCGAAATATATTAATTTAGAAAACTATTAAAAAATTAGCAAATAAAAAGAGTCTAATAAATCTCTTTTAAAACTACTTAATTAATAATAAAAACTTAAATATAATTTAAGATAATAAATACAAGATTAAAGATAAAAATAAAAATAAAAATAATAACTTAAAATGCACAATTAAAAAGTTTATTAAATTAAAAATTAAAAATTTAAAATAACAACGCAAATTAACAACAAAAATTAACGCTATATATTTAAATATACAATATAAAATGTCAAAAAATTTGTTTAACAATTAAAAAAAATTTAATTTAAAAAATAACAAGTTTTTAATTAAAATTAATTGCTAAAGAAAAGCAATATATATCTAAAACAAAAAAAGAATTCTCTACTTTATATAGTTATATTTAGTTAAAAAAACAAATTATAATAAATAATATATATAATTTGATAAAGTTTTTAAGTTTACAATTTTAAGTTATAATTTAAATCTCTATTATGCAAAATTAATATTCTTATATATTAAAGTTAAAAGAATTTGAGAAAGAGTAGAAAAATAAACTAAGAATTTGAAAAACAAAAATAAATAATTTTGAAAAACTTTAAAAACAAACAAAAAGCAAAAAATCTTAACAATATCTTATAATTTATTAATTTATTAATAGCTTAAAAATACAACAAATTAAAAAATAATAGAATATCTAAATCTAAAACAAAAAAAACTTAAAATAAAATTCGAAAATATTTTTAAAATTGTAATAACTAATTAAGTTTAATTTAAAAAAATACAAGAAATTTAATATTGTAGCATTAAAAAATTTGTTGTCAAATATATTATAACAATAAAATAAATTCGAATTTTAAAAACAAAAAACAAAGTATTTCGAAAAATAAACAAACAATATAAAAAGAAAATTAATATTTTATTTAATTTAGTTTTCGATACTTAAATTAATATTTAATACAATGCTAATTTTATAAAAAAAAAAAATTTAATACTTTCGATAGTTTAGATTTCAATATAATAAATAACAATTTTACAATAATAATTAATTTAAATCTAGAAATCTTAACTACAATAACAAATTTAAAAATCGAAATTAATATTTTATTAAAAATATCAATTTTTACAATTAAGTTTCTTGCTATTGCTAAAAATAATTTTAATATTTATATTAATAATATAAATTTAAAGATTTTTATTATAATAGACAACTACAAAACTTTTATAATTTCGATAATAAGTTTTTTTGCAATACAAGTTTTATTTTTTATTTTTTATTTTTAAATCTTTTTTAACTTAATACAAGTTAAACAATATTAAACTCTTAATATATTTTTTGTTTTTAGACAAGATATTCTTCGAAACAAAACTAAAAAATATAAATTTGAAAAAATTAACTAAAGTTAACTAATTTATTTTAAATAATATAGAGAATTTATAAATTAATCTATCTTACAATAAAAAGTCTTGCAACAAAGATATTATATTAACAAAATCTTCAAAAGTTAATTCTTTTTTTTCGATTATTTTAATATTTTTTTAACATTTTTTCTAATATTATTTGCAATATTTTTCAAATACTTTTCGTATTTAATATAACAACTTATAATAAAAAATATAAGTTTAAGAAAAATTTCTTGCTATAAAGATGTTAACTCAAATTTGCTTTATATATATATATATTTTTTTTTTAATACTAATTTTAATATTTTTCAAACTTAACATAATATCTTATAGTAGAAAGTGCAAATATAAGAGAATACTTCGCAACAAAGATTTGCAAAATATCGAATTTTTTAAAAAAAGAATAGATGTAAAGTCTAATTAGATCTAGCGTGTTTTTGGAGATTTTTAAGCGTTTCCATCCTAATAATGTACTTAGCATCCTTGACCATACACCCCAATAAAACTGCTTCGGCTACCATCCTTGCCTGACCCTACAACGCACAGGACAGCTAGCTAGCTACTGTAGGTACCTAGTCAAATTAATCCTTGACAGACCCACACACCAATGGCCAGGTCACAACCGCAGCACTTACTCTATTTATTATCACGAAGATGCACGCCGTACATGATGATGTAGTATCAGGACCACCGGTAAGCTTCCAATTCATTAATGGTTATCATTATTCCGCCGGCGTTAGAAATACCGAGAGGCTCGCTGGGCAGCTCGGAACCCGATGGCGGGTTACAAGTTCATCTGTCTAGGCTGGTCTAGCAGGGTTTCTTAACAAATTGGGATCCTTACAGACCTACATCAGGTTTCTTTACATATTGGACGTTGCACCGTACGCATGTGCAAGTATCCGAGTGAGCTGGAGCTGCCAAGGTAGCTCCAGTGTATATAAACATC
>JAABUW010005939.1_pt1 | contig 15584 bp, 29 predicted proteins | sample 5560081 | NCBI WGS metagenome assembly JAABUW01 (sample SAMN10711882, study PRJNA513363) | rock metagenome | isolation source: Antarctica rocks | place: Antarctica: Victoria Land, Knobhead sud | reverse complement strand
TCTTGAATACCAAGCTAACCTAGGCTACTCGACCGACATCGAACTTTCGTCCTCCGCCGCGCTTTCATCTTCCAATCGATCCCCCACCTCAAAGGCGTCGGTCTTCACGGGTATGGCAGTAGGCATGAGGCCGGCTCCTGTGTTCAAGAGTCCGTCTCGGCGCCATCTCCAATCCGAAGTCCATCGCCATCAGTCCGTACCTAGCTGGACGTGTGTCTTGACCTGCCGCGCACATCACCGGACCTTCCTCCATCCCGCCATGATACTTATGTGCGGATGTGTTGTGCCGGCTGGTCGAAACGTCCCGGTCCCGCTGGATGGCTCATGCTCCCGCAGGATCAGCCGAGACACGGCGAGTTGACATTGAGAGGAGGCGGAAGACAAAGGACGGCTGGCTCAGTCGATGATCGATGATCGAAGATACTAGTTTGAAGATGACAAGCTCGGTCGAGTCTGATCGACAGCATCGGACCGGAGCGGTGAGCCCAGCGGGTGAGTCGTCGTGGCGCTTCGACTGGAGAGAGATCCCCCAAGGTGATGTCCTCAGATCAAGGAAGGCGAGGTCCTACGTCGGGGAGCAGCGTGCAAGGATGAAGGAAGACTAACTTGGATGATGACACTGTCCACAGCGATCCCCTGAGTCGCCCTCCTTACATCGTACGGCATCCGCTCCCAACGATCGGCATCATCCCGACCGCCTTCCCGGCTCGGGCATATCGATCGGCCTCTTTAAACAACTGCTCATCCTCCAACCATCCCCTCAGCATAACAACTCCGGGAAGCTTCCGGCGTCCAGAGAATGTGGCATCGAGTCATCGATGTTGGTGTTGCCAAGTATGGTCGGTTTGGGAAGATGCTGTTTGTAAGGCAAGAAAGAATGAGGCCGTTGTCGACACTCGAACATCTCATCGGTCGCTTGACTCGACTCTGTCACCCGCTGGCGATCGCACGCCGGATGGGCGGGACGATCGGGGCCAGGTTTCAGCGGGGAGAGAAGGATCGTATAGAGGGGCGAGTGGGGTCTGGGAGTGATGGATCCGGAAGGATACTCTGAATGCCAGCGGTGACACGTCGGCTGGGCGAGCACAAGAAGTCAACGACCGATCGATCAGTCAGCTCCTTCAGCCAGGCATTTGCCAGGAGCAGGCCAGGAGGTGGACTCACGCTATCCGCCGACCGTGTCTGTCAGGATCCTCCCCCGTGTTTGCTCGCCTTTCATCTTCTCCATTCGTCCGGGTATAGCCAGGCGAGTCGTCCAAGATCCGGTCCTATAACCTTTCCCACGGTCGAATATACAGTCTGTGCCAAGAACTTGACACCCCCTTACTGGGAATCGAAGGTCAACCCCATTTCCGCTTGTCTTTTGCTCTAGCCACATGGAGAGGTAGGAGATCCCTTCGGTCAAGCATTCATGTGATAGTAGAGGGGACCACACATGGAGGTGGTGCGATTTTTCCATGTACATCGTAAGAACCGGAAGATTACGTAATCAAGGGGGACATTCAAGGTACCAGACATTTGCGACAACTTTCCTTTCCACCCATGAAGCCCCAGACATGTCGTGTTCTGTTCCCTCGACGAGTCCCATCATCTGCCAATGGCCAGGGTGTGGACGGAGATACCAGAAAGAAGAGCATCTGGAGAGACATAGACGGACACGTGAGTGCCAGTAGAAGCGGATTTGACCGGCGTCATCAAAGCTCACCCCTCTGTCCACAGACACGGGAGAGCTCAACTATGCCTGTGAAGTGTGTCAGAAGCGATACGCCCGTAGGTATGTACATCGCCTCTACGGCTAGCGGTGTCCTCGCTCCACTCACTCAACTTGGGTACAGCGATGTCCTCTCAAGACACATGACTCACAAACATGGCGCCTATCCGCCCTTGATGGGTCGTCCTCGGAAGCTGTCCCGGTGAGCTCGTCTTTTCCCTGCTTTTCAAGTCGATAGACGGGACGCCTCAGTGTCGGATCCATCGCCGAACACCTCGGCCCCGACCGCTCGGCCACCCCAGCGTACCGGAGGTATGGGATGGACAAGCATAGGAGTACTGTAGAGAGATCGAGGACTCGATCACAAAGTCCGGGACAAGTCTCTGGATCTATAGAGATAAACCCTTCAACGCAAGGGGGACTAGCTGCAATGGATCCGGGAGGCTTTCGGAAGTCATGGGGTGAAGTGGGGCCTGAAGGCATCGACGGCCTCCTGGACGGCCGACATGGAGGGAGTACATTGGCTGGACACGCCCGTATGTCGGACTCTCATTGTCAGGACGTCGTCCTCACCCCAGTAGCACCGATTAATACCACGGTTTTAGATCCTCCAGCTGCTGCACCAAGCGCCTACCTCTCGAATGACCTCTTTCTCCTCGCTACCACCGCCTCCCAAACCAATGACACTTCCCTCTTCGGTTTTGACCCTACGATCTCTGGTGTCAACGACTGGGGACTCGACGAGCCAGATGTCAATATCTTCGACGTTCTGAATACCCACGCGCCGAACAGCCCGACTTGGGATTTCGTTGGCGATTTCGGGATGAACGCTGGGCCTAACCAGCCGAATCTTCCAGTACGGGACGGACTCGAGATGGCAAGTCGTGTCGAGGTACCGGACGAGATCCATGGCTCCCCCTCAGAGATACTCGACGGACAGCCATATGACAGTCCTTGGGTGAGCTCGCTGCAAATGTCAGGGAGTGAGTAAGGGCTTCTTACTGATGCCAAAGTACAGCCTCATATTTACAAGCCGCGCACACCCGATGCGCATATCATCCTCCCACCACCACGCAGCCTTGCTGCTGTCCCACTTATCGCCCCGACTGACAAGGTCACCGATGCCGCGCGCGAGATCATGATCACGCTAATCGAGCATTCACATCGCGCTGTGTGGCGGGCTGTAGATGTTGGCAACTTTCCCTCAGCCCAGACTCTCACGATATGTGTCAACCTCTACCATCGGCATTTTCATGATTGGCTGCCGATCCTCGAAAAGGCGACCTTCAGCATCAGCGAAGCTCCACCTCTGCTCTTGATGTCCATGTCAGCGATCGGAGCAATGTACAGTCGTGACGGACTACAGCGGCTAGGCGTGGCGCTGAACGAGCTTGTCCGCAGGGGTGTGCTCTTCATCGTGAGGAGCCTTCTAGCAGACGATCGAATTGAATCTGACTAGTTGATAGCGCGAGCATGACCGTCGTTTCATGTTCGAGACCCGGATCATACAGGCGTCACTGCTACAATCCTACTACGGATTGTTTTGCGGTTCGCAGAAGCTCTTTCAGCAGGCCGAATCCCTTCGTGGGACACTCGTCACGGCATGCAAACGTATGCACCTCTTACGTCCCGGACGTACGGCACTCGAAGCCCTTCACAGTCAATCTCGTTCCCCCGTCGCGGCTGAAGTGCAAAGTGCTCTCGCGGAAGACAAGAGGCGGCATCGGTTGGGCTGGGGGATTTATGTGAGCTTCCTCCCGATACTCCGCTAAACGCGAATCCAGCTATTTGACGCACAGTTGGCGTGCCTGCTCAATCTACCCGCCCACTTCTCCATTGCGGAGATAGTCGCCCCTTTACCGTTAGCCCATGCCGACCACATAGGCTCAACTCACTGGTCAAGTGACCCATCTTCCCCGGATCAGCAATACCATCCTGCCATGTTCGCAGCGGTCCTCCAGGATCTTCTTTCTATGGGCTCGATGTCGGTAGCTTTGAGTGAGCTCGGCTACAGCATTGTAGCCCACACTCTCTATCGGTCGGTCTCCTACTACAGCCTCCGTGTATCGGCTGAGAGTTTTTCCTTTAGCCTATGCCTGGATGCCGCAGCATTACAAGCGGTGTCCGCCAAGACTGCAGCCTCCTTTCGTCGCAATCTCGCCTTCCCTTCCCACATCAAGCAGTAGATCTCGCCACCTTTAGATCGCGGAGAAACGCTAAGACCTCGTAGCAATCCACAGCTTCTCCTGGATCGCTTGGCCGCCCACACCCTCCACAGTTCTGCATCCCCAACACCATTATTACTCTCTTGCGCCGCCCTCGCCTCCCACTCTCATCTTAATTTCACTCGCGTCAACTTCCTCGAGCAAGTCAAGGCGGCTGCCGGCAAAGCGGGAACGACGCAGAGTCGCCGAGCCGCGAGAGCCTCTTTGGCCGAATGGCTCCACGCGGACCGAGCTGGCACCAGAGATGTTTTTGCCCATGCTGCAATGCTCGGCTGCTTCTTAAATCGCTACACTTTTGAGCGAGTCTTCTTCAATCGAGAACGTCGACTACCGTTGACATGATCTCAGCTCTCCATCCGAGGTCGTTTGGACATTCGACGCCGCGCTGTGTATGTGGGCAGTGCTGAGCTTCAGCTCCTACACGATAGCCTCTGGTCCTCAAGTTGCAGTCATCTCCTGGTCAGCTTCGCCCCAAATCGACGATTGGATCAAGAACGGCGGCGGTGCGAGTATTCAAGGTCTGGGTACCGTTGCCGAGCTGAGCGTACCATTCGTCCTGCAATCATTCGCAGACAGGCTCGAAGCGATGGCATGGGGCCTTGCAGAGAGGTACCGCAAGGTACTGCTGGGGCTTTTGCCAGATCAACACGATACATTGTGATACACCATGCTCTAGGCTTTCACAGCTGCCGGGCCGTACCAGTCGTCAAATCCAAGATCCCAGCCCCATTGAGGCGTATTCAGCCTCTGCTGCTTGCCGCTCGCCGCCATACCGTTCAATGTCTTCATGTCGGCATCGCTGAGGCGGATCACACGGAGGTTGTCGGCGATCCGGGACTCGGTCACCGACTTTGGCAAGACGACAATGCTCCGGTTGACTTGGTAGGATACCAGAACAGTCGCGATGGAAACCCCGTGCGCGTTGGCGATGGCTTTGAGATCGGGATCGGCCAGGAGAGGAGAGTCTACGGAGCGACGTCAGCTCGGAGTTTGCACTGGAAAGGAGAAGGCTTCACTGGTTGAGCCGAGGGGAGAATAGGCTTCGAGCATGATATGCTCCTTGTCACAGTACTCCTTGAGGGCGTGCTGTGGAAGGTATGGATGTAATTCGACCTGGTTGACGGCGGGGACGATGGTCCAGGTCTCCTTCAAGTGTTTGATGTTCGGCATGGACCAGTTGGAGAGTCCGATGGCTTTCACCTTGCCTGAGCTGTAGACATCTTCCATCTGCCGCCAAGTCTCGCGCTGGTCCCAGTCTCGGTCGACGACGCGGGTCCCGTCTGGATTGACGGGAAGGAGCGCATGGCTTTCGTTCTATGGATCCGCGACCTGTCAGCATTTGGCAACACAGCTTTTTGGTCGTGCCGGACACTCACCGGGACCAGCCGGACGGGCCAGTGAATGAGCTGATCACGGCATGAGCGATGGAAACACACGAATGCGAGGCGCATAGCGCTCACATAAAGGTCGAGATAATCCGTCCCGAGCGCCTTCAGAGTCTGCTCCAGTCCGGAGGCCACGTCGGGATGGTGCGTGTTCCACAACTTGCTGGTGATGAAGATGTCAGAACGGGGGACGCCACTGTCCTTGATGCCCTGCCCGACCTCGTTCTCGTTCATGTAGATGAGGGCGCAATCGAGGTGTCTGTAGCCGACCGACAGGGCGTGTGACACGGCTTTGCGGACCTCGCCTGGCTTGGCCTGCCATGTACCTGTCGTCGGGGTGAGTCATATTGAGGGAGGAGCGAGAGGACGAACCGAGCCCGACAGAGGGGATCTTGCGGCCATTGTTGAGGGTGAAATGCTGCGCGACTGTGGAAGCCATGGTGAGAGATATGAAGCACCGGGATGAAATTGTCTGATTCTCGCAAACTTTTCCAGGTCGGTGAGCTGAGGTGACAGGTGGCGAATATCCACATTAAGGGTCGAGGAAAAGTCCACTTGGACCCACCCTATCTCAGCTGATCATTCTCGGCTCCGCTGCGCCGAGGAAAAAGTCCACCCTACTCGATTACCCTCGTTTTACTGAGGCTCGAGTGCCCCGCCGCATGTTTACGGTAGTTATATAAAGAGTAAGCATCCTCTAGAATCGATTCATACCTTTCACCCCGTCTTCTCACCGTCAAAATGAACACACTCGATCTCGAACGCAAAGCTAGCGTTGACGGACACATTGAGAAGCCCGCCGATCCGGCCGATCTGGAGTTTGTGTACGATGCAAAGCTGGAGAAGAGGTCAGTGGTGTCTTCGTCACGGGGTACGTAGCGCTGAGGAGACTGGTAAGATTGCTCAGGAAAGTCGACCTGCGACTGACTCCGATGGTCATGATCATGGTGGGTTCTGTCTGCGTGCCCTTGGTACATGTCGAGAGATTACATGTTGATGAAATTGGCAGTACTTTTTGAACTGTAGGTCCCTCGGGATATTTCGTGTGAAGATTGACATTGTGCAAAGACCTTGACCGTAACAAGTGAGCTGCGATCCCCGGTCTCGATTGTTCACAGCTGATCGAGTCCAGCATCGGGAATGCCAAGACAGCGGGACTGCAAGCAGATCTCAAGCTCTCCTCGAGCGATTATTCCTTGGCGGTGTCCATCTTCTTCATCGGTGAGTCCACAATTGGTTGAGGCCATCTGACGTAGGCTCACTTGCGCAGGCTACCTATGCCTGCAAGTACCGTCCAACATGATACTGGCCAAGACGAGACCTCGATTATATCTCCCAGCCATCATGGTGCGCTCTGGCCGCTGGATTGGCGGATTGGAGGCTGAATACCACCTAGTTTGTCTGGGGTTGCCTCGTCATCGCGTACGTTGGTGTCAATACCAAAGCTTCTCTGATTGGACTGCGATTCCTGCTGGGGGTCATCGAGGCAGGCTTCTTCGTGAGTCGGCCTATGTCGCCCTGCCACGCCACTCAAATCTGGCCACAGCCTGGTGTCTTGCTCTACATGAGCTTTTGGTACCGTAAATTGGAGCTCGCCCGACGATTCTCAGTCTTTTATGCCGCATCACTCGTCTCTGGCGCCTTCGGCGGGTTGCTTGGTGAGCCTTGAATGCCTGAATAAAAATGAAAAGGGGGCTGTTCTTACTCCCCGTTCGCAGCCGGAGCGATCCTCTCGGGATTGGACGGCGCTGGCGGTCTTCCTGCCTGGAAGTGGCTCTTCCTCAGTGGGTTCGCCCTGGAGCCCTTTGGAATGTCTCTGATCCCGCTACCATCAGTCGAGGGCTGCATGACTCTGGTCTTTTCCGTCATCTCGATGTGCGTAAGCGTTCCCACACACTGCTCATCCCCGCCTGACATCGACACCAGCTTCATTCTTCCCGACTTCCCGGCAAATACCAAGTGGCTCACCGAGGAGGAGCGGAGATACGCCGTCGCTCGTCTCGCCAAGGACGACAACATCGACAGCGCCGATGATCAAGCCGTCGGGCACTGGAGGAGCATCGTCCTCGCCGTCAAGGACTGGCGTACTTGGCTCTTCTGCTTCGGCCAATCGACCTGTACGGCCGCCGGCACGATCACTTACTTCATACCGACACTCACCGCCTCGTTGGGATACTCTGGCCGGAAAGCGCAATTTGTGGGTCCGACTCTCGAGGGCGGCAATGAGCCAATCCAGCTTACCCTGACTCATAGTTGACCGTCCCGATCTGTACGTTTGCAACAACCTGAGTATCGGAGTCCGATGAACGAAATTGACTTTCCCGCGGCTCAGATGCCGTCGCCATCGTCATCGTCCTGACCTGTTGCTTCTCTTCCGACCTCCTCAAAGAACGCCCCAGGCACATCATGGCCATGGCCCTGCTCTCGGTCGTCTCGCTCTCGATAGTCGCTGGCGTCGACAATCACCCTCGTGTCCGATACGCCTTCCTTTGCTTCGGTGAGTGCGCGAGATGGTGGAAGGGTCGCATGCTCACCTCGTATCAGGTGCTTCCGGAATATGGGCGTGCAGCCCAATGACTCTAAGTTACCTATCCAATACGATCTCGCGGCCCACACAGAAACGGGCAGTCACCATCGGGATCGTGAAGTGAGTGGCCAACACCTGGATCGGCGGGAAAGGTTTGACACCCTCCCCTCAGTGGTCTGGCCAATCTGTCATCCGTCTAGTAAGCTTACCCTCCACACTTGCTCTCCCCGACACATGGGCTGATGATACTCGCAGCGGAGCCTATATTTGGCCTGATTTGTCCGCGCCGAGATACATCCCGGGCTTCGTCTCGACGACCATGTTCCAGTTCGGTTCGCTGGTCTTCGCCGTCATGGCTTGGTACCTGCTCAGGAAATTCCCCTACCCTGTGAAGCCGCTCGTGGGGCAGGTGGAAGGGCAGAGACGGGTAGGTGCATGAGTTGTGGTACGACGTTCTGGACGCACTCACCGTGTCTTAGTCTAGCCTTGGTTTATAGTGGTTTCAGCATTCCTGGCAACCGACTGTAGTTTTTGAACAACTCGAGCTCTTCCATACCATGTCATTTTACACCCTTCGAACTTCGATTTGTTTTTCCACTAACTGTTGATCTCGGTACGGAATCCATCTAGGCTGGTGACATGGCAACAGATGGGCTTTCAAGGAGGTGGAGGGGTTGCGTCGTCGCTGCGGTCAAGGCGGTGCCGACTATAAGGGGCTGGAAGCACATTAAGACCGTCACCGAGCTCCCCGTCTTCACCAGCGATCGGCGAGACTCCTCCTTGCCCCTGACCCGTCCTGGCTCGGTCTCGGCGGACTCCAGACGCCGGGAGAGTACCTCTCACTCCACTCGGCCGTCATCATCGCTTGGCGGAGCTCCACGATTTCCCAATCCCGATTCCGATTCCGACTGAAAGGCCGGATGCATGATCTACACTCCCCACGGCCACTCCGCCGGTCTTGAATGGATCGTCTTGCAGGTCTCGAAGCTTCCGTCAGCTCCACCGCCGAGACCCTATGACATCTGCATTGATCTACTACCTTCGGCGAAGCTAGCCGTAGCCAAGCTATATCAGCTTACCGAAGATCAAAGGATGATCTTGCTCGACACTCTCAAGCGAGAAACCTTCGAAGCTTCCTCCAGCTTACCATGTTACCATTCGAACGCCGGACCCCGATTGGATATTCCGGGACTTGCACCCGGATTCGCGATGTGTTACTGTTAACTAAATATCCGGGAGGTGATATCTTAACAGGTCTCCAGCTCTGGATACAACAGAGATCAAACTTTGACCTTGTTCCCGCAAGATTGCCTTCTGATTCTTCATCTTCGCCATATCTGGTTCGGGGAGGACAGAAGGAGTCGCAAGAATTTCCGAATGCTGTCATGCTGTCGCGATGCAACAAGCTGCCTCACCCCTCACCGCGATGAAGTCTCTCGATTCTTTGGTCAATATGGGATGTCACGCTGGATCGCTAGGCTCATCACAGATTCGCCCGTAGTCTGGCATCATCACTGCTGTCTCCGTCAGGATCTAGAGGAAGGGTGAATTGGCTGTCAACGCTCAAGGGGCACCGAGAGAGCTGAGCCTGTTCGGGAAGTTTCTGCCAAGGGTTAGATTTCCAGTCCTCTGCCAGGCAGCGAGTCGGAACGTTAAGCGCGAAGGAAGAGCGAGGCATAACATGGGGGCTCAAACGGAAAACAATCGCAGAGCTGTCCGGTTCTGATCCTCTGCTCGGGCTGATTCCAACAGGCGGTCTGAGTGACGAGCACAAGCTGGACGACCGGCCTGTCGACCACCTCCCGGGTTGCGAGTATGAGGCCCATCTCCGTGATGGAGAAGTGAGAGGTGGGATCAAGCCGTACCATGTGCAGCAGCCCGAGGGACCAAGCTGCGAAGTCGTCGAGGGAAGCAAGGTGTCCTGGCAGAAGTGGGAGTTTCGGGTCGGCTTCAATTACCGGGAGGGTGCTGTGCTTCATGATGTGCGATATGACGGGAGGTTCTCTACAGGATGAGTGTGTCGGATATGGTAGGTCTTCGATCTCGGCTGGTCAATTCGCTGACCCCTTAGACTGTACCCTACGGAGACCCTCGATCTCCATATCACCGGAAGCAGGCTTTCGATCTCGGTGATGTGAGTCCATCTAGGCATCAACGGAGAGGACTGACGGAGATTGTAGTTCGGTGCCGGCGTCGCTGCGAACGAACTGAGCTCGGGATGCGACTGTCTCGGCACCATCCAATACTTTGACGGTGTCTTGGGTGAGTGATCTGTTTCCCTCGCAGCGTTCTGGCTGATCAAGCTTCAGCAACCGAGACTGGAGAGCCCAGAACCATGAAGAACGTCGTCTGCTTGCACGAAGTCGACGATGGGTTAGCATGGAAGCACACCAACTTCCGAACGAACAAGGCTGCCGTAGCGCGAAGCAGAGTGAGTTCTTGTCATGTGCGTTGATGCTTTGGGCTCAGCCTTAGCTGACGAACGCCGCTTTCCCAGCCAGACGATCTTAACCGTCAGCAATTACGAATATATCTTCGCCTACAAACTGAATCAGAGTGGGGGCATCGAACTGGAAACCAGAGCGACAGGCATCCTATCTACGGTCTACGTGAGTAGCTTCGGACGACCATGATCGCTTTTGACGCCTATGGCCATGTAGATAAAGGACAAAGATACTAGCCCATACGGGACCGTCGTTGCGCCCGGCGTCTTGGCCACAAATCACCAGCACATCTTCAGCGTGAGCGTCACATCTCCATTCGCAGACTTGGCTGATCCTGGTTGTAGATCCGGATAGACCCTTCGATCGATGGTCAGAAGAATACGGTCGTTCAGGAAGACTCGGTCCCGATGCCGGTGGATGAGAAGAACCGGTACGGTGTGGGGTACGTGGTGGAGAAGAAGCCGATAAAGGTGTCTGGCTGGGCCGATGCTGCGTTGAGATGGAACAACTTCGCATTGGAAAGGCGCTTACGTTTCTCTCAGACCAATGGTAGATCCCTCGACCGCGAGAGAACGATTCCAGTACTCGGGCTGATCTAGCTTTAGGCGAACAGAGTATTCAAAGTATCAACCCGAACAAAATCAATCCGATCAGCAAACGACCAATCGGAGACAAGCTCGTCCCACCGCCAACTCAACTCATGCTCGCACACCCTGATAGCGTCGCAGCTCGACGTGCAGAGAGTTTGCGGATCACCACGTCTGGGTGACGAAGTACAGAGACGGCGAGCTGTACCGCGGTGGTAACTTTACGAACCAGTCTTCCGGAGGAGGTCTCTTCGCGGGTTCCACACCCAAATTTATCGCTGATCATTCCTCGTAGCGAAGGGAATCCGATCATGGGTAGGCCGAAAAGATAAAGTCGAGAATGAAGATGTTGTGCTCTGGTGGTACGCATTATCCCCCGAGCGATCCCAGAACCGCCTAACATGACACAGCTCTTTTGGCCTAACACATAATCCCCGAGTAGAGGACTTCCCGGTGATGCCCTGCGAGACCCACCGACTCGAGTTTAAACCCGTAGACTTCTTCACCGAATCACCATCGGCCGATTTACCCGCCAGCACCCAGGCTGCGAACAAAAGTACCCTGGTTTCAACTGATACCAACGGTCAGCCGAACGGTCATCACGGCGCGGATGGCTCAAACGGGACGAACGGGTGTTGCGAATAGGGATTCCGATGTAGACATTTTCATGCATCGGGTCGTAATGCTCGACCGCTTGCGAAGTGCCCAATGCTCAGAGGTGCGGTGGGAACGGCTTGGTGTCTAAAGGGCGGGTATTTAAGTCTGGGTTTGTACCCCATGGACTGCTTTCGATCTTGGGACTGATCGTTATGAGCAAGTGTCTACCGTGGATCGGTGAGCCAAGATTCTGTCGATACTTATAGGCAGACATACTTAGATTCGCTACTGGATTATTTGGAATGTTCTCGTTCAAGTTCGATTGGGACTTTTGTGCCAGGAAGAGGGCCAAAAGTAAGAACAGATGACATCAACACAGAAGAAAGGAAAACTGCTCAAACACATGAAAATCATTGACTGACGGTAAATGTGGGTGGATGGATGCCTGCAGTGTTGTTAAGACTCACTGAGGTGGAAGAGACACTAATCCCGCGAGAGGATTTTAAAAGCTTAGAGATTGGTAGGGACGTCAAACATAACGTGAGACCGGAATCAGAAAGTAGTATCAAACTCAGGGAGGGCGGAGACTGAAGCTGAAAGATGTATTTCGGATGTGTTGGTGCTTGTTGCAAACCGCATAGCGGATGAGGGGTTACGGATGGCCGAGGAGAGGGAGGTCAAGTGGATGGGGAGGAAGAGATTCTGTCGAGGTCGCCATCGTCCTTTGATGGACCGGGCGTGGTTGTTGTAGTTTATGATGGATGCATAACATGAACGAGCAAAGAATAGATTTATAACCGAACGCATGCGACGAGACGCGAGCTTATCCGAGTCTTCCATTGCCATTTCTCCTGCTCCGTTTGCGCGAGCATGGGAGCTCGTTTGTGGCGATGGCGGCTAGGCTTTAGATGTCGACGAGGAGGTTGGATTATGCTACCCAGGAGCGTCGGTCGAACTATGGGCACCAGACGGGTTCGGTGGCTACTTTCAGGTGGTCAGGGTTTGGGTGGAGCAGCGAGTCGGAGGACGTGGAAAACTGGGAAAGAATGGCTTGCCGAGGAGAGTTGACGAGGATGCCTGCTGCACGTTGAAGTAGTAAATGGATACGAGCGTTGCATCGGGGTCCGCTATGAGAGACGCGAGTGGTGGTGGAGCAGAGCCCGCTTTGGCCGATTGACGCAAGAGTCCTTCCAGTTAGTCACATTCCCGTACTCCTTGTTCAGGGGTCTTTCCACAACGCCTGTTTCAACGTCGAACAGGGGCCTTATCTTCTTATGCGTTATGCGTCTCGGTAGCAATGCGTGAGCTGTATTTTCCACCTTTCCCATCCCCTCGACATGGAGATCCTTCAATGTCGAATCTGTCTGGGCCTACATCTCCACGTCCAGATCAAAATCACCTCCACCATACCCGTTCATCGCACCTATGTCATCTGCGCAATGCGAGTAGACACCATGACATTATCTTTGTTGCCGGGGACGAAGGCCTTAGCAGAGGAGAGTGAGCTCTCGGTGACTTCAAGGATGGTCCTCAAGGGTTTATGATGTCGAGGTATGATGTTATAGACATCGGCGATCGTGTTGTGTTTCGGTGGGGCGAGGAAAGGGAAAGAAGGATCAAGACCGCAGATAGTCACATCACCTTTCCATTTCCATTCCGCCCAATTGTTTTGACTTTCACTTCAGCTGTGTTGTAGGAAAACGCCCTCGCTTGACGCTGGTACTTGGTCGAATATCTTGCTTTGCTTGATGGTTTACTCATGGTAAAATGCTTAACACGAATCGACTAGTGAAGCAACTGATGTGTCCGATGTTCCTGATGATTGAACATATAGTCATAGTATACGTGCGCAGTCTTGCTTACTTACATGCCCCACTGTTGACAGACGGGGTCATACAGAGACTGCATCCGCCCCGCTGGCATTCATCCCCGCCGAGAAGCCTCTAATGCGAGCCTTGATTGCTTGATTATAATGCCAGGCTACTAGACGAGGATCAGGCGGATCAACAAACCGCGAGAATCGCTCGGGTGCTAGACATTTGCCATGGAACTTGAATTGCTCGGGGGTAAGCGGAATGAAGTAATGGACATAATAGGTGTCCTCCTATTATTATCGTTAGTGAAGATATAGGTTGAGAATCCGACAGGAAATCACCTTTCGATAAAGTGACCATTCCAATCGGTCGAAAGCTCGGTGCAAGTCGCCGCTTAGAAGGAGTCCTGCTTCTGGAGAGAACATGTTGGGGTGCTTCTCGCCCAGCACCGTCTGGTAGAGCTGCAATGGTCAGCACTACAATCCGGGCCTCATGTTACAGCAGGCGGTGAAGGCGTAGGATCATGTTGAGAAAGTGACGGGATGGCGAAGACAAGGGCAGAATAGTGCGACCAACAAGGACTGGACTTACATCTGGGCGACTCTGCGGAACAATGTGAGCCGCAACGCATCCCACGGCCGGCATTTCGGATAACAAACAAACAGAATCACGCGCGACTAAATAGGTATTGAAAGAGCTCTTAAAAATACCTGCCTTCAATCTCGACCACTCACTGCGGGAAGGGACTTACCTGTTCGGGACGTCCAGTCAAGCGACTGGAGGCTGACCTAGTCGTCTCGCTTGACGTGAGTGTCGGTTTCTTGAAGTGAGAGTAATACTCCGGACCGCGAGAGAAATTGGGCTCAAAGTCGACACCTAGATCATGATTTAGCAGATACGAGACAGCATAGGACTATCGCGGACGAGCTACCCTCGACAAACGAGAAACTTACCCAATTGAGAGTAGCGAAAAACACCACCGTAAACAGGTTGGTCTCCATCTACAATTCTGTTCTGCTCATCCATAATAACGCCAGCTCCACCCGCAGCAACTTCCACGAGCTGCTGTATAGTATCGAGAATGTATGACCAGGTATTATCACCCCCTAATGCGACAAAGCTCAATGGGAAAAGCGCGATTTGAGTGTCCCGGATGGAGAGTATTTCGACTGTCTCGGAGCGCCTCCAACGCTTCTGCGCCCGCTCGTAGGTGTATTCAGTCATGGTGAGTCGGGTCGAGATACAGTGTTGGACAATGCTTGCTGGGAACAAAGGGCGTCTAAACAAAAGGCGCCTCCAAACCGCTAAATACCTCCGGTGCGGTGTTTCGGAGCGAAGAATGTTGTGGCACTTCGTGTCCGATACGCTTTCCTCTGCTTCAGTGAGTGCGCGAAATGGTGGAAGGGTCGCATGCTCACCTTGTATCAGGTGCTCCAGGGACATGGGCGTGCAGCCCAATGGCTCTAAGTCACCTATCCAATACGGTCTCGCGGCCCACGCAGAAACGGGCAGACACCATCGGGATCGTGAAGTGAGTGGCCAACACCTGGATCGGCGGGAAAGGTTTGACACCCTCCCCTCAGTGGTCTGGCCAACCTGTCATCCGTATAGTAAGCTCACCCTCCACACATGCTCTCCCCGACACATGGGCTGATGATACTCGCAGCGGAGCCTATATTTGGCCTGATTTGTCCGCGCCGAGATACATCCCGGGCTTCGTCTCGACGACCATGTTCCAGTTCGGTTCGCTGGTCTTCGTCGTCATGGCTTGGTACCTGCTCAGGAAATTCCCCTACCCTGTGAAGCCGCTCGTGGTGCAGGTGCAAGGGCAGAGACGGGTAGGTGCATGAGTGTGGTACGACGTTGGACGCACTCACCGTGGCTGAGTATAGCCTTGGTTTATAGTGGTTTCAGCATTCCTGGCAACCGACGGTAACTCGAGCTCTTCCATACCATGTCATTTGCACCCTTCGAATTTCGACTTGGTTTTCCACTAACTGTTGATCTCGGTACGGAATCCATCCAGGCTGGTGACATGGCAACAGATAGGGTTGTAAGGAGGTGGAGCAGCCATGCTTTCTCGAAAGCGTACGGTAGAACCGCGTTGAAGTTGATATGGGAGCAAGTCGAGCTCAATGGGGATAAGGAATTCTGTTTAGGTGATTTTTGTCACGGTGCTACGTCGACCAGCAAATAGGCCCGACGCTCAGCTCCTGTAATCGGCGACGGTCGTCTGAGCTTCGGCAAAGTTGGACTACCGTGGTCGAACTTGGCTGGAATAACTCGAGGACACG
>JAABUW010005938.1_pt1 | contig 15585 bp, 13 predicted proteins | sample 5560081 | NCBI WGS metagenome assembly JAABUW01 (sample SAMN10711882, study PRJNA513363) | rock metagenome | isolation source: Antarctica rocks | place: Antarctica: Victoria Land, Knobhead sud | reverse complement strand
TTAGAAGTATGATCAGACTTATGACATAAAAAGCAGTTTTCGATTAGTAAGTCATTTTCTTTGACGTTAGTCAAAACAGCGTCGCGTGATTTTGACTGATCAGTCATCTTCATTTCTATGATTCTACGAGTAGCTTTGACTGATTCTTCAGCGAAGATGATCTGTTTAATTATTTTAGCTTTGATCATTGCTTCTTTATTCTTGATCTCTTAAATAGCTCGTTGATCGTTATTCAATCAAATGAGATAGAAACGAATTTCTTTCAGAGTACTGAGTTGAATTAATTGAGTTACTTAAGCGAATTGAAGTCGAAGGTTTATTTTATTCTTTAGATCAATGATCAGCTGTTTTTCTTGATAGTCTAGGTAGAAGAATAGTCGTTGAAATTGAGTATAAAACTCACTGAATTTCTTCTGTTCTTGAATCAAGTTGTAGTAATCTTTACGAAAGTTGACTTCTTTATCTGAGTCATCAAACAACTGAGATAGCTCTTTCAAAAGCTCATCGACGATCTTGTATGAGTTGAAACAGTCACGTTCGCGTCTTGACTGAGTGATCTCAGCTGCATCATCGAATAATCTGAAATGTACGTAGCTCAGCTTGACTCATTCACTTGAAAAGAGATCAACGTTGATTTTCAGTTTATTCTGAACTTTTTCATATCAGTTCTTTCAGATAGAGTTCTTTTCATCAGTGAACAACGAAGAATCGAGTATTTTCTGAAACCTAGAACGCTCAGAGTAGATTAATGATGACGAGGTAATCTTTCTAGCTTGTAGTCTAGCTTTCAGCTCTTCGCATCATTTCTTCAAAGCTTTCATAGTCATAGAAGATGTTATGATTTCAGCGAATGAGTCATTATCTTCAACAATGAAGAATGAAGCTTCAAAATGTTCTTTGAAGAAGTGAGACATGATGAGAAAGAAAGAAGAGGTTGAATTGAACGAATGTTTTAAAAGAAAGAGATCGAGCGAAGAATAATGCTCGACAATAGAAGATAAAGTCATTTTTGTTGTTTGATTTGAGAGTTGATTGATTCTCTTGATCGATTTGATTCTCTAGCAATCAACGAAGATTCTTTATCGCTGATTCTATTAATCGAGATGAATGATGCATACTTAATGAGCTGTAAGTTGTCTAGCAATTCAATCAGTCTCGCTGTTGATTCTATAAATCTTCTAGTGTTGTTCTGTTTTTTGATTGCATTGATCATCAGATAAACGAATTTCTTTAGACTCGATCTGTCTGAATGAGTATATTAAATGAGTAATGAGTATCTGTATTGTATGATAAACGAAAATTCTTAATGTAATGTTGAAATCATGTCTAGATCATTCAATCAAAGAGACTCAAGACTGATATGTATGTATTGCTCTTTAAAGATAGCTATAACAAGACATTAAGAATACAGAAAAGAAAGAGTGCAAGCTCTTCTATAAATAATGACTTGAGACTGTGTTAGACTCGATACAGATGTGATGTAATATGTCAGATGTGTTTGTCTAAAAGAATGATGAAAGAAATGAATGAAGAAAGTGCTGAACAATGAAAAAAAGTGCTGAGAATGACTTGAAGAGTTCAACAGAAATGCGCTAGGTTCAAACTAAGCATAACGTCATGACTTGCTTTAATCAAATTGATTAGAGTTAAATCTGAACTCTGATTGATTCAGACATATTTGTAACATCTTTCACTGCTCAAATTTTGACAGTTTACTTCTTAAGCATGAATTGCAGACGTTTCGTCTGCAATACACATATGTATCACAGTCAATTTCTTCTTTAATCACATTGACATGCATTACTGTTCTTTCAAGCTATACAGATGATGTTTTCAACTAAAGATTGACTTTATCATCAAGACATTCAAGAGTCAGAACTCAGTGAAGAAGTGAGATTCTTGAAGTCAACAGTTATCATCATTGTATATCACGTCTTGCAGATGCTCACTTCACTTGTAAGACGTGCAACTCATCTGTTTCATGTTATCTGTAAAGATCTTTCTTATGCAGATCAATCATGTTTTGCAGAAATGTTCATATGCTACACTTTTAATCAGACAGCGTAGTTCAATCATTCTTTACTAACTTGCTTGTGTCTCTCTTCTTTTAATAAAGTCTTCTCATCAACGTATTGCTCATGTATAGAATGTCTGTATTTGAACGTCTGTTAAACAATATTAACAAGATTCTCAAGTTTATTTATGTTGAACTTAACAAGTCTTGTGAGTTGCTTATGTCATAGTAACAGACACGCAGTCTTAACAAGATTTATACATAGTTAGCATGTAAATTTAAAGAATGTTCATGATTCAAGTTCTTTCTGCTAATCACTCTCAATAAATCAAATGCAAGAATGTTCTGTTTCAGTTCTTGTCATTACGACAACAAGATATTGAATCAAATGATTTTCATAAGCGATTTTTCTCGTAGTTCTGCGTTCTATTTGACTTTCTCATCTGCGTGCAGATTGCTTTGTAACATGCGCATTAAGATTATCAAAGTCTGCGTGATTGCAAAAACTCTGCATGCAATCAATGTATAGTGCTTCATCATCATGCAACGTCTCAATGTCATTCAAACTTTTGATAATCTTTAGACTTTACTGTAGTTAAACAGTAAATTCGTAGTCAGCATTATATACAGATGAGTTTCATTGCTAATCAAAAGTATTATGATTTTAGTCTTCATTTATTCTTCAACTAGTCTTCGTCTGATTTCATTTTAATTAAGTTTAGCGAGAATCTGATCTAAAGATGATGTCATTGAGTCTCTGCATCATATGTGTAAGATGTTAACTCAATCAAGTTTAGCACAGAACTGAGATGAATACATATAAGTTAAGTTTTTTTCAGTACATACTCTTTTCTTTCTTAGTATTTATTTATTAGTTAAATGACAATTATATGACTCGCTTTATGCTGATTTCTAACAGTAGATAAATGCTAATTAACTACTCTGTTATCAACGTGTAAATGATACAAAATAATTTACTTCGTTCATTCAGAAAATTCGCAAGAGATTCTTTGAATTACTTTCATCAAAACACATCTTAAATTTACTCAAAATTATCAAATCAATCACTCAATCTTATCACAATTTATTTATCTTTATCTTCAATCTCTCACAATGACACACGACTTTGAATCAGTTGAGTCATGAACAGCTCATCTGCTTAAAAGCACTGTTAGTAAATGAGTTTCTCTTATTTCTGTCAATGCTTCAGCGAAATCTCAGAACGCTGATATCTCATGAAACATCAAGACAGAAGAACAGCTTTGTTAATGAGTTCATAATCAGTCAAACGAGATCATCAAGATGTTGAACGAGCTTAGATCTTAATGAAACATGACTTTGAAACTCAATGAGCAGTGAACTATTATTCAAGTTGAACATGACAAGAGATTGAATCAACTAAAGATCAAACAGATGATCATAAACACTTTAGAAAAGACAAACAAATGCTATTGAAAGAAGATGTTGAATCTCAAGAATAAACTCAAAGAAGTATTGCATTCAGTGAATCAGACTCGATCTCGTCAATCTACTGAATCTCAAGTTTCTACGAAATCTTTATCTCGTCAATCTATCGAGAATCATACTTGACGTGAATCATTCACTTTATTCAATAATAATCATCACAAGTCTTTTAAGTTTTTAAACTCATCTGTATTCATTGACGAAGATGAATCAACATGAGATAACTGAAGAGTCAAGATGAACGACAAGCTTCAAACAAATGTTGATCACTTTGATAATGAGAATATCTGTATTGTTTATGTGATATCTAGACTAGAAGATGATGCTGCTAAGCACATCTTCGCTTGATGTTGATATGATGCTTTGCATTCATACATCTTGATCAACGAGTTATTTGAGCATCTGAAAGAAATATACAATGAACTGAATAGAAATCGAAAGTGTTGTTGCAAGTACAATGCTCTGAAACAAGCAGACAAGTCTTTCAATGTTTTTTACTTCAACTTTATGAAGCTATTCAGTTATCTCGATTATGACAATTGCACTCTGATGAATGATCTTCAGAATAAAATCAATAATCGCTTGCAGAACACTTTATCAGTCTGTTCAGAGAACTTTACTTCGCTCACTCGCTTAAGAATCTTTCTTCAGAATGTGAATAATAAACAGCGAGTCAACTATCAGCTACACAGCGAATGTTGCACTATCATCATCATTGTCATTGTCAAAGTCACGATTGTATCTGATAAATGTGCTGCTACTTCATTGTCAGTAACGACTTTGATAATCAATTATGTTAAGTCTATCATTTTCTCTATCTCTGAATCAGCAAAATTGTCTATCATCTGCTATACTTGCAAGACTTCAAGTCACTTGTCAAAGAACTGCTCTCAGAACAAGATCAACACTTCTGCTTCTTAAGCTTTTACTCTTTGTTTACATGAAATCATCATTTCGAAGAATAAAGAGAATGAGAAAATGTCTTTTGAGAATAGTGAGGCAAAAAACTAAAGACTTTCATCAAAGACGTGATGAAAGATGTGTTAATTTCTTCAACAATAAGCATGTCAGATGACTCTTTTGCTTCTGAATCTTTGACTATTGAATGTGTATTTTCTAGCAATGAAATTAGTTATTCATTGAAGTCATTGATTGACATCAAAGCTGCTGACTATTCATTCATTAATGAAGTGATTGCGCAGATTGTTTGTGATCAGTTGCAAATTGAGTCTCTGACTTTGATCAAAGCGAAGTCAATTTGAGAATTTGACGATCATTATGCTAAAAAACTCATTACTCATGTCATTTATTCAAACCTGACTGTTCAAGATCATATGATTGACACAGCTTCTATGTTGATCACTCAATTAGATCAACATCAAATGATTCTTGAAAAAACATGAATGAACAAAATCAATCTAGTAATTGATATGCAAATCAATTTTCTTCGATTTTTGAATTTCACTCTCAATTTGAAATCAATTGTTTTACTCACAAGCAACAAGACAATCACGAAGCAAAAGAGTTTGACTTCTACTCATATATTAAAGAGATCTTTCACTATCTTTCAATTCAGTCTGAAATCACTTTCTTTCAGTCAGTTCAATGAGAAGTCAGTTAAACTAATTGAACAGTTAAAATCGCGCGACACGACTTTAACTAACGTCAAAATTTCTAAATCAACGTCAGATTCAATGAACATAGCAATGATAAAGACAGCAACATATAGAATGTTAGTTAAACGATCAAACATCAAGATCTTTGCTGTTATTGTCTTGAAAATCGATCAACTCATAATTACAGCTGAGAATAAGCTTGAAGAAGTGAATCTACATGAGCTTTCACACGTCAAGATTCTCAAGCAAGTCAAGATCAAGCTTTTCTCTGAATATCATGACTATCTAGACATCTTCGATTGAGCAATGATCAATCAGCTATCATCTCATCATATCTATGATCACAAGATCAAGTTGATCAACGAGAAAACATTTTTGCGAAGCAGATTATATCAGATGTTTAATCACAAGCTTCAGAAGATAAAGAAGTATCTGATTGAACATCTGAACAAAGAGTTCATTTTCTTCAGCTTTGCATCATACACTTCGTTTATCTTGTTCGCTGAAAAGAAAGACGAAAGTCTGCGTTTCTGCGTTGACTACAGAAAGCTCAATGCTTTGATTAAACGAAATCATTACTCTTTGCTCTTGATAGATGAGACTCTCGCTTGTATACAAGAAAGCAAATATTTGACTTAATTGAACATCATTGTCACGTTTAATAAACTGTGAATGCATTCAGATAGCAAAGATCTGACTATCTTTATCATCTTCTTCAACTCATATAAATATCATGTAATGCTCTTTGAATTAATCAACAAATTGACGTTCTATCAACATTATATGAATGACGTGCTGTTCAAATATCTTCATCAGTTTTGTCAGATTTATTTAGATGACATTATTATTTACAGCAAGATCTTGAAGAAACACAAGCAACATGTACAATTGATCTTAAATAGACTACAAGAAGCTGATCTACAGATAAACATCAATAAATGCAAGTTTCATGTTCAGAAAATCATCTTTTTAGAACTTTTGATGTCAATCAAGAGACTTAAGATGAATTCACGAAAGATACAAGCAGTAGTTGATTGATCTACACTCAATAATCTCACTCAGATGCAGTTCTTCATTGACTTCTGCAATTTCTATCGATGCTTCATCAAGAACTTTTCGAAGATTGTTCGTTCAATAATTCAACTCACTCAAAAGAAGATCATATTTGAATGAAATGAAGTCTGTCAAACTGCATTCAATCATATGAAGAGATGTATGACTGAGACTTTTATACTTCGTCACTTTGATCAGACTTGCAATTTCATTCTTGAAATTGACTCATTTGACTACGTCAATGATGAAGTTCTGATTCAATATGATGACGAAGATGTTCTACATTTGATTGTTTTCTATAGCAAGAACATGTCTTCTGCTGAATGCAACTATGAGATATATGATAAGAAACTGCTGATCATTATTCAAGCTTTTGAACACTGATGACTTGAACTAAAGCTGATCGACATTTCTATCAAGATGTTCATCGATCATCAAGCGCTCATCTCATTGATGAAAGACAAGAAGCTGAGTCAACGACAGATGCATTGAGTTCAGAAGCTAGCTGACTTCAACTTCAAGATAATGTATCAATCTGACAAACAGAACATTAAGATTGATGCATTAACTCATCAAGCTGACTTCATGTTTAAAGATTTCGATGATGAACGCATTTGATATCAAAGAATTATTATTCTGACTTTGAATTGAATGAAAATTGCTGATTTAAAGAAGAATATCAGTGAATTAATCTATAAGCAGATTCTTAAGACTAATGAGATCAACGAGAATTGTATGCGACTTCGCGAAGCAATAGCAAGAGACGAGACACAATATGAAGATATCAAATTGAAGAATTGTCGAACTCAGAATAAAATCTTGTATCATGATAGTCAGCTATGAGTCTTGTTTAATGAGCTGTTACAAATGAATCTGATTCGTGAGATGCATGATCAATCATCAGTTGATCATTCTGATATTCTTAGAACTGTGAAGATCATAAAGCGAAATTACTATTGATCTTCTATGCGAAAAACGATAGATCAATATATTCAAAACTGCTACATATGTCAACGTTCAAAGACATCAAGAAATAAATCAAATGACTTGCTTCAATCTTTATTTATATCTGAACAGCAATGACAGAACATAGTCATGAACTTCATTATTGATTTATTTGATTCGTACGACTACAACGTTATTCTGACTGTCATCTGCAAATTATTGAAAGAAAGGCATTATATTTCTTGCATCACTGATGATGAAGATATCACAGTCAAAAAGAAAGCTGAAATGTTGCTTCAATGAGTATATTAAACTCATGATTTATCAAGCTTCATTGTATTTGATTAAGATTCTCAGTTCATCTTCATTCTTTGAAAGTTTCTTTGCAAATGACTGAGCATTTCTCTTTGATTGTTCATCATTTATCATTCTCAGATCAATGATCAAAGTGAATGAGTTAATCAGAACATCAAGCTATATCTTCAATTCTTCTGTTCATATATTCAGAATGATTGATTTAAGTGACTATCAATGATTGAGTTTGTCAACAATAACATTTTGTCATCAATCATTTTCTTGACTCTCTTCTTCATGAACAAGAACTTTCATTCTCGTATGAGCTTCAACTTTGACATCATTGAGTATGAAAGCACTTACAAACGTTTGCAGATCAATTGAGTCAAGAATATATCTGAACAAATGAACAAGACATTGATCTTCATGCGTGAAGCTTTGATCAAAACACGAAAACAAATAATGAATCAAGCTAATAAGCATAAAAAGAAGATCAATTATGAGATTGAATCAAAGATGTTTCTGAATGAACGAAACATCATTACAGCGAGATTCTTCAAAAAATTGAATGACAAGATGCTTGATTCATTCAAGATCAAAGACTCTGTTGACTTCTTCTATAAATTGAAACTATCAGACATCATGCATATACATGATGTATTTCATTCAAAGCTTCTTCATTCTGCAATCAATGATTCTCTGTCTGATCAGAAGAATGAATCTTCGAAATCAATAGTGATAAACGATGAAGACGAATGAGAAATCGACAATATATTGAACTCTTGATGATATCAAAGACGACTTCAATATCAAGTCAAATGAAAGAACTATGACAACAATCTCAACTGATATAACGCTGATGATGACGAATTTATAAACACTCAAGAGATGATTGATGACTTTCATATTAAATATTCAAGAAAAGCGCACTAAGAAACAACATTCATGCAAACATGAATAGTCAAGAATGAAAGATAATGTTACGATTTTAGTCTTCATTTATTCTTCAACTAGTCTTTGTCTGATTTTATTCTAATCGAGTTTAGCGAAAATCTGATTTAGAGATGATGTCATTGAGTTTCTGCATCATATATGTAAGACTTCAACTTAATCAAGTTTAGCATAAAGCTGAGATGAATACATATAAGTTAAGTTCTTTTCTGTACATACTCTTTTCTTTCTTAGTATTTATTTATTAGTTAAATAATATTCATATGACTTGTTCTATGCTGACTTCTAATAAAAAGTGTATGAATTTAAATTAAATTAAATTAAATTATAAAATAATAACAATAAATTTTAATTTTAATAACATCTTTGTAAAAAAACATGATTTCATACATTAATATATGTTTAAAATCTACAATTTCTTAATTCTTATAGAAAAAATGATGTTAAAAACATCATAATTTTGTTTTTTTATATGATGAGCTGACAACAAGATTCATCTGTACATGATGTTGATTACAAATCTTTTGATTCTATTTTGTGTTTGAATAGAAGTCAAAAGAGTCAAGAGATCTCAATTCAACGCAGTTCAAATGATGTTAGAACATTGCGTGATCAGAAAAGTCATCATGCAAAGTTTTCACTCATGCGACAACACTTTTTCTAACAGTCACAATCAATCTACGAAGAAGATTAATGACATGTCGATGTCAGTAAGAGATGAAAAGATACTACTAGTGAAAAAGACAACTCAAATGAAGAGTCTGCAAGTTGTGACTACAAGTGATCAAAGAATTTGCAACTTGTCGACTGCGTCGATATCGAAACGTCTTCATCACATCAACAGTGTCATCAAGTAATTGATGAAAAGATATCAGGTAGAATAGTTGTCTCAAGTATTGAGAGACGTGATTACAGTGTTCAAAGAAGTAGTGACTTGTCGATCACACTGATATACTGAAAGAACTTGAGCTCATCTTCTTTACTTGACGTCAAGTCATTCATCTATTCACATGGAAAATTGAGAGCTCAAGAGAACGATCAGAACGCATTCTCTTTCATTGATCAGAGTCAAACATCAAACGATTGCGATCGCACGTCTATACTGACAGTTCATTCAACGTTTACGTGACACAAGTCAAATCAAGAGAAGGAAAGAGTTACTCAGTACAATCACACTTTACCTTTTCATCGTGTGCATCTCTCTTTCATCACATATTTCTCTGCTCAATGAATGACAATCATTGAGTAAAAGAACACAGCTCTACGTACGTTACAATCATGAGCATCACAAGTGCAAAGAAAACGTCTTTCATCTTCAAATCAAGAATCGAATCAAAACATCGTTGTATAAAATATCATCAATGAAGAGCAGAGCAAAGACGATGCATCATAATCAAACAGCACAGACACTCTCATCAAGAGTTTACTCAAGCATCACGCGCTGAATAAAAGCTATAGATTCATTACTTGGTAACACAGTGTCAATCTCATTGTTTCGACTGCGTGAAGCAGTCGTATAAATGACGAGTGATTTTCTTTCTCAGAGAGTTTTGTTCACTCGATATAAGTAGCATAAAGTCTCTCATGAGTTGAGTCTAAATCAATGTCACAAGAGTGTATGAATTACAATTACAATTACAATTACAATTACAATGATGCATAAGTATATTAAATATCTTAAGTCATAATTTAAACATGATCAAAATCAGCAATGAAACTCATTTGTACACAATGCTGACTATAAATCTACTGTTTAACTACAGTAAAGTCTAAAGATTATCAAAAGTTTGAATGATATTAAAATGTTGTATGATGATGAAGTGTTGTACATTGATTGCATGCAAAGTTTTTGCGATTATGCAGACTTTGATAATCTCAATGCGCATGTTACAAGTAATTTGCATGCAGATGAGAAAGTCAAATAAAACGTAAAACTACAAGAAAAATCGTTTATGAAAATCATTCAATTCAGTATCTTGTCATTGCAATGACAAGAACTGAGACAGAACATTCTTGCATTTGATTTGTTGAGAATGATTAGCAGAAAGAACTTGAATCATGAACATTCTTTAAATTTACATGCTAACTACATATAAATCTTGTTAAGACTGCATGTCTGTTACTACAACATAAGCAACTCACAAGACTCATTAAGTTCAACATGAACAAACTTGAGAGTCTCATTAATATTATTTAACAGATGTTCAGACACAGACATTTTATATGTGAGCAATACATTGATGAGAAAACTTCATTAAAAGAAGAGAAACACAAGCGAGTTAATAAAGAATGATTGAACTACGTTGTTTGATTAAAAGTGTAGCATATGAACATTTCTGCAAAACATGATTGATTTGCATGAGAAAAATCTTTACAAATAATACAAAATAAATGAGTTGCACATCTTACAAGCGAAGTGAGCATTTGTGAAATGTGATATACAATGATGACAACTGTCAATCTTAAGAATTTTACTTCTTCACTGAGCTTTGACTCTTGAATGTCTTGATGATAGAATCAATCTCTAGTCAAAAACATCATCTGTATAGCTTGAAAGAACAGTAGTGCATGTTGATGTAATTAAAGAAGAAATCGACTGTGATATACATGTGTATCGCTGATGAAACATCTGCAACTCATGCTTAAAAAGTAAACTGTTGAAATTTGAGCAGTGAGAGATTTCACTCATCTTGAACTGTGAATCTGCTGCAAGAGAAAAGACTATCTTTCGCTAAGAGAAAAATCAGCATAAAGATTGTGTTTTATGTATGTTGCATGCAACATATACAACATATTTTCAATAAACAATTATACACAATTGAGCGAAAATTAGCAAAAGTTATGCTAAATTCTGAGCAAAAAGTTATTATTATCAAAGACTTTAATGCACATCATAGCTGATGAAACGCAAAAATTTCAAACTTTATTAGAACGAAAGTGTTAATAAAGTGAGTAAATTTACATAAGTGCAATCTGATTAACACTTCTGATATAAACACATATCACAGCTATTCAAATCAGTTAAACTCAATACTTGATTTAGCATTTACATCAAAGAATATGCACAATCACATCAAGAACTAACATATAAATGAGAATGCAAACACAAAATTTAATCATGAAGTAATTTTATTCATAATAGTTACAAAAAAAGTGAAGTTGATCGAAAATTCATTGAACGCGTCATACAATCTGCAAAAAGTTGACTGAAAAGACTTTGATGAACATTTGCAAAAGACGAAAGATAAAATGATTATCAAGATGCAAAGAATCACAAGTTTAAAAGCAAAAGTCATTTATTTGACTGAATGCATCAAGAATACAGTGAAATTATTCATATTTAAACAGCGAATATGCGCAAAATCAAAACTCTGATGAAACAATGAGTTCATTAAAATGCAAAAAATGCTGTTGTCAAAAAAATTGAATCTGAAAAAGATGCAGAAATGACGACGCATGAGCAGAGATAGTGCAAATGCGAAATTCATACTATGATGCAATAAAGCTGATCAAAAATCAATTCTGAATCAATTTTTTAAACAATGTTGAAGAAAAAAAAGTGTTTCAGACATACAAGTTCACTAAATCACGTTTAATCGAAAAGTTATCTTTGATACAAAACTTGCAAAAAGAATTGAAAATTGAATTCAATGAAAAGTGCAAGACATTTCTGAAAGCAATGTACTCATCATCTTCAAAAATTCAAATCAATGAAGAATTACTATTAAACGAAAGTATACAGTGATCAAAAGTTATTGAAGGAAAAATCAAGCACGCTATTAACTTCTCAGCACTCAGAAAAGCACTTGAATCAGATGATATGTCATTTGCAATCATACAGTGAGCGTACAAAACTATATTGAAAATCTTCAATTTAATGTACTCAGATTTGATTGAAAATGACTATCATTCAAAGATATGACGTGAAGGCACGAGAATTATTCTAAAAAAATCAAACAAGTTGAATTATTCAATTTCAAAGACATACAGAATTATTATGCTGCTAAACTGTTTAAACAAAGTAGCAGAAAAAATAATAGCAGTGCAACTGTCTTACACAGCTGAAATTAATGATAAGCTGCTGAATTTTGATCAAATGAGAGGCAGAAAACAAAGATCAGCTATAGATGCAGTACTAAATCTAGTACATGATGCGCAAATGACAAAAAGTTGAGAAAACACGCTTATTTATTTACTTCTAAATGTCAAAGAAGTCTTTGACCATGTTGCATTGAAACAGCTAGTCAAAATATTGATTAAATTGAAAATATCAGTCAATTTAATCAATTGAGTAAAATGTTTCTTACAAAATCAAGTTATTGACTTAGCATTTAACGATGAACGTCAGAAATCAAAGAAAATAAGCACAGAAATATCACAAGACTCATTTATCTCGCTCATTTTATTTCTAATTTATATTCAATATCTGTTTTCAAAAATTCGCGCAAAGTTTGAAAATTTACAGTCATTCAGCTATATTGACGACGTGACGCTATACATTGAGAGAAGAAATATTGACAAGAATGTGAAAATACTGAAAAACGCAGCAAAAATCGCTTTCACATGAACTGAGAACAACGCAGTGCAATTTAATGACTCAAAATCTGAATTGATACACTTTGAAAGTCATAAGACAACACTCAATCAAATGATTATTCTACTCAATAACATGATCATAAAATCAAAGACATGTGTACGATGACTAGAAGTTTGACTGAATCGAAAGCTCAACTTCAAAGTTCATGTGCAAACGAAAATCGTGACAGTCACAAGAACATTACACTCATTATTTAAATTAATGAATAGTGAGTGAGAATTAAATGTCAAATCAGAAAAGCAGTTATATCTGACATGCATCATGTTTATTAGCGATTATGACGTCGAAATATGATGAAATAATCAAAAAAGCTACTTAGTCAAATTTCGCAAACTGCAAAATGCTGCATTACGAAAAATTCTGAGTGCATTTTGAACATCATCGATAGATGCTATGCAAATAAAAGTTGAAATCTTGTCGATGAAGATGTGATTAAATCAAAAGTGCAAGAACTATGCAATTTGAATAGTTGAATTATTGAAAAAACATTCTATCAGAAAAAGAACATTTATTTCATACTCATCTCAATACTTTATCAAATTGAATCTAGATTTGAACGCATCAAAATATCTGAACTGAAATGAGACAAAGATGAACTTATCTTGAAAAGTCAAGAAGTGCAAAGACAGACTTACGCAGATATATTAAATATTGAACAAAGTGCAAAAAACATTGAATTCAATAAAAGAAATTGAAATTTCTCACTTCAAGAAATCATGAGATCAAGAAATCAAGCATTTAGCAAGAATTCAAATCGAATTTGCAAAAAGCGAAACTTACGAAATGATCAATTTGCACTACAGAAAATTAGAAAGAATTATCAAAAAGACGAAAAACATAGTGATGTATATCAACACATCGCAAATTCAAAAAAAGATAGCAGAGATCAAAACTGAAACTGAAACAACAGTGATATTCACGCATGAATTCGTCAGATACAGCAAAGCAACAAGCGTTTCTGACAAAATAATCACAATGAAAGCGAAACTGCAAGCTATTAGCGATGCAATCATAATATGCAGCGAAAAAGCACTCAAAAACAGCGAAATTTGAATGTACATGAACAGTTAAATAACTTTGCAAAGACTAAATGCAAAGAGCAACGACAATGCAAAGTTAGTTGATGACATATGACAAAACTTGATCAATTTACATCAGAATCAGTGTCAAATTTGCATACAGTGAATATTGAGTCACAAGAGCATTATTGAGAACGAAAAAGCAGATCAATTGATCAAAAGCGTTGCTTAAGAATTATCAGTTATCGACAACATGAAAGCAATCATCATAAGCTTCGTCAAAAAGCAAATTTGCAAAGAGACGAAATTACAATAATTAAATGTCTGAAAAAGCAGCATCAAGAAGAGAAATCAGTATCAAAAGCACATATTGAATGTGAATTTAAGTCATAAATCATTAAAAGAGATGAGAAAAATCGATAGATTAATGTTTTCAATCTTTATTCAGCTGAAAATGAGACATGAATATTTCAAGAGTTATTTGCATCGATTATCAGAGAATAATTTGAACAAATGCTATGAAATATGCAATGCAAGACAAACGTCGAAGCATTTACTGCTGAACTGCAAGCATTATAGAGCAGAGCAGATAAAGTTTAAGGAAAAAGCTCAGCTTAAAAACACAGACACTATATTGACACTGTTCATCATCAAGATTAAAAGAATTGCAACACTAGAGTATTTGAAAAATACTCGAATTGCGACGAGAAAATGACTATTAGAAACGAAAGAGTAGAACGTGAAGAATGCGAAGAAACAAAGAAAAACGAAAGTATGATGACGAGAATTGAGCGAGAGCGCTTGTATGCACAAACTATCGATGTGATTGATCAATGAAAAGATATAAAGCAGTGACTTTGGTCAGATTACATGTAACTTAGCATACATACAGCGCCTAGACAGTGTCATAGTCATAGACTGCATGCACTTAATGAAGAAATAAAAAAAATAAAAAATAAAAAAATATAAACATGATCGATTAAGATCTTGATCAATCATATGCATAATTTCGCTTTTCTGAGTTATTGATAACATAATTTAAAATCACAGAAAACAGTCAGTTCAACTTGAGTCAAATTGAAAATATGTATAACTCAACTTGAGTCAGATTGAAAATATGTATAACTTAACTTTAAATTGAGTTGAATTTAAAATGTCAACTTGAAACTCAACTTGATGATCAGTTTAATTCTAAGCAGACTCAGTATAAAGATATATTACAGTAGAGTTGATTATTGTGAAGTTCTAGATAACTTGAAAGAAGAAGACTGTTGAAACCGTGCCTAGAATCTAACCACACTGCAGCGAGGTAGTGCGTAGCTGAATAGAATGTTTGATCAATAGAGGTAGCTCTAACTAGGAAACTAAGAATACAGAAGGAAGAAGACGGTTCCGAGCTGTATCTATAGTAGGGCGAACAAAGGGGCGAAGTAGCCGGTTTGCCAGGGCTCGAATAGATGGAATGTTCCAGCATATTCCGATCCGGAACATCGTTGTTCCTTGTTCACATACCGAAATCCCTAGGGCCTATTGGCTAGGCCCTATTCCATCCCGACACGCTTCGTAACATTACCCCCTTCTCTTTAAAAGTCATGTCCCTATGACTTGTAGTGTAGTCCATAGCACTGACGT
>JAABUW010005934.1_pt1 | contig 15586 bp, 18 predicted proteins | sample 5560081 | NCBI WGS metagenome assembly JAABUW01 (sample SAMN10711882, study PRJNA513363) | rock metagenome | isolation source: Antarctica rocks | place: Antarctica: Victoria Land, Knobhead sud | reverse complement strand
CATAGATTCAAACAACACTAATGTACAATGAATGGGAAGAATTCTTCGTATACACCTTTGAGTTGGACATTGGTGGTAGCGTAGGTCATCTCTTACCCGCCAATGACGCGGTTTGCGAGCATGCTTAAGGTACCTTATCTTTCCCTACCTACCTAGAATTGCAAAAACCCTAGCCCTAACCCTAATCTTATACTACTTCCCTTACCTAGTTCTTCGGATTCATGAGGGTTTACATATTAAGGTAACGATGACTACTTGAGCACGAGTACAAGTGGAAAGAAGTCGGAAGACTGTTTTGGGATTAGAGTACATGATCATAACTTGTTCTTTAGCGACCTTCACAAACGCAGACATTTTATCAGTTGTAAACAAACCTACTTCACTGCTCGGTAACGGTTCCTACTATTCAAGGCTGTCAGGTTGTCAAATCTCAAAAGAGCGCTCAAGTTCATTTCGCAGCCTTCAGAGGTGTCTACAAGCAAATGGACGATATAATCACTTTCTGAGAAGAATTCCGAGATGAATAGTTTTCCTATCAAAGTAGCTTCAAGCGCTATAAATCTCAATTTGCCTCCAAACGCATGGTCGTACGCCAGTCCTATCCAGATAGAACATTCATGCACGTCCCAATCTGATTGTTCAGCAGCCGCTTGGCTCAATATCGATGGTGAGGTTGGGCACACTCTGAGGAGAAAATTAGCATGCCGTCGCATGTGGTGTAAAGGCATTTGAAACTTACTGAGCTCCATGGAATGCCAGTAAGAGCTAGGTAAGCGTCTAAGCTTATATCCAAAGAGTTCCCAGCACCACACCTTTCCTTGGCCGGTACCGAGGTTTTACAGTAGTTGTACGCGCTGACGGAGGGGCAGCTGTCGATGATCTGTACAACGACCGAGTTACCGACACCTCCAACACCGGCTCCACCGTAGCCGCCTCGATTGGTGACCCTGTAGCAGGTTCCGCAGTTACCCTTCGGGCATGCGGGACCTTGGTAGCCTGCGACGACATCTTGACCGTTGCACTTGGAGGTATCGATTGAGGAGTAGCAAAGTCCGGCGGAGATATCTGGTGAGATATCACCGGCTGCAGCGCCATACGTGCCAGATACACCTAAACATGATGAGCTTCTCGCACCAGAAGCCTGAGCAATGGACGTAGCTAACCTGATAGGGGACCGCACACAGTTTGGCCCTGCTTTATGTAATCGTTGAAAGTGGCGGTTCCTGAAAAGGTGGCGCGCGGCGCAAGGGTATTCGGGAAAGCTGTGGCGATGCCAGCAAGTGCGAGAAGAAGTGTTTGGGAGAGCATGTTCAAAAATATGGAATACTTTGATTGAAGATCAGAAGGATATATGTGGCGTGGGCCTGGATTCTTCTTGATGGTTGGTACAAGGTCTGGTTGATTGGAATACCGAACAGCAGCTGCACCTGCTTTATATATACACACTAAAGTTATTCGATCAACGTGAAGAGCTCAGAATAGAAACAGGATGTCTTTCAAAAGAGTCAACACAACGCGTGAGAAGACTGAAATGTCTCGGTATAAAAAGTAGAGAACTGCTCATTCCGGGTTCATTTTTGCAGATGAGGGAAAGACGGTAGGCAAGCTGGATGACACTAGGATCCTTCAAGGGCGAAAACAACTGCCTTGTTTCGGCAGGTCTTGAGATGAGATGGGATAATATTACGCATATGGCCTCTCGTGACCACCGGAGGAACATGACTTGGAAGAGAGCTGGAACGTTTGATCGGTTCCTCAGTCCCGTGGGTTTCAGATTCCTTTCAACACCAAACTTAAGGGAGACTTGGTGTGCTATGTTCCAGAAAACCTTGACATCAAGGGTCTGAACCTCGGAGTTTAACATCCTGTACCCTGAACTAGATAGTACTAGCGAACCGCTGCGAACCCTACAGCAACGTGTGATCCCGTGGGGGTTCGGTTTCGAGCGCATCATGGAGCAGATACCGTACGTAGTAGAGCGTGTAGGTGTGAAGCTGTCCCCCTGGTAGCATTCCACACCTTCGAGAGAAAAGTTCGACAAACCAAGAGTACGAGTACTTCCGAAAGCAGTACCAATATCATTACGGCCCCCCTGTTCCAATCTCGTATACGTACAGCAAGGCCCTTATAGCCACAGGCATTCAATGCATTGAACTCAGAGCTCGTGGCGGAGATATGACCATTCTCGTACATCCAAAACCTTGCTACGAAACACGGCAGATTGCGGTGTTGAAATGTTCTACGTTGACGACAATGACCGGGGAATTATTGCAGATCAGCGGTCCTTGGGTCTCCGCCCGGTTCCTGTGTCAGCATTCAGCCCGTTTCTTCGTCTGTCCTCGTGGTCAGCCTGAAGTAATGGGCCCCAAGCCGTGTCAAAGGTTGGTGAACCCCCACCCCTTTTCTCCTAGCCTTTCGCTACAGTACTTCGTGCAACGTCCAGATTGTTGGAAATAGGGGAGATGGTAATCTCCGCCTTCATAGGGCTGATAGGGCTGGGGCCCACTAGTAGAGTTTTACCTGCTCGCTCCTAGATAGACTCCTATCAAGCTTCAACCTACATACCAAAATGCCTCAGCTAACCTCGTTCTCCAACACACATACTCCGAAAGTTGTGAGCAATGCGGGGAAAGTTGAGAAGCCAGAACAGTTCCCTAGAGAAGCGGGAAAAGACTGCTAGTAGAGTAGCACCACATCTACCTAAATCAACGTCATGCACAGATGTGAAAGTCAAGAGAAAAGAAGACATTTCGGAGAAATACCCAAAATGCGGATAAGCGAGGCACCGAGGGCAGATTCGGTAAAGAAGCAGATCTGTGGCTGACTCATCAAGCTTGTTTCTTTCCACGCTAGTGCTGGTTCCAGCCGAAAGCAGCAAGTCCTCCGACCGAGGGTGTGAGGGTTCGGAAATCAAAAGCCAAATTAAGCGATCCCCATCAAACCCCACCAAAACTAGTACTTGGTAGTAAACAAACGGGAAGCTCACCACATTTCTGCAACATCACTATGAAACGACCGCGAACACCTGATTTGGAAGACAGTAGGCCTACTAAGCTTCAAGAATGAATTACACCTACTCGCGTACCAAACAGCCGAAGAAATCAGGCTCTTCAGCACTAAGTATACGCAAAGAAACAGGGGTGCCTGAACGAACTCAATATCGTTGGCTAGATGGACTAACGCGTCGCTCTGGAGCAGAGCGTTCTGAACGTTCTTCTAAGCTCGATAATGACACTGTTCAGAAGATGATTAAGGCTCTGGAAGGACCTTATAATCGACGTATTTGGACGTGGCAGCACTGCTGTGATGAATACGAATTAGGCTGCAGTCCTTGGACTGTGAAAAGAGCTTTTAGTCAGGCTGGATATCATGAATGCATGCCTGTCAAAAATCATGAATTGCAGGCACTGAAATCAGTGTATGAGCTATGATAGGGGTTGATTATAAAGCGAGCTGGTGTTTTACGGCTGAACTGAAGAGGTGGATCACAAGCAGAAGAACGGCAAAATAAGAAGAAAGTCACAGAAGACGGGTGGAGCCATGGCTCAGGAACGATATGCTAAGGATATATTACCCATTGTACGACGTAGAAAGGAAGAAGTGGAGCGAGCAGGAGGTCAATTCGTCTTTCAGGAGGATAATGATGGCTCACACGGTACGCGCTCCGACAAGAATATCGCTCGATTCAGGAAGGTCCAAATGGAGCTGGAATTCATAGAAAATTGGCCCCCTAAATCACCGGAATCAAACCCCATCGAAAACGTAGGGCGTATACTGAAGTCACGCGTCAAGCTTCACAAATACCTGACTTCCAGACAGCTCAGGCAGGCCATGGAGGAGGAATGGAAGAAGATTACATTGAAGGAGATCAATGAGTGTTTTTGGATAGCCCCAATGGCAAACCCGACGCTAGGGGAATCAAAAAAGGGAAGCCAAATATGCAGGATAGGGTGCAACAGTGCTGGGAGCGGAATGGATACTCTACTCCATTTTAGAAGGTCAAATAGTAGAAAATTGGTTATTTTCTCCGTAAATTAGTACATATTTCGCTGTGGTTTGGTGGGAATCGCTTAATTTGGTCTGTCTGCCACGACTTTTGATTCCACCATCTCCAAAACGCTGCGACCCGAGATTCGTACACCACTAAGGTAGAGTACCGTAATTCCACCTCCATGGCAGCAACAGCGCAATCTTTTCCGTCGCGAGGAACTTGGTTCGACACTCTGAAGAAGTCTTTTGCTGACGTACCTATCGATGCTGCCCATGACAATGCAATCCCGACTACCGACTTTCTTGACTCTGCCGACTCGCTTACATCCCTCTTTGGTATGCCGACTTCAAGCTCTATCCACAGCTCGATGCTTACTTGCCTCAGACCTGCTAGGCTCCCTATCATTCGTCCCCGTCAAAAATGATATCCAGGGCAACGTCAAGGCAAGACCTTCATCGCGTCATCATCGCTGCCTGCTAAGCTGATAGAATCGAAGAAAGTGCGAGAACGCCAATTAGCTGCGCCGGCTGAATCGGACAACCTTCAGTCACTCGTTGTCAACGAGCTGAAAACCGAGAAGCACATCGCCGCAGAAGGCCTGTTATGGCTCGTGCGGTTGGTCGGCCCTGTTCCAGCTAAAATGCAGCTCTAATGAATGTGGTAGAGGACTCGATTTCACTGCGCAAGCACTTCGACACAATCTTGCGAACACCAACGACGAGCTCTCGGTGTCCTTCCGGGCTGCATATACCAATACGCTGAAACCACACCACTCATTCATGATGAAACCACTTTTCAGTGCCGCCATGTCGGCGACACCATACAAGAAGGATTTCTACGCGAAGATGGGGGATGATCAGAGAAAGGTCAACCAAGCATTGGAAACGTGGCTGAGTGCTCTGGAGAAACAACTTGTCATACTTAAGAAGTTTCAAGCCACGAAGGAGGCGAAATGGTAGGGAATTGTCTTCGTTCGGTTTCGCATTCGAATGGGGTAAGAGCCGCAGCCTCGGAGATTGGCCGTAAGTTCGAACTGGATCAGGTACCTGTGATACGTTTCAGGTATCCTATCTTGCATATGCCCGTCTTTGTCCCTCATACAGGGCCTACACAAGCTGGGCTCCTTGGCGAACATTTGTCTACTGCACAATCTCAGAACTGTCTATCATTCGCTCCCGATTGCGCAAGTGTTCATGAACGTGTGAATGTTGACATAGCAATGCAGAGACAAGAAAATAAAAACCATATGTTATTAATTGCTCCTGACAGATGGCAGATAATTGTTATCGTGTGTTTCATGGCTTATGGCCACTGCTAGAAAAGCTTCGAGAGTGGAACGATGACATGATCTCACGATAATTTACGATCAGGGAACCTGTTCCCAGAGAGCTGGAGATCCCATCAAATTGTTGATAGGGCTAACCGAGGGCAAGCGAGTTTTTCTAGTGTGATCAAATAACTCAAGTATTTCTAAGCACCATCTGTAAAGCTGGTGGAGCAAATCACACAGTCGAATTCCCAAGGTTGCTCCCAACATTAGTGGGCCGGCTCCCGGGTCATGAACCATCTGAGTTGCGACTCGTTGATGCATCCTGCAAGCCATGCTGACATATAACGGGGCTTCCTGCGGCTGGAGGAATGCACAAAGTCTATATTGACCAGAACCGCAGCCCTTTTTTTGCTTCACAAGGTAGTAATCCGAGGCGACTATGAGCAAGCTCCTAACGGTCGTCGGCGCTACAGGCGCTCAAGGCGGTGCCTTGATTGCTCATGTGCTCAAGCATTCTAAACTCTCAAAAATCTACAAGCTTCGTGGCATTACTCGCGATGTTACCAAGCCTGCGGCTATCGCGTTAGAAGAAGAAGGGGTTGAGGTCGTCCAGGTACTGGTAACGAATGGGCTGAAGCAGTCGGGTGGTAGTCTGACAATCGAGTCTATAGGCCGATATGGATGACCAGGCCTCGTTGAAGGATGCAGTTGCAGGTTCTTATGCTGTCTTCTCTGTCACGGACTGTACGCTTCTATTCAGACCTCAAGTCCACAGTTTCTTGATCATGAGTCTTTTTAACGCTCCATACATCAGATTGGGAAAAAGCTTCCGCCGCCAGTGAGATTGCCCAAGGGAAAGCTGTTGCCGATGCCGCCGTCGCAGCCGGCGCCACCCTCATCATCTGGTCCTCGCTCCCGAACGTTACCAAAATGTCTTCCGGTAAGCTGAGTAACGTGCACCACTTTGACAGCAAGGCGGAGGTGGAGACGTATATTCGCACCCTACCTATCCAGAGCATCTTTTACATGCCTGCATGGTACATGCAAAATTTCAAAGTCATCATGACTCCAAAGCCGGTCAGTCCATCCTCTCTTTAGCATTCTACCAGAACACTTTCACTCGCTTTCGAGGATATATCCAACACCAGGTATTATGTAGAGAGGCGACGGCACCTACATCTTTGCCCAACCCTGGGATCCCACAACCCAGCTCCCCCTAGTCGACATTACCGACACGGGCAAATTCCTCACCCCCGCTCTCCTCAACCCCTCGAAATACAAAGGCAAAACCTTCATCAGCGCCACAGCTTACTATAATCCCCTCGAAATTGCGGCTGGCTGGACAAAAGCCACAGGCAAGACTGTCGTGTTTGAGAAAAGCTCCACTGGATCCGAGGTGCTTTCTTCACTGCCGGCGCATGTGCGAAATGCGCTTGCGGAGGTTAGGGGCCTGATTACGGAGTATGCGTATTATGGGGCGGGGGGGAGAGAGCAGTTGGATTGGACGCTGGCGCAGATGGAGGAGAGGCCGAGGGGGTGGGAGGAGTTTGTGAGGGCCGAGGGGCCGTGGTTTGAGGATGTTTGAGAGCTTCTAGTTGACGCGGACTTGGGGACTCTTGGAAACTTAGATAAAGGCTTACAGAAATGCTTACCAGATACGTAACAGCTTTTGCACAAAAAGTCGCATTCTCCACTCCACCCTCTCCCCAGAATCTCCCACTTCCCACCCCAACCTTCCCAAGCGACCCCACCCAGCCATTCCCCATGCCGCATATCACACAACACCACGTCCGCACTCGCCCTTACAAACGGCCGCCCTCCTCTCCTGCTTCTCATCCCTCAGTCACCAACCCTCCATAATCATCCAGTAATTCAATCCCTCTCACCGCCGGCTCGGACAGATTCTCGATGCCTTTTCCTTCTCCATCGAGCTTCCAAACGACATTTGATGGCGAAAGCACTGCGGCAAACCCACTAATTTCCAGTGACAAGTATCAAAAAATGCCATGCCGTATCCGCATCCGAACCCTCTGTGATTTTGTGATACTCGTATTGTCTGCAGGACAGAAATGTACGTGCTGAAAGAAATAATCGCCGGCTATAAGCTCAGGCACAGCCCTCTGGAAACCAGTAGCCGCAGATGAATTCTTCTTGGGGAAAAAAACAATGAGTTAGTGCGAGTAGGCTCGTCCGGTTTCCGCCGTCTCTGCCTTTGGTGAAGAGGGGAGTGGGCCAAGTGTACATTCTTGCCTATTCATCCAGTCTGATGGACTGGCACGTTGATGTACTCGCCGGCGATTAGGACGAGATAAATCAGAATACGACAGAATGTTTCTTATCTTTCAACACCAAACGATACTCGATCTGAAGACTTGTAAGACAGAGAATTGTGCCGTTATGAAGCAATCGCCTCGAGAATCGCGCTACGACCGGGTTTGAGCTCGTTGTATACATGCATGTCTTGGGTAGAGGGGCGTTGTAGATCCGTTACTTTCGATACTTGCCACTCCAAGCGATCAACACCCTCTCACACGAAGCCACGCCTTAGATATCAATCGACACTAGTAGGGGCTTCCTCGCGGATCAATGTATAGAGGTGATTCGGACCTTTCGGAACCGCCTGCGCCAACCATTATAAGTAGGCAGTCACACGTGTTGAAGCAGCGATTGTTGGTATCTGAGGGTCAGAAGGAGTATGTGCATGTGTATATATTGGTTGAACTACTCTAGAAAGTAGGAACTACGAAAGAAGGCACGGAGGATGAAGGTTAAAACTCCGACTCCCGCGCCCTAGAATAGAGCTAAGCGAGATTGTCAAGCACACAGAGGTAACAGTACTGCTCCCTGTTGTCAACAATCTTCTTCAGGTGAATTCGGCCATTAGAGGCTACTCGGCGGCAGCCGTACTATGAAGCCGTGCGTGCACAGCTCATCGATCTCTACCCGCCGGTGTCAGCCAGCCACTTCAGGAGTCAAGTTCGTGGGTCGCCTCCGGCTTGCAATACTTGGCAAGGCAAGCGAGACGGCCCAGGAAGATATTCTAGTGTCTGGCGCGCTGGGTTGCCACACGGGGGATCCTAATTGGCTTGTCACCTAGGGCTACTGAGACCGGAGTGCGTCTGGGGTGTGCGTCTGAGGGACCGGAGAGCGTGCTGAGTGGGTTTAGAAATAATTGGGATTTTCGCGGCCTCAGGTAACTATTGGTCCAGAACACCGATGTGGTCAAACACAGTTTATATACTTTATTTACTGGTGGGGCTCCTGCATAAGCGAGTTTGACACCCCAATTATCTTGAAACCTAAGGTAGGTAGCTACATAGCCTCCACAACAGCGTAAGGCCTCCATCAAAGAAGCTTCGAGCTTGTTGTGTAGATAGATACTACCAAGACCTTCCATCAATGAGACAGAAGGATTGGAATATTTGGGCCACGGTTGATGTTGCACTAGAGAGCAGAAATCATACTGGCTCCCTTTCGACGCGATGGAAATCGTTGCAATAGATTTCCTGTACAAGAATATCTGGAGTTGTTTGGATGCCAACGCTGACCTGGTCGTGCCGGACGACAGGAAGAGAGACCCGTACAGCGAAGGACTATGGCTATGGAAGCAGATGCAAATCCATATCTCGCATCCACCGGCGCGCAAGTCATTCGAGTTGACCTTGTCAGAAGCTCAGTACAAGTCTTGGCGCATTCTAGACGAGTGGTGGAACGCTACTTATCACCATGCCAAACCAGACGACAATGCTGCGACGTTAGATCTCCTCAAAGCAGAAGGAAGATCGCAAGACGAGCACCCAGATCCAGCAAATGCAACTTATGGGAGTTGCCTCGCGTATTTATATGTTTTCGAGATGGTGTGGTACTCGAGCATAAAGCAACTAGATCAAATGCCGGCCGAGCAATTACAGCCACAGGCGAAGGCGATACTGAGACAAATCAACGACAAAGTGAAAATAGCCCGAAGACGCGCCCTGAAACAAGCGGTATGTCAGATCATTGCGCACGCTTCTTACCAGGAGATGGAGAAGCTGTCTCCATCTAAATCTGAGAAAATGTTGTTAGGTGCGACCCTGGAAGCGTGCCCGTGGTTGACCACGAAAATCGAAATTAATGTTAGGAAGCCATTATATCTGTGGGACAGGTTTTCCCGAAAATCGATAAAAACCGAATCTCTGTCCGAGGGTGACATGGAATATTATTGTATAAGTCACACATGGGGTCGCTGGCGCAAGAAACACCCAGTCAATGTGCCCCATGTCAACTGGCCAGTCCCAGCCAACACAAGATTTGATGTCCAGAGCTTGCCAGAGGCATTTCAACGGCTCGAGTGGCCAGTCCAATATCTCTGGTTCGATCTCTTTTGTATCCCACAAGAGAAATGTTCAGAACAGGCGGAGGAGATTGGAAAGCAAGCAGAGATATTTTCTCGGGCGAAATGCACCGTGATATGGATGCATGACGTGCTTGATTGGACAGTGTTAGAAAACACCGTCGTATGGCTGGGCTTAAACTATCTTCGCCACACTGCTCCAAAAGATCCAAAAGTGCAAGGCCATTGTGAGAAATTTACGAAAAAGCTGCAAGAGGAGTCTTTATCTCTGGCGATATCAAAGGATATTCTTGATCCCTGGGTTCCGGTGCCTCCAGACGGGCCAAGAGCCAAAGAAGAACTAGAAAAGCTTCGAAACGACCCCGGTTCCCGCTGGTTCTCTTCCCTTTGGACTCTTCAAGAAGCCTATCTCTGTCCCTCTTCTCTCCTGGCAGATCAACAATGGAACATCCTTAGCATCAAAGAACGGCTTTTCCTGCCTCTTGACAATATTGCTACGCTAGCATACTCGCTTGCAGCAGTTGTCGATGAACCCAAGAAAAGGCCAGGTGAAGTTGAGACCTTGATATTCACCATCAAGAGATGGGAGCTCAACGACTTGACCTCACCCAGTAGAATGTCCATCCTCATCGCTGCCGAATCCCGCCAATCGTCTAGTCCGAGAGCACAGGCCATAATGTCCGCCACTGGAATCACAGACTGGTACGAGGATTATCGAAAGAAAAACGGCCGAGCTCACCCTCAGGACAAACTCATATTTCATTCCTACCCTTACGAGTTTCTCGTCGAAGCTCAGCACAAGATCGGCGGTCCCTTTTTCTTGCATCTGCGTCAGCCATCGAATACTATCCAAGACGCGGAATTCGGAGAACCACTGGGAACATTACTGCCCTTCGCCCACAACAAGAAACACTGGCAAGTTACCCAGTCCCTGAACTTGCCAGCTACAGACTGGTCCATGTCGTTAACAGACCATTGGGAGATTCAACTTGATGGCTCCGTAATAATCAAGAAAGCTAGTGTCCTCGCAGGAACTGGCCACAAGACGTCACCTGGTACCGAAGGGCCTGTCTCACTATCTTCTCCCGACGGGCTCAAACATTTTGAATCATTCCGTGCTTGGATTAACGACCTCCCTGACGTGCCATACCGTTTTGCAATCGCCGCAGTCCGTTATGGTCGCCGGCAATTTGGTATTACAGCTGAAGGCGTGGTATCAATGGCAGATGAATCCAGGCTTATTCTAGTCAAAACAGGAATATTCATGACTGAAGGAAATTGGTGTAGGGAGGACTTGGTGGAATCTTCCGAGGTTGACTGGGTTATACTTTGATATTGAAGTAATGAGTGGAGAGTACACTGAAGAGAGCTAGCTATGCTATCTTGTTCGTTGTTTATTATTTCTTGTTTCAACAGCCCATGTACGGTTTATAATCAGAAAATTATTGATGATTTTCACGGGAGGATATGGATGAACTCGATAGCTTTGTTAAGAGTGGGATTTCATTTAGAGGGAGCCTTGCGCAATCCAGGTAGAACTTATCTCTTGCGGATATGAATTCGTGCACGGAAACACTAGGATAAAGATATATTATTCACTTGCAAATTTGTCCTCGAATTTAGACAGGCCTTGTGGAATCGCTGAATCGTTCATATAATCGAATCCAACGGTCAAAAGATGAATGTGTCGATGACCACGAGTGAAGTCAAAAAGGAACATGAACTCTCAATCCCTCCCCAAACTATCACACCGCATCAAGTTAATAATAGTTTTCGTATTCGTTGGCACTTCAATAGTGTGCGCTCAGGATAAATCAGCCAAACATAGACCCGGATCAGCCGTCACTATTCGACTCGTGAGGTTTACCCTCTGATGTCCTCGGGCAGCTTGATCCACAGGCGCAATTACATGCCTTCTCCTCTTGGATTTCCCTTGGCTTCACAGGCACCAAACTTTGGACTACTTTCTGGCCCTCGCCATGATTCCCAACATAAATCCGCGTCAACTTTCCCTTCATAGCAATTCCATTGTCGTCTTGTAAATATGCGATGCGCTCCTCACCATTGCCCTCGCTAAGCTTTTGAGCCAGCCTTGCTGAGCTTGTTGCCCATTGCTGAGCTCTGGTGAAGCGATACACGTACGTTGCGATGGTGGCGTATAGTTGGTACCCAATCCACACATACTGCAGTTCGACCGGCATCCATATCAGGGAGCATACCAAACCTAGTGGAAACAACAGGCCGAATGTAACGATGATGGAAATCTGCAAGATTTCGCGGGCGCGACTTCGAATTGGATGGCCGTAGTGTCTGAAAAATTGTAACACGGCCGTTTCTTTGCCTTTGATGACAAGACGGCCGTGGCCGCGGGTGTTGACATCGAAATGTTTAATTTCTTGCAGATCCGTTTCCTTCGCCAACGGCTTTGCGAGGAAGCCCTCTCGGCGCATGGTGAAAATTGCACTCAAGGTTCTCAGAGCTAAAGGTAGAAACCAGAGTAAGCAGAAGTATGATCGCCAAAATCTCAAGACGAGAAGGCCCACAGCCAATGCAGTGATCTCACTCCAGAGGATGGCCAGAAGGGTTCGATAAGTGAGTAATCCAGCGTCATGTTTCACAGTCTTCATAGGTTCCACATTCCTATCCGCATACGACAGCTCCAGTATATTCACCACCGACCGTGCCCTGACAAATCTGGATGATTTGACGCCGGATTCGGGGTTATTTTCCGTCTGAGCTTTGGTAGGAATAGGTAGACGTGCGATACTTTGAACCCATAGCCCGTTCCGAACACCTTTTTTATTCTCCGTGTCTAGCGGGGGTTCCTGCGTCGTGTATGTGAGTCCAGTATCATGGAAAAAGGCCGTTCCTAGCATATGGCCAAGGTCGCGGCCTCTGAAAAGTTCATTTTGATAAAATCGCTCGAGAGTGTTTAATGCAGCCTTGTGCATTGGTCCACCCATGGGGTTGAGGAGTCCAACTTGGATGGCATCCTGCCAAGAGAATGCGTTGAAAAAGCGTTGAGGCCACAGAAGCCTCTCGAAAACGTCTTCACTTGCAGCTTCTGCTCCTATATATCCGATGAGAGTTCCCAGCGCACTGAGTGCAGGAGCAGTTTGAGAACCCATCTGACATCGATTAGAAAGGGGCCACCGGTGGCGCTTGGAGCCAGAATCCTAGGCTACTTTAATTCTGTAGTCGGGATTGCGATGCCTGACGGCGTGAACATGGCTTTTGAGCATACTTAATCTCGAGTCAACCAGACCATTACGTTCTTCTGCGAGATCAGTTACATTTCTAAAAAACTCATTAGCCCTCACCCCAATCTGCAAACTTTCAGTTGTGGGATCTGCAGCAGTGAGTATTCAAGCAGATCTTGAGAACAGGAGTACCTAGGCAACTGCTCTGCTATGAGTGGTTGCTTCGCACAAATGGTGCAGATCCTGGAAGGCTATGATGGTTTCCTAGGCACAGACCATTAGTGGGACCTGGTTAGTATCTCCCCACCGCTAATAGAAATACGGGGCGCAGTCTTGAAGCAATAGGAGCTGCAGGAGCTGTTGTAGCAGCAGGAGGAGTAGTCGTCCGATTAGGAACATACTCTAGTAGTTGCAGTGCCACTACACTGCCCGCTAGCCTAGTTGGGGCTAGCGCCAATTGCGGCACAGAATGTACCTTAGATAGCTTCCTAATTGTGGAAGACACACCTTTAGTCAATTATCAGACTGTTGCCAGCTTGAATAAGCAATTTGACGTCGCTGTCATCATTAGTCTTCCTTAAAAAAACTGTGTTATTCTAGTACCGGCTTTCAGCACATCAAAACAAAATCTTTTCTCTCAATCTCAATCTCAATCTCATTCTCATTCTCATTCTCATCATGAGACTCAGTCATCAAGATGATCAAGAAAGATGAGAAAGCATACGCATTTGCTAAGCTGAAGAAAAGTAAGAACTACAATAAACATCGGCAATTCGGGAACCAGCCCGCCAATATTGACTTGCTATACATACCTACTCGCCTACCTATGTACATGTTCAGCTACCAACTCAGCTACCTACTCGTTCGCCTACTCACCTGCCTACTCGCTCCAAAACATGCTTCAAAACATGCTTCATGCGACGCGTTCGAACACACGTCATTCGCTCCATGGCTCACTTCATAGTATGCTTCATACATGCTTCATAACACAAGCTAACTAGCTCAATAGAAAGCACCCGTCATGGCTCGATACCAAACTCCCTACCAAACTCCCTACCAAATCCCCTACCAAAACTCCCTACCAAAACTCCCTACCAAACTCCCAACCAAAATTCCCTACCAAATTCCCTACCAAATACCCTCCATAGTTCCCTCCATGATTCCCTACCAAACACCCTCCATAGCTCCCTCAATGGCTCCCTCCATGATTCCCTACCAAACACCCTCCATGGCTCCCTTCATGGCTCCCCTAGAATTGGAGTAAGCTTGGCTTCGTTACTCTGCGACACTTAAGCTATATTCAATAGGACCGAAGTTAATGCGACATTGCAATTCGTAATCGCAAACCGGGGTTTAGCAATCTTGGAACGTGTTCAGAATGATATATTCACAATCTGAAAGTGAGCTTACCGCCTGTACAAGCGTCGATTCGGGATCTTTCACCTCTTCTTGAAGAATAGTCAGCGAATTCGATAGGGTTGAAATCTCGGTCACTAATAGCTGGAACTCTTGGTCACGATATAGTTTCCAGGCCAAGTTGCCTACCGCGAGGAAGTCTCCCAGCGCAAAGCCGAAAGACATCTTTCCTGCTGTCAGTAGAATATATATTTTTTATATACACCCTAAACTTAAGATTGGCAATTGCCGTTTTCGATTGAGAAAGGGAGCAGGGGCGCAGCAGTGGGAGCCTGAAATGGCTCCCTCAACCTTCGGCTTGAGATACCCTCGTCGCTCTGCAGAATCTTTTGACCAACTGAAGTGGTTGAGATATTTCTGGCGAGCTTCATTCTCGCGAGCTCAAATATAGATGAGAATCGTAATGCCCAAAGATCAGGGCAGTAGGACAGATCATCCTTATGAAGGAGATTATACGGGAGAGAGGGGAAGGTGGGGAAGGAGGAGGGGCAGGGGAGAAGAAAGAAGAGATAGAAGTGGAAATAGAGGAAAGACATGAAGAAGAGCCTACAAACCGGAAAAGAGATTGGCGGTTCTTCGAGATTTAGCAGCACTACGTCGTGCATAGAGGACAGCGGCCAGATGCGGCAACCTGCAAGCCTAGGCTTGAGTCTGGTTCTGTAGGGGAGTCCGAGCTCATGTATTGCGTTGGGGACGAAATTTGAGCTAGAATTGATCAATCGGATTGGGGGACTAACACAGAATAGCATCCGCGATGATCAAACCCATAAATTGGCTATACGATTTCTTCTCGAATCCTGCGCCATATAAATATTTCTCTTTGCGTGAATGCCGCTTTGAGCTTGAAACCATCATCTAATTATGCGTCAGATTCTGTATCCAAGTGACAGTAGTGAATCCACTCGAGGGTAAGGACCGCAGAATTATAACATACTCAATCAAGATAAATGCTCATGCAAAGAAGTAGATCACACAAAATACCCCTGTGGTAATCAAGAACCTCAATGGTACTACTGAATCCCGATCGAAATTAACAGGCTTACCCCCTGCTGACGTACGGCTTCTCTCATTCGATGAAGAGGACAAATGTTGAGGAAAAAGGCAGCGTGGTAAGAAATGGCCAAGCTTTTGTAGCGTAAAATTGTATCATCCGTTTCTTTGTTGCTTCCTCACGATGGCAAAGTACATATAAAAGAAGAACAAACCAGAAATGAAAGAAAAGAATAACGTGGAAAGGCTTGCGATCATTCCAAGGAGACGCTCGGTAGAAGTAGGAAACTCAAGGCTCTAACTAAAAAGGAATTTTTCGCTATACCTCTTACCCGGACCACTTATCGCCTGGCACTACAGCAGACACAAAAGCAGAAGGATACGGA
>JAABUW010005931.1_pt1 | contig 15593 bp, 14 predicted proteins | sample 5560081 | NCBI WGS metagenome assembly JAABUW01 (sample SAMN10711882, study PRJNA513363) | rock metagenome | isolation source: Antarctica rocks | place: Antarctica: Victoria Land, Knobhead sud | reverse complement strand
AGCTGGGCGACCATGAAGGGCACGCCCTTGCAGGCATCGACCTTGATACCTGCCGCGACGACGCCGGGAACCTGACCCCGTGGGCAACAGAGGTGCTGAACCGCTTCGAGACCTATGCCGAGGTGTCGCCATCCGGCTCCGGCCTTAAGCTGTTCTTCACCTACGACCCGGCGGACGCCGACGCGATTCGAAAGGCGATGGGCACCGCGACCGGCCGCAAGTGGTGCAAGAAAGGCGGGGAGCATCCGCCGGGGATCGAGTTCTATATCTGCGGCAGGTTCTTCGCGGTCACGGGCCAGCGCCACGCGGACGCGCCGGAGGAGATGCGCCGCATCGCGCTTGCGGACGTGCTCTGGCTGATCGAGGTGGCCGGCCCGGCGATGGCCGGAGACGATGCCGACGTCAATGACGACCCCACAGAGCGCGGGCCAGCTAGGCCAAGCCGTAAGCCAGCCGGCGACAAGTCACGCTCCGCTGCCGCGCTGCGCATCGGTGCCCAACTCCGGCGCGGAGGGAAGACGTTCGAGGAGATGGTGGAGGCCATGGTCCTCGACCCGGAAACTTGCACCTGGACGGAGGAGAAGGGCCTCGCCAACGGCAAGCGGGAGCTGCGCCGCATATGGGACAAGGCCGGCGAGGACGCATGGAAAGAGGGCTGGCAGGTCAACGACAAGGGATCGCCGCGTAGCAACCTGGCTAACGCTCTCCACGCCCTCCGCAACGCGCCGGAGCTGGCGGACGCGCTGAGCCGGGATGACATGCTTCGCGCCGACATGCTGGAGCGTCCCGTGCCGCAATCGCTAGTGCCGCACAGCGGCTTGCGGCCGATCCGGGACGTGGACGTGACCGCCGTGCAGGAATGGCTCCAGCGAGCCGGCCTGTCCAGCGTGACGAAGGACACCACGCATCAGGCGGTGCAGGGCCGGGCCAGCGAGCGGGCCTATCACCCAGTACGCGACTATCTCACCGGGCTGCGATGGGACGGCCGGAAGCGGTTGGATATGTGGTTGTCCTACTACCTGGGCGCGGAGGACTCGCCCTATGTCCGCGGCATCGGGCGCATGTTCCTGATCGCCATGGCGGCTCGAGTGCTCAAGCCCGGCTGTAAGGCGGATTACATGCTGGTTCTGGAGGGCTTGCAGGGTGCCAAGAAATCGACCGCGTGCATGATCCTAGCCGGCGCCTGGTTCTCCGACAGCCTGCCGGACCTCCGCGGCGGCGGTAAGGACGTGGCGCAGCACCTCAACGGCAAGTGGCTGATCGAGGTGGCCGAAATGTCCGCGCTCGACAAGGCGGAAGCCGCAGCGCTGAAAGCGTTCATCACACGCACCACGGAACGCTACCGGCCCAGCTTCGGCCGTGCCGAGGTGATCGAGCCGCGCCAGTGCGTGTTCATAGGCACCACGAACAAGGAAGCGTATCTCCGCGACGAGACGGGCGGCCGGCGGTTCTGGCCGGTCAAGGTCGGCACCATCGACACCGACAGCCTGGCGCACGATCGGGATCAACTGTTCGCCGAAGCGGTGGCGGCGTTCCGGGCTGGCGAGAAGTGGTGGCCCGATAGCGAGTTCGAGCGGGAGTTCATCAAGCCCGAGCAGGATGCCCGGTATGAGGCGGACGCCTGGGAGCAGGCAGTAGCCGATTACGTGGCCGGCAAGAGCAAGGTGACGATCTTGGACGTGGCTGTGCATGGGCTGGGCTTCGACAAGCCCAAGATCGGCACTACCGATCAGCGGCGGATTAGCGCCGCACTGGAGCGGGTTGGGTGGAGCCGCGGGGCAAGGGCACACGGTGGGGTTCGGCAGTGGACAAAGGGGCCGGTGCAGTGATTGGCCGAGGTGACACGGTGACGCATGGTGACGCAAATTCCTTAGAGTTCCAGGTGGCGGAGATCATTGCATTAAGGGAAACAGGTGCGCCCCATGGCGCGCATAGGGAAATGCGTCACCATGCGTCACTGCGTCACCAGGAAGTCGCGCAACTTCACGCGCTCGCGTCCGCTGTCGGGCGCCTGTCTCCCAGCCATCGCGACCCAGAGGCATTCCACATCGGAAAGTCGGAGATCGTTGCCGAGCTGCGCCGGCTAGCACGAAACATCGCTGGCCGCTAACGCCCGTGTAGACCGCCTCCTCCCATCATCTGCGGCGGCAACAGATCCTGATGGGCGGCTATTTAAAAAATCGCTCGCAGCTGAACCGAATGTAGACCGCATCCCCACCCAACTTCTGCGCGGTCACTCAAAACTTTCAGGCTTTTGGAATTTCGCGCCGCCGCGAAATCGAAAATTGTTCCGATTTAGCGTAGTTCGGCTGGGGGGCGGTCTACATCCGGGTCAGCTCGGAGCGATTCCCGGCAGACTATCAGCTGAAGACGGGAACAATCGGACGTCGCGGCGACGCCCTGGTCAACCCGGCCAGCGCAATCGTCTTCAACTTCTCTCCGCCTCTCGGCCCAAACCGGCGGCAGGCGGCCGTCCTTCTTGCCTCGTTGATGCCGACAATCTGGAAGACGAGCCTCGTGGAAAGCTCCGTCACCATATCACCGTGCTTCAACTCTACGGATGGATTATTCATCGAGCGCGACCTGTAGCGCGTCCAACACTTGGGCGTGTTCTGATGCTTCGCTGGGTGAATGCATCTTTCAAGATGCGTCGGACCGCTTCTGGACGGCTAGGTCTCGGGGTGGATTGGAGGGCGATCCATGCGTCAAGCTGGGCGAGCATATCCACCGGAAGACGGACCATCACCCCGGGCATCTGCCCGCCGGTCGATGGTCGCCCGCGTCCACGCTTTTTAGGGATATCCGATATTGACGCCGCCATGATTTACGGATACCTGCAAAAGCGGACCGAAGCAAGGCTCCACCCTCGCCTCGGTCCTAACCGCAACCGCTGAAGGAGTCAGCAGGTCATGGCTGAACACGACCATACACCAAGACATCGCGGCGAGCCGAAATCGGCGACGCTCGAAGACTTCGACGAGGCGCTGATGCAAGCGCAGATCATCAACGACATCATCGCCATGCTGGCTGCCGGCCAGATCGGCGAGATAGCCCAACCCTGCGGAAGTCTCTTCGATTGGCTTGCCAGCGAGCTGAAGGGCCGCCTCGAACGGATCGAAGTCGCAGGTATGACCTTGAGGAGGGCGTGAGCATGGCAGCCACCAGACGCTCCCTCGCAACCGAAGCCGACCCGCTCGCCACGATGGAGGATTACGCCGCGCAGGAATACCAGGCGTGGCCCGAGGACGCTGGCGGCGATCTTGCCTCGCTCTCGAAGTTCCTGCCCCGCTGCGCCGAAGATTACAACCTGATCGTCATGGCGCTCGCGGTGATGAAGAAGGACCACCTGCAGAACGCGGCCGTCGTGGCCGAGGCGCCCGAAGAGCTGATGATTGAGTTCGCCCGGGGGCTGATCGACATGTCCGAGCGCTATGGCCAACTCGAGCAGTTGCTCCGATCGGCCCACCTGCGTGTGCTGGCAGGCCTCGCCCGGCATCGGGCCGCTGGTTGAGCACTTCGCGGAGCTGGGGCGGCGCTATGGCGACACGCTGGACGCGCCGCAGAAGGCCGCGCTCCGGGTGATTGAGGGGTAGCGGCGGCGGTCGAAAAGCGCTTGTCTTTGCGTCCGGTTGGCCCTACTGATTGCGTTAGCAGTCAGTAGGAGCCGTCGTGTCCCCCACTTCTCACGCTATGGCAATCGCCGGCCTGGACCGAAGCAAGTTCAACGATGCGGTGTTCAAGGGGCATTATAAGTGCGCTCCGGAAACGACCGAGGGCTCCTATCGGCTATTCGACGAAATCGACATTGTTGGGCTCACAGTGTTTGCCCGATGTCTTGAGGCCGGTTTCTCCGCCCGCCACGCGGGATCTTATGCCTGCACGACCGTCGACCTGATGCGGCAAGGCGAGCTGGGCAGCTTCTATCAGGTGCGGTCCGTCGATGGAAAATTCCGCGACGTGTTCACAGCGAAGGGGCAGCCAATCAAGGAGCAGGGCTACGCCACACTTTTCGAGATCAACCTCGCCAACATCCGAGATCATGTGAGGCAGGCGGTCGCCACTGTTTCACGCGAAGAAGGAGTTGGCGGCACGGAAGGTCACGAAGCTGCTTTGCTTGCGCAGGCAAAGAAGCTGCGCGAGCGCGCGGCGGCAGTTGAGGCCCGGCTTCAAGAAAGGAAGAACCAGCGGGAGCTTCGTCAGGTCCGAGCGCTACTCGCGGAAACCGACTTTCCTGATGAGGAAGTCAGCAACGAACCTGCCGATACCGAGAAGGAGCATGCAGAATGAACACCCGACAGATGCTCGAGAAGCGTGCCCAGCTCGTAAAAGAGATGCGCGACATGCAGGACGCCGCCGATACGTCCAGCGACGGCACTCTGACCCCGGATCAGCAGAAAGCTTTCGACACCCTGAAGGCCGCGCTCGCCGACTTGGAGGCCGCCATGCAGCGCCGAGCCACGATCGAGGAATTCGAACGCCGGGCGAGCGGTGCGCCGATCGCCACGGCCGACTGGCTGCACGAGCGGGCGCGCCACGAGTTCTCGATCGTGCGGGCGATGGCCGCAGCGGCCGGGCTGAACGTCGACGCCGGGCGCGAGAAGGAGATCAGCCAAGAGATCGCACGCCGCAGCGGCCGCACTTTCGAAGGCATCGCGGTTCCGATCGAGGCGCTTCGCCGACAGGTCGAGCGACGCGACGTGATCACGACCACCACGCCAGCCGCCGGGCCGGGTGGCGCACTGATTGCCACGCTGGTCGACGGCAGCCAATACATCGATCCGCTCCGGGCCGCCCTCGTCGTTCGGCAGGCCGGCGCCCGCGTGCTCCAGGGCCTTACCAGCAACGTCGACATTCCCCGGATGGCTCGCTCGGCTTCGGTCGGTTGGGCGGCCGAGAACCAGGCTGTCCCATTTACCGACGAAGCCTTTGACCGCGTCGGGCTTCGCCCCAAGCACGCCGGCGGCATCATCGAGCTGAGCCGGAACATGCTCCAGCAGGCGAGCCCCGACATCGAACAGCTCGTCCGCGGCGATCTTGCGGCCGTGTTGGCCCGCGCACTCGACAGCGCCGCGCTGTTCGGCACCGGTACGTTGAACGACCCGGTGGGCATCCTGCACACGCCGAACGTCCCTATTCTGCCGCTCGGCACCAACGGTGCGCCGATCACATACGACAGCATCGCCGACTTGATGGGCCTGCCCATGTTCGCCAACGCGGACGGCGACTCCATGGCTTTCATCGGCAATACCAAGGTCCGCCAGCACGTCGCCAAGATGCTGAACCTCCAGGGCCAGCCGCTCGGCTTCGACACCATCTTCGAGGGCGCGCCTCAGTATTGGACGAACCTGGTTCCGAGCAATCTGACGAAGGGCACCGGCACCAATCTCTCGGCACTGATTTACGGCAACTGGTCGGACTTGCTCATCGGCTTCTGGTCCGAGCTGGACATCCTGGTGAACCCCTTCGCCGACGGCCCCTATCAGAAGGGCAACGTTTGGGTCCGCGCGATGATGACCTGCGACATTGCGGTTCGGCACCCGGAGTCGTTCGCGGCGATCACGGACATCGACACCGTCAGGCCGGCGACCGTCACGCCGTGATCCCGTCACGCTTCCCGGATGGGCTGGAGCTGCGCGCCGCGGCGGAAATGCGCGCAGCCGGGCGGCGGCTGGAGGGCCACGCCGCCGTATTCGACAGCCCGGCTCCGATCGGCAGCTTTGTCGAGATCGTCAAGCGCGGGGCGTTCCGATCCTCGCTCGCGACGAAGGGCAAGGATGTGCTCGCGCTGGTCGACCATGACCCCGGTCGACTGTTGGCGCGAACCAGCTCTGGCACACTCCGCCTAAGCGAGGACAGCAAAGGTCTCGCGTTCGACCTCGATCTCCCCAACACCCAGCTCGGCCGGGACGTGCTGGCGCTCGCCCAGCGTGGCGACCTGGGCGGGTGCAGCTTCGGCTTTCGGGTCGACGATGAAGCCTGGCCGGCGGCCGATCGGCGCGAGTTGCGCGCGGTCGACCTGATCGAGATCAGCATCGTTCATGCCTGGCCAGCCTATTCGCAAACGAGCGTCCAGGCCCGCTCCCGGTTCCACCAGGCCCATGACGTTAGGGCCCGCCGCCGCTTTCTGGAGACGCTGTGATGGGCTTGCTGACCCGCTTGTTCGGCCGGAGTGCGCCAGAGCAGCGCCGCGGCGGCTTGATCGGCACGGTCGGCTTCGGGATGACCGGCGTGGCAACCGTGAACGCGAACCTGGCCGAGAATCTCTCTGCCGTCCTGGCATGTGTGGGCGCGATCAGCTCGACCATCGCGACCCTGCCGGCGTTCGTCTACCTAAAGCAGGACGGCGGACGAACCGAGGCACCGAACCATCCCGTCACCCGGCTCATCCGCGGTCCCAATAGCCGGCAGACCTGGCCCGATTGGGTGGAGTGGACGCTCGCGCAAACGCTGCTGCACGGCAACTCGATCTCGATCGTGGAGTATGACGGCGCCGGTCGGGTCACAAACATTCTGCCGGTGCCGTGGCCGAACGTGCTGGTCAGCCTGTTACCGAGCGGCCGGCTTGCCTACGACGTGATGCAATACATCGCGCCATGGGGCGGCACGGGCCAGCCGCGGCGCTACCTTGACGACGAGGTGTTTCACCTGCGCGACCGCAGCGACGATGGCTTCCTGGGCCGGTCCCGGCTGTCCCGCGCGCCGGACGTGCTAAGTCAGGCACACGCCCTGCAAGAGCATATGGCCGCTGTCTGGCGCAACGGGGCCACGCCGTCCGGCGTGCTGTCCTTCCCTGGCAAGCTGTCAGCGGAGGGCGCGCAACGGCTGGCGCAGTCCTGGGGGGACGCCTACGCCGGGGTCGGCAACGCCCGCAAAACCGTGGTCCTGGAGGAGGGAGCAACCTGGGGCGCCACCTTCATCAGCCCAGAAGATGCCGAGGTGCTGGCATCCCGCCGATTTACGGTTGAAGAGCTGTGCCGGCTTTACCAGGTGCCGCCGCCCATCGTGCAGGACTACAGCCACGGCACGTTCACGAACACGCAACAAGCTGCGCTCTGGTTCGCCCAGCTCTCGCTCACCCCGTGGGTGCGCAAGATTGAGGCTGAGTTCTCCCGCACTGTGTTCGGCGACGGCTCGGACTATCACCTCGAAATCGATTTGTCTGGCCTAATGCGTGGCGACTATGCCGCCCGCTGGTCAGCCTACGGGACCGCGATCGACAAGGGCATCCTGACAGTCGACGAGATCCGCGAGGCGGAGGGATACAATCCGATCGGCGGAAAGGAAGACGCAGCGGCGGGGGCTTCGGCTGTCTGACGTTACGCCCTTTCCGCGGCCGATGAGGGAACGCGAAGCCGCGATCACGCTGGGCGTCTCGATCGACACACTCCGCCGGGAACGGCAACGCGGCCGGATCGGCTACGTGGTGGTCGGCGGCCGGCCGCGCTACTTGGAACGCCACCTCACCGACTATCTCGACGCCCAGGACGTGAAGCCATGCGGAAGCAGACAGACCGGCCGGGGCAGATCGGAGACTACTGGCTGTCCCAGCGTCCAAACTCCCCCATCTGGTGCCGCACCTGGTTCGACATCGCCAGCCGACAGACGAGCCGCTCATCGCTTGGCACTGACGATCTTGCAGCCGCCCGGATCGCCCTCGCCAAGTGGGTCACGATCCACGGCCACCGCGCCGCCCAGCAACCGCGCGACGTGCTGATGGGTGACGTGTTCGCCCGCTATTACGAGAAGCACGGGCGCCACACGGCCGGCGCCGGGGTGCAGCGGCGCAACCTGTTCGTCGCCTTGGAGCGCATCCAGGAAGGCGCCACGGTGGCCGAGTTCACGCTAGACGCGCAACATACCTTCGTCCGCCGGATGGAGACGGACGGCTACCAGCCAGGCACGACGAAGCGGGTGCTGGGCGTGGTCAAGGCAGCGGTGCAGTGGGCATGGAAAAATGGCGAGCTGGAGCGGCCCATCCCGTTCCTGACCGTCCAGGAAGGTCCCCCGCGCGAGCGCGTGCTGGAGGTGGCCGAGATCTCGGCCTTGTGGGATGCGGCCGGGCCGGAACACCTGCGCATGTTTATTCTGCTGCTGCTGGGCACGGCCGGGCGCCCCGCCGCCGTACTCGAGCTTACCCGCGAGCAATGCGACCTGGACCGCGGCCTGATCGACCTCAACCCACCCGGCCGGGTGCAAACGAAGAAGCGGCGCCCCGTGGTGCCGATGCCGGACTTCCTGCGGCCCTGGATTGAGCAGGCACCTCCCGGCCCGCTGGTGCGGTTCCGCGGGGCGGGAGTGATCAAGGTGGCGAAGACTTGGCGCGACGCGCGATCGGCGGCCGGTCTCGACGAGGCGGTGGTGCCCTATACGATCCGACACACCATCGCGACCGAGCTGCGCGCCCGCGGGGTGCCCGAGCTGGAGTTGGCCGGGCTGCTCGGGCATGCGATGCCGAATTTCAGAACGACAGGGAGATACGCGAAATATGCGCCCACACACCTAAGCGCGGCCCGCGCCGCCATCGACGAGTTCATCACGGAGATCGGCCGGGCTGCAACCCGACCGACTTATCCGAAATCCAACTTGCGTGTTAGCTGCGTGCTAGTCCGAAGCGCAACGGTCGGCAAACCGTTGTTTTCTGGAGCGGGCGAAGGGATTCGAACCCTCGACCCCAACCTTGGCAAGGTTGTGCTCTACCCCTGAGCTACGCCCGCGCTCCGAGGGAGGGGTTCTAGGCCGGTCGGTCGGTCGGCGCAAGGGGGGGGTTGATGCGGCGGATTGCGGGGGGCAACCGCTTGGGACCAGCGGCGTTGCACCCTGCGACTCAACAAAGGATACCCGGCATCATGTCCGATAACTTCAAAGACGCTTCCAACGATGCCAACGCGCAGATCGCGCAACTCAAGGAGCAAGTTCAGACGTTGATGAACGAGCGCGTGTCGCCTGCGATCTCTCAAGCGGCCGACTCGGCCAAGCAGTCGATTTCGCAGGCAGCGGACACCGCCAAGCAGTATGCGCACGATGCGCGTGAGATCTACGACGACCAGGCCGAGGCCTTGTCCGAGCGGATCCGCGAAGCGCCGGTCGTTGCGATGTTGATCGCAGCTGGTGCTGGGTATGTCCTCGGCCGTATCGCTCGATAGACGATGCGCTCCGTAGAACTCGCGAAGGTCGCTGCGGCTGCGGAGGCTTTGCGGCTGCGGCGGCTGGCCCGGCGCCAGGGCTTGCGGGTCGGCTTAGGTCTCGGCGCTGCCGTGTTCGGCATTGCCGTCTTGGCTATGCTGCATGTGTTGATCCTGGATGGCCTCGAGATGGTCGTGGCGCCTTGGTTGGCCGCGCTGATCCTGCTCGCGGTGGATGCGGCGGTGGCCGGGCTGCTCGGGGCTCGGGCGTTGAACAGCGTGCCTGACCATATCGAGCAGGAGGCGCTCGCGGTTCGCCGGGAATCGCTGGCCGAGGCGAAGCGGGCGCTGACGGTGATGGCGGTGGTCGGCGAGATGACCGGGTTTGCCATCGGCCAGGGCACGCGGCGTGCCATCGGTCGGTCGCGGGCAAGCCGGGCGGGCACGATGATCGACATCGCATCCCGCATCATGCGGCGTCGGCGCTGAACCAAGCGAGGTGAACCAGTCGGTCATTGCGCGCCGGCAAGGGCGCATCGGACGAATCACGCTCAATCGGCCGCGGGCGCTGAACGCGCTCGACGTGAGCATGATCCATGCCGTCGACGCAGCGTTGCAGGAGTGGCGCGACGATCCGGCGATCCATCTTGTCGTCATCGAGGGTGAAGGGGAGCGGGCGTTCTGTGCGGGCGGCGACGTGCGGACGTTGCGGGAAGACGTGCTCGAGGGTCGCGAGGAGATCGTCGATGCGTTCTTCGTGCATGAATACGCGCTCAACCGGGCGATCGCCCGCTATCCTAAGCCCTATGTCGCGCTGATCGACGGCATCTGGATGGGGGGCGGATTCGGGCTTGCGGTGCACGGCTCTGCCCGCGTGGTGTCCGAGCATTCCAAGTTCGCGATGCCCGAAGCCAAGCTCGGCCTGTTCCCCGACGTCGGGGCCAGCTTCGTGCTGCCGCGGCTGCGTGGGCATTACGGCCTCTATCTCGGGCTGACCGGAGCCAAATTGGGCGGGGCGGATGCCGTCTGGGTGGGTTTGGCCACGCATTTTGTGCCACGCGCGGCGATGGCGGGCCTGGCCGATGCGCTTGCCGACGAGGGCATTGCGGCTCTAGCAGCGCATGCCGAGCGGCCGCCAGTCGGCGAATTGCCCGCGCTTGAGGGGCGTGTTCGAGAGATCTTCGCAGCGGACAGCCTGGCGGGCGTCGTCGCTGGGCTGGAGGCGTGCGGCGATGCGTGGGCGCAGGCGTCGCTGGCCGAGATCCATGCCGCCTCGCCGGCGGCGCTGGCCACCACGTTCGATCTGCTCAGGGCCGGCGCCGGGCGCACGCTGGAGCAATGCCAGCGTGCGGAGTTGTTGCAGACGCGGATTTCGACGCGTCACCCGGATTTTGCCGAGGGCGTGCGCGCGATGGTGGTCGACAAGGACCGTGCCCCGCGCTGGGCGGCCGCTTAGGTCAGCTCTTCGTGCCAGGTGCGGCCGTCGCGTTCGATCAACGCGATCGCGGCCGTCGGCCCCCATGACCCGGCCGGGTAGAGGCGCGGCGATTCGCGTGCCTCGTCCCAAGCGTCGATGATCGGCTCGACCCAGCCCCAGGCGGCTTCGACCTCGTCGCGCCGCATGAACAGCGTCGGGTTGCCGCGCACGCAATCCATCAGCAGGCGCTCGTAGGCGTCGGGGTAGCGGGTGCCGAACGCCTGCTCGAAGCTGATGTCGAGTTCGGTGGGCAGCAGGCGCAGGCCGCCGGGTCCGGGGTCCTTGGTCATCATCTCGAGCCGCATGCCCTCCTGCGGCTGCAGGCGGATGACAAGCTTGTTCGACGTCAGTTCGCCGGCGTCCCGGCCGAAGATGCTGAACGGGACGGAGCGGAACTGCACCACGATCTCGCTGACCTTCTGCGGCAGGCGCTTGCCGCTGCGCAGGTAGAACGGCACGCCGGCCCAACGCCAGGTCTGCACCTCGGCCTTGACGGCGACGAAGGTCTCGGTGCGGCTGTGGCGGTCGGGGCCGAGGTCGGCGAGGTAGCCCTGCACCGCCTTGCCGTCCACCGCGCCCTGGGCGTACTGGCCGCGCACGGTGACATGGCCGACCTCATGCGGCGCGATCGGGCGCAGCGCGCGCAACACCTTCAGCTTCTCGTCGCGCACGGCATCGGCGGCCAGGCTGCTGGGCGGCTCCATGGCGAGCAGGCAGAGCAGCTGCAGCAAGTGGTTCTGCACCATGTCGCGCAGCGCGCCAGAGGTGTCGTAATAGTCGCCGCGTTGCTCGACGCCGACGGTCTCGCCGACGGTGATCTGCACGTGGTCGATGACGTCGGCGTTCCACAAGCGCTCGAACACGACGTTGGCGAAGCGCAGCGCCAGCAGGTTCTGCACCGTCTCCTTGCCGAGATAGTGGTCGATGCGGAACGTGTGCGCCTCGTCGAAATACTGGCCGACGGTGTCGTTGATCTTCTTGGCGGATTCGAGGTCGTGGCCGATCGGCTTTTCCAACACGACGCGGGCGCCGTCCCCGGCCAGCCCGGCGGCGTGCAGATTGTGGCAGGTCGGCCCATAGAGGTTCGGCGCAGTCGCCATGTAGAAGACGCGCACGCGATCCGGCGCCTCCTCGAGCATGGTGCGCAGCGCGTCGAGGCCGCCCTCGGCGGTCGCGTCGCCGCGGACGTAGTGCAAGGTGGCGAGGAAGCGCTGCATGAGCGAGGCCTCGCGATCCTCCTTGGCAACATGATGCTTCAGCGCATCGGACGCCTTGGCGCGGAACTCGTCGTCGCTGAGCGCGGAGCGCGCGGTGCCGATGATGCGGCAGGCATCGTCAAACTGCTGGTCGCGGAAGCGGTGGTAGAGCGCGGGCAGCAGCTTGCGCATGGTGAGGTCGCCGGTGGCGCCGAACACCACGTAGTCGAACGTGTCGACAGGCTTGATCTGCATTGCAGTCTCCGATGCTGCGCCGCACTATAGGCGCCTATACCCTCGGGTCCAGCGCGGCCTGCAGCGCGTCGGCGGCCGCGTTGGCGAGCACGACGAACACCGCCGCGTAGAGAACGCAAGCCATCACCATGGCCAGGTCAAGCGTCTGCAGCCCGTCATAGGTCAGCTTGCCGATACCGTGCAGGCCGAACACGACCTCGACCAGCAGGGTGCCGCCGCCGACCAGCGCGCCGAAATCGAGGCCGAACAAGGCGACCACCGGCACCAGCGCGTTGCGCAGCGCATGGCGCAGCAGGACCCGCGCCTCGCTCAGCCCCTTGGCGCGGGCGGTGCGGATGTAATCCTGGGCGTAGGCATGCTCGAGGCTGGTGCGCAGCACGCGGCCGTAGATCCCGGCGTAGAGGACGGCGAGCGTGCTCCAGGGCAGGATCATGCCGGCCAACCACTCGGCCCATGTCTCGGCGCGCAAGCCGAGCGGCGGCACCCAGGCGAACCATGGGTCGCGGAGGCGGCTCTGGGTGAGCAGGTTGACCACCTCGCCGAGCCAGAACACGGGCACCGAGACGCCGACCAGGCCGAGCGCGCTGACCACCGCCCCTGCCCCGCGCCACGCCGCGCCCGCCAGGCCGATGCACAGCCCGGCCGCCAGCCACAGCCCGGCCGCGCCGGCCGCCAGCGCGAGCGTGACCGGTGCGGCGCGCAGCACCTCGGGCACCACCAGCTGGCCGCGATTGACGAAGCTCGGCAGGTCGCGGGTGACGAACAGGCGGCGCATGAGGGCGGCGTATTGCAGCGGCAGCGGGCGATCGAGCCCGTACTCGTGCCGCACGGCGGCGAGCGTCTCGGGCGAGGCGCCGCGACCGGCCAGGCGGGCGGCCGGGTCGGTGCCGGGGGTGGCGAAGAAGATCAGGAACACGAGCACGCTGATCCCGAACACGACGATGATCGTGCGCGCGGCCCTGTGCAGAAATGGCCTACGCACGCCGCTCTCCGAGCACGTTCAGCGCCAGCACGGTGACGACGACGGCCAGGCCCGGCGCGATCGCGACCCAGGGGCGGCTGTAGATCAGCGTCTGGCCATCGGCGATCAGCGTGCCCCAACTGGCGGCCGGCGGCTGGATGCCGATGCCGAGCACCGAGAGTGCGGCCTCGGTCAGCAGCGTCATGGCCGCGACCACCGGGGCCAAGCCGAGCAAGGTCGGCCGGATCAGCGGCAGGATATGGCGGCGCAGGATGTGCGGGCGCGAGCCGCCGGTGGCGATGGCGGCCTCGACGACGGTGCTGCCGCGCAAATTCCGCACCTCGGCGCGCACGGGGCGGCCGACATAAGGCACGAACACCAGGCCGAGGATCAGCACCGGCAGCGCCGGGCTGTCGGCCTCGAGGGCGAGCGGGCCGAGATGCAGGCCTTCGTTGACCAGCACGATCGAGAGCGAAATCGCCAGCAGGTAGACCGGGAAGGCCCAGAGCAGGTCGAGCAGGGCGGACAGCACCTGGTCCGCCGCGCCGCCGAGGAACCCGGCCGCGATCCCGGCCACGCCGCCGAGCAGCAGGCACAGCAGGGTGGCGCTGCCGGCGACCAGCAGCGAGGCGCGCCCGGCGTAGAGCAGCCGGGCCGCCACGTCGCGGCCGAGCGCGTCGGCGCCCAGCAGATAGGGGCCGCGCCAGCCCGGCCCGATCGGGGTCACGCCGAGGCCGGGGTTTTCGGCCAGCACCGGCTGACCAGCGACGGTGCCAGCCGGGTCGCTGCGGAACGGGTCGGTGCCGGAGACGAAGCGCGCGTAGGCGGGCGCGAGCGCTGCGCCGGCCACCATCAGCAGCAGGACCGCGGCGGCGAGGACCTGGAGCGGGCTCAACGCAGCGAGGCGCGGGCGATCAGCCAGCGGAACACCTCATGATAGGCGTAGTCGCCGACGCGGGTGGAGACGACGTCGATATAGCGCGGGCTGAACAGGATGACGGCGGGCGCCTGGTCGGTGATGGCGCGGTCGGCAGCAGCGATCGCGGCCGGGTCGGGAGGCGAGAGGGCGCGGGCGATGCGTTCGTCCAGCGCCTTGTCGCAGAAGCCGGAGATGTTGGGCGAGGAGTCGGATCCCTCGTGGAAGGCGCCGCAGCCGAAGAGGCCGAGCAGGAAGTTGGCCGGCGAGGGATAGTCAGCATACCAGGTGGTCAGACTCGCCTGCACGCGATTGTTGGTGTTCTGGATGTAGGGGAACTGCACGCTGGCCGACAGGCTGCGCAGCTTGGCGTCGAAGCCGAGATCGGCCAGCACGTCGCGCAGGTAGGTGCCGATCACGCGGGCGACCGGGCTGTCGTCGGTGACCAGCGTCACGGTCTGGCCCGCGGTTCCGCTCTCCCGCACCAGGCGGCGGGCGCGGGACAGGTCGCGGGTGTAGGGGCAGTAGCGCTGCCAACCCATCAGCCCCTCGGGCAGCGCCTGGCAGCTCGGCGCGGCCAGCTTGCGGCCGCCGAACAGCTTGACGACGGCGTCGCGGTCGACCGCGAGATTGAAGGCCTGGCGCACGCGCAGATCGTCGAACGGCGCCAGATGCAGGTTCAGCGGCACGAACCAGAGCGCGAAGGCGGGGTTGAGGTGGACCTGGTCGAGATAGCGCGCGCCGAGCTCGCCGAGGCGGTCGGACGGCGGCGTGTCGAACATCCAGTCGGCCGCGCCGTTCTCGATCGCGGTCACCTCGGCCTCGTCCTCGAGCCCGAACTCGTACTCGATGCGGTCGACCCGGCCGTCGGGCTGGGCGTCCTGGCTCCAGACCTTGAAGTAGGGGTTGCGGACGATCTGCAGGCGTTGGCCGGGGTCGTACCCCGCGACCATGTAGGGTCCGGTGCCGGGCAAGGACACGGTGCCGGCATCCTCGGCCGGCGCGGTTCGGGGCAGGATGCTGGCGTGCGGCAGGGCGAGCTTGGTGAGGAACTCGGGGTCCGGCCGGGTCAGGCGGATGGTGATGGTGTCGCCCTCGGCGGCAATGCCCGGCAGGGTGCAGCCGGCGGGTGCGGCCAGGCAGGCGGCGGCGCCGTCGATGGCGCCGTAGAACGTCTCCGCCGTTGGGCTGCGGACGCGGAACAGGCGGCGGAAGCTCGCCACCACGTCGTCGGGCCCGAGCGCGCTGCCGTCCGAGAAGCGCAGGCCGGGGCGGAGGTGGAAGCGGTAGGTGAGGCCGCCATCGCCGGGCTGCGGCAGGGCGTCGGCGAGGTCGGGCACCAGCTCGGTGCCGCGCGGCCCCGGCACTTTGCGGAACGCGACCAGCCCGTCGTAGAGGAAGCAGTAGAGCTGCCAGTATTGGGCGGTGTAGTTGATCTGCGGGTCCAGCGTGCCGGCCGGGCTGCGGGATAGCAGGCGCAAGGTGCCGCTCCGTTGCGCGTGCGCGGGAGCGGCCACCAGCAGGGCGAGCAGCAGGAAACGGCCGATCACCGCAGCATGACGTAGGCCGAACCGTCCCAGAGGCGGAACGGGTGCGGGTCGGCGATGGTCAGGCGCAGAAGGTGCCGCTCGGCCCAAGCGACGACGACGGCGGCGTCGTACGCGTC
>JAABUW010005930.1_pt1 | contig 15594 bp, 21 predicted proteins | sample 5560081 | NCBI WGS metagenome assembly JAABUW01 (sample SAMN10711882, study PRJNA513363) | rock metagenome | isolation source: Antarctica rocks | place: Antarctica: Victoria Land, Knobhead sud | reverse complement strand
CGCAGATACCGGTGTTTAAGTGACTGCGCTTCACTGTTGATCGCAGTCGACCCGGTTCAACACACTCCTCGACGATAACATTATGAGTGTTCAAGAAATAGAAAGCGTCATTGCTGAATTGCCGGTCAGTGAAGTTATTGAACTGATGTCATGGCTTGCCTGGGACAAGCAGATTGAAGATGACCTGGATGCCGGGCGGCTCGATGCACTACTGACGGAAGCAGACAAAGAGTATGAAGCAGGGCTGGCAAGATAGACAATGACAGACACCAATACAGAACAGGAAGATGACGCGGAGGCAGATGAGCCTGAGATGCGGGCGCAGTACAGTTTCAAGGGCGGTCAGCGCGGGCGGTATGCTCACCTATTTCCGCAGGAGCCGCCGGCGGCAGAGGACGCTGTGCCAACGGTGCAGGAGCGAGAGGCGGAATAGTACCACCCCGCGCCCGAACCGCAACGTTCACCCCACCCCGCCGGTGGCGCGGATGTTCTGGGCGGTGACCCAGCGGCCTGCGTCGCTGACCAGGAAGGCTACGATGTCGGCGATGTCCGAAGGCTGGCCCAGACGCCCGAGCGGGGCGGTTTGCAGCATGGCTTCCTGACGGGCGGCGGGGACGGCTTCGCGGAGCATATCGGTCTCGGTCATGCCGGGGGACACGGTGTTGACGGTGATGCCGCGCTGGCCCAGCTCTTTGGCGGCGGCGACGGTGAACTGCTCCACGGCCCCTTTGGTTCCGGCATACAGGGTAGAGGTGGGACCGGCGCTTTGCGTGACGCCCGAGGACAAATTGATGATGCGCCCGCCGTCGGCCATGACACGGGCGGCTTCCTGCATGGCGAGGAAGACGCCCCGGACATTGACCGCGAACAGATGGTCGAAGTCGGCGGCGGTGATGTCGGCGAGCGGCTTGAACAGGGCCACCCCGGCGTTGTTGATGAGAATATCAAGCTGGCCGTAAGCGTCCTGCGTGTGCAGGAACAGGCGGCGGATGTCGCCGGGGACGGCCATATCGGCCTGTTCGGCCCGCGCTTTTCCCCCGGCGGCTTCAATGGCGCGGACGACTTCTTCTGCCGCGTTTCTCTGGCGCGTGTAGCCGACCACCACCGCCGCGCCTTCCGCGCCGAGCTTTTCGGCGATAGCCCGCCCGATGCCGCGTGATCCGCCGGTGACTATCGCCACTTTTCCGTCCAATGTCCCCATGTTTGTTTCTCCTCTGCTGGTATACTTTTGTTATGCCCAATTTAGTTCAACTACGCCCGGCAACTGCCGAAGATGCCGCCGAGGCGGCTCCTTTGATTTACGGGGCAAGCCCCGCGCTGTCTACACGCATTTACGGCCCGGCGGCGGCGGACGCACAGGCATTTTTTGAGGCCGTGTTTCCGCTGCCGGAGACGCCGTATAGCTGTGACAGCGGGATTGTGGCGGTGCGGGACGGCATCGTGGTCGGGCTGGCGCTGGCCGCCCCGGCGCGGGACGTGCAGCGCGGATGGCCGCTGCTGGGGCGGCAGATGATTCGGCGGCGGGGCATTAGCGTCCTCTGGAAAATGCTGCCGGTGATGTGGGACCTGCACGGGTCGACGACTACGCCGCCGCCAGACGCCTATTACCTGAGCATTCTGTCGGTGCGGGCGGACTGCCGGGGGCAGGGCATTGGCGGGATGCTGCTGTCCGAAGTCTGCCGCCGGGCGGATGAACAAAAGTTTCCAGCGACATATCTGCACGCGGAGATCAACAACGCCGTGGCGCGGCGGCTGTATGCCGGGCATGGGTTCGAGACGGCGGCGGAACACCCTACCCCCCGCGCCGCCCGCTGGGGCGTCAGCGGCTTTGCGACGCTGCGGCGGCCCGGACGGGTATCTTAATAGGACGGGTATACTAGGCGCAGTTTACTTTTGAGGAGCCGTTTTTATGAAAGACCCCCGCGTTGCCAAACTGGCCGAGATTTTGATCGGCCATTCCACCCAGGTTCAGCCCGGCGAAAAAGTGCTGGTGGAAGCCTATGACATTCCCGATGACGTTGTGAATACCGTCGTAGACGCGATTGCCAGAGCGGGCGGCCTGCCGTTTGTGACCGTCAAGCGCAATGCCGTCCTGCGGGCGCTGTACCAGAACGCCACTGAGGAGCAGATGCGGCTGACGGGAGAGCTGGAAAAAACGCGGATGGCCGCGATGGATGCTTATATCGGCATTCGCGGCAGTGAGAACAGCACGGAACTGTCGGATGTGCCTGACGACAAAATGAAGCTGTACCGCACGCTCTGGTGGAACCCGGTGCATTCGCAGACCCGTGTGCCGCACACCAAATGGTGCGTTTTGCGCTGGCCGACGCCGTCAATGGCGCAGCAGGCGGGAATGAGTACCGAGGCGTTTGAAGACTTCTACTTTGATGTCTGCACGTTTGACTACGGCAAGCTCGGCCCGGTGATTGAGCCGCTGAAGGCGCTGATGAACCGCACCGACCGCGTGCGCCTGACGGGCGTGGGAACCGACCTGCGGTTTTCCATCAAGGACATCCCCACCATTGCCTGCACCGGCAATGCGAACATCCCCGACGGCGAGATTTTCACCGCCCCCGTCCGTGATTCGGTGGAAGGGACGATTGCCTTCAACACGCCGACCATCTATCAGGGTACGGCCTTTGAAGGCATCACGCTGAAGTTCGCGCAGGGCAAGATCGTGGAAGCGACTTCGGCGGGCAACACCGAGGCCGCGCTGAACGAAATTCTGGACAGCGACGAAGGCGCACGCTATATCGGCGAGTTTTCGCTGGGCTTCAATCCGTATGTCTTGCAGCCAATGCGCGACATTTTGTTTGACGAAAAGATCGCCGGGTCGTTCCACTTCACGCCGGGCGGGGCGTATGACGAAGCGTTTAACGGCAACCGCTCCACGGTGCATTGGGACATGGTGTTTATTCAGCGCCCCGAGTTCGGCGGCGGTGAGGTGTATTTCGACGACGTTCTGATCCGCAAAGACGGCCTCTTCGTCCCCGACGATCTCCTGCCCCTGAACCCGGAAAACTTGAAGCGGATATAGTAGGGGCGGGGTCCCCCGCCCCTACTATATCCGCTCTTGTCCTAATTACCCGGCTCCCCCATTATTGGGGGCAGGGAGGTCCGGCTCCGGCGGCGCGGCGGCAGGCGGCGGCGCGGCGGCAGGCGGAGGGTTCTCCGGCACAGCCGGGTGCGGCACGGCGGGGACCGGCGTCCTATCAGGCGCGGGCAGCGCAGGTACGGGCGGTGTCGGAGGGACAGGCGCGGGAACCGGATTTTCCGGCACGGCAGGGTGCATTGGGGCAGGCGGCGCTGTGTCTGTAGCAGGCGGCGCTACCTCTACCGGCACGGGAACAGTGGGCAGAACAGCCAGGAGGTTCTTGGCCCAGCCTTTCGCCAAAAGCGTCGGCGACGCGAAGCCCGCCGCCTTTGAGTCTGCCGGGGTCACGGTCAAAATGGTCGTTCCCGCCAGAGACAGCGCGGCATCGCTTGTCGCCTGGTCCGGGGTCACCTGCACGGCGTCCGGGGCGGTGGCCGCTGGGTTGTTGGCGAGACGGGCCAGGCGGCTTGTAATCATGTCCGCCCGCTCCGCCGCCGTCAGGCTGCCCGGCTGCGGGCCGCGCAGGGCCAGCACAATCTTTCCGCGCAGGGTCGCATAGGCCGCTTTTTTGCCAATCTGCGAAAAGTCTGAGGTGATGGTGAGGGGCGGGTGGGCCGGAACTTTCGGCTCGGGCAGATTGGGCGCACGATAGTTGACACGCGGCAGCACCTGCTGAAGCCGCGCCGCCCAGTCTTTTGCCACTTGCAGCGGCGTTTTCGGGCCGCCGGGAATGGTTTTGGCTGTCGTCGGGTCCACAGTCACGATTTTGCGGCCCAGCACATAAAGGACCGGATAGCGGTTGACACGGCTTTTGGGGTCCGGCAGGAAAATCTGTACATCATCCGGGCGCAGGGTTGGGCTGCCAAGCAGCGGCGTCAGGCGGTCAGTAATCGCGGCCACGCGCCGGTCCGGGGACAGACCGCCTGCTTCCCCGCGCAGGCGCAGGACAGGGTAGCCGCCCAAAATCAAATCGGCCTCGCCCGGTCCAAGGGGTTTCAGCAGCACCGGCGGGGTGGCAAGGTCGCCGGACTGGGCATAAAGCGGGGCAAGCGTGCCAAGCAGCAGCAGCGCGGCGGTAGGGGCTAACAAAGAACGCATAAAATTGTACTCCTGCTAACAAGACGGCAAATGGGACATTCAGGTTCCCGCCAATAAATAGAAACAGCTCTCATGTCACAGATCGCGCTTTCGTTTTGCTTTTTGCTGGACATCGCCGCCACACTCTATCTCTGGGGCGTCATCTGGACAATACAACTTGTCCACTACCCACTGTTTGCCCGCGTCGGGGCGGCGGGATGGGCGGATTACCATGCCGCGCACACGCGGCTGATGACGCTGGTGGTCCTGCCCGCGATGGTGACGGAACTGGGGACATCAGGGCTTCTGGCCCTCGGACGGCCCGCGCCGCTGCTCTGGCTGGGCTTTGGGCTGGCGGTTGGGACGTGGGCGGTGACGTTTTTCGTCTCGGTCCCGCTCCACGATACGCTGTCACGCGGCTTTGATGCCGCCGCGATTGCCCGGCTGGTCAGCACCAACTGGCTCCGCACGGCCTTCTGGACCGGGCACGCCCTCCTGCTGCTGTTTCAAGTCTGGCGGCTGCTGCCACACACGGTCAAGTAAATATACCCATATACACGCCAATAAAAATCCCCGCAACGCTTGCGCGAGGCGGGGATTTTGTAAGCTGCCAGACTAGGACTCGAACCTAGAACCTACACATTCAGAGTGTGCCGATCTGCCAATTGATCTATCCGGCATTATTTTTCGTAGTGTGCTTTGCGTTTCTGCCACTGTAAGTTTCTGTCTGGCTATGGCAGTTAGGGCACAGTAACTGCAAGTTTTCCAGACGATTGTCGTCGTTAATCCCGTTAATATGGTGCAGATGCAAAGAGAGCGGTTTGCTGTTCCACTCACTGATGCCACATTCAGCACATACAGAACTCAGGATACCGTCTTTCAGCAAGCGCCCTCGCAGGTGGGCACGGCCTGTATTTCGCTTCTGTGATGTCAGCACTTCCAGCGGAATACGCGAGTCCGAACGAACTGTTATTTTGCCGGACTTGGCTGCATTGTACCAGACGCTTGCACAGATGCCGAAATGTTCGCGGCAATTTTTGAGGCTGTGCCCTTCGTCGTAGAACGCCTGCACTTTAGACCAGTCGTGAACTTTGTAGTTCGGCGGCGGCTTGACGTGTTTGGCATAGTAGGCTACGGTAGACTTGGCACAGCCGACTTCGGCGACGATCTGGCTGTACGTTTTGCCTGCGGTGAGCAGGGCGAGTATCTGCTGTCTCATGGCCTTCCCTGGGTTCAGACGCACGAATTATACCCGCCCTCTATTTCGCTTGTCAAGCCGCAAACTTACGCGGCGGGCATCAAATGCAGCAGAAAAGTTGGCTCTTCGCTGCTGGACTGGATTTGCAGCACGGTTTCGGCGTCGGTGGCATGAACTTGCAGGCTCTTGAGGGTCTGCACGCTGCGCTCTAAGGTATCGGCTTCTTCCGTGCCCAGCGTGATATAAAGAGCGCCTGTATCGCTGCCTTTGGTTTCCAGCGTGATGCCGACAAAAGGCAGGTTTTCAGCGGCGTACTGGTCGCCCATATCAGTATCGAGGGCTTCCAACGTCGCCATCTTGCCCCGGTGCTCTTTGGTGAAGTCTGCGGCGAATGTGGCCCAGTCGGCCTGGGCGATTTCCTGTGTGTCGTTATTCATGGGTGTCTCCTCGGGTAAAAGTGTAGTTAAGTCACTCTTACCCGAATCGGCGCGATTTGTCACGGATGACCTACGGCACGTTGTTGCCCCGTGCCGCGACCCACAGCTCGTACCAGTCCGTGCGTGAGAGGGTGATGGCGGCGGCCCCGGAGGCCTCCTCAATATGGGCGGGGGTGTTGGAGCCAACCAGCGGGATGATTTTTGACGGGTGCGCCAGCAGCCAGGCCAGCGCAAGCTGCCCCGGTGTCGCGCCGTTGTACTTATCGCTCATCTTGCGGAGGGCTTCCAGCGTCCGCCCGACGGCGGGCGGGGTGTTGGCATCCGGCTCGCGCCGCCCAGACAGCCAGCCACCGCCGAGGGGGCTATAAGACAGCGGCGTGATATTCAGCTCCAGACACTGGTCCAGTACACCGTCGCCCGCATCGGCCCCGGATGCGCCGGTGGGGGTGGTGGCTTTGCCTCCTGCCGCGCCTTCGTAAATGGGGTCGAGACGCAATAGGGATAGGGAAATCTGGTTGCTGACAATCGGGGCTTTCAGATACTTTTGCAGGGCCAGCGTTTGATGCGGGTAGTAGTTGGAGACGCCGACGGTTTTAATCAGGCCCTCGGCGACCAGGTCATCCAGCACCTGCGCGGTCTCGGCGGGGTGGGAGAGGGGGTCGGGCCGGTGAAGCTGATACAGGTCGGCGTACTCAATGCCCATGCGGTCCAGAGAGCCGCGCAGGCTTTGGCGAATGTAGTCCGGGGAGTGGTCATAGTAGCCCCGGCGGATGCCGACTTTGGTGGCAATGAAAATTTTTTCGCGGCTGCCGGGCACGGCGGCGAGGCAGTCTTTGAAAATCGATTCACAGGCCGTGCCGCCGTAAATATCGGCGTGGTCGTAAAACGTGATCCCGGCGTTTAGCGCCGCCTCAAAGGCAGCAATGGCCTTGCGGCGGTTCTCTGGCCCGACTTCGGCGGGGTTCCAGGTCCCCGCCATCCCCATGCACCCGAGGGCAATGCGGGAAACGGGTGTCTGATCCGGCCCGAACGGCTGTGTCGGCAGTGTAGTCATAGCGATACTCCTTATATTGTGCTGATTGTACCCGTGTCGGGGTACAAGAAAGCACCAAACCCCCGAGGAGAGAATTATGGCCGTTACTCAACTTGACCCCAAAACCGCACTCGTCACCATTGATTTGCAGAAGGGCATTGTCAGCCAGCCGACCGTACATCCCGTGGAAGGCGTCTTGAAGAACGCAGGCGCATTGGCGGAGGCGTTCCGCGCCCGCGATTTGCCGGTAGTTCTGGTTCATGTCAGCGGCGGAGCGCTGGGGCGCACGGAGAAGCCAATGATGAGCGGAGAGCCGCCTGCCGACTGGACCGAGATGGTCCCGGAGCTGCATGAGCAGCCGACAGACCATATTTTCACCAAGCAGACGTGGGGCGCGTTCACGAATACCGATTTGGCCGAGTATCTCAAAGCGCAGGGTGTCACGCAGATTGTGCTGGCGGGGATTTCAACGAGTATCGGCGTCGAGTCCACCGCCCGCAACGCCTATGAGCTGGGCTTCAACGTCACGCTGGCCGTGGACGCCGTGACGGATACAGATGCCGACGCGCACGAGAACAGCGTCACCCGCATTTTTCCCAAGCTTGGCGAGACCGGCATGACGGCAGAGATTATTGCTTTGCTGCCAACTTAGTGCGGCTCAGTGCGACTGCGGCACAACGATGTGCAGCTGGGCTAGGACAATCAGCGCGATACCCAACACGATGCGGTAGATGATGAACGGCATCGTGGAGTGCTTTTCGTCGCTCAGGTAGCCCAAAAGCCAGCGCACGACGATGTAGGCGAACACGCCTGCAATCCCCGCCGCCAGAAGATACGGGCCGATGACTTCGTTTAAACCCGGCGTCGCCGCGTGGGCCGCGACGGCGGCGTGTTTGGCGGACTCGCCGAATGTGCTAGGAAAGATGGTTTTCAGCAGCTTGTACAGCCCCGCCAGCGTGATCGCGGGGACGGACAGCAGAAACGAGAACCGGGCGGCCTCCTCGCGCTCCAGGCCCAGAAACAGGCCGGTGGTGATAGTCACGCCTGAGCGGGACGTGCCGGGAATGAGCGCCAGTGCCTGCGCCAGCCCGATGCCGAGCGCCTCGCCGAGCGTCAGGCTTTCCAGCCGCCGCGTCTTTTTGCTGACAATCTCAGCAGCCCACAGAACGAGCGCCAGAACGATCATAGACGTCGCAATAAAATACAAGTTGCGGTACTCGCCGTCCACCTGCTTTTCCAATGCCAGCCCGGCAATAATGATCGGGACTGTGGCGAAGACGACATACCAAGCCAGTCGGGCATCGGTGTCGCCTTTCGGAAAAAGCTGCCCTTTTTGCAGGCTGCGGATAAGCCCCGCGATATAACGGGCCAGGTCTTTGCGGAAGTAGGCGATAATGCCGACCATTGGACCGAGCTGGGCAATCGCTGAAAAGGCCGCGCCGACATCGGCGGGCCAGTGAGTGGGGTCGTAGTGGTTGAGCAGTGCGGGCAAAATCCGCATATGCGCGGTGCTGGACACGGGCAGAAACTCGGTGATGCCCTGTACCAGTCCTAAAATGACGGCTTGAAGCCAGCCGATGTACGGCGTATAGTTGTCGGTCGGCGGCAAAAAATCAGTCTCCTATTGCGTGCGAATATATAGCGGCGGTGCGGCCTGAGAACGGGCAAAGGCGGCGTCCCGGCGGGGACGCAGAAGGTAGTGGCCGACCAAAACGCGGCCAATCGCAGCCAGCGGGGCGGCCAGAAACATTCCGAGCAGGCCAAAGAATTCCGCACCAATCAGCAGCACGATAATCACGACGGCGGCGTGCAGGTGTATCCGGTGGCCGATAAACTTCGGCATCAGCAGCTTGCTTTCCACCAGATGCAGCAGGCTGAAAAAGACCAGCACTTTGAGAGCCAGCGCCAGTCCCCCGCCATGCTCCGGCGGCAGCACGGCGGCTAATAAGACAATCGGGATGCCGCCTAGGATTGGCCCGATGATCGGAATTGCCCGCGTGAACCCTGCCAGCAGCCCCAGCACCAGCGCATAGGGCATATGGAGCAGCGACAGGCCCGCGTACACCACAACGCCCGCGATGACGCAGAGCCAGAGCTGCGCGATGATAAACGAGCGCATAATGCCCGACGACTCGTGCAGAAGACCCAGCGCCTCGCGCACACGCGGGCGCGGAACCAGCGCCAGAAACTCATTTCGCAGGGCGCGGCCATCCAGCACAAAGTAAAACGCCAGCACCGGAATCAAAATAAAGTCAATAATTCGGGCGATGCCCGTCACCGTCGCCAGCAGGACGCCCTGCCCCCAGGCAAACGGCGAGAAACCGCTGCCCGTCTCGCCGCCGGGGCGGTGCAGCAGGTCTTTCAGGTTCGGCGGCAGGCCATTGTAGAGCGTTTGAAGCTGCGCGGCGTAGACGGCAATTTTGCGCTCATACAGCGGCAGATTATTTGCCAGCCCGTGCATCTGATCGGCAAACGGCGACACCATCAGCGCCCCGCATTGGAACAGCGCGTAGCCGAAGACGCCAAAGACAAGGATCGTCGCGCAGAGCCGCTGCGTGCGCGGCCTGAGCTTCGGGACGCGCACCCGGCACAGGGCATTGACCGGGCCGACCAGCGCAAATGCAAAGATGGAGGCGACCAGAATATCGGTAACAATCGTGCGGACGCGCCACAAAAAGTACCCGGCGAAGGCGAGCAGGGCCAGGCGCACGAGCAGCTTCCAGAACTGCCCGAACCATGCCTCCGCACTGCGGCCTGTGTCCCGGCGCACTGTCATCATGGGGAATAGCCCTCTAAAGCGTCCGCGATGCGCCGCGCCGCCGTACCGTCGCCGTAGGGGGACGCCGTCCGCGAACGGCTCTCATAAGCCGCCGGGTCGGACAGCAGGCGGCTGGCCTCGCGGACAATCAGGGCCGTGTCCGTGCCTACCAGCGTCGCCGTCCCCGCCGCCACGCCTTCGGGCCGCTCGGTGGTCTCGCGCAGCACTAAAACCGGCTTGCCGAGGCTCGGAGCTTCCTCCTGCACGCCGCCCGAGTCGGTGAGTATCAGCGTGGATTTCTGCATCAGCTTCACAAACGGCACGTAATCCTGCGGCTCAATCAGATGCACACGGGAATGCCCGGCGAGGTGCGGCGTCAGGGCCTCCCGGACCAGCGGGTTCAGGTGCCAGGGCACAACGGCCACGGTGTCGGGGAAGTTGTCTACCAACTGCCGGATGGCCTGCCCGATGCGGCCCATCGGTGCCCCCCAGTTTTCGCGCCGGTGTGTGGTGACGAGTATCATGCGGCGCGGGTCGTCCAAAATCTCGGCCAGCGCAGCGTTTTCGGGCGTGTACGGCTTGGCGGCGACGTTCAGCAGGGCGTCAATCACGGTGTTGCCGGTCAGCACAACCGCGTCTTCCCCCACCCCATCGGCCTTGAGGTTGGCCGCCGATTCGGGCGTCGGCGGGAAGTGCAACGTGGACAGGCGCGTAGTCAGCAGCCGGTTCATCTCTTCGGGGAACGGGTCGTACTTGTCGCCCGTCCGCAGACCCGCCTCGACATGGCCGAACTTGGCCTGATGGTAGAACGCGGCCAGCGCGGCCACAAATGTCGTGGTCGTGTCCCCCTGCGCCAGCACCCAGTCGGGTTTTTCCGACGCCAGAATGGGGTCCAGCCCCGCCAGCGCCCGCGTCGTCACCTGCGCCAGCGTCTGCCCCTGCGTCATAATGTCTAAATCAAAATCGGGCGTGATGCCAAAGACGCTTAATACTTGGTCCAGCATCCTCCGATGCTGCCCGGTGACGGCAACGCGCACGGCGAACCGCGCGGGCCGCCGCCCCAGTTCCAGCACGACAGGAGCCATTTTGATGGCATCAGGCCGTGTTCCAAAAACGCAGAGAACTTTTTGCATACGTTGAGTTACGGGCGGCGCGGGATAAATAATCCCGCGCTAGGAAAGGCGTCCTTCGGACGACGGAGCGGGCAAAGTTCAGTGTAAATTGGCTACTCGGTAGCCCCAGCCGCTTTGAGAATGGCAACAATCTGTGTACGCTTATACTCTTTGGCAAGCGGTAGTGGCTTCAAAGTGTAATGGCGTCTGTCATTTACATTGGCCCCTTTGCTGATAAGGAGTATGACAATTTGCGGGCGGTTTCTTACAATCGCCTTCCTCAGCGCATCCGTGGGGTCTGCCCCGCGTTCAAGAAGCAGAGCAATGACATTTTGATGTCCACCTATAACGGCCATTTGTAACGCTGAAATACCGCTAATATAAGTGTTGGCGCTCAGGCCAGCGTCCAGCCCAGCGCGTACTTTGCTAATGTCGCCCCGCTGCGCGTCGCTGACAAACACCCGCTTGCGCTCTACACTCCACAATCCATAGCAGAACAAAGCAATCAGACAAAGCACCACAGCCAGAGATGCCCACCCAGCTTTAGCCTTAAAACTCACTGAATTGCCTCCCAGATCGGTCTATATTGTCAGCGGCATACCATGTTCGGCACGGGTTTCCAGACAGAGGCGAATGGCGTCTTCTATATTTTCCAGCGCCTCTTCCCGCGTCTGCCCCTGGCTGACACAGCCGAGGATAGCCAGGCATTCGACAATCCATGCTCCGTCTTCGTCCCGGTCAAGCGTCCCATTAAGTTTCAGACTCATGGTTTGATTTACCTTCCATACACCCGGAACAGGGCGAGGGCGACGGCGCAGAAACCGGCGGTGATGCCGTAGATCATCCACACGGCGCGTTTTTGGGAGCCGCCGTACTTTTTGAGCAGAATATGGTGGATGTGCGACGTTTTATCGGGCAGGTAGGCGGGCGTCCGCGCAATCGCCCGCTGCGTGACGACGCGGATGCCGTCGAAAATCGGGACGCCCAGGACAATCACGGGCAGAGCAACGGAGACAGTGGCGGCAATCTTGAACGTGCCGATAATCGAAATCGCGGCCAGAGTGAAGCCCAAGAATTGTGCGCCGACCGTGCCCATGATGATCGACGCCGGGTGCTTATTGAAGCGCAGGAAGCCGAGGCAGACGCCGACAAGCGTGGCGGCGATGATGGTAACTTCATATTGCGGCGCACGCGCCGCCGCCGACATCAGCGCCAATGTAGAAGCACAGATGGCGCAGACGCCCGCCGCAAGGCCGTCGAGGCCGTCGATAAAGTCCACGGTTTTGGCGACTCCGAAGACCCACAGGACCGTTCCCGCCGCCGAGAACCAGTAGGGAAATTGGACCCAATTAGTTGGGTCGCCGCTGTGCGCGGCGGTTTGCACGGCCACCGATGAAAAGGGGTTCGTGATGCCGTCAATCCGCACATCAAACAGCACCAAAATCAGGCCCGCACTGATGAGGGCGAGCGACTGCCAGATCGCCGACACTTCGTATTTGTCGTCAATCACGCCGACCACGGCCACAACCGACGCGGCTATCAAAACGCCCAGAAACCGCTGTAATTGCAGATGCGTCCACGGATACTGCGCGTGATACAGCGAGTGGTAGACGTAGACCACGCTCAGCGTGATGAGAAACGCGCCGTACATCGCCAGCCCGCCCCAGCGCGGCAGGGGCTTCTTGTGGATGTCCCGCTCACGCGGCACGGCGACGGCCCCGAACCGGGAGGCCAGACGGCCCACCCAGGGGGTCAGCAGCCAGCTCAGGGCCAGCGCGAGCAGAAAAGCGAGCCAGGGCAGTTTCCAGACGGGCATCGTGCTTACTTCCTTCGCCAGTCGGCTCCGGTGACATAGGACAGGCGCGGCGTGATCTGCCGCATTGGCCCGCCTCCGGCAGCGCGAACTAGCAGCGGGGCGGCCCAGACAAGGCGGTGTTCCCGCGCAATTTTGTCTTCAGGCGTCTCCCCCGGCTGCGCCGGGGGCGGGTCCCGGCGGCGGTCGTAGGGCACGGTGTCTCGCCCACGGGCAGCGCAAAAGCGCGTGCCATTACGAGACCAGGAGAGAAACTGCCCCGTTGTGATGGACTGAAGGGCTAAGGTCTTCGGGTTCAGCCGGTAAAAAGCATAGTCAGTCCCCACCGTGCTGTTGTGGTTGTTGGCGCCGTAGACCAGACTGCCCCCCGGCATTGGAAGCAGCGCGTCGTCGGTATCGTCATGGTCCGGCACAGTCAGCAGCAGGCGCTGACCGGTGCGGACGTTGACCAGAAAATGCTTGGCCTCGTTGTCATCGGGCGAGACCGGATCGATGTTCTCCAGTCGGTAGCCCGGCGTCACGGGGCCAGGCAGCGTTTCGTCTTCGCCAAGCGTTCTTATCACCCGCCGATTTCTGCCGTCGGCGTCTATGCGGCACAGCAGGGCAGGAGAGGCAACCCGATAGGCAATAAATGTGATTTCTTTGCCGTCTGCCGACCAGTACGGAGAATCTTCTTCTATGCCGAACGTGAGCTGGGTTTTGCCGGTGCCGTCCGGGTTGATCCGGTAGAGATGAGAGTGGCTTGTTCGGTGACTGCCCGGCGGCGCGTAGTAGCGGGCCGCATACACAATGTCGCGATCAGCATGCGCCGCGCCAGAGAGACAGAGCAGAAGCAGAACAAGCCAGCAGATTTTCATGGGGAAGCTCCGGTGGTCTAGGCGGCGACGGAGAGGGCCTCTGCCTCTACAGAAATAGTCACGGCTTCCGAAGAAGGCTCAGGAACCGACTGCCCTTCGGCAATTTGCTCTTCCAGATAGTCTTGCAGAGCGCCCCGCAAGAGGCGAAGCGCTCCGGCACAGTCAGAGAACTCCAGCACCAAATCCGGCACGTCGGCAGGCGTGACAGACCAGCTTCCGGGAGTAGTGGGGGTCAAGATAACGAGGTAGCGGCGCGGCGCATGACCGGGCAAAGCAATCGTGACAAAGTCAGTCTCGGAGAGAGGGGGCGGCAGAGAGTCACCATCATCGCGCATCCAGTTCAGGTGGCTTTTTAGGGCACCGGCAAAATTGCGGCGCGTTTCTTCTCTGGTTGGCCCGGTGGCAATACAGCCCAGAACGTCCGGGCTGTAGGCGCTCCAATTTCTAGTGCCGGGTTCCAGCACGGCAAGATATTCATGTTGTGGTTTCATCGCGGCTTCCTTAAACCGGCTTGACGCCAGATGCTCAACAACGTGCCTGGCTTGACTTCATCGGATGGATGGCCTGACACAGTAACCTTTCCCCGCTTGACTGCATGACGGAAATGCTGATGGTCTCCCTCAGTGTAGTCATAATACCAGCCGTCTGTTTTAATGCGTTTGATCACGTCGCGCACTTTCATCCCTGAAGCCTCCTCCCCCGAAAACCCTAACCGGGGAAGCGGTCGCAGAGGGACTTGACATCGCGGCGGACGGAATCGTAGGTGGCGGGGTCGCCGATGTGAGTCAGGGCACGGGCGATGCAGTCGGCGATTTCATCCATCTCTCCTTCGCCGAGGCCACGGCTGGTAGTGGCGGGGGTGCCGAGGCGCAGGCCGCCGGTGACCCAGGGCTTTTCGGTGTCGTAAGGGATCGCGTTTTTGTTGGTGGTCAGGTTGACTTTGTCCATCTCCACCTGCGCGGTGCGGCCTGTGAGCTTCTGCGGGCGCAGGTCGACGAGCATCAAATGGTTGTCCGTGCCGCCGGAAAAGAGCGTGAAGTCGCGGGACATCAAACCTGCCGCCAGTGCTTTGGCGTTTCGCTTGATCTGCTGCTGATAGGACTTGAAGCCGGGTGACAGGGCCTCCTGGAACGCGACGGCTTTGGCAGCGATGACGTGCATCAGCGGGCCGCCCTGCGTGCCGGGGAAAACCGCCGAGTCGATCTGCTTGGCGTAGGGCGCATCGCACATAATCAACCCGCCGCGTGGTCCGCGCAGGGTCTTGTGCGTAGTGGTGGTGACGACATGGGCCTGGCCGACCGGGGAGGGATGCTCGCCGGTGGCGACGAGACCCGCAATATGGGCGATGTCGGCCAGCAGAATGGCCCCGACCTCATCGGCAATGGCCCGCAGGCGTGGGAAATCGATATCGCGGGGGTAGGCGGACGCGCCCGATGTGATCATTTTGGGCTTGACTTCGCGGGCGATGCGGGCGCACTCGTCGTAGTCAATCCGGCCCGTCTCTTTGTCCACGCCGTAAAAGTGGGCGTCGTAGAACTTGCCGGAGAAGTTGACCGGCGAGCCGTGGGTCAGATGCCCGCCCTGGTCGAGACGCATTCCGAGAATGGCGTCGCCCGGCTGCAAGAACGCGGTAAAGACGGCGATGTTGGCCGACGCGCCGGAATGCGGCTGAACGTTGGCATGGTCGGTCCCGAACAGTGCTTTGGCGCGGTCGATGGCAAGCTGCTCCACGACGTCTACATACTCACAGCCGCCGTAGTAGCGCTTGCCGGGGTAGCCTTCGGCGTACTTGTTGGTCAGCACGGACCCCTGCGCTTCGAGAACGGCGCGGGAGACGATGTTTTCGGAGGCAATCAGCTCCAGCTTGTCATTCTGCCGGCCTTCTTCTTTGGCGATAGCCGCATAGATTTCGGGGTCGCTTTCCGACAGCGGGGCCTCGCGCCGGAGTAGGTATTCGTTTTCGCTAAATTCGTTTTCGCTAAAATGGCTGTCTGAGCCGTCATGGGTCAGGCCGCGTTCAATCAGATCACTTTTAATCAGTTCTCGTTCAATCAATGCCACAGGGGAAACTCCTTGTTTCTCTAAAGCCGCACGTCGGGCCAAAACTCTTGGAATGCCCCTATGATACTCTATTTCCGGGCAAGTTGCAAGGGAACGGCGCAGTTTGACGACAGATGTAGCAGAAACAAAAACGCAGGACGCGCCGTAAAGGCGC